>Ga0335397_10010724_pt1 | contig 11318 bp, 9 predicted proteins | sample MAT04_FD_205740 | JGI IMG/M metagenome (GOLD analysis project Ga0335397, IMG submission 205740) | Freshwater microbial communities from Lake Fryxell liftoff mats and glacier meltwater in Antarctica - MAT-04 (spades assembly) (version 2) ...
GAGGAGCAGGCTGCTGCTTGCGAGGTCTCGTCGCTCCTGCACGGGGAGGGCGGCGGCGTCGGCAGCCCCGGCGATGGTCGTACCGGCGTCGCCACCGAGGGGGCCGCCGCGAAGCCGGTGATGAGCCAACGCGAAGTGGCTACCTGGGTCGGGCGTCGCCAACAGCGCCTGGAGTGGTCGGCCGCTGCCGCTGCCGGTTTGCACGCCCGCGTGGTGGCACAGGTTGGCAGTGCCGCTGCCCCCGCCGAACTGCTCGCGCGCGCCGCTGCCCTGCGCCACGCTGGATTGGTTCGCGACGCAGTGGACCTGGTGGAGCGCACGCTGTCCGCGCTGCCGGCCGGTACCAGCGCGTTGCGCCGGGATTGGAAGCTGCTCGAGACCGATCTTGCGGTCCTCGCCGGTCGGGCCGATCGCTTGCAGAGTGGAGTGGCCGCCGAGTCATCGCCCGTGGCCCTCTCGCTCCATACGCGCACGGCGCTGGCGCTCGATCCGACCTCGGTCGTCACCGGCTCGGCGGTCTTCGTGCCGGTCGGTGAGCCATTGCACACGGTGCGGTCGACGATGCTTCGCGGCATCACCTCCGGTCAGCATACGGTGCTGGCCGAGGCAGCCGAGGCAGCCGACGCGGCGAGCCTGCCGGTTGAGGCCGGCGAAGCGTGGCTGTTCGCCGCCGACTTCGCGGCCCGCGGCGGTGTGGGCACAGCTGCCACTACCGTTGGCGACTACTTGGGGCGGGCATCGGGGCTCTTGCACCGGTGCGCGGTCCGGGGCTGGGACTCGCGCTTGCAGCACCTGGCCGCGCAGCAGCAGGTGAACCCGGCTCCGGCTGCAGCGCCCGCCGACCCAGCGCTCGATGCACTCAGCACAGCGGAGTGGCGGGTAGCCGCTGCAGTTGCCGGTGGCCTAACGAACCGGGAGGTGGCCGCGACGCTGTTCCTCTCGGTGAAGACGGTGGACTTCCATCTCCAACAGATCTACCGGAAACTCGCGCTACGGTCCCGCACGGAACTGGCGGTGCGGGTCGCAGGTCGTGCGCACAACGCGGTCGGGCATGGCGCGCCCGCAAACCAAGGAGCTGGCGGATGAGCGACTGGTGGGAAGGCGTCGAAGAGGCGCTCGCTGCGTCGAGCACGCAAGCCCCTGATCCGTGGGCACACCTCGTGGAGGAACTGCCCGACCTGACCGACGACCAGCGCTCGTTCCTGGAACAGGTGGCAGCGCAACCGCTCGCACAGCGTCTGTCAAACGAGGACGATCACGATCCGTCTCACGGGCGTGCTGACGACGGCAATCACGCTCCCGGGTGAACCGGGAATCCTCCCGGTCCACCGGGTGACCACCGCGGCGTACGGTACGCATCGTGAGTTCCACCACCCGCCCCCGCTTCGCCGTCGATCTCGGTACCACCTGGACGTCGGCCGCACGTAACGACGGTCAACCGGTCAACCTCGGCGACCGCGGCGCGGCGATGCCCTCCGTCGTCGCCCGCAGCGATGCCGGCTTCGTGGTCGGCCACGCCGCCGAACGCGTGCTGGCCACCAGCCCGGAACGCGGTGTGCGAGAGATCAAGCGCCGCTTCGGTGACACCACACCGGTGGTGCTCGACGGGCAGCCGTTCACCCCCGACGCACTGACGGTCGAGCTGCTGCGCGGCGCTGCCAGCGCAGCAGGCATCAACCCTACGACTACCACCGCAGTCCTCACGCACCCCGCGAACTGGGGCGAGTACAAGCTCGATCTACTGCGCAACGTGGCCGCACAGGCCGGGTTCGCCGATGTCGAGCTGATCAGCGAGCCCGCCGCAGCGGCGCTCCACTACGCACACTCGGGCCGTTTGCACGAGGGCGACACAGTCGCCGTCTACGACTTCGGCGGTGGCACGTTCGATGCCGTCGTCGTTCGGCTCACTGCCGCTGGCCCGGTGCAGTTGGGGGCACCGCAGGGTCTCGAGCGCCTGGGCGGCATTGACATCGACCAAGTCGTGTTCAGCCATGTGGCTGCAGCCGTCGGTGGCGCACTGAGCGCTCTCGATCGCAACGACCCCGACGTCCGCCGTGCAATCCTCGCGCTGCGAGCCGAGTGCACGGTGGCCAAAGAGCAGTTGTCGTCTGACGGTGAGGCCACGATCAACGTGGTCGCCCCCGGCCTGAGCACGCAGGTCCGGATCACCCGTGACGAGATGGAGTCGGCGTTGCGGCCGCGGATCGCCGACACGATCACCTCCCTCGAGCGTGCCGTTGCATCGGCCGGCCTCACCTTCGGCGACCTGGCCGGAATCGTGCTGGTCGGTGGCAGCTCGCGTATTCCGCTCGTGGGCGAGATGGTGGCCGCCGGTACCGGCCGGCCATTGCTGATCGACGCCGACATGAAGCTCGTCGTCGTGCAAGGCGCAGCGATGACTGTCGCTGGCACGGCTGCTGCCTCAGCACTCACCCCTTCGTCGCCGGCGCCTTCTGCGCCGTCGGCTTCAGTTCCCGCCCGAGACACCGATCCGGCGGCACCCACCGAAACCAAGGAGACCACCATGTCGGATACACCAAACAGCGACGGCTCGAGCTCCCAGGGCGGCGCGATCCCGCCGCCGCCGCCGAAGAAGGACGAGGACAAGGGAAGCGTTTCTGCCGCAACGCTGATCGGTGGCGCCGCGGTCGCGGCCGCAGCGGTCGCCGGTGGTGTGCTCTTCGGAGATGACATCGTCGAGGCCGTCACCGGCGGCGACGACGAGGCTCCCACAACACCCGACACGCCTGCCGACACCCGCACCGCCGACCGTGCGGCCCGAGAAGCCGGCGACGAGACGATGGATGCGTTCGACGAGGTCGCGGCCGCCCCGGTCGTGCCGCTCCCGCCGCCCGCGCCTGCTGCCAACTTCGGTGGCGGCGGTAGCGACAATGGTGGTGGTGGCGGACAGCAGCAGCGTGCACCCCGCCCGGAGTCTTCCCCGGCGGCGCCTCAGCAGCCGACTGACTCATCCACAGCACCTGCAATCGACCCCGAGTTCGAAGGCGTCCGCTCGACGTTGCTCGATCGCATCGAGAACCTCGACTTGGGCGACGGCGTATCGCCGGAGGACGTGCAAACGCTGAAGGACCAGTTGCGTGACACCGTCGATCGGTTCCAGCCGAATCCCGGCCAGAGCGCCGAGGCTGCGCTCGCCGACCTGCGTACGCAATACGACGAGCGGGTGCAGGACTTCACCCAGGATCAGAAGATCGAAGCCCTGATCGACGAGCAGATGCGCGACAATCAGGCTGACGCCGCCGATCCGACCAGTCCGAACGCGACGGACCCGATCATGGTCGATCCCAGCGCGATCGATCCCACGATCGACCCGTCGACGGGAGAGTCCCTGCCCTTCCAGGACACCGCGATGCCCGATCCGGTCGTGACGCTGACGGCGCCCGTCCCGCAGACCATGATCGCAACCGAGGACGTCATGTCCGATCCCGACGACGGCGGCGAGGTGGCCTCCGACCCCGACGACGGCGGCGAGGTGGTTCAGCCCGGGGTGATCAATGTCAACCCGACGCTCGACATTCGTACCGACAGCGCCGTCAATGTCGGTGATGTCGTGGCCTCGGACCCCGACGACGGTGGCGAGATTGCCGGCGGGCTGATCGACGACTTCGATTCAGTTTCCGACACCTTCCAGGAGCAGGTTGCCGCCGTCGATCTGCCGCTCGCGGATTTGGTTGCCGCCGGCGAAGATCTGTTCGGCGAGGGCATCGCGTCCGGCGAGCAGGCCCCAGGTCTCCACCTTCCCGACCTCGCGCCGCTTGCGACCGACATCGTCGGTGCTGGCGAAGCGCTACTCGACGGCAACATCTCCGGTGCGGTCGGTGGCATCCAGGACGCAGCGCAGGACTACGCCGTGGTGAGCGACGACGTCGTCGACGTTCCCTATGAACAGGACGTCGACGACACGGTCACCGACTTTGCTGATGATCCGGTCGATTCGGCCCGCGACACGCTGGAGGAAGCCGAAGGCAGCGTGGCCGGCATCGCCGACGACAACGGGCTGTGAGCGAGGTACGGGTTCGTCAGACGAAGCGGAACGTGCTGAGCGCTTCCATGAACGGCTTGACGAGCCCGTCCATCGCCGCCACCGGAGCGGTGAGGATGAATTGGAAGAAGTCGACGGTCTTCCCGCCCTCGGAGACGGGAGCGAAGAACAGCGCGTGGAACTGTGCAATCCGTTTGTCGTTCGCAGTGAGTTCGACGCCCCGCACGTACATCACCTGGTTACCGAAGCGCACCAGCCGCTCACCGTTCTCGGTGGCGTCCGGTGAGGACCGCTTCAGCCGCGCCCAGCTGGCCTTGGCGGCGGCTTCGAAGTCGACCGACCGGGCGACCTTGTCGTGGCTGAGGATCGCGTTCACCCAGAACCCGTCCACTTCCTTGGGGAGGCGCAGCACGGCCAATGCGCCCGGTGCCTCGTCGAGCACCCAACCCAGGGGCACGGTGAGCACGAACGACGGGATACCGGGGATGAGCTTCCCCGGATGGACGACTGCGCGCGCGGCAATGTCTGCAGTGGAAAGTTCCGTGGCCATGGTTTGCGAGAGTAGCGCAGTTGCCGGAACACGAATTTCAGAACCGGGAATGCTCCCGGTGCCCTCGCTCGGAGGGTTTTCTACGATGCATGCGGACGCAGATGGAAGGTGAGCGATGAAGAATCCCTTTGCCACACTGGTGGATGCAGTAGTTGAGGCCGGTGGTGACATCATCGACTCGGCGATCGAGACGGTGGTCGAGACGACCGTGGAGGTCGTCGAGACGGTGGTCGAGACGACCGTGGACGCCGTCGACGACTACGCGTTCGACACGGTCGACTACATCACCGACGGCGCGGTCGATCTCGATTACGACAACGGTCAGTTCACAGCCAAAGTCGATCTCGGGGTCGCCTCTGCCGGTGTCAGCATCGGCTCCGAAGGTTTCGAGGCCGGCGCCTCGGCCGACATCGGCATCGCATCCGCCGATGTGTCCTACGCGGACGGTTCCTTCGGGGCCTCCGCTTCCGCCGGTGTCGACTTCGGTCCGCTTCCGTACGCCGAAGGCCACGTCAACATCTCCGAGGACGGCACCATCGATGTCGGCGGCCGCGCGCAGGGCACGATCCCAACGCCGCTCGGCATCGTCTCGGGCAGCGTCGAGGGTGGCTACCACCAACTGCCCGACGGCAGCTGGGGTGCGTACGGCGGTGCCGAGGGCACGCTGATCACGCCCGGCGGCGTGACGGTCAGCGCCGGTGGCGAGGTCTCCTACGAAGTTGAGGCCGACGGCGACGAAGTGTTCCGGGCCGGCGGTCATGTGGGCGTCGCTGTCGCCGGTGGCCCGTCGATCGAGGCTGGTGGCGAATACCACAGCATCGAGGACGACGGAACGTACACCGAGGGCAGTAGCGGCTACGTCGAAGGCCAGGGCTATGGCGTCCAGGGTCGCATCGAAGGGAGCTACGACAGCATCACGGATGCCGACGGCAACATCACCGAGACCTTCAGCGGTTCGCTCGAGGGCAGCGGCTACGGCCACGAGGTCGGCGCCGGTGGTACCTACGTCGAGCAGACCAACGCGGATGGCACGTCGAGCACCTCGGCCGACGGGTGGGTGGAGGTCGACGGCCTCGATGCCGATGCGCTAATGGCTCGGGCCGGCGACTACGTGGGCGATGTGGTCGGCGATGGGCTCGGCGGGTTGCCGGGTGCCGGCACAGTCAAGGACACGATCTCCAACCTGGCCGGTGATGGCAAGCTCAGTGACGTCATCGGGGGCCTCGCCGACGATTCCGGGCAGAGTGTTGCGGACGTCGCGGGCGGCTTGGCAGACAGCGGGAACTTCGACGACTTCTCGTCCGACCTCATCTCCAGCGAGGTCACTGAGGCCGCCGCCGACGAGACCTGGGATGATCTCCTGGAATGAGCAACACTCCACCGCCCGCAGCGCCGCCGGCACAACCCGCCGGCGCCGATGAGCTGATCATCGAACTCGCCAAGGTGCTCACCAACTTGGGCAGGACGGATCTCGCCGGCCGTGCACAGGCGGCGGCTGCGCGGCTGCGCCGGCCGAGCACTGTCGTGTGCGTCGTCGGCGAGTTCAAGCAGGGCAAGAGCTCGCTGATCAACTCGCTGCTCGGCTACCCGGTCTGCCCCGTCGACGACGACCTTGCCACCTCCGCAATCACGCTCGTCCGCTTCGGCGAGCAACCGGCTGCCGTGGTCCGCCGTCGGGAAGGCGACCAGAAGATCGCCGAACCGGTGCCGGTGGCGCGAGTGCACGAGTTCGTCAGTGAGTCGGGCAATCCGGGCAACGTCAAGGGCGTCGAGCGAGTAGAGATCACGGTGCCCAGTGCGCTGCTCAAGCAGGGCCTGGTCATGGTGGATACGCCCGGCATGGGTGGGCTGGGTGCCGGTCACGCCGCTGCCACGCTCGGCTTCCTACCCTTCGCCGATGGGTTGATCTTCGCCAGCGACGCTTCGGCCGAGCTGAGCGCCCCCGAGGTCGAGTTCCTGCGCAGGGCCACCGAGTTGTGCCCGACGGTGCTGTTCGTGCAGACCAAGATCGATCTGTTCCCGAGCTGGGAGAAGATCATTGGGCTCAACAAGGGCCACATGGAGCGGGCCGGCTTCGCCATCCCGATGGTCGCAGTTTCCAGCTCGCTGCGCGACGAGGCGCTGCGCCGCAAGGACCGAGCGCTCAACGACCTGTCGCGAGTGCCCGAGGTCGTCAAGCACCTCAACGACGACGTTGTGCTGCCCGCCAAGGCAACGGCAACCGGTCGATCCGTGTCGGACGCGCTCAGCATCATCGGTCAGCTGACTGTCGGTCTGCAGGCAGAGAAGGCCGCAGCTGCGGACCCCGAGACGGCCCGTGCCGCCGTGTCCGCATTCGAAGCGGCGAAGGCGCGCCTGGAGTACCTGCGTGGGCCAGCTGCGAAATGGAGTGTGCTGGTGAGCGATCGGGTCAGCGACCTGTCGACGAACGTCACCTTCCAGTTCCGAGGCGCTACCCGCCAGATCTCGCGGATGATGGACGAGCGCATCGAGGTTTTGACCAAGGGCGCCGAGTGGGACGAGCTGGCTCGCTACCTGCAGACCGTTGTCGCCGACGAGGTCACGAAGGTCTTCGTGCAGCTTGAGCAGGGTCGCAACAGCGTCCGCGGCGAAGTGATCGAGCTGATGCGCGATGAGGACCTGGTCATCGGCGAGCACGACAACGGTGTGTCGCCGTTCGATCTCAGTGATCTGTGGTCTGGCAAGGATCTCGACCCTGAGACGAGCCAGCGCAAGAAGGCCGTCGGCGTGGGCCTCACCACCATTCGCGGCGCACAGGGTGGTGTGATGATGTTCGGCATGCTCGGCTCGTTCCTGCCGACCGCGGCCGGCGTGCTGCTGATGTCGAATCCGGTATTGCTCGGAGTCGGCGCGTTGTTCGGCAGCATGGGGCTGGCGGAGGATCGCAAGCGCAAAGTCGCCGTCCGCCGCCAGGCCGCTCGCTCGCAGGTGCGCCAGTTCCTGGACGACGTGCAGTTCGAGGTCGGGAACAAGATCAGCGCACTCGTCCGCGACATCCAGCGCGACCTCCGCGATGAGTTCGGCGAGCGGCTCGCCGAACTCGTGCGCACGTGCACCGAGGCGGCAACGCGAGTGCAACAGGACAGCCAGAAATCGGCGACGGAGCGACAGGCCCGAGTCACCGAGCTCGATGCCTCCCTGAAGTCGTTCACCCGTCTTCAGACGGCGCTCTCAGCGCTGCAGACCACTCCAGCGGGCGGCCGGGCATGAGCACCGATGGTTCGGTTGCCGAGCAGGTCCTGGAAGTCGCGCGGGCGGCAGTCGCCGGGGCACCCAACGATCAGACCCGTGAGCAGGCGCAGGCCGTGGTGGACCGCCTCAGCGGCCCCTTACGCGTCGCCATCGCCGGCCGCGTAAAGGCTGGCAAGTCCACACTGCTCAACGCGCTGGTCGGTGAACGCCTGGCGTCCACCGATGCGGGGGAATGCACGAAGCTGGTCAGCCGTTACCGCCGAGGCAGCGGGTACCAGGTGTCGGCGATCCTCAACGACGGCCGGACCGAACAGCTTGCGTTCACCCGCGCCAACGGTGCGCTCGATGTGCAGCTTGGCGGGCTCTCGGAACGCGATGTGCAAATGATCGACGTGCTGTGGCCGACCACTGCGCTGGAGACGATCACACTGATCGACACGCCGGGCCTGGCGAGCATCAACGACGAGAATTCGCGCCGGACGCGCGAATTCCTCGAGCAGCAGGACGACAAGCCCAGCGACGCCGACGCCGTCATCTACCTGATGCGCCACGCGCACCGCAGCGACGTCGCCTTCCTCGACGCGTTCATGGACCGCAGCGTCACGTCGGCCTCGCCGGTCAACGCGGTCGCGGTGCTGTCGCGAGCCGACGAGATCGGCGCCGGGCGGCTGGACGCGATGGAGTCGAGCACGAAGATCGCCGCCCGTTACCAGGCCGATCCGCAGCTGCGTGGGTTGTGTGCCGCAGTCGTGCCGCTGGCTGGGCTGCTCGCCGAGACGGGGCTGACCCTGCGCGAGGACGAGGTGGCGGCGCTACGAATGCTTGCGGCCACCGACCCCGACACGCTGGAACGGATGCTGCTCTCGGCCGGGCAGTTCTGCGACACGACCGCCAGCGAGCTGACCGTCGAGCTGCGCCGCTCGTTACTCGATCGGCTGGGCCTGTTCGGAGTGCGGCTCGCGCTCGCCGAGATCCGCGCTGGGCGCGGCACCACAGCGGCAACCCTCGGGCCGATCCTCGTGCAGCAATCCGGCCTCAACGCGCTGCGTCAGCTGATCTCGCAGCACTTCATGCCTCGCGCTCGCGTGCTGCAGGCTCGGTCCGGTCTGGTCGCGCTGCGGTCGCTCGCCCGTTCGCTGGAGCCGGTGGTGCCGGCGCTGGCCGCTGAGATCGACCGCCGGTTGGAGCAGCTGGAAGCCAGCACGGTGCAGTTCGCGCAGGTACGCGCTGCACACCTGATCGCCTGCGGAGCGGCCACGGTGTCGCCGACGGAGCGCGGCGAACTGGATCGCCTGTTTGCCGGGCCTCCCTCGCCCGCGTCGGTCGGTGTCAGCCCGTCGGCGACCGTCGAGCAGGTGCGGGCGGCAGCAGCGGCGGCCATCGCCCGATGGCGCACACAGGCTGGCGACCCGCTCGCCGACCCCACCACGGTGGAGGTGTACGACATCGCCACCCGAGTCGTCGAGCAGGTCTACGGGGCGACGCTCTCCCGCTGAGGTCAGAAAGGCAACACTCGCGCTGATTCGGGCTATAACTGGAAGCGCTATGGCTGCACCTCAGTTCGCTCCCACCCCTGTTGTCGATACGTCGCGCTTCTACACCTCGCCGGACCACGTGCCCGACGCGTGGTCACCCGACCGTCCCGGCGACCTCGTCGGCTTCCAGCCCAGCGGTCAGCGACTCGGTTACCAGGGCCCCGACCAGGGCTTCGCGATCAAGATCGCCAACGGCTTTGCCGATCGTCTGCACCTACAACCCGGCGAGCACGCCGCCGATGCCATCACCGGCTGTCTCGGTGTCGGACTGCGCCGCGCCTCATTGTTCAGCCGGGCACCAGTAGTGCACGACCTCACGATCGCGTTCACCATCTTCGGTTTCCTCGATGCCGCGCCGCCGGCCGAACTGGTGGCGCTCCGTGGCGCATTGTTCGTCGGCGTCGCGCACGGTCATCATTACAAAGAGGCCCGCGCCATCGCCGACATGGTGCCCGAGGCAACGCTGCGCCAAACGCCGCAGCAGGTCGCCGCTGCCTACCCTGCCAACTGGCGCACTCTGCTGGGCGTCTGAACCCGGTACGCGCAGGGCCCCCGAGCCGTCGTTCTCACGACGACCCGAGGGCCAACTGCAGGTGGAAGTGGCTGACCAGCCGGTGACCGACGGCGGCAGCATCACCGAGTCGACCAGGTAGACCGTGGTGTTGGCGGTCTGGATGTCATCGACGTCGACCATCGTGGTGCCGTTTAGCGTGATGATGTCACCTTCGACCACGACCGAAAGAACTTCGCCGGTGAAGGTGTTCACTTGGTGTTGCGCTGTGTTGCCGCCTCGTCCTGGGTTTGATTCGTCTCAGAAGCCGGGACAAATAGCACCCAGAAGCAGAAGTGGGACGACACCCGGCGCACTCAGGCGCGGTCCTCGAGCAGGTCCCACTTGTTTCCGTAGAGGTCCTGCCAGACGCACACCTTGCCGTACGACTCGCCGCGCGGGGCCTCCAGGAACTGCACGCCGGCCGCAACCATGCAGCTGTACTGCGCGTCGAAGTCGGCGGTGAACAGGAAGTGCCCCACGCGCCCGCCGGCTTGTCGGCCCACCGCCGCTGCCTGCGTGGCATCGGCGGCCTTCGCCAGCAGCAGCCCGGCACCGCCGCCCGCTGGTGCGACCACAACCCATCGTTTGCCGCCGCCCTGATCGTCGTCGCTGATCAGCTCGAACCCGACCGCATCTACGTAGAAGCGGATCGCCTCGTCGTAGTCCAGCACCACCAGCGCCGTCAGCCCTATCCTCATCCGTCGTCCTCCAGGTCCTGGATCACCACACCGTGCACGGCCATCAGCGCATAGGCCAACTGCACGACTTGCGTGGCATCGATCACAGGGCGCTGCAGGCCGCCGATGCCACGGATGTCGTCGAGCGTGGAGCCGACCAGGCGTGCGTCGGGGATGCGGGCCTGCGAGAAGTCGGCGCGGCCCAGCTCGCACCGCTCGAAGCGGGCAGCGCTGAGTTCGGCGGCGTACAGCTCGGCCTCGGTGAGCACACAGTCCTCGAACCAGACGCGGTCGCCGCGCACCATGCGAAAGCTGGCACCGTCCAGTCGGCAGCCGGTGAAACGCACGTCGGTGAGACGTGAGGCGTTGAACTGCGCACCCGAGAGCCGGCAATCACGGAACTCGACGCGGGTGAGCGCGGCCTCGTCAATCCGTGCACCGGAGAGATCGCTACCGTCGATGACCGCGTCGATGATTCGTGCCCGCTGCAAATCCGCACCTACGAACTTCGACGACGTGACCCTGGCACCCTGTACTTGCAACTGCCCCAGGCAGACGCCGGCGAAGTCGCCGCGAACGTCCACATCGGCCCAGTCGAGGTCGCGTAACAGATCGGCGTGGTCCGCCGCAAGGAGGCCACCCAGCCGCGGCGGGCGGGGAACCTCCGGCTTTGCCGTACTCACAGCTGGGGGACGACGGCGTAGCTGATGGCCGCGAATTGCAACCCGGCGGCCACCACGGTGAAGGCGTGGAAGATCTCGTGGAAGCCGAACACCCGTGGCCACGG
>Ga0335397_10010725_pt1 | contig 11318 bp, 10 predicted proteins | sample MAT04_FD_205740 | JGI IMG/M metagenome (GOLD analysis project Ga0335397, IMG submission 205740) | Freshwater microbial communities from Lake Fryxell liftoff mats and glacier meltwater in Antarctica - MAT-04 (spades assembly) (version 2) ...
GATCAGTTCGGACACGAACCGGGCCAGATGATCCTCCGGAACCCAATCAGCGATCGACGGCGGCATCAAAAACATCTGATCCGGGTCATACACCCGGAACGTCTTATCCACCCGACCCCGCACCACCGGCTCGTCACGCTCACCCACAGGAGCATCGAACAGCCGACCATCAACAGCAGCAGCGTTTCCCATCCCCCCATTCTTTTACATTTCCGACCTCAACGCGAATCGAGCGCCACACCCAACAGCGGATTACTGACCCACGCTCCTAGGAGCGTGGGTCGGTAATGGAAAGTGGGGTTGGTGTGGGGGCGCGGAGGGCACCGGTGGTGTCAGTTGCTGTTTGCGGCTTGGCGTCGGGGTGGTGGCGGGCGGTCCCGGTTGGGGCTGATCGTTGCCTGGAACCGCTTCGATCGGGGGGTTGGCTGCCCGCTTTGGCGGTTCAGGTGGGCGCCGGTCGGGCTGCGGTGGTGTAGTTGAACAGTTTTCGGACGTTGTGGCACGCGGCGATGAACTGCCATTCGTGATCGGCGGCTTGTTCACCTCGGAGCAGGACCTGTTTGCCGCCCTGCACGGTGTCGATCTGACCGAAGACCGGTTCGATGATTGCTTTGCGTCTCGCGTAGGCGTCACGGCCGGGTTTGGTGCGTAGCTTTCGGGCCATGCGTTGCTTGACCGTTGCGTTGTTCGGGATACGCCCTCGTGGCGCTGCCGCCGGTTTCTCGTCGTGCTTGAGGCGCCCTGTCGCGATCAACGCGTCGACATTGCGTTGGGCGGCCGCGGCGACGTTGTCTTCGGAGAAGTACCCGGCGTCAGCAACGACCTGGTCAGGTGCGGCGCCGCAGTTCGCGATGACCTCATCGAGAAGCGACACGAACTCTGGGCAGTCCGCCGACCGGTTCGACAGGCGGGTGGCGACGATCACCTGGTTCGCTTCATCAGCTGCGGTCTGCGCGTTGTAGCAGTAGTGGAAACTGCCGTCGGAGGTCTTCATGATCCTCGAGTCCGGATCTGTGAAATTGCGTTGCGCCTTGTCCGCCACCGGTGCTTCGGTCGCGGCTTCGTCAGCCGCAGTAGCGGTGTCCTCGTGCCGTTGCTCAGCCGTGACGTCGTCAGCCCCAGCGGTCCGATGCCACGTTTTGCGGGCCGCATCCGCTGCAGCACGGCGAGCAGCGTCAGCTTCAAGATCGGCTTTCGCTCGACGGATCTTCGCGAGACGCGACTCGCGGCGGGCCATCTCCGCGTCCAGATCATCGTCGCGACCGTCCGAACCGAACTGGTCGTCCTCGGCAGTATCGGTCGCTTCGGCATCAGCAAGGAGGTCATCAACCTCGGCTTGAAGGTCCGCTTCTCGTTCAGTCATCCGCTTGTAACTCATGGCCTTGCGACGACTGGCGTTGGCACGCACCTTCGAACCATCCAAACCAACCCGGCCGAGCTTGACCATCCCGGCCTGCTGGCACAGCTTCAAGATCTCCAAGAACAACGCATCCAACGCCGCGAGGTGACGGCGCCGGAACCGGGCAACCGACCTGAAATCCGGTGCCTGGTTCGCCGCCAAGAACCGGAACGCCACATCGTCGTGGCAGCACTTCTCGATTCGCCGCGACGACCGCACCCCAGTCGTGTACCCGTACACCAACAACTTCAACATCAACCTCGGGTCATACGGCGGGAAGCCACGCCTTTCGGTGTGAACCGCCAAGAACGGTTCGAGATCCACAACCTCGTCGATCAGTTCGGACACGAACCGGGCCAGATGATCCTCCGGAACCCAATCAGCGATCGACGGCGGCATCAAAAACATCTGATCCGGGTCATACACCCGGAACGTCTTATCCACCCGACCCCGCACCACCAGCTCGTCACGCTCACCCACAGGAGCATCGAACAGCCGACCATCAACAGCAGCAGCGTTTCCCATCCCCCCATTCTTTTACATTTCCGACCTCAACGCGAATCGAGCGCCACACCCAACAGCGGATTACTGACCCACGCTCCTAGTGGGGCGTCGTGCGGTCACGCCCGGCACGCCGCTGATCGCCCTATCGAGTTCGCTCTCCGCGGCGTGTCGGTTAAGGTGGCGCCCCTTCACGGGCTGTGGCGCAGTTTGGTTAGCGCGTTGGTCTGGGGGACCAAAGGCCGGAGGTTCGAATCCTCTCAGCCCGACAGAAGAAACCGCAGGTCAGGGCACCCGAGAGGGTGCCCTGACCGCGTCTCGGCCAGGCCGAAACGTGCTCTCTGCAAACGGTTTGCCAACGAGAATCCCCAGACGTGAAAAGCGCCCCGCCGATACGTAACTCACTGGCCGGCAACGTGACGACGGGGAGCGACGCCCATGACGGTGCCATGTTCTACGGTGGCGAGCGATGTGCGGCCGATTCGTCTCTGCTTCGCCCCCCGATGAAATCGCGGCCTACTTCGACGCCGCGGCGCCGGAAAAGCTGCTGCCGGCCAACTACAACGTGGCGCCCACCACGGACGTGTACGCCGTGCTCGTCGACGGCGGCGTCCGCAAGTTGGTTCCGCTGCACTGGGGGCTCATTCCGCCGTGGGCGAAGGAACGCAAGATCGCCAGCCGGATGATCAACGCTCGTTCCGAAACGATCATGGAAAAGCCGTCGTTCAAGAACCCGTTCAAGAAACGCCGATGCATCATCCCGGTCGACGGGTTCTACGAATGGCAGGCCATCCCTGGCCAGAAGAAGAAACAACCGATGTTCATCCAACGTCCCGATGGTGAGCCGTTCGCCTTCGGTGGACTGTGGGAGGTGTGGAAGAGCAAGGACGACCCAGACGAGATCGTCCGCAGCTGCACCATCATCACGGGCCCGGCCAACGAGAAGATGGCCGAGATTCACGACCGCATGCCGTTGATCCTCCCACCGGATCGATGGTCCGACTGGCTCGATCCCGAACTCCAGGACCTCGACACGTTGGGCAAATTTCTTGTACCGGCCCCACCGCAGCTCATCACGTTCTACCCCGTCAGCACCGACGTCAACCTGGTCCGGAACAAAAGCCCACACCTCATTGATCGTGTCGATCCCGAGCAGGAGACGGCGACGCAAGCCTCGCACCACGACTCAGACACCGAACCGCCGCCGGCCGTGTAGACGTCCGTGAAGCTCCCGCTCGGTCGGAGAATCGACAACCTCGCCCTGCGTTGGCAGGCACGACTCGACAGCGAATGGGCCGACCGCGTCCTCCCATGGCTCGCCGCTCTCGGGCTTTTCATCGTGCTGGCGCTGCTTGCCCTCGCCCGAGCCCGTTCCCTCGACGCCACGGTCGACCTTGCCGGTTACGCCCAGGCCTCATGGCTCATCGGCGAAGGGCGCGAGCCCGTGATGACGGTCACCACCAACGCACACGTGCTCGCACAGCAGGCGGCATTCGGGTTCTATCCGCTGGCGTGGCTCACGGGAGCGGGGTTACCCAACATCCCCACCTTGCTTGTGGTGCAATCCGCCGCGCTGGCCTCGGGCGTGCTCCCCCTTTGGCGCATCGCCCGCAAGATCGCAAACCTCCGTCCCGGTCCATCGTTGTGTTTGGTGTTCGTGTACGCCTTCTATCCGGTGATGCACAACCTCAACCTCTCCGGCTTCCACCCCGAAACGATTGCCTTGCCCGGACTCTTGGGCGCGATCTATTTCGGCCTGCGCGGTAAGTGGCGGTACTTCGTTCCCTGTTGCGCCGTGGTGCTCCTGATGCGAGCCGATCTCGGCCTGGCCATCGCCGGCCTGGGGGTGCTGCTGGCATTGGAAGGGAAAAGACGACAAGGCGCCGCCACCGCGCTCGTCGGAATCGGCTGGACGGCGCTGTGCATCCTGGTGCTCCAGCCCCGGTACGGCGCCGGCAGTTCCGCCCACCTCGCCGCCTTCGCCGCCTTCGGCGATTCCCCCGGGACGGTGCTCGCGGGATTCGTCCAGCGTCCCGGCACGGTGCTTGGCCAGCTAGTGCGAGAGCAGAACTTCAACCTCGCGGTCACCTTGCTCGCACCGCTCATGTTCCTTCCCGTGCTTGTACCGCGCTACTTGGTGCCCGTGCTGCCATTGCAGTTTTTGTACCTCGTCGCCGATGTTCCCACCGATGCCGTGTTCGGGCAGCAGACCGTGGCCATCACGGCATTCATCTTCCTCTCGGGCGCCATGGCGCTGGGAAAGATCGGCGAGATGGGCCACGAAAAGATCCGAGTGGATACGCGGGTGATCGGCGCACTCTTCCTCGCCGCGACCGTCTTCTACATCCGTGACGCTGCCAGTTCCCCGTATCGACGACCATGGGATTGGGGCGGCCAGGACGCCGCCGATTTTGCCCGCATCCGCGCCACTGATCAGGTGAAACCCACCGATTCAGTTCGCGCCTCTCGGACCCTGCTCACGCTCCTGGCGGAGCGAGAACGGCTGTACGACCTCACGCTGGGCGACGCCCCGGACGCCGCCCGCGCCGCCGACGGGGTCGACGTGATCGTGCTCGACGACCGTCAGGTTCCGCAGTGGTCGAGCGTCGACCGGCAGGTGTTCCGCCTGGGCCTGCAATCGTTGGGTTTCCGACAGGTATCGAACGAAGAGGGCATCGAGCTGTTCGTCCGCATCCCCGCGACGAGCGGCTGACCACGCAGCGGGGGGTGGCCCTCAGGGAGCCAGCCTGCCGAGGGCAGCGGTCAACCGGTTGGCGGCGTCGTCGAGAGCGGCGGGATCGGGGGAGGGGTCGGCGTTGGCGAAGTCGAGGTCGTGCACCCCTCGAATCGGGACCACATGAAGGTGAAGGTGGGGGACCTCGAGCCCGGCGATCAGCAGCCCCACCCGCGCCGGCGTGAACGTTTGCATCTGCGCCGCCGCCACGCGCTGGCACACGGTCATGAGGTGGGCGTTGAGATCCGGCGGTGCGTCAACCCAGTGATCGATCTCCTCGATGGGCACCACCAACGTGTGCCCGGGTTGCAGCGGAGCGATCGACAGGAACGCCACACAGCGGTCGTCGCGGTGCACGAACCGCCCCGGGAGCTCACCTTGGATGATCCGACTGAACAACGTGGGCATGGGCGTTCTCCTCGCAGCGTTCCCGCCCGGCGCTCCTCGAATCTCCTCGGTGGAGAACCGACGTCGGACCCGGCGACGTAACGAACCGGTGGAACTCGGGATCGTACGCTGTGATGATGACGGGTGATGCCTCCGGCGGGACCAGCTCCAACTCGCCTGACGGCGTGTCCCAAGGCCGAGCCGACCACGAGGTCGCCGAATCCGACGGCCCTACCGAGCCAACGGAATACCCCGATCACGGGCTCTACACGATCCCAAACCTGATCACGCTCCTACGACTCTGCTGCCTTCCGATCTTTCTGTGGATGCTGTTCTCGAACGACGACCGGTTGGGCGCGGCCGTTCTACTCGGCGCGCTCGGGGCGACCGATTGGTGTGACGGCTACATCGCCCGCAACTTCAACCAGACATCGGACTTCGGGAAGAACTTCGATCCCACCGCAGACCGCATTCTCTTTTTCGTAGCGATCACGGCAATCATCATCGACGGCAGCGCACCGTTGTGGTTCAGCGTGATCATTCTCGCCCGAGAGGTGACCGTGGCGGCGATCACCGTCACTCTGCTCGGTCTGGGCGCCAAGCCGGTACATGTCACGTGGTTCGGAAAGGCCGGCACGTTCTGCCTGATGTTCGCCTTCCCGCTCTGGCTGGGCGGCAGCAGCACCTCCTCGTTCGCCCCCTTTTTCACTGCCCTTGGCTGGGCGTTTGGGCTCCCAGGTTTCGCGTTCAGCTTCTACGCCGCATTCCGGTACCTCCCGCTCTGGCGCGAGGCACTGCGTGAAGCCCGGTCCTGACACCGCCATGGGTGGGGTAGGTTCGCGGTCATGAAAGCCGTGATCATGGCTGGGGGAGAGGGCACCCGGCTTCGGCCGCTCACCTCCACCGCCCCCAAGCCCATGCTGCCGCTCGTCAATCGGCCGATGATGGAGCACATCATCGGCTTGTTGAAACGCCACGGGATCGACGAGATCATCGTCACCGTGGCCTTCATGGCCAACTCCATCCGCAACGAGTTCGGCGATGGATCCGAGCTCGGCGTGGAGATCACCTACGCCTCGGAGGAAACCCCCCTAGGCACTGCCGGCTCCGTACGCAATGCCATGGATCACCTGACCGAACGGTTCCTGGTGATCTCCGGCGACGTCCTCACCGACATCGACCTATCGAAGATCGTCGAGTTTCACGCCGCGAAAGGTGCCGTGGCCACGATCGCCCTTGTTCACGTCGAAAATCCTCTCGAGTTCGGGATAGTCATCACCGAAGGCGACGGACGCATCGAACGATTCCTTGAGAAACCCACGTGGGGGCAGGTGTTCAGCGACACCATCAACACCGGCATCTTCGTGCTCGAGCCAGAGATCTTCGACTACATCGCCCCCGATCGTTCCGTCGACTTCTCCGGCGAGGTGTTCCCCAAGCTTCTTTCCGACGGCCGACCGCTCTATGGCGCCATCGCCGAGGGCTACTGGGAGGATGTCGGCACCCTTGAGGCCTACCTCGGCGCCCACAAAGACATCCTCGATGCCAAGGTCGTGGTCGACATCGACGGCTTCGAGGTCACCGACGGGGTGTGGCTGGGGGAAGGCGCGTACGTGAGCCCCGAAGCCGTCATCACCGGACCGGCGGTCATCGGCCCCAACTGCCACATCGAAGGCGACACCCACGTCGGTCCGTATGTCGTGTTGGGCACCAACGTCCGGGTTCGAGCCGGAAGCGCACTCGAACGCACCGTCGTGAACGACAACACCTACATCGGTGAGGGCACCCGGCTGCGGGGCACGCTGGTGGGCCGTTCCTGCGACCTTCGCAAGTCGGTGCGAGCGGAAGAGGGGGTCGTGATCGGCGACGAGGTCTTCGTCGGTGAGGACGCCCTGCTCTCGTCGGAGGTTTCGATCTATCCGTTCAAGACCGTCGAGGCCGGCGCCATCGTTCGCGACTCCATCGTGTGGGAGTCGCGGGGAGCGCAGAGCCTTTTCGGGCGCGATGGTGTGGCGGGCCTTTCCAACCAGGACATCACCCCCGAACTCGCCACCAAGGTGGCGATGGCTTGGGGCAGCATGCTCAAAACCGGCTCTACGGTGATCACCTCACGAGATTCCAGCCGGTCCGGACGCATGCTCAAACGCTCCATGATGGCGGGGCTCAACGCCACCGGCGTGAACGTCGAAGACCTCGAGGTGGCGTCGGTGCCCGTCACCCGTTTCATCGTGCAACGGCCAGCGGTCGCCGGCGGGCTCACCGTCCGACTCGTACACGACGACCCCGAGTCGGTGCTCATCCGATTCTTCGACGCCGACGGCCTCGACATCACCGAGCACACCCAGCGCAAGATCGAACGGCTTTTCAACCGCGGTGATTTCCGGCGCGTGTTCCCCGGCAAGATCGGCGACATCGGCTTCGCTCCCCGAGCCCTGGAGCACTACGCCACCGCGCTGGAATCCACCGTCGACATCGAACGTATTCGCGCCACCAAGTTCAAGGTCGTCATCGACTACGTCTACGGCTCAACCTCCTTCGCAATGCCGAACGTGCTGGCCAAACTCGGCCTCGAAGCCCTTGCGGTGAACCCCTTCGTTTCCACCGCCGGCATACTTCGCCGTGGCGACCTCGACGACCACGCACGGCAGGTCGGCGACCTCGTTCGAACGTCGGGTTCACACCTCGGCGGTGTGATCGATCCCGATGGTGAACGACTCGTACTCATCGACGACGAGGGGCGCACGCTCTCGCATCATCAGGCGTTGCTCGCGTTCTTGGAACTACTCGAAGGGAAACTCCACGGCACCAAGGTGGCCCTCCCGGTTTCGGTCACCAACCGGGCGATCGACATCATGAACCGACAGGGGATCGAGGTGGTGCTCACCAAACTTTCGAACCCGGCGCTCATGGACGCTGCCACCGAGCCAAGCATCGGTTTCGCCGCCAACCTCGACGGCAGCTACATCCTTCCTGGTTTCCTCCCCGCGTTCGATGGTCCGGCCGCGTTCGTGAAGATGCTCGACCTCCTCGCGTTCCACGGCCGAAAGCTCAGCGAGGTGGTGGACTCCCTTCCTGCCGTCCACCTGGCGCGGGAACAGGTGATGATGACTCGTGAGCAGGTCGGCGCCGTGATGCGGAGCTTGGTGGAAACCACGAAGGGCCGCGACGTCGTGCTCGTCGACGGCGTGAAGGTGGTGCACGACAGTGGCTGGGCCTTGGCGCTGCCCGACCCCGAGGAGCCAATCATGCGCATCGTGGCCGAGGCCGACTCGGACAGCGATGCTCGCCGACTCGCCCAAGAATATGCCCGCCGAATCCGCCAGATGGCCACGTAGCGGCTCATCGGATAGGTGCACCACTTGTCCCTGAGGATCGCCCAGTTTCCCGCTCTGCAGGCCTCCTCGTCCTGTCGTTTCTGGGATTCCGCTCGGCCGCAGGGTCGCTCGGGCCCCGGTGGTGACGCGCACCCCGGGCACCGTGCACTAGTTTCCCCCTCATGAACGTCCCGGACGACCTGCGCTACAGCGCCGACCACGAATGGACCCGGCTCGACGGGGGCACGGTGCGAATCGGCATCACCGACTACGCCCAGGATGCGCTTGGCGATGTTGTGTACGTCGATCCGCCGGTGCTCGGCTCCGTGGTGTCGGCGCACGACAAGGTGAGCGAGGTGGAGTCCACCAAGTCGGTGTCCGATATCTACGCCCCGGTGAGCGGCACCGTGATCGAAACCAACACCGACCTCGCCGATCACCCGGAGCGAATCAACGAGGACCCTTACGGCGAGGGATGGCTCTGTGTCATCGAGTTGTCGGAGCCCGCGCAGATCGAAAGTCTCCTCACCGCGGATGCCTACCGGGCATTGATCGCGGACTGAGAAGGAGCCATCGGGTGGCCGACGTCTACTGCAACAACTGCGGTCACCGGAACCCGCTCGGGTCGAACTTCTGCTCGTCGTGCGGGGCTGTGCTCGAGACCGAACCCGAGGAACACACCACGATCACGTTTCACCCGGTCAGCCCGAGTGATCCTGTCGATGAGGAGCTCACGCTCAACATCGACGAGATCGCCACCGACGGTGGGGTCCTCGTCGTCAAACGGGGGCCCAAAGCCGGCAGTCGGTTCCCGCTCGATCCCGTGCTCACCACCGCCGGACGGCACCCCGACTCCACGATCTTCCTCGACGACGTCACGGTGTCTCGTCGGCACGCCGAGGTGGAGCACACCGCCGATGGGTACGTCGTCCGCGACGCGGGCTCGCTCAACGGCACCTACGTGAACCGCGAGCGGGTCGACGACCACCATCTCGAGAATGGCGATGAGGTGCAGATCGGCAAGTTCAAGTTGATCTTCTTCGCTGGGCCGGGCCAGGAGTGAGGCCCCGATGTCGATGATCGATCGAGGGCACCTCTCCATCGGCGAAGTTCTGAACCTCCTCCAAGACGACTTCCCCGACATCACGATCTCCAAGATCCGGTTCCTCGAAAGTCAGGGGCTGCTCGATCCGGAACGCACGCCGTCGGGCTACCGCAAGTTCTACGACGCCGACATCACTCGATTGCGATGGATCCTGCGTCAGCAGCGCGAACATTTCCTGCCGCTGAAGGTGATCAAAGATCGACTCGCTGCTGGCGAACCCCTCGCAGGAACATCCGACGATGCCGAGCCTCACGAGGCCGTGGAACCGACGGCCAGCGGCAAACCGCCCGATGCCTCGTCCTCGGAGGCTGACAGCCACCCGCCGGGCGCCCCCGTGCCCGTCCCCGAATCGCTCCATCCCGAATCGCTCCATCCGGAATCGCTCGACCCCGTCGACCCCAACCGTCACCAAGATTCCGGAGCCCGCGCGATGGCTCACGAGCCCCCGGTGGATCCCGACATCACCCTGCACGGTGTGCCCAACCCTTTCCGAGCCGACGGGGTGCCAGAGCAGGACGACCCACCCCCACCTACCACCGACCACTCGGTCGAGGAGCATTCCACTGTGAGCACTCCCACGTCCGGCCCTGTCGGCCACCGTGCCACCTCCGATGCCGACGCCATTGCCACCTCCGGAGCCGACCCTGTTTTCGCCTCCGGCACCGACCCTATTTTCGCCTCCGGGGACACCACGATGAGCCTCACCGTCGAGGAGCTCGTCCGGGCCACTGGCCTCACGGCGCGCCAGATCGGCGAGCTCGAACGATTCGGGCTGATCCAGGCCGAGCACTACGGCACGTCCAACCGCTACGACGAGGAAGCGCTCCTCGTCGCACGTGTTGCCGCCTCGATGCTCGCCAAAGGCGTTGAGGTCCGACACCTCCGCATGTTCAAGCTGGCGGCGGAACGAGAGGCGGCCTTCTACGAGCAGCTGGTCACCCCGATCCTCAAACAACGCAATCCCAAAGCTCGGCAAGACGCGCTGGAGACCCTCCGAGTTCTCGCCGCCGGCGGCGATGCTTTGCGATCGTCGATGTTGCGCTCCGCGCTCAAACACCTCGTGTCGCGAGGCTGAGGCCTCCGTGACCGGGGCGACACCAGCGCCTCCGCCCCCGGAACTCCTGCTCTCGTCCCACGAGTTGGCAACGATGGTCGGCCGCCTCGCCGGCGAGGTGGACCGCGACTACCCGAAGGGAGTTGCGGCCATCGGCGTGTTGAGCGGGAGTCTGGTGTTCCTTGCCGACTTCGTTCGCCGGCTCTCGATCGACGTCACGATCGACTTTCTCGCTATCACCCCGTTCGCTCCAGATACGGGGAGGGTGCGGATTACCAACGACCTGGCCACGGACCTCGAGGGGCGTGACGTCCTGTTGGTCGAAGACATCGTCGACACGGGGTTGAGCGCAGTGTTCCTCGCCAAGGCCCTGCGCCAACGGGGGGCCAGCACGGTGGCGATCTGCACCTTGTTGGATCGGCGTTGCCGGCGCATCGTGCCCGTCGAACTGGCCTACGTTGGTCGCGAGGTGCCCGACACGTTCGTGGTGGGCTACGGCCTCGGTGATGCAACCGCGCACCGCAACCTTCCCCACCTGGTGCAGGTCACCCCTGATTGGCTGCTCGGGAATCCCCGAGAGCAGGCACGAGCATTGCGTGGGCTCGACCCGCTCGGAGAGGGCGTCACCGATCGCGGAGCGAGCCGATAGGGTTTCGGGTGATGGAGGAGATGGAAATTCTCGGCGTGCGCCCCGAGTTCCAGGGCAACACCCCTGTGGTGTTGCTGCGAGAACGCGACGGACGTCACCGACACCTCCCCATCTTCATCGGCGCCCCAGAAGCAATGGCCATCGAGTTCGCCATGAAAGGTGTGGCTACGGCGCG
>Ga0335397_10010731_pt1 | contig 11310 bp, 11 predicted proteins | sample MAT04_FD_205740 | JGI IMG/M metagenome (GOLD analysis project Ga0335397, IMG submission 205740) | Freshwater microbial communities from Lake Fryxell liftoff mats and glacier meltwater in Antarctica - MAT-04 (spades assembly) (version 2) ...
GCATCTCCTGAAACGCGCCCTTGCCCAGTTGCGACAGCGGCGCATGGCCCGACAGCAACACCACGGGCGACTCCGCCATTTGCGCCGTATACAGCGCCGAGATCGCGTTGGCGTGCCCTGGCCCCCCCGTCACCAGCGCGATGCCGACTTCACCAGTGATACGCGCGAAGGCATCGGCCATGTGAACCGTCGCCGCTTCATGACGCGTATGAATCAGCTCGATGCCTGCCTCAAAAGCAGCATCGAACACGGGCATGATGTGATTGCCAGAGAGCGTGAATATCTTTTTCACGCCCCCTAGCGCCAAGGCTTTAACCAGTGCATCTGCGCCACGAACAGCGCCATCGGATTGTTTTGACATTAGGGTACCCATTGCGCGAACTACTTATTTCTGGTCTATTGGGTCAAGAGGCTTTCGCCGGGCTGCACGCGCGTGAAAACGACGCGTTGGGTGTCGAGCGTCAGGCGATCACTGACCTGCCGCACGACCGTATAGCTCGACGACGACAGATCGCCAGTATCGGGAAAATCCTCCCGAAAATGCGCGCCGCGTGAATCTTCACGGGCAATGGCGGCGATGACGATGGATCGACTCACGGCGATCAGGCTGCGCAAATTGAGCCAGTCGTGCCAGCTTAAATTGAAAGCATGCGTATCGTCGGCGACTCCAGTACGAAGTAGCTCGTCCTGCAAACCAGCGAGCACTGAATCGGCGCGGGCCAGTCCAGTCGCCGTGCGGGCGATACCGACGTCGTCCCACATGACCTCAAAGAGTGCTTCGCGCAGCGCGTTCGTATTGCCATGCGGCCGTGCGAACGGAGCGTTATGGCGGGCGACCACTTCAGCCATTACTTCTGCATCAGGTTCACGCCACGCTCCACTTTTCAACACCCAGGCGGCCATACAGTCACCGGCGATGCCGCCGTAGACCGTTGAGTTGGCAACGCCATTGCCGCCGAGTCGATTGGCGCCATGCACGCCCCCCGTATCCTCGCCCGCAGCGAACAAACCGGGAAGCGCAGTCGAAGTATCACCGGAAAAAACAACGCCGCCCATCATGTAGTGCGCCGTCGGAACCACTTCAACGCGTCCGCCGGCGAGATCAAATCCGCAGTCACTACAGCGCTCGACCATGCCTTTGAAACTGCGGCGAACCGTATCGACACCGAGGTGTTGCATCTCAATGAACACGCCGCCATTCGGCGACGTACGCCCGGCGCGAATTTCTGAATTGATACTGCGCGAAACAATGTCGCGGGTAGCGCGTTCGCCACGGGGATCGTAGTTGTGCATGAAGCGTTCACCGCTACCGTTAAGCAGGTAGCCACCGGCGCCGCGCAAGCCTTCTTCCAGTACCGTTCCGGTCATTCGCGTGCCCGCACCAGCGAGCAGGCCGGTGGGATGAAACTGCACCATTTCCATGTCGCGTAGCGCAAGGCCCGCGTCAAGCGCCATAGACAGGCCGTCGCAACTCTTGTCGCCACTCGGCGTGTGGTACTTGTACATGGTCGGACCGCCTCCCGTGGCCAGCAGTACAGCCTTGGCTTGAACGAAGACAAAGCCGCCCGTGCGCACATCAATCATCAGCACACCAGCGAGCGCATCGCCTGAGCGCGTCTTGATCAGCGCAATCGCACGATGCTCCTCCATGCGCTCAATTTTTCGTGCCCACACCTGTTCCGCCAGGCGATTAATGATCTCGATGCCCGTCTGATCGCCCTTGTGAACCGTCCGGTCAAAGGTCTGCCCGGCAAAGGCTTTTTGATGAACCGTGCCGTCGGGGTTGCGATCAAAAAAACAACCCAGTTCGTTTTCGAGTTCGTGAATGCGCTCAACTGCTTTGGTCACCAATGTCCACGCGAGATCCTGATCGGGCAGCCATTTGCCGCCTTCAATGGTGTCCATGAAATGCCGCTCAACCGAGTCGCCAGCAGCGAGCGCCACGTTGTAGCCACCCTGCACCATGCGGGTACAGCCGCTCTTGCCGAGCAAGCCTTTCACGGCGACCGTGACGGTGAGCTCGGGAGCGGCCTGATGTGCGTGAAGTGCTGCGAATAGCCCCGCACCGCCCGAGCCGAGAATCAGAATATCGGTCTTGCGATACTGCACTTCGGGCGTCAAGCTGAAACTCCGAGGCTCGCCAGTACCGTGGCGCGGCGATCAGCGACCGAGGCATTGACGGCGTCGTAAAGCGAGCCGCCATGCGAATCCATTGCGACCAGCAAAGGCCCAAAACCACCGGGTGCCCGAAGGCGAAATTTCCACAGTGATTCAGGATTGAGGTCATCCAGATCAACATCTTCAATCTGCTCAATCCAGGTCGTCTCTAGTGCTGCTGTACCACCGACAATCGCGAGGTAGGCGCCGCCCAGTTCACGAAACGCCGTGAGTGAGCCTTCGCGCATGCCGCCCTTGCCAATGATGAATCGAACCCCCATTTGCGTCATCAGTTGTCGCGTGAACCGCTCCATGCGATCACTCGTTGTAGTGCCGATACACACGGGCGCATAACCTGCGGGATGTTCGGGTGAAACCGGGACTTTGCGCACGTTGGGTGCCGTGTGAATCACCGCATGACCGTTCAGATCAAAGCGAGTCGTGCGCTTATTGTCAAACAGCGCGATATAGCTCGCATCGCGAATACCAAATAAGGTGTCGTGAAGCGTTACCGTGTCGTTGATGCGAAGCTGGCGGACGTCAGCCTCACTGACAGGCATGGGTAAATCGTAATGCGCCATGATTCAGTAGCCGTACTCAATGCCGCCCGGCGTGAACGTCGCGCGAGCACGGCGCGCAGAGTGGCACTGCATGTTCACGGCGACCGGATTCATCGTGATGTGCGTCGCGGCCAGTTCGACCTGTACGGCAAAAGCAGTCGCGTCACCGCCGAGACCTTGCGGACCAACCCCAAGCAGATTAACCGCCTGCGACAGCGACACTTCGAGCGCGGCACCGTGTGGATCAGCGCATGCAGAACCCAGCGGTCGCGTCGCGGCGCGCTTTGCCAGATGCACACACAAATCAGACGTTCCCCCAATGCCAACGCCGACAATTGTGGGTGGGCAGGTCTTGCCACCGGCAGCGATCACGCAATCAACGACAAAGCGTTTGATCGCATCAACGCCCTCAGCCGGGATAGCCATGCGCAGGAACGAATTGTTCTCTGAACCACTACCTTTTGGAATCATCTCGATTTCAACTGTCTCAGCGCGCTGGTCAAACTCAAAATGAATCACCGGAACGCCCGTACCACAACTTGTGTGTTCATTCTTGCGCGTGAGCGGATGCACCACCGACGAGCGAAGCGGATGCTCCTTCGTCGCTCTCGTGCAGCCACGCACCAAAGTCGCTTTAAGGGCAGCGCCATCAAATTCCACGTTCGATCCGATGACCACGTTGTAGATCGGAATGCCGGTGTCCTGGCACAACAGATTGTCGGTGCGCTCCGCCACAGCGATGTTGGTCACCATAGTTGCCAGCACCGACTTCGCCGTGGCGTCAGTCTCCCGCGATTGCAGGCGGCTCATCCCTTCCTTGATATCGGGCGGCAGTGATTTGAGCGCGCGTATGTAGAGCGTTTTCGCAGCCTCTTCGACCGCAGCGAGATCCAGTTTCATCAACTTACTGCGGCTGAATTTTTCGCTCGCGAACGACTTTGGCCCAGTTCGCGCTTTCAGCGCGAATCGCGTCTGTAAACTGGGTCGGCGTGTTCGCTACGGGCACCATACCCACCGCGAGCAGACGTTGCTTCATGTCATCAGTACCGAGTGCCTTTGCAGAGTCTCGTTGCACTTTGTCGATAATTTCCTTCGACGTTCCAGCAGGTGCCAGCAAACCAAACCAACCAACGTTGACAAAGCCAGGCAGTCCGGATTCGCTCACGGTTGGAATATCGGGAGCGGCGGGGCTGCGCTCCGCGCTCGTCACACCCAGCGCTTTCACCTTGCCGCTCTTGATGAACGGCAACATGGCCGCCAGATTACCGGGGACCATTTCTACACTGCCACCGGCCACATCGGTAAGCGCCAGCGATTCACCTTTGTACGGGACGTGCTTGAGCTCGATGCCCGCGCTGTAAAGAAAGTTCTCTCCAGCCATATGCACCTGACTGCCGAAGCCAGCCGAACCGAAATTCAACACGCCCGGTTTAGCTTTCGCCAATGCAATGAATTCGCTGATGTTTTTCGCGGGCACGTTTGGACCAGCGACGATCACCATCGGGCCGGAAGCGACGTTGGTGATCGGTAGCAGATCCTGAAGTGCATCAAACGGCATCTTGGCGTAGAGATGAGGGTTGACGGTGAGGATGGAGCCGGAGGCCATCAATAGCGTGTAGCCATCGTTCGGGGCTTTAGCGACCTCAGTTGCGCCAATATTGCCGCCTGCGCCCGTCTTGTTCTCAATGATGACGGTCTGTCCCCAAGCCTCTTGCAGGCGTTGCCCAAGAAGTCGCGCCACCACATCGGTCGTGCCGCCCGCAGGGAATGGCACGACGATTCGCACCTGCTTGGCGGGCCACGCTTGCGCATAAGCCACGTCAGTGGCTGTGACGACGGTAAAACCCAACGCCAAAAATAGCGCCTGCTTTATGAAATTTCTACGAAACATAGTGGACTCCTCCTTAATTGTTCACTTCATCATCATCGCGGCAAGCAGGATTGCGACCGACAGGGTTGTCCCCAACATCCCCACGATCCACCCCATTCGCATCCCACGCCACGGCCCGAATTCAATCAACAGCAAACGCAGACCGCCCACCAGATGCGCGGCTAGCAGACACACCAGCCCCCACTCGGCAAACTTGAAAAGAAAGGTATCGGTCCAGCGCAGGAAATCGTTTAGCGCGACCTCCCCCTGAAGGCTTCGCGACAACGCCCAGAAATGCACCGGAAGAAATAGGGCAAGACCGACCCCTGAGAGTCGATGCAGCACAAACGCCCAATAACCTGGCAGGCCGCGCGCGCGCCGATCATTACGGCGCATACCGTCCACACCCGCGCTAGCCGCCGCCATAGAGCCCCCACACCGCCGACAGACCCACCGCCACGAGCACGAGCGCAAAAACGAGGAGCAGTCCATTGAGCCATCGACCACGCCATTGCAACCACTCCTCGGCTATGCGCGCGAGACCAATCGGCGCATGGATTGCGGCGGAGACGACGAACAGCACATAGAAAGCCGCGAACACCAGATTGCCACGTGTTCGCCCAAGTATTTCAGCGCCCGACAAACCACCGCGCACCGCATAAACAATAGTCACAATATGTACAACGACGCAGAGCGCGAGAATCATCGCGCTTATGCGCTGTGCGTACCAGAGCCGCGCCTGGGTCGCCGCACTCAACCGAGCTCTCCGCGCATGGCAGCACGCGCTGTGAGGCGTTTGAGCGCACTGATGCCCAGTGTCGGCGCGATGCCTTTCGGGCAGCGTTCGGAGCAACTGGTGTGGGTATGGCAGGCATGGCAGCCAGCGTCGCCTGCAATGGCACGCATTCGCTCATTTCCCGCGACGTCACGCTCGTCGTTGACCAGCGTCCATGCGCGATTGAGCGCCGCGGGCCCAAGGTAATCAGGGCGCCAGGTCACTGTGTCGCATGAGGCGTAACAAACGCCGCAGCCGATGCATTCGATGCCGGCGTCGGCTGCTTTCCGTTTTACTGAATCTGGCTGCACCGATGCAAAATCGTCATGACGGCTTCGCTCGCCTTTAAACTGGCCTTTCGCGCCCGCCCACTTATCGAAGAACGGAGCCATGTCCGACGCCAGATCTTTGATCATCGGCAGATTGGACAGGGGCGCCAACTCCAGCACCCCATCAACCGCCACTTTCGACACATGTGTACGACAGGTCCAGCGCGCGACCCCGTTAACAGTCATCGCGCAGGATCCGCACATTCCAACCCGGCAAGAAAAGCGATAGCTCAAGCTCGAATCCAGCGTTCGCTGTACGTAAGTCACCACATCGAGCACCGTTTGGCTGTCAAGCCTTGGCACGGCGTAACTCACGAATCGACCGTCCGTCTTTCCGCGCCAGATGCTCACGCGTAGCGTCTCAGTATTCAAGGCTTCCTCATCATCTGCACATTATGGGCGACGCAATTCCATAGTAAAAGCGATTTATAGTTCTTTCGTTAGAAAGAAAAACTATGTAATCAGGAATTTGATCGAGCCATGCCATCTATCCGCGTTCTGAAAACATTTCTCGTCGCTGCGCGAGTCGGCAGCTTTGCAGCGGCAGGTGATGAGGTGGGCTTGACACCCGCTGCGGTGGGGCTGCAAGTTCGTTCGCTGGAGGAGGCTGTCGGTCGCCCGCTATTTGACCGGGTCGGTCGTTCGATCATTCTCAACACCCAGGGACGAGAGTTCGTGACGGCGGCCGCAGATATCGTCGGTCGCTACGAAGCAGCAGCCAACGCGGCGCCCGACGGGTTGTCCGGCACCGTCGTGATGGGAGCGCTGGTATCCGCGCTGATGGGAGCTTTCGCCGGAGCGCTGTGGCAGATGAAGCGCGACTACCCGGCGCTTGATATCAAGCTGTTCGCTGGCTTGTCGGCCGATTTCGTGCCTCGTGTAGAGCGCGGTGAGCTGGATGCGGCGGTGACCACGCTGCCGCCTCGGGTCTTACCAACTTTGAAATGGACGCCACTTTATGCTGAACCGATGGTGCTGATCGTGCCGACGCGACCGCATTTCGCATTGTCGAGTGATCCATTTGCCATTTTGCGAACTGCGCCATTTTTGCGTTTTGATCGTTCAACCTGGACCGGGGATCTGGTGACGCGGGTGCTCGCGAGCGCGCAAGTGACCGTGAACGAAGGGCTGGAGGTCAATTCGGTCGAAACCATCGTCGCGCTGGTGCGTCAGGGCTTCGGCGTTGCAATCGTGCCGAAGCTCGACAATGTGCCATGGCAACGCGATAGTCGACTAAAAATAATCGACATCCCCGGAAACGTCATCGACCGCAAAGTCGGGCTGCTTGAGCGTAGCAGCCATTCGCGCACCCAATTTACAGCGGCAATCAAGGCGCAATTTAGTGGCCTCAAGCAGAACCTGAAAAAGTCGCGGACGCCTCAGAAAGCGCTCAGTCAATAGGCGCTGTGCCAGCCGACTGGCAGAAATTAACCGCAATTTTCTAAGTCCGAGCCGCGCGAGACGTGACCCGCTGTTGCGAATCTGAAGTCCAGACGTCATTGGTGCGCCAAACATCATTGATGGGGGTTGCCTCTTGACAACAATATGGGCCTAATTAGGTTGCCTGCTTTCCCATTAACTCCCGCGCCTGGTTGCGTCGTGTGAACCCGCCCAATTGCATCCAACACATGGCTGATGACAATTTCTCGTCGCTGTTTGACCTGCTGCCGATTGGTGCATACCGCTCCACGCCGGAGGGTCGGCAATTGCGTGCGAACGCAGCGTTGGTGAGACTCAACGGTTACAACTCTGAATCTGAAATGCTGACGGCGGTGAACAACATCGCGGCGGAGTGGTACGTTGACGCCGGTCGACGTGACGAGTTCATGCAGCTCGTTCAGACGCAGAGCTTTGTCTCAGATTTCATTTCCGAAATCTATCAGCACAAGTCACGTGAACGCATCTGGATTCGCGAGCATGCGCACGCAGTACGCGATGCGTCGGGCAATATTGCCTATTTCGAAGGAACTGTCGAGGATATTTCGGCGGAACGGGCAGCTCAGCAGGCGATCGCCACATCGGAGCGGCGCTTTCGTGCGATGACCGAGAAGGCGCAGGTCGTCACCTTGATCTGTACGCGCGATGGCGTCATCACGTACGCCAGCCCCGCCTGCAAATCAACGTTGGGGATCGAGCCGCATCGGCTCATCGGAACGCGGGTATTTGATTTGATACATCCCGACGACGTCGCGAGGGACGAAAGCGATTTCGCAGGGGTGGTCTCGGGTACTAATTCTGGAGCCGAGACGGTGTCGCGCTTTCGCCACAGCGACGGAACATGGCGTCACCTCGCCGCGCTCGGTAACAATGCGCTGGCTGACAACGCAGTGGGCGGCGTCATAGTGAATTTGCGCGACGTGACAGACGCGCGGCGCGCCGAAGAGCGCCTCACGATTCTGGCCACCATCGACATGCTGACGGGCCTGAAAAACCGTAGCGCTTTCGAGGCGTCCGCGATGGCTGAGCTGAAAGTGGTTCGCGGGACACCGGGGCTTCGCGCCGCGTTGTACTTTATCGATCTGGATCGGTTCAAGCTGATCAACGATTCGGTCGGGCATACGATCGGCGATAGGGTGTTGCGTGAAATCGGGCGACGGCTCGAACACAGCGTCCCTCAACGCGCCACGGTTGGACGGCTCGGCGGTGACGAGTTTGCGATGATGCTGGCTTGCACTGATACTCAGTCGGAGCCCGAGAACATGGCGGCAAGCATCGTTGCGGCGCTATCGGCACCCATGCAAGTTGATGACATGGAGTTCAAGGTAACGGCAAGCGTCGGCGTCTGCGTGTTTCCTGATCATGCCGAAACGTTCGAGTTGATGTTGCGCTACGCCGATCTGGCGATGCTCGACGCCAAGTCAACGCGGCGCGATGCGTTCCGCGTGTTTCACAGCTCACTAGCCGTCGTCGCTCAGGACCGGATTTCGCTGGTGGAGGAGCTGCGCGAGGCGCTGCTGTCCGACCAGCTGGAGGTGTTCTATCAGCCACAGGTATCGTTGGCGGACGCGGAACTAATGGGGCTGGAGGCGCTGGTGCGCTGGCGGCATCCAACGCGCGGCCTGATCGCGCCGGATACGTTCATCGCGCTCGCTGAGGACGTGGGGCTGATCGGTGCCATTGGCGAAGTCGTCGCCGAGCGCGCCGTGGGTGATGTGGCGCGCTGGCAGATCGCATACGGTCGCCCGCTCACGCTCGCGTTGAATGTTTCGGCGCTGCAATTGCGTGATGCGACGTTTATCGAACAGCTACGCGACATCCTGAACCAACACGACTTTCCCGCGCAAAGTCTGGAGCTCGAAATTACCGAGAGCGCGCTGGTCGCCTCGCTCGATCTTGCGCCGGGCGTGTTGCGCGCGTTGCAACGTCTGGGTGCTCGCGTGGTACTTGATGATCTCGGCGTCGCGTATTCATCGTTTGCCTATCTTAAACAGTTTCAGGTACACGGCGTCAAACTGGATCGAGGCTTTGTCGACGGCGTACCCAGCGACGCTACGGATTCCGCCATTGTCCGGGCGATTATTTCGCTCGCCCGTAGCCTCAAATTGCGCGTGGTCGCCGAAGGTATCGAATACCCCGAACAGCGGGCGTACCTGATCGATCAGGGGTGCGCGGAGGGTCAGGGTTATCTGTTTTCCAAGCCGCTGCCGTGGGCCAGCATCGACGCACTATTCGCCGCGCCTTCGCATGTGGTGGGGCAGCGCGTGTTGTTGCTGCCGAATCGATAACCGAGGATAAGCAATTGAATCGCGGCGTTGCGTCCTCATGCAATGTTTTGCACCCAATATGCCGATGCCACATGCTTCGGGTTGTTTGGGATTTGTCCTTTGGCAGTTCAGCGCATGACTAACAAGCCCAGTGACCCGCATTGTGCGGTGGTCGCCCAGCGAACAACGTCCCATGTCTCTGGCATCGCTGCGGGAATGATGTTGGCGTTCACAGCTGTTATGACAGGCTGCACGACGCCGACCGTCGTGCAGCCAACAACCTCCGTTGCCACGCCCGCTGTTGCTGAGCCCGTTGTCGTGGCATCGCCTCCCGCAGAACCTGCCGTCCCCGCGCCGGCACCCGTGCTGGTCGCACCAGAACCCATCGTGCAATCAAAGGAGCTTCCGCCCGTCGAGCTGCCCGGGTATGCCAAGCGTGGTAAACGTTTGCCTGCCCACGGTGGTGCGCCTGGAAGCGCAGTAAGCGACTATTGCCGCAGTTTCGAGATCGACAAAGACGCGGCAAAGTACTTCAAAACATTAGCGCGCACGAAGCGATTGCCGAGCGTGGAAGTCGTCGCGGAGCGCAGCCGACAGGCCGGGCAATCGTTGACCGTGCAACAAGTGGTGGAACGCGATTGGGCGCTACGCCGCGAGAGCAACAAGAGCGCACCCCAGCGCTGTAAAGTGCTCGGCGGATCGATTGACGGCGCAACTGCGCTGGTTGTGTTTGAGGCTGAGCTGAATGGTCGTCGCCAGCGCGGCATTGCCACGGTGTTGCAGACCGACAAGAAGTGGCGTGTGCGTGATCACGGAGACTGGGTGCCCGCCAGATAACCGCTTAGCGGCTAACGAGGCTAAGAACTTGTCCGTAAATAAACCGCGATGCCTGACTTGCCCTTTTTGCCTCACTCTTCGTTGCGCTTTTTTGCAATAGCTCGCTCTTGCTGCAAAAGCCGCGCCTCGATTGAGCCAAAAATTGCTGCGTCAAGCATTCGCTCTTATTTACGGACAAGTTCTAAGTCGCATTCGCGTAAATCATTTCACGAAAGGGTGGATAGATCCGCTGGTTCGACTTGCTGCCGCCGAACACGCCATAGTGGCCCACGCCCATCTGGATGTAATGCACACGACGAAACGGTTTCACGCTACTAGCCAGCTCCTGCGCGGCCATCGTCTGCCCGACAAAGTCTGGCCGCGCGCACAGGCCGAAATTGATTGCATCATCGATGGCTGGGCGCTCTGCTTCAAGACCTATGGCGGGCCATTCCTGTTCGGCGAGAAACCGTGCGCAGCCGATGCGATGTACGCGCCGGTCGTGACGCGATTTTTGCCGTAAGACGCTGCGCTCGACGAGGCGAGTGCGGCCTACCGCCAGATGATCATGGCGCTACCAGCGATGGCCGATTGGGTCGCTGCTGCAAAACTTGAGCCGGACGAAATCGACGAACTGGATGCGGAGTTTTAGGATCCGTAGTCCAGATGCTCGCATCCGGACTACGCATTTATCGTTCCGGAGCGGCTTATTGAAAAGGTTTGATTTCCGAGACACAACCACTACGCGTGCATGCAGCTTTTCCATAGAAGCCCGATTGCAGCGGGGCTAGATCGCGATTATTCAAATACTCGCCTTTTACTTAAATGAATGCCTAGCCCCTATGCAGCGGTTGTTTCACGGTAAAGTCATTGACAAAATAGTTAGCGCAACTACGGCGTCTCCGTCTTCGAATACCCCGGCGCACGCCGATGTTTCGTTGCCTGCTCAAACGCGTAGGCCATCGCAATCAACTTCGGCTCGCTCCACGCCGTGCCAACAAACGAAATCCCGACCGGCATTGGCGAGCGCGTCGAGATACTCCTTGCTGTCGAGCCCGCCTTTTGCGGCGGCACGCGCCATGTGCTCCTGCGCGAAATG
>Ga0335397_10010733_pt1 | contig 11309 bp, 10 predicted proteins | sample MAT04_FD_205740 | JGI IMG/M metagenome (GOLD analysis project Ga0335397, IMG submission 205740) | Freshwater microbial communities from Lake Fryxell liftoff mats and glacier meltwater in Antarctica - MAT-04 (spades assembly) (version 2) ...
CGGTAAGATCCGCTGGTGTGTTGATGTTGATGAGCGATGCGGGCAAGGGCAACGACTCTGCCGGTAGGATCATCGGATCGAGCATCATCGCGAAGTCCGTCATCCGCCGGTTGCCGTCTTTCAGGCTTTGCTGAGCCGTTGCCGCAACGCTCACCCGATATGCGGCAGCGAGCGGGTGCAACTGACCATCCAGACTCGGCACGGCCGCGGCATGGTCGCCGAGTTGAGAAAGGACGGCGCGGATAAAGTCCGGATGAAGGTACGGAAGGTCGCAGGAGGCGACGAAGCAAACCTCATTGCATGACGCCAAAGCCGTAAGGCCCAAGGCCAAGCCATGGAGCGGGCCTTGATCCGGTTCCGAATCGGTCAGGACACGTACGGAGTCCGGCAATTCCGGCAGCACCTGCCTAGCCGCGGCGATGACCAGCACGGGATCGCACACGTCCATCACGGCATCGACGACGAGTCGAAGCATGGCGACTCCGCCAATCGGAAAGTCAGCTTTCGGGGTGCCGAAGCGGGTCGAGCGACCGCCGCAAAGGACGATGCCTCCAGGACGGGCATTCGCGTTCAGTTGTGCAGGCCATCGAATTGATGGACGAGACGGCGGGAGTTGATGTCGAGCGCTTCGAGAATCTGAATCACCGGCTCGATCGCGACTTTACTGCGCTTGGCCCAAGCGATTACGCCGAGGTTTTCGTGGCCGTCCTTGAGGAGTTCCACAATCTGATCGAGCAGCTGGCGATGATCTGTAAAGTCCCGGCGGAGCAGGCCGAAGTCGCCGCGATCGAGTTCGATCCAGAACGTGTTGCCTTGAAGGTGCTCCAGCCATTTTGCCCGCAGGTAGCCCCACCAGTGATGACGGACCCAGTCTTTGATGGCCCACTCGCCCAAGTCCCGACCGGCTTTTTCGCTCTCGATCCATTTGAAGCGTTCGGCTTCGTGGATGCATTCGGTGAAGATGCTCCGCCTGTGAATATCAGCCGACGTGAACGGCGCCATTTCAGCCGCGTCATCGAACGACGATGAAGATTTTCGGTGCTCGAGGAGGGCCGCCACCATGTCGGATTACCTGCAACCAACGAATCCGCAAAACCGTCCCCGTTACCGCCAACCCATAGTGTAACACGATTCGCCCCATCCCGGCAAACGTTTTTTCTCCTGGTCGAGACGAGTCGTTTCGATCGACATGTTGTGCGAATGTTCTACTCGTCACGATTGTTGCAATCGTTTGCGTCCGATGCGAATGTCCGAAAGTTGGGGGCACGACGCAAGCTTCTCAAGGTTTTCACGCGATACCTGGTTGCGGAAGCCACGTTGAATGAGTAAACCATTAACGAAGTGCCACCTCTCCCATTCTGCGTACTTCCCATAAAGTCCGGACTGAACCACGATCGACTCGCCATGATTCTTGCTGCCGAACCCGATCTTTACCCGAACGATCTGTTCGAGGCGGACCTGTCGCCGAACGACGAACGCGCCTGGTGGTTGGTTCATACCAAGCCGCGTGGGGAAAAGGCGTTCGCCCGCCGAATGGCATCGACGGAACTGCCGTTCTTTCTTCCGTGCCGCATGACGCGGAAGAAAGTCCGCGGCCGAGTGCAGACGAGTTGGCTGCCGATCTTCTCCGGCTATGCGTTCGTGCGGGTAACCGACGAGGAGCGTCCCGCTGTGTTTCTCGGCGATCACGTGGCCAGGCTGGTGGCCGTCATCGATCAGGAGCGGCTCTGGCAAGATTTGCGAAAAGTGCGGAAAATTCTGGATTTAGGGATCCCAGTGACGATCGAAGACCGTCTGATCCCGGGGCAACGGGTTCGACTCCGGAATGGGCCACTGGCCGGGATGAGCGGAACGGTGGTTCGCGAAGCGGGAACGAAAAAATTCGTCGTGGAAGTGGATCTCATCCGCAAAGGGATTTCGGTGACGGTCGATAAGGAGTCGCTTGGGAAACTCGACGCGGCGGAAGCAACGCCGGCCAAATGATGCACACGGTTCAGCTGCTTGTACCTCTCATGGTCGCTGTTTTTTGTTCGGACTTCGGGAAGGGGCGAGTTGCTTGTTACTCACGGCATCAATCCTTATCGTGACCACGACGATCACCGGGGCGGCGGCGGTGTGGCTCGCCCGCACAGTGGCGCGGCACTACGGCTTTGTCGACAAGCCGGACGGCCATCGGAAACTGCAATCGAACGCGATTGCGGTGAGCGGCGGTTTGGGTGTCCTGTTCGGGGCTCTGTTCGGACTGCTGCTCGTCGGCCTGTTCATGCCGGACGCGGCCTCGGCCCTGCTGGCCAAGCCGGAACAGACCTGGTCTTTGCTTGCGGCCGCGGTCGTCATCGCGCTGGTCGGCCTCGTGGACGATCTCGTGGCGATGCGGGCCAGGCAAAAGCTGATCGGGCAGATCGCTGCGGCTCTGATTCTCGCCGGCCCCGGCGGCTACCTGATTGAAAACATCTCGATCTTCGGGAACAACATCGCACTCGGCCAAGCGGCCCTTCCGCTGACGTTGTTCTGGTTCCTCGCCGCCGTCAACGCCATCAATTTGCTGGACGGCATGGACGGCCTGCTGGGCACCATCGGCATCATCATCTTCGGCGGTGTCGCCGCGATGGCGTTCAGCAGCGGGCAGCTTTTCGTCGGGTTGGTCGCGCTCGGCATGTTCGGATCGCTGATCGGATTTCTGATCTTCAACCTGCCGCCCGCAACCGTTTACCTCGGCGACTGCGGGAGCATGCTCATCGGTTTGGTGATTGCCGCGCTGACGATCACGGCATCCCTCAAAGGCCCAGCGGTTGCCATCCTCGCCCCGGCGGCGCTGCTCGTCTTGCCGATCTTGGACACGACCGCTGCGATCGTGCGGCGGAAACTGACCGGCCGCGGCATCGCCAGCGCCGACCGCGGTCACTTTCACCACGAACTTCAACGCCGCGGCATGAACCGCTGGCGCGTCCTTGGGATCGCCGGCGGCATCGGCCTGATCGGCACCTCGGGTGCCCTCGTCGGCATCCTGGCCCAGAACGACATGTACGCGGTGGCCTCGGCCGCCGCAGTCGTGCTGTTGCTGCTGCTGACCGGTTGGTTCGGCTTGGCGGAGTTGCAACTCATCTCCACACGGGCCTACGCCGTGCTCGATTCGGCCCGCCGGAAAAAGGACTCTGTGGAAACCGCGGTTCACGTGCAGGGCCGGGCGGACTGGAAGGGTTTGTGGCGGAAGCTGATCGATGCCTCGAACGCGATGGGCGTACAATCCCTGCGGCTGGATGTGAATGCCCCGGCGTGGCACGAATCGTTCCACGGCCGCTGGGATCGCTCGGACAGCCAAATCGGCGCTATGCCGCAAAACTTCTGGAAGCTCGAACTTCCCGTGGCCTGTCGTACGGTGGTCGTAGGCAAAATGACGGTGGTCGGTCTACCCGACGGCCTGCCGATGGGCGAGCAGATGGCGTCGCTCTGGACGATTCTTCTGGAAGTGGAATCGATCCTGCCGGCGCTCAAGCGACCGGTGCTCGTGGTGGTGCCGATGGAACGCGATCTGCCTTCCGTCACCGAACACGTGCGGCTGCCGGCATCGGCCTGAGCAGTCGGCTTTCGTTGAAATCCGCGCAATCGGCATGGCCGTTGCCGCGATTCTGCATTCTCCGAGCCGGCCGGCCGCGCAGGCGACCCCGGTTCCGCCGATGAAACACCCAGGATCAGCATCTTCAGGAGGAATTCCCATGGCCGTTGAACGTCCGTCACCACCAGAAATGATCCCGGATCAGGAAGCCGCGGGCCACGGCCTGAATCCGATCGCGCTGGTCGTGCGCCGTTGGCCGCTGCTCTTGGTCGGTTTGGCCGTCGGCGCTTTGTGCGGCGCGCTGATTCACCTGACCAGCACTCCGGCCTATCAATCGACGGCCCAACTGCTCGTCATCAAGAAGCGTAACGATGTGACGTACGGCTCGGACAGCCGTTCGACGCAAGTGGAAGACTACGTTGCCACGCAACTCACACTGATCAAGTCCGAGAAGATTCGACGGTCGGCGGCGAAGGAACTCCGCAAGATGACGACGAGGAACCCGTTGCCCAACGACGATGGCGTCGTGGCAGAAATGCTCAAGTACGGTCTGAATGCCGCCAAAGATAAGGATGCATTGTCCACCGGCTCCATCGGCAGCGGCATCGTGATCCTCACCTTTCGCGGCGGCGATCCGAACGACACCAAGACCTATCTCGAAGCCGTCATCCGCGCTTATCAGGGGGAATTGACAGGCGTCTACGACCGAGCCACCGAAGATCGCCTTCAGAATCTCAATGCACTTCTCGAGAGCAAGGTAAAGGAACGAGCAACGCGCATCACCGATAAATTCAAGTTTCGTGAAAAACTTGGCCGTGTTACCAACGAAGAGCTTGCCGGCGTGCGGATCCGCCTCGGCGTCATGCGCGGCGACCTCAACAAATTCAGCTCCGAACTCGTTCAGGTCGAACGGACTTTAGTGCAGATCTCCAAGGCCACGATCAACCGCCGCGACCGAATCGCCCTTTACGCCCAGCTCACCGGACAATCCCGTTCGGCCTCGTTCTTCGGCGAAGCGGGCGGGCCGGAACAGTCCCTGCGGATTCTCGAAGCCCAGTACAGCGCTCAAGGCGAGAAGCTCGGCAAGGACCATCCGCAAATGAAGGAAATGCTCGCGCAGATCAAGTTCTACAAAGAGGAAATCGCGCGACTGAATCCTGCGAACCCCGAAGGAATCGTCGATGAACTCAGCATCTATGGTGCCTTTATGAAGGAAAAGGACGAGACGCTCCGCCTGCAGATCAAGGATCTGGAAAAGAACATCAAAAAGGACGACGAGAAAATGCTTGATGCCGGCACCATCACCAGCCAGATCGAACAGAAGGAACTGGAAATCCGCTCCAGCGATGCGGACATTCTTCGCCTGACGGCGGACATCAGCTCCACCGACGCCACCCGCGGTGCCGGCGGTTACAGCGCATCCGACATTACGCCGCCGAACTTCGGCGGCAAGGTGGCGCCGGTCATGGTGCAGTCGGCGCTCTTCGGCATGGTCATCGGCCTGATGCTCGGCGGCGGGGCGATGGCCTTCGCGGAGTACAACGACAAGAGCTTCAAGTCCCCCGCGGAAATCCGCAAGCGGCTCGGCGTCCCGGTCATCGGCCACATCCCCGAACTGCGACTCGACCTGCCCGCCGAATCGGGCACGCCGAGCGGCATGAGGGCGAGCATGGCGGCCGCCCTGCGTCCCAAGTCCATCGAGGCCGAAGCCTACCGCGGCGTCCGCACGCAGCTTTACTTCAGCACCCAAGGCCGCGGGCACCAGGTGATTCAGGTCACCAGCCCCAACCCCGGCGACGGCAAATCGACGCTTGCCGCCAACCTGGCCATCACCATCGCTCAGTCCGGCAAGCGCGTCGTGCTCCTCGATTGCGACATGCGCAAACCCCAGGTTCACAAAATCTTCGAGTTGGAAAAGGACGGGAAGAAGCTCGAATTCGGTCTCTCGGACATCATCTCCGGCAACGCCACCATCGCCCGGGCACTCAAGCGGTCGCCGGTGCCGAACCTGGACCTGATTCCCTGCGGCCCGCGACCCAAGAACCCGGCCGAACTGCTCACCAGCCCGCGACTGCAGCAACTCATGGACGATCTGAAGTCCCAATACGACTTCGTCATCGTCGATACGCCGCCGGTCCTGGCCGTGTCCGACCCCGCCAACGTGGCCCCGCGGGTCGACGGCGTCATCATCGTCTTCAAGATGACGAAGAACGCCCGTCCGGCCGCCGAACGGACCAACGAACAGTTGCTTGCCCTCGGCGCCAACGTGTTGGGGGTGGTGGTCAACGGGTCCGCCGGTTCGATCTCCACCAGCTACAACGGCTACAACTACGGCAGCCGCTACGGCTACCGCTACACCGACTACACCTACGCCTACAACTATGGCTTGGAGAACGATGCCGACGATGACGACAACGATGGCGGCGTCGATGAGAAAGCGAAGCCGCGAAAGGCCGGCAAGTAACTCCCACTCGGCCGACGTGCCTCCGGGTTGATCCCTGAGGTCTACGGCTCGATCTTTTGCAAACGCGCGCGAATGGTCGTCCACTCCTCCGGGGTCAACCCGGAGGCTGTTCGTTTAATGGTTCCCTATCCTTGCGGGTCTTCGGTTCATGGTTCCCTTTGCCGATACCCACATTCATCTCCTCGCCGGGCAGGACGACGGCCCCAAGACGATGGACGACGCCGTGACGATGTGCCGTATGGCCGTCGCCGAGGGGGTTCAACACGCTGCCGCACTCGCCCACCAGAACCCGGATTACCCGAACAACAACGCCGCAGCCCTGCGGGAGGCGGCGGCCCGACTGGAGGCGGAACTGCTGCGGCAGGACATTCCGCTGAGCGTGTATCCGACCGGCGAGATCATGCTGTCTCCGGATACCTATGCCGAATACCAGGCGGGCAAACTCCTGAGCATGGGCGACCGGAAGAAATTGCTGCTCGTGGAAATGCCGCACGCGATGTTCATGGACGTGCTGCCGCTCGCATCCCAGTTCCGCGCCGACGGCATTCGCCTCGTCATCGCCCATACGGAACGATATCCCGAACTGCTCCACGACCTGCCGTTGGCCGAGCGCTGGTTCGCATCCGGAATCCTGTTCCAGATCAGTTCCGGCGAACTGGCGGCGCCGAACTCGCCCACAGACGCCAAGGCACTGAAGGCATGGGCCCAACGCGGACTGATCCACATGCTCGGCAGCGATGCCCACAACCTCACCCGCCGTGTTCCGAACATGCGTGAGGGTGTGGCGACCTTGGCCCGCTTCGTCGGCCCCGCGGGTGCGGACCGGATCGCCGGCATCTGGGGCATCGCGGCACTGCAAGGCTCGCCGCTGAACCCACCGCGATTCAAGCCGAAGCCTAAGCCCTTTTGGGCGAAGTGGCTGGCGCGATAAACGCCGACTCGGTTCGATTTTGCGTGCTTCGCGGTTATAAACTATCGTTGTCCCGGATCACGTTTTCACCCGTAAGGAAAAGCCCATCATGGCGGTTCACGTTCAGAAGGAAGCCCCGGATTTCACCGCGACGGCGGTCGTCAATGAAGAGTTCCAGACCATTCAGCTGAAGGACTACCGCGGCAAATACGTCGTGCTGTTCTTTTACCCGCTCGACTGGACCTTCGTCTGCCCGACCGAAATCATCGCCTTCAGCGATCGTCTGGCGGAGTTCACGAGCCGAAGCACCCAAGTCCTCGGTGCGTCGATCGACAGCCAGTTCTCGCACCTCTCCTGGATCCAGACGAAGCGCGAAGTCGGCGGCCTCGGCGGCCTGCATTACCCGCTGATCGCAGACCTGACCAAGAAGATCAGCGCGGACTACGGCGTGTTGTTGGACGCGGGAATCGCCTTACGCGGGCTGTTCATCATCGACAAGGAAGGGATCGTCCGCCACGTCACCATCAACGACCTGCCGCTCGGCCGCAGTGTCGATGAGGCTCTGCGCGTGATCGACGCGCTTCAGCACTTCGAGACGCACGGCGAAGTCTGCCCCGCCGACTGGAAGCCGGGCGCGTTGACGATCAAGCCGGGCGTGAAGGAATCGAAGGAGTACTTTCAGAAGGCCGGCAAGTAAGTGGAAGGCAAATCAAGGCGAGCGGGGGACGTAAGTCCCCTGAGCACTTCGCATCGGGGAAACGAGAAACGCTCATGGGACTGACGTCCCATGCTCGCCTTCATCGATGTTACTTCGCGCCGTACGGGTGGCGTTCTTCCTTGCGGGCGATGATCTCGTCGATCTTCGGCGTACCGGCCATGGCGCACTTGATCGCCAACTTCACGGCGTCGTAGTTGTATTGGTAGATCTTCTTGTCGTCGGCCGCGTCCCAGTGGATGAATACGCCGCAGACGATCACGTACTCTTCGGCCTTGTCCTTGGGGATCACGCCTTCAGCGACCGAATCGACGACGGCGCGGGCAACCGCTTCCTGGGCCGGCCCGAACATCTGCACGGCCTGCTTGGCGCCCTTGATCGTCACCTTCGTGACCATCACCGTCGCCGGCTTGCAGATCAGGTTCGGCGTGACCACCGCGAGCAGGCTCGAGTGCCCGGCGGACTGAGTGGCCAGGGCGTTGGCGAAGGCGATGCCGACCGGGCCGGACTTCTCGCCGATGAGCAGATCGATGTGAGCGATCTCGTTGCCGTCCCCGACCAAACCTTCGCCGATGAACATCGCCATGAGAGAGTCTCCAATTAGGGAATGCCGAACCAAAGGCACGACGCTTCTACGCTAGCCGGCCGCGCCCGAACGGCAAGTTCCAAGGCGCAGGCGTGGGTGGTATGATGGAAAAGGTAGATCAATCGAAGGAGACAAGCGATGCCGATCCACGACTGGACCAAAGTGAAATCGGGTTTGTTTCACCATTTTCACCAAACGTGGTCACCGCTGCTTGCGGCTGCACTGAATTCAGGTCGACTACCGTCCGGTTACTCGGCTCTGGTCGAACAACGGACCGGCGAACCCGAACCGGAAGTCATCGCCCTGAATGCCGACTTTGCGTTGGATACGGGCGGTCAAGTCGGGGTACTCGAACGACCTCGAACGCGCTAGGCGGCAAAGTCCAAACTCGACGCCGTACGTTATGCCGAGAAGGCGAACCGCATCTCGATCCGTCACAACCTTGGGCGGGTCGTGGCCGTCATCGAGATCGTTTCGCCCGGCAACAAGCACTCGAAGCGTGCCGTGAAGGACTTCGTATCCAAGTTCGACGAGCTTTTGTTGGCCGGCATCCACGTCGTCGTAGTCGATTTGTTTCCGCCCACGCAACGCGATCCCAACGGTCTGCACGGACTCATCGTGGAGTGCTACGACAATGAACCCTATCTGCCGCCTGCCGATAAACCGTTGACGTTATCGTCCTACGTCGTCATCCCGCGCGAGGAGACGACCACCTACGTCGAACCCGCCGCCGTCGGCGATCCGCTCTCCCCGATGCCGCTGTTCCTGACGGTCGACTACTACATCGACCTGCCGCTGGAGGAAACCGATGCCGCCACCTGGACCGCCTGCCCCGAACCGATCCGCACACTGGTGCTGGGGTGATCGGCTTCGCGGTGATTCCTTATAATCCAGTTTTCGCCTACCTCCGCCCCTCGAATGGAATTCGCCGTCATGGCTGACAAGATTACTCCGCGTGCCAAGGATTATCCGCAGTGGTATTTGGACGTTGTCAAGGAGGCGGGACTGGCGGACAACTCGGACGTGCGCGGCTGCATGGTCATCAAGCCCACGGGGTATGCCGTTTGGGAGAAGATGCAGAAGGGCTTGGATAAGCTCTTCAAGGACACCGGGCACGTCAACGCTTACTTTCCGCTCTTCATTCCGATGTCCTACCTGGCCAAGGAAGAGGAGATGGCCGAAGGTTTTGCGAAAGAGTGTGCCGTCGTCACGCACTATCGCCTGAAAGCCGAGAAGGGCAAGCCGTTGGCGGTCGACCCGGAGGCGAAGCTGGAGGAGCCGTTGATCGTGCGGCCGACTTCGGAGACGATCATCTGGCGGACCTACAAGGACTGGATCCAGAGCTGGCGCGACCTGCCGATTCTGGTGAATCAGTGGGCCAACGTCGTGCGTTGGGAAATGCGGACGCGGCTGTTTTTGCGGACCACGGAATTCCTGTGGCAGGAAGGGCACACCGCCCACGCCACCGCGAAGGAAGCGGAAGAAGAGACGCACCGCATGGTCCACGTCTACAAAACCTTCGCGGAGGAATTCATGGCCATGCCCGTCATGGTCGGCCCGAAGACGGACGGCCAGAAGTTCCCCGGGGCGATTTACACGCTCTGCATCGAAGCGATGATGCAGGACGGCAAGGCGCTGCAGGCGGGAACCTCGCACTTCCTCGGCCAGAACTTTTCCAAGGCGTTCGACTGCACCTTCACCAACGTCGAGAACAAGGTCGAATACCCGTGGGCAACGAGTTGGGGCGCGAGCACCCGGCTCATCGGCGGCCTGATCATGACGCATTCGGACGACAACGGGTTCGTGGTCCCACCGCGGTTGGCGTCGACGCACGTCGCCATCTGTCCGCTGGGTAAGAACGACGCCGAGCGCACGCCGAGCATTGCCGCGGCCCAAAAGCTCGCGGAGGAACTGCGGGCACTGCCGCGGAACGACTTCTTCGGTTACGAGGCGATCGGCGTGAAGGTCGACCTGATGTTCGACAAGCAGCCCGGCTTCCGCTACGCCGAGCACGAACTTCGCGGCGTACCGGTGCGCGTCGAGATCGGGCCGAAGGACCTGGAGAAACAAGCCTGTGCGGTGGCCCGCCGCGACGTCCCCGGCAAGGAAGGCAAGCAGTTCGGCATCCCGCTGGCCGGGGCCGCCGAGCACATTGACACGCTGCTGCGGGACATTCAGAAGTCCCTCTTCGGCAAGGCCAAGGCCTACCGCGATGCGGGCATGAAATCGGCAGACAACTACGACGAATTCAAGGAGAAGATCGAACAGGGCGGCTTCATCGCGGCCCACTGGGACGGCACCGGCACGACCGAGACGAAGATTCAGGAAGAGACCAAAGCCACCATCCGCTGCCTTCCCTTCGACGGCGACACGACTCCGGGAATCTGCATGGTCACCGGGAACCCGTCGGCCCGCCGGGTACTGTTCGCGCGGGCGTATTGAGTGAAAAAAGCGAGCAGGGCCATAAACTGCCACTGCTCGCCGAATTACCATAAGCGACGAACATGACAAGGACCACTCCATGGCGAAGAACGGCAAGCCGATATTCAGGCAGTTAAAGCCGATCACCAAAATCATGGTCGAAGGCTTCAAAGCGATCCGCGAACGCACGACGCTGGACATCCGACCGATCACGGTCCTCTGCGGCGCCAACAGCTCCGGCAAATCGAGCTTCCTGCAACCGCTGCTGCTGATGAAGCAAACGCTGGAACACCCATACGATCCCGGCCCGCTGCTAGCCTCTGGGGAGAACGTCAAGTTCAACCATATCCGAGAGATGCTCTGCCGTGACGGCAAACCGAAGGCAAAAAGTTTTTCCGTCGGTATAGCGAATGGCGATAGACAAATCGAGGAAGTGACATACGCCGAAGGACCAGATAATTCGATTAAAATCGAATCATCAGTTATGTATTGCGGAGATAAGTTATATGAAATATCATTTAATAAATTTCCCAGAATTTCAGATTTAATATCTAATTTAAATACTGTTTCTAAACATTTCATTGGCGACATTAACCAGTGGGATACTTATATTATTCGAATAAAATGTTTTCTAGAGTATCACATGATTAAGAAAAA
>Ga0335397_10010744_pt1 | contig 11303 bp, 13 predicted proteins | sample MAT04_FD_205740 | JGI IMG/M metagenome (GOLD analysis project Ga0335397, IMG submission 205740) | Freshwater microbial communities from Lake Fryxell liftoff mats and glacier meltwater in Antarctica - MAT-04 (spades assembly) (version 2) ...
TGCTGGAGCAGCTGCGCTTCTGGCTGCGTTTTGCGCGCGATTTGGAGTTGTTTACAGTTGGACAATATGAACACGCTGCCCGTCTGCTGGTGGAAATGGGGTGCTTGTCAGGTTCATGGATTAAACAGGCCTGACGGCCTGTGCATTGGGCAGAGGTCACAGGGCATTGCGGGGCAGCTCGTGGAACAACAATGAAGACAACGCGCGCGTTTTCGAGCGTAACAACAACACCGCGAACAACAGGAACAACAATATTGGTTTTCGGGTGTTGGTGTGTGCCTTCCACAGATGTGTCTGTCATGCGTTTTTGCCAGCAGTATGCCTGAGCCTCCCGAACAACACCGGGACGGTGTGCGGTTCAGCATCGAGGCACAATTGGCTGACCTTGCGCCCGGTTGGGCTGTGAAGTCTTGCGGCCAACCAAACATAAAAAATCCCCGCCTGTTCCAGTAGCCGAAGGCACCCTATGGGTAGCTCGTCAGAGCGACCGTCCGGGCGGGGAAGTTTTTCACAATTTCGGCTATTTTCTCGAAACCAGTCTCCCAAGGAGATGGCTCGCGCCCCCAATCTTCCCAAAATGTTTGACACTTTGCCACGAGCGGGTTACATTCAACTTCAGATGTGTGAGTTCGTCACCGCCGCCTAGAACCGGCCAGAAAAGGGAGAATAGCGATGTTTGGGAAATTGTTTGGTTTGATTGGGAAATTGATCGGCCTGGCGCTGATGGCCGCAGTGGTGGGCGTGTTGGCTCTGGCCGGATACTTTTACTACAAATCTGGCGAGCCGATGCAGGTAGCTGAAGCACAGAGACTTGCTCCGGGCTTCACGCTGCGAGAATATATGCAATTTACCCATAAAGTCTGGGAAAAAGCGGACGCCAAATCTGTGCTGGCAGGAAATAATGGTGGCTGCATTCTTGTCTACGGCATCATCAATCCTGTTGCTGCTCTCGTATTTGCACCGCTTGAAGTGAATCATTATCGGTCCATTCGCGGAGCTCCGGCATTTGCCCAGTATGTTGAATAACTGAACGGAAACGTGCCGCCAGATAGTCTGCTTGCTGCTCCCTGGTGGAAACTTACCGGAAGCCTACTGGTGGCAGTATGTAAATCTTACCTGGTTCGTTATATACGTACCTGGTGGCGATTGTCGTGTGCAACCACTCCGTCCAACAGCTCATTTGATAAGTAGCAAGCCATAGACAGTTATGTAGATTCGTTCCCGTGCAGACATCGGGACCATCCCGCGCAGAGATCGGGATCTTGCTCTCGCCAAAATGCGTCCTGTGAATAAAACTAAAATCCAAACTTGCGCTTCACCGATTCTGAAAATGTGATAAACTCGCGGCCTACAACCGAATAACGTTGGCCAACCGGTCGCCACCCCTTCCCTATTCTTTCAGAAGCGACCACCTACCGCAGTATCTTTGGGTTTCAAAGATCTCCTGCGCAGGTGGTCGCTTTTTGCGTTAACCCCGATTAATGTACGAGAAGTTCCGATGCTTTTCAGAACAACCCGAATTCTCTTACCGGGGGTAATTTCCCCCTGGGCATCTTCTCATCCTGCGCCAATCTGTTCGCCTTCCAGACCAAGAAAGCCAAAGACCGCGACATGATCCTGCCACACCTGGGCAAGTCCGAGAAGGGTATGGTGAACACCGAATACAAGCGCTACCTGGCGCGCAACCCAAAGACTTATGCCATCGTGAAACTGGGTTATAGCGCGGATGTCTATGACATCGAGCCGGTGTTGATCCAGCCAGTGTTCATCCAATGCGTGGAGCCTTCGGATGATGATATTTTGCGGGTGCTCAGAGTAGGGGAGTTTGGATACGGATGAGAAAGCAGGCAACTGTGGCCACTGCCCATGCCATCGCGCAGGTTTGTTTACCAGAATGCTGAAATACTGCGGATTCCCGGGGCGATTAGTTTCTGATGACGCGGTACTGGCTGGTTTGCGACCCATCAGGCTGGCATGGTTCTCTCTAGGCCCCATTTTCTTCGAAATTTCTCGACAGCGTTTCCCCGGATGGGTTTGCCATGCGCCATGCAGGCGGTATCGAACGTCAATCCGGAAATTTTCTTGAGCGAGCGCAGGCCTTCGGGATAATCCTCATAAATCGGTGAAGTACTCAATCCAAACATATTCCCGCACGCATCCGCTCCGAACAGCACGCCACCCTGCCTGGGCCACAACAGCACCACGTGTCCGGCAGTATGACCTGGGGTGTGGATGACCTTCAATCCACTGGCGAACGACAGTTCCTGACCATCATCCAATGAAGAATCAATCGCCACCGGTTCGATTGCCATCGGCTCGCGCCGGTTCATGAAGCTGCGCACGATGATCTGGTTGATCAGTCCCGGTGCGGGTTGGACCGGGCGCATCACATTGCCCCTGAGAAAATCGTCCGTGTCCAGCGGGTGCATATATACCTGAGCGCCGCTGGCTTGTTGAACCGCTTTGGCGCTGCCAACATGGTCGGCATGCAGATGGGTCAGGATGATATGACCGATGTCTTTGGGCTGTTTGCCCAATTCGCGCAATGCATCCATAATGGCCGGTGCGCTGCCGGGAATGCCCGTGTCGATCAACGTCAGGACGCCATCGTCGATCAAATAAGCGCTGACCACCCCAAAGGAAATTTGATAAACGCCTGAAACAACGGGTTGAAGACTCATACCATCACCTCGAATTCGAATAAGACGCACAGGTTAATATATCGCTTGTACTACCCACAGCGTCCTGACACATGAAGATTAATTGCTGATTGCCGGTGATTTACGGACGTAGGTCTTGTCCGATAACTGCGCCAACATGAAATCGGCGATATCGGCACGGGCGATGCGGGAGCCCATGCCCTTGCCGACATATCCGACCTTGACGTTGCCAGTTTTGGGGTCATCGGTCAACATTGGCAGACGCACCACAGTCCACTCCCGGTCTGAAGTACGTACCATCTCAACCACCTTCGACATATCTGCCAGGACATTTTTTGCCATCACCTTGAGCAGGAAGTTCATCACGTGGTTGAAAAGCTTGGGGGCATCATTGGGATCGCCCACACCGGCCCCGGCTGAAATAATCAGGCGGCGCACAGCCTGTTTTTTCATGGCAGCCAGAATGTTGGTCATTCCCTGGCTGACTTCAAAGGTCGGATCATTGTTGGTGGGTCCCAGCACGCTGATGACGGCCTCCACGCCGGTAATTGTCTGTGCCACTGCCTGCGCATTTGTTACGTCACCCTGGATAACGGACAAGGATGGATTCTTAACCGACAGTTTGGATGGCGTGCGCACCAGAGCCACAACCTGGTGACCTTTTGATAAAGCTTGTTGAACCAGGTGCTGCCCGGTGCGGCCGGTTCCGCCAAAGATTGCGATTTTCATTTTTTTCTCCTTTATATGAACATGGATTGAAGCTGCCGAGCAATAAGTTTTAATGGTTCGGCGCTATGATAGGTGCGGCTGAGAATAATACCGCCTTCGATGGAGGCTGTGATAAAAAGCGCCAATTCTTGCGCGCGGATGGCATCCAGGCCGCTGGCAAGCAGCTTTTCCTTGAATGCATCTGTCAGCATGGAATAGGATTCCCGGCAGGCCAGATTGATACGCTCGGAGGTGGTCGCCGTTTCCATCGCCACGGCTGTCAGCGGGCTGCCTGCCGCAAACCCGCTCAACTCCACGTTTTTAGCAATATCCAGAACAAAATCATACAGCGCCAGGGCCGGATCAAGAATCTCGCCCAGGCTGGCGCGGATCCGCCTGGCAGTCGATTGCCCGGATTGCAAAACGGCCTCGCAAATGATCTGGTCTTTGCCTTCTGGAAAGTAATAATACAAGGAACCCTTGGGCGAGCCGCTCTCGCGGATGATTTCATTCAACCCGCTGGCGTGGCAGCCCTGTTTTTCCAGAAGAGTGGCTGTGGTCTGAAGGATCTGGTCCCTGGTAGTGTTCATGGGCTAATTCAAGGTAATGGATATGAAGGTCTTGTCGTTTGTCAGGCGCCGCACTTCTTGGGGGTCGGCCTGTGCCGGAATATGTACCAGCCCCATTCGATCAGACATTTTCACGCCACGTTCTTCAATCATTTGGTTGATAAATTTGGCAATCAGGGTGGTATCCTGGCAAATTTCAGCCCTGGCCTGGCGTTCCTGGCCCTGCAGGCGCAAATGAATGACGGGGTCGCTTTGCAGGTTTTTCCACCAGTTGCTTTGGGTGAAGAGCATCAGTGTGCCGTCCGGCATACGGGTGTAACCAACCGGGGTGGAAAACTGTTTACCGCTCTTTCGGCCCTTAAACCCCAGCACCATCAACTTGTCGCTTATCACCCCATGGAATGGGGAACGCAGAATAAATTTCAATAACGGGTTAACCACGAGATACATTAGCTTTGGGATGGGTGGCTGCATCCCTGGGGATGCAGCATCTGGAACAACAGGGTCTGTCAATTAATGCTCCTTTATTGAAGATAACCTTCTCGAGTTTACAGTATTATTATAACAACTGGTCTATATATTGTCAAGAATCGTTAACAGGTGTATATTGGGTGGCATTCATAACCGACAGGAGCTATAAATGACAAACCCCATCCTTGTTACAGGCGCGCTCGGCAACGTGGGCGCAGAGATCGTTAAACAATTACTTACGGCAGGTCGAAAAGTCCGGGCGGCGGATTTAAGCGTGGAAAAAATCTGGGAACGCTTTGGCGATGCGGTCGAGGCGGTCGCCTTTGATTTTTCCAAACCGGAGACTTTTGCTCCGGCCGTGGCTGGAGTGGAAAGAATGTTCCTGATGCGCCCACCGCAGATCACCGATATTAAACGCTTTATCATCCCGGCGCTGGATGCGGCCCAGGCGGCGGGCGTGAAACACGTCGTTTTCCTGTCCCTGATCGGGATCGAGAAAACAACTTACGTGCCACATTACAAAGTGGAGCAGTATTTACGCGCTTCGCGGATGGCCTGGACATTTCTGCGCGCCAGTTTTTTCATGCAAAACTTGAATACCACGCACCGGCTTGAGATCAAGGATCGCAATGAGATTTTTGTGCCGGTGGGCAAGGCCAAAACCAGTTTTCTGGATGTGCGCGATATTGGCGCGGTGGGTGCGGTCGTGTTGACGGAACCAGGGCATGAGAACAAAGCCTACGATCTGACCGGCCCTGAAGCGCTGGATTACTGGCAGGCGGCGCAGATTTTAAGCGAAACATTGGGGCGCAAGATCACCTATCGGAACCCGAACCCGCTGCACTTCTTATACAAGACCGTCCAACGTGGAACAGCTCTGATGTTCGCGCTGGTTATGACCGGGCTGTATACTGCCACGCGTTTTGGGCAGGCGGATGTGGTCACCAAGGAGGTGGAGCGGTTAACAGGACGAAAGCCCATTCCTTTCCGCCAGTATACCGAGGATTACAAAGCCTCCTGGCAATAGAAAACGACTTTCTCTGAAGCGCTTCCTGAAATTCAGCAGGCGCTTCATGGCTTTTGCAAAGCCGCTTGACAAAAGGATAAAAACAGATCCTTCTCGGTAAAATTGTGAGTGCGAACAAACAATCAAACCGAGGAGGATCCTGAAATGGATTTTAGCATATTGGGTAAGGGTCAGGATATTTGTATAAATGGAGACAGCTTTGATAAGAGCAGTATTTATGATCGGTTACACAAATTATCTGACCTGCGGAAAGCGCGCGGCAAACGATACAATCTGGTTGCTTTGTTGATGATTATCCTGATGGCGAAGTTGTGTGGAGCGAATACGCCGATGGATAAAGCAGAATGGGGAGAGAATCATAAAGAGGAAATGCATAAGTTGCTGAAAATAAAAAGGCCAGACATGCCTATACATAGTACCTATCGTCGGATCATGGCGCACAAGGTATATGTGTATGAAATTGAAAGAATGGTAGGAAAATATAATGGGCAAGGCGAGCAAGGGGAATTTTTACAGCCCTGATGTTTTTATGATCTTCAACGACTTGGTGATCGCGCATGCTTCGCAGTCTGGAATGCTCTCGATAAAGCGCATCCCCGAATAACCCAAGACCATGACAGCGGTCGCCAACCCGTCAGCGAGCAGCGCGTTGGGCGCGATCACGGAAACGCTGGCAAGATCGGGCGATGAATGTCCAACGCGCGGATCGATAATATGGTGATGGGCAAAATCCGGGGTAAACGCCTGCATATAATCGCCAGAGGTGGCAATGGCTTGATTCTGAAGGTTAAAGGTTTCAGCCAATTCGCCCATACGGGCGCGCGGCGCTTGCAAACCAATTTTCCACAGAGAGCGTGGGGATTTTTCTCCAAGAGCCATCAAGTCTCCACCAGCTTCCGCCAACACATTGACAAAGCCGAATTGCCTGAGTATGGAAATGCCCTCATCCACAATAAAACCTTTGGCAATGCCGTCCACTGTAATAGACATTCCAGGCTGTCGGAAAGCAATGCGCCGCTCCGAAAGTTCGATATTGCGATAATCCACCAACCCAAGCGCAATTCGGATTTGCTCCGTAGTTGGCAGGACACCCGGCTTTGCCTGGTATAAATCAAGCAACGGCTTGACGCTGATATCGAACGCGCCGTTGGTGATCTGGCTCAGGTGGAGCGATTTTTTGATCAGCCCGAACAGCGCCGGGGGCGGGTTGTCTACCGCCCCAGTCTGATTCAGCCTCGAAACCTGGCTTTTCGGCAGAAAACGGCTCAGAACTTCTTCCAACGCGGACATGTGGTCGAGGCAGGCGCTGATTGCGGCTCGCGCTGTTTTGGCATCGTCGCTAATAATGGTGAGGTTGACAACCGTTCCCATCAACAGCCTGGTTTCATGAGTTGACGAGACAATCGGGTCAAGCCCCAGGCTGAATCCCAGCCCAAGGGCGGCAAACCCGCCCACAGCGGTGATTTTCAAAAAATCTCGGCGGGAAAATGACTTTTGCGTCATTCCAGTATCCCCTGAATATTATTCCACAAGTAGGCAAGGATCAATGCGCCACAGACGAGCGCAAAAATCAAAATCACGATTTCGCTGGAATTGCGTCCTGGCGTTTGTTTTTTATTTTCTTCCATAATTCAACAACCCATCCCCGCGCCATGCGGATGAACTCGTCAATCGGGTGTATCGGGCAAAGGTAATTACACCACGGACGTTTGATAAAAAGCGAGGCAATTAAAACGATGCCAAGCAGGACAAATTGGATCGTGGCGCCGGTCAGGCTGAAAAGCGCGCCAAAAATTTCGTAACTTGAGACGCCCGGGCTGCGAAAAACAAGAGCGACCACAATCGCAAGCCAGGCTAATCCGCGTTGAAACCATTTGAGAAAATGAGGGTATTTGCCAGTTGAGCGCGCTTTTGCACCGCCAATGACTCCCATGCACTCCTGCGCCGCGCCAAATGGGCAAAACCACTGGCAATAGGGATTTTTATTATCAACGGTGAAGACAAACAGAATGCCGCCGATGAGCAGATACCAGTAAAGCCCGGTTTGCCATTTGGGCCAAAAGCCCAGCAGAAATTTATTGATGGATGAGAGCGTCAGCGGGGAGTTGTAGATAAAACCGAGAACAATCATCCCAACAATCATGGCTGCCCAGCGCGCCTGTTTGGTGTATTTGAAGCGGCTCTGGTGTCCAAAATAACCAGCGGCAAACAAGGCGATCAGCATGATTTCAGGGATGCCAAATTGGATTTTTTCCGCTTGCGCTGCCGGGATTTTCAACCCAAGCTGCTGGCTGGCCGCGCTGCGGCTGCCCTGAAGCGCGGACTGGGCAATGGCGCGGGATGTGTAAGTTGCCCCCGTTACCCCGTCCACATCTTCGCCGAGGAGAAAAGAGTCGGCGTAGCTTTTACCAATCAGCGACTGGAATAAAGGACTGCCAACGACTTTTTTAAAGAATGAAGGAGTCTCTTTTGAATCAACAACCGCCAATCCAATAATGTTCCCCTGCAAACCCACGCCGACGGCAACTTTCATCGGTCCGCCATAACCGTTGGCTTCGCCAACTGAGACATAACCAAGCAGCCGTCCTGGCGTATCTGATGAATATGCCGCATAAGTTTGCCCGTTGACTGATTCAAAGCGGCTGGCTTCGGAAAAAGCCTGTGACAAAAAAGGCTCAACCTCGGCCGCGCCCTGGGCGGCGCCAATCAGCCAGGCGGCCAGAATAGTGATGAGGGCAAAGATTCCGAGGATGCGGTCGACAATCTTGTGGTTGCGATTTATCATTGGATTATTTTTTCTGCAGCGCAAACGCCGTGCCAGGGAAAGGCGAGCCGCGTTCAAATAATGCCAACGCGACTCGCCTGAAATTAGATATTGCGAAACAGCCTACTCCTTAATGTGGAGGTATTTTTCCTTCTTCCAGAAATCATTCGGATTGTTCTTCCCACCGTACCCGGCGGCGGTGTCCAACTTGACCAACAAGGAGTCGATGGGGCCAGCCTTCGCGCCGATGAGAATGCGAGTGGCTTCGTGCAGCCAGTTCGAGGGCTTGTTGAAGGGACAAACCCGAATACAGTTGCCGCAATCGCCGCCGGCCATCTGCCAACCGGCGAAACATTTTTCATTATCAAGGGGCCATTTCATCACGCCCGGATTTGTGCTGATGGTAACAATCTCGTCGGATTGCGCACCATAAGAAATAGCCTGGGACGGGCAATCAATGGCGCACTTGCCGCATACGTCGCAGAATTCCTTGACCCCAAAACTGATTGGCTGGTCAATTGCCATTGGCAAATCGGTGATCACTTTCGCAAGACGCACGCGCGGACCATACTTGGGCGTGATCAAAATCCCCTGGCGTCCAAGTTCGCCCAGGCCCGCGTCAATTGCCATCGGGATGCTCAGCCCGGTCATGTTCCCGCATGGAATGGCGTTATACCCCAGATAGCGGATGAATTCAGCCAGGGTCGAGGCTGTAACTGCCATGCGGGTATAACCATTCAACGCCCCGCTCTCGCCCAGCGGTGTGGGATAGGCGTCTATGGCGTCCTCGTCCATTTCAAACGCCATCACAATCACCCATTTCATCGTCTTTGGAATGGCGAGAGAATCGTCTGCCAGGTATCTTGGGTGGGAAGACTCTCCCGGGTCAACCATGGCGATTTCAAAATCCAGCCCAAGGTTTTTGGAAAAGATGGTAATGACACTCGCGGGCAGGGAACCCAAAATCATCGGCAACATACCAGGGAACTGATCAGCAGGCAAGGCTTTCATCATCGAAGGAGGAGGCCCACCAGCCGGCAGCGCGGCAGGATCAATGGAACTCATCGTATCAATGATGAAGGCTTTGACGGCGTCTGGCTGCTTCTTCACCAGTTCTTCCTGAACCAATTGTTTGGCTTGCTGCGGGGTGACTTTTCCAGCCGGAAGAACAACTTCTTCCACGTCGGTAAAGACAATAGGAGCGGCAACGGCCGCGTTCATATCATAGTATTGGCTGTAAATCCAACGCTCATCCAGAGGGGCGATGCCTACCAACGAGGCTCCATAGAATTTAGCCGCTTTCTTGACCATGTTGGCAATATCTTCATCGCTCTTGTCGCTGTGATCCCAGGGTTCCTTCAATGCGCTTCCCACCTGCACCATCGAAACGCCAATGGGATCCAGTTGGAATAAGCCCAGATGTTTACTGACCCCGCCAGCATTCCCTCCGTTATAACCCGCCAGCATACCGGCGGCAATCGCCAGGGCTTGGTCTTCCCGCCGCCAACCTGGGTCGCCAAGTTTGCCGACTGGCGGAGTGGCAAGGAGCGCCTGCACTTTGGGATCCCAAAACATGCGTCCAAAAATGGTATTAGTGGCGTCGAAACGCTGGTAGGTATCTGAAACCTGGTAGGGGGGTTGTACCTTGTCCAGTTTGCGGACAAGAAACCCGCCATACTCTTCGGGCGATTCGAATAAATTATATTCGCCCGCCTTGCCGAACATGCTGGCGACTGGCAGGGAAAGCGCAGCCAGCCCGCCCATTTTTAGAAAATCCCGCCGACTTACTGGTTTATTCTGATCCATTTGAAGCTCCTTTTTTAGCTCGCTTTGACAAACACAAAGCGGCTGAGTAAAACGCCCCAAACAACCGCCACAATTCCGGTAGCAAGCCCCATCACCAGGGCGCCCTGAAGCAAGCCTTCTTGAATGAAAGCAACGATTACTTCCACGACAAAGGCGGCATACAACACGCCCAACGCCGTGATTCCCCACTGCCACCAGAGAATTTTTATACCGCGTTTGCTGACGTAGTTGAATAGAATCCACAACGCCGCCACAACAAGCGCTCCGATCAATAGTTGGATCAACATGGCTAGCTCCTTTTCAATTTATGGAAAAAGAATTCCCGCTCTATAAATAGCACTACATTTGTAGTATTTCATTCACTTGTAGTATTATATAAATCAAAAATTATGGAACGTCAATAATCAAACATTGTTTTTTATATGAATTTGGACAAAGGATAAAAAATGTCTGAAATTAAAGCCCCCAATCGCCAGGTTTTACGCTCAAAACAGATGCTGCAAGACTCGTTATTTGACTTGTTACAGAGCAAGCCATACAAAAGAATCAGCATTTCTGAAATCACGGATCACGCCGGGTTAGCCCGCTCGACATTCTACGCTCATTTCGAAACAAAAGACGATTTGCTTATCTATTGCGTTGATGATCTCTTCAGGGATTTTTCCGATAAAATTACATCCAAGCCTGATGGCGATCAGGAAGATGCCCAGGCTGTTCAAATTGCCACCAGCATGTTTCAAAAATGGGCTGAACAAAAAGTATTCATCGAGCATGTTGAAAATAATGATTTTTTTGATATTGTATTCAACAGGTTGAAAATACACCATTTCGAAATCTACAAAAATATAATTTCGCCCCTGGCTCCGCAATTAAACCCGGCGCTGGCGGAATATTTTATAAACTTCACATCCAGCGCAACGGTCGGGTTGTTGAGGCAATGGACAAAAGAAAAAATGCGCCAGCCCCCGGAATTGATGGGAAACTTGCTTCATGAATTAACCAATCCCGCGACCTTGAAGCGGATTGCAAATAAATTTGGCTCGTCATTTTGACTGTAAGCATTTCCGATTGCGCTTCTGCTTCTCTTGACTAATCACTTTCCATTCGCTGAAAATTTTGTGAAATCATGAATTTCTGGTAAGCTCGAGTAATGAGCCCAGACCTAACCTTGACAACCGAACGAATAGACGATTTTCCGCTTTTGCTATCAGTCATGCTGCGACTGGGATTGCCTGATATTTTCGATCATCACCTTGGGCGGCACGGCCTGCATCAAGGATTAAGTTGGGGCTGGATAG
>Ga0335397_10010745_pt1 | contig 11302 bp, 7 predicted proteins | sample MAT04_FD_205740 | JGI IMG/M metagenome (GOLD analysis project Ga0335397, IMG submission 205740) | Freshwater microbial communities from Lake Fryxell liftoff mats and glacier meltwater in Antarctica - MAT-04 (spades assembly) (version 2) ...
GGCCATGGATCGCAGCTTTGCGCGCCCCTCGCGCGAAGAAGCAGTCGATGTCCACGCCGCACACGCCCACTCAGCCCAACGGCTCGCCGCACAACGGCACACCGCCGAACGGCGCGCCGAAGAAGACGATCCACTTCATCTCGCTCGGTTGCCCGAAGAACCGCGTCGATACCGAGGTGATGCTCGGCGTGTCCGGGCTGTCGGGCTACGAGCTGGTCGAGCGCCCTGACGATGCGTCGGTGATCGTCGTCAACACCTGCGGCTTCATCGGTGAGGCGAAGGAAGAGAGCGTCGACACCATCCTCGAGATGGGGCGCTTCAAAGAGAGCGGCTCGTGCGAGCGTTTGGTCGTTTCGGGCTGTCTGTCGCAGCGCTATCCGGAGCAGCTGGCGATCGAGATGCCGGAGGTCGATCACTTCCTCGGCTCGAGCGACATGCTCAAGCTGAAGGACGTGCTCGCGTCGTCGCTCGAACATCCGGCGGCGCGGATGATGGTCGGCAACCCGGCGGACTACATCTATCGCGCGACGGATCCGCGCACGCTCTCGGTCGCGCGGCACAGCGCGTACGTGAAGATCGCCGAGGGCTGCAACCGCACGTGCAGCTTCTGCGCGATCCCGGATATCCGCGGCAAGCAGCGCTCGCGGCCGGTCGACGACGTGGTGCGCGAGGTCGAGCAGCTGGTGGCGCTCGGCACCGTCGAGGTGAACCTGGTCTCGCAGGACACCATCGCGTTTGGGCGCGATCTAGAGGAGCGCACGGATCTGGCCACTTTGGTACGCCGCGTCGCCGAAGTGAAGGGATTGCGCTGGCTGCGCATCTTCTATCTCTATCCGGAGAAGCTCTCGGACGGGCTGATCGAGCTGCTCGCGCACCATCCGGTGGTGCTGCCTTACGTCGACATGCCGCTGCAGCACGCGAGCACGTCGATGTTGCGCCGCATGCGTCGTGGACACTACGCGCCACGGCTGCGCGAGGTGGTCGAGACGCTGCGCACGCGCGTGCCGGAGCTGACGTTTCGCTCGGCGTTCATCGTCGGGCATCCGGGCGAGACCGACGCCGACTTCGACGAGCTGTGCGAGTTCGTTCGCTGGGCCGAGCTCGATCGCGTCGTCGCGTTTCGCTACTCGCATGAAGAGGGCACGCGCTCGGGCGACATGGCCGACGATGTGCCGAGCAAGGTCGCCGCGGCGCGGCACCGCAAGCTGATGACGCTGCAGCGCGCGATCAGCAAGAAGAAGCTGAAGAGCATGATCGGGCGCGAGCTCGAGGTGCTGGTCGAGGGCGTCAGCGACGAGAGCGAGTTTTTGCTCGAGGGTCGGCACCGCGGTCAGGCCCCGGAGATCGATGGCAAGGTCTATCTCGCGAATGGCACAGCCGAGGTCGGCACGATCACCAAGGCGCTGGTCACGCACGCCGCCGACTACGATCTCGTCGCCGATCTCTACGACGCAGACGGCGAGCTGCCCGCACCGCCGCCCGGCGCGCGGGCGCGGCCGAGCTCCGCACAAAAGAAGCGCGCGCCGGTGCGGCTACGTACGGTGGGATGACGCGCGACGCTCGGCTGAGGACGGTGGGTTGACGCACGGCCAAGCGCCGCGAAGGAGTTGACCCGCGTTCCCCACAGCTTTAGAAGCACCTCGCAACGACGGAGAAGATTTTCGATGGCGACCTACATTACGAGCGACTGCATCAACTGTGGCGCCTGCGAGCCCGAGTGCCCGAACCAGGCGATCAGTGAAGGCGACGAGATCTACGTCATCGATCCGAACCTCTGCACCGAGTGCGTGGGCTTCTACGATCACGAGGCTTGTCAGGCGGTCTGCCCGGTGGAGTGTTGCCTTCCTGACCCGAACCACCCCGAGGTGGAGCCGCAGCTGGCGGAGCGCGCCGTGATCCTGCACCCCGACGACGAAGCGCTGAAGAAGCGCGTCGGGTCGAACGACTACCCATCGCGCTTCCGCAAGTAGCGCGCGCGGGCGACTCACGCTGATGCGCCGCCTCGGGGGACCCACACGCTGATGCGCGGGCGTCGATTTCAGCGGTCATTGGCGAGTGCGCGCCTCGCGAGCGTCGCCGCGCTGCTGTCGCTCTGCGCTTGCGCACCGACGACTCCGTTGCTCGCCGGCGCGCGGACCACACCAGCGAATCGCGGCGATGTGTTGCTTGGCGCAGCCGCGCGCCTGCCGCTCGCAGACTTGCGCCGCGGCGCGCAGCCGGGCAGCGCGGAACAAAATCTTCTCGCGCTCGCCGGGCGAGAGGGCATCGTGCCGGTCGCGGTCGCGCGCATCGGGCTCACGCCGCGCATGGACCTCGGGCTGACGGTAGCGGGCTCGGCGGCGAGCGTCGCCGCGCGCTTGACCTTGCCGCTCGATGACGCAGGCGCCGGCGCGCTGCTGCTGGGCATCGCGCCAGAGGTGCGCTGGGCTGGGCCGCAGGGGATCAGCGGCGTGGGCCTTGGAACCGACTTTTTCGCGATCATTTCGCGTAGTTTCAGCGGTGTCTACGAGGTGTGGGCGGGGCTCCGGATGGGCCTCATGGCGGCTTCGGGCAGCGGCAGCGAGCGGCCTGAGGCGGCGCTCGAGGCGTCGGCGTTCGGCGTGCGCGCGGGTGGGTTGATTGGCCTCGCGCTTGGCATGAAGACGATCACCGGGCTGCTCGAGCTGGCGGCCGACTACGAGACCTACAGCGGTGAGGTCAGCGGGCGACGCGCCTTGGTGCGCGGTGTCTCGCTGACGCCGGCGTTCGCGCTGCGCATTCGCCTGTAGCTCGCGGTCGCACCGCGAAGATTCTCGCCACGCAGGAGCCGCGCCGACTTTAGGGATCGACGCGAGCGGCCGATGGATCGCGCAGAAGCGATGCGTGCGCGAACACAGCGGATCCTCGGTGCCCTCGTGGCCACCGCTGCGCCCATCGTCGCGCTCGCGGTCCTCGAATACGGCGCCGGGGTGACCGATGGCGTCGCGCGGCTCGCGGTCGTGGTGGGGGTCGCGGTCGCGAGCGCGCTCGGCGCCGCACGATGGCGCGCCTCGTCCGAACACACGCAGCCGCGCGAGCAGCGCGCCGAGGGCAGCTCGATAGAGAGCGCGTTGCGCCTGAGCGAAGAGCGGCTCGGTCAGACGGCGAAGCTCGAAGCGATCGGGCACCTCGCGGGCGGCGTCGCGCACGACTTCAACAACTTGCTCACGCCGATCCTCGTCGGCACCGACACGCTGCTGCACGACCATCCGAGCGCGGAGCTGACGCGCGAGGTGCTCGTAGAGATCCGCAACGCCGCCGACCAAGCGCGCCAGGTGACGCAGCAGCTGCTCGCTTTTGGGCGCAAGCAGGCGCTCGACATGCGCGTCGTCGATCTGCGCGCAGAGCTCGTCCGCTGCGAGAAGCTGATGCGAATGTCGCTCCGAGCCAGCGTCGCGCTCGAGCTGCGCGTGCCTGATGCGCCGGTGTGGACCCGCGTCGACACCGCGCAGCTGCAGCAGATCTTGCTGAGCCTGATGGTCAATGCGCAGGACGCGATGCCGGATGGCGGGCGGCTCACCGTCACCGCGTCGAGCGACGACATGGCGGCGCGCATCTCGGTCGTAGACGACGGCCACGGGATGGACGCACACACGCTCAGCCGCGTGTTCGAGCCGTTCTTCACTACCAAGGCGCTCGGCCATGGCACGGGGCTCGGGCTGGCGACGGTGTACGGGATCGTGCGCCAGCATCAGGGGACCATCTCGGTGACGAGCGCGCTTGGCGACGGAGCGACGTTCACCATCTGTCTGCCGCGCGCGGAGCCCGCAATCGCAGCGAGTCCCGCCTCGGTGCCGGCGCTGCAGACGCCGATTCGCGCGATGAGAACGCTGATGGTCGTCGAAGATCAGCCGTTGGTCGCGAGCGTCACGCGGCGCATCCTCGAGCGCGCCGGCTATCGCGTGTTGCTCGCGGTCGACGGACCATCGGCCGTCGCGATGGCAGAGGCGCACGACGGCGCGATCGCCGCGCTGGTCACCGACGTCGTACTGCCGGGCTTCGATGGTGCCGAGGTCGCGCGCCGCATCACCGCGCAGCGACGCGCATGCAAGGTGCTGTTTCTCTCCGGCTACGCTGGCGACGTGCTGTCGCTGCACGGAATTGTCGACGACGGCCACACCGCGCTCCTGTCGAAGCCGTTCACCGCGCGCGCGCTCGTCGCCGAGGTCCGCGCCCTCTTGGTAGAAGACGACGAGCCCGACGACTCACCGCGCGACCCGGGCGCGCCCGCAGGTGCGCCACCAACCCACGGGCTCGCGAGCGCACCGGTGCAGCGCGCTCTTTGAGCGAACCGCGCGCTCTCTGAGAGAACCGCGTGCGCTGTGTGAGAGCCGCGACGGCGCGATCTAGCGGGAGGCTTTGCTCGGGCGCAGCGTCATCTGCAGCTTCTCGCCGATGAACGCGCCGAACAGCGAGATCATCGCACCGAGCAGGCCGCCGACGATGTACGCGAGGAACGTCGGCTCGAAGCCCTCGGGTGTGATGAACATCAGGTAGCCGACGGTGGGCACCACCGCGATGAGCGCGCCGACTGCGGGCTCGACGAAGGTCTTGCCGGGCGAGATCACGCCGACGAGGATACCGCCGATGAACCAGACGACGACGGAGATGCCGAGGCCCGCGAGGCCCTGCGGATCGTAGGAAGGGATCACGAACGGCAGCAGCCCGATCACGAACACCTGCAGCACGAGGTAGACGCCGAACGCCATGAAGGCCCACTTCCACTCGAAGCCTTCTTGCTGGTGGCGGCGGGCTGCCTCTTCTTCTTCGGTGTAGTCCGCGCCAGAGTGCGCTTCGAGCTTCGCGCCGCACGAGACGCAGCGCGCCGCGTTCGCCGCGTTCTTGAAGCCGCACATCGGGCAAACGATTTCCTTGGCCGCCATGGTCTCCTTGAGTTCCTCTCCGCGATGCGCGCTCCCCGCGCCGCTTCACGGTCGGGGGGATTCTCGCAACAAAGCGCCCTCGCACGCAAGGCTGTTCGGCTGCTCGCCGGGCACTCAGCGTTCGGCGAGCGCGCGATCGACGGCGGTCTGGAACGCGCTCAGTGGCTGCGCGCCCTGCACCTTGCGCCCGTTGACGAAGCAGGTCGGCGTGCCGATCGACAGGCCCGTCGCGGTCACGGCGTCCTTGTCTGCTTGAATCGCGCTCGCGTGTACGTGGCTGTCGAGCGCGCTGCGGAAGCGTCCGACGTCGAGGCCGATCTGCGACGCGTAGCGCTCGAGGTCGGAGCGCCCGAGGGCGCGCTGATTGGCGAACAAGAGGTCGTGCATCTGCCAGAATTTGCGGTCGCCGCCCTGCGCCTGCGCCTCGAGCGCGGCCTCGGCGGCGAGCTGCGCGTCGTTGTGGAACGGCAGCGGATAGTTGCGCCACACGAGGCGAATCTTGCCTGGATTGTTCGCCATCAGCGTCTCGAGCGTGGGCGCGAGGCGGCTGCAGAAGGGGCACTGGAAGTCGCTGAACAGCTCGATCGTCACCGGTGCGCCGGCTGGGCCCTTCGAGGGCGCACCGCTGCGCAGGCTCAGCGTGTGGACCTGGTCCGCGTCGGGCTCCGGTCCTGCGATCGGGTCCGCGCGCGCTGGCTCGGCGGCCTCCGCGGTGAGACCACCAGCCGTGATGTCTGCGTACACGTTGGCGCGCGCGCTGCCGGCGAGGACGCGCGCGCGCGCGGTGCGCAGCTCTTCGTCGATCATCGTGCGGAACGCGGCCGCGGGCTGCGCGCCGGTGAGCTTGCGCCCGTTGATGAAGAAGGTCGGCGTGCCGCTTGCCCCGATGCGATTGCCGAGCGCGCTGCTCGCCTCGATCTTCGGCAGAGCCGCGCGGCTATCGAGCGCGCGGCGCACGCGCGAGACATCGAGCGCTTGTTCGCGCGCGTAGCGGAGCAGATCGTCGCGCTCGAGCTGCCGCTGATTGGCGAACAGCGTGTCGTGCATACGCCAGAAGCCGGCGTCGCCTTGCTGCGCATACGCCTCGCGCGCGAGCAGCGCGGCGGGCTGCGCGTTCTGATGAAATGCGAGCGGCTGGTCGCGCCAGACGATGCGCAGATCGGCGCCGTAGCTCGCCTCGAGCTCGGTCAAGGTCGCCGTAGCGCGCGAGCAGAACGGGCACTGGAAGTCGCTGAACGCGACGATCGTCACCAGCGCCTCGCGTGAGCCGCGCTGCGGATCGTCGGCGTCGACCGAGACCTGATAGCGCTCGATGCCGGCGGCGACCTGCGCAACGGGAGCGTCGTCGTCGTAGTCCTCATCGACGTAGTCATCAGCGGCGACCGGCTCTTCGATGGGATCGTAGGGCTCGTACGGCGGCCGGTTGGCGGCTTCGCGCGCGCCGATCACGGCGAACACGACGATCAGCACGACCGGGGTCAGCAGGCAGAAGCCGACCAAGCCGAGCAAGCCGACGACCCACGGCCACACGCTGCGGCCGCCCTGCGCGGGCGCGGCTGACGTCGGACCACCGAGCGGCGGGCGCGGGCCATACACGGGCTGTCCGATCGGCGCAGCTGCGGCCACCGGCGCGCCGTAAGGCGACGGCGCTCCGTAAGGCACCGGCGCGCCATAAGGCGACGGTGCGCCGTAGCCCGCCGCGCTCGGCGCGGCGGGCGCGGGGCGCGGCGGTGCGAGGAGTCGCTGGATCTCGTCGCGCATGGCGGCGGCGCTCGTTGGACGGAGACCGGGATCGGTGGAGAGCGCGCGCTCGACCAGCTGCACGATGCCGCCGGGCGTCTGCGGCGCGACGTCGGCGAGCGAAGGACGCGGTGGATATGCGGGCGCGTGGCCAGCGATCATCTCGTAGAAGATCGCGCCGACGGAATACGTGTCCGCGGCCGGCGTGACCCAGCCGGAGCTGCGCGCTTGCTCGGGCGAGACATAGGGTGAATCCGCCGCCGCCGCGAGCGCGCGCGGGAAGCCGAAGTCGAGCAGCCGCACGCCCTCGCTGCCGTCCGGGTTGCGCACCAGCACGATGTCGTCGGGCTCGAGCCCGCGGTGTGCCTTGCCTGCCGCGTGTGCGCCCGCGAGCGCGTCGAGCACGCGCGTGACGATCGCGACGGACTCGCGCGGCGACAGCCCACCGCGCGCGATCCGTGCGCGGAGCCCTTCACCTTCGAACGGCTCGAACGCGAGCCACAACACGCCGAGCTGCGCATCGGCGCCAGCCGCGAGCGGCCGCGCGATACCTGCACTTGCGGGCGATGTGCTCGGCAGCGCCGCCGCGGCCATCGCCTCGCCGACGAACGCCGCGACACCCGCGGCGTCGCTCGCGAGCGCGTTGGGCAACACCTCGAGCGTGACCGCGCGACCTTCGACGCGATCGCGCGCGGTGTAGAGAAAGCCGCGCGCACACGGGCCGAGGACGCGGTCGACCTCGTAGCGATCGGCGATGGACGTGAACGCGCGCAGCGGCTCGAGCGCGGGCGTGGCGGCAGGATCGTCGGCGTAGCCGGCGGTGGGATCGTTCGGATCGGAGGGGGTCATTGCGCTCGTGGGTCGATTGGACGGGCTGAGCATCGCCTACGGTGTGGCTCGGCTCAACCTCCCTCATGCGACCGCCTCGGCGCGGACCCTTTGGGCGCCATTCACGCGAAACCTCCTTCACGCAAACAACGCGAATCGATGTAGCCTGGGCCACGGTGCCCGCATGAATGAGAGCGATTCGAGCCGGCTGAAGGAGCTCGAAGCAGAGCTGGAACGGCTCCGAACCTCGGAGCGGCTCGCCGTCGACGCGCGCGATCGCCTGTTGAGCGTGATGGAGGCGACGAGCGACATCGTCACCTTCATGGACCTGACAGGGCACCTGCTCTACTTGAACGGCGCCGGGCGGCGACTGCTCGGCATCGCGCAGGACGCCGACGTGACGCACACCCGCGCGCGCGATCTGCATCCAGGCTGGGCCGCCGAGCGGATGCGCGACGAGGCGATTCCGGAGGCGATCCGCGCAGGCCAGTGGCGCGGCGAGACGGCCTTTCTCTCGCGCACCGGCGACGAGCTGCCCGCCTCGCAAGTGGTCTGCGCCCATCGCGACGCGAGCGGCGAGCTGCAGTTTTTATCGACGATCGCGCGCGATCTCACTGAGCGAAAGCGGCTCGAAGGGCAGCTGCAGCAGGCCGGGCGCATGGAGAGCCTCGGTCGACTCGCGGGTGCGGTCGCGCACGACTTCAACAACTTGCTCACCGCCGTGCTCGGCAACACCGACATCGCGCTCGAGAGCCCGAAGGTCGCGACCGACGACGAGCTGCGCGAGATCCTCCGTGAGGTGCGCGAGGCGGCGAGCCGCGGCGCGACGATCGCGCAGCAGCTGCTCACCTTCGCGCGGCAGCAGATCGTCGAGCCGCGCGTCGCCCGCCTCGGCGAGGTGGTCCGTCGCGCGCAGGCGCTGCTCGCGCGCATGCTCGGGCCGAACATCAAGCTCACCGTCGAGCTACGCGCGCGTGAAGACGCGGTGCGCTTCGACCCGGATCGCTTCGTCGGCCAGGTGCTGATGAACCTCGCGATCAATGCGCGCGATGCGATGCCGAACGGCGGCACGCTGGTGATCCGCACGCGCGACGGCACGCTCGACGACACCGGCTCGGTGGTGCTCGAGCTCACCGATACCGGAGTCGGCATGAGCGAAGAGGTCGCCTCACACATCTTCGAGCCGTTCTACACGACGAAGGAGCGCGGCACGGGGCTCGGCCTCGCCACCGCATACGGCATCGTCAGCCAGGGCGGCGGCAGCATCCGCGTCGAGAGCGTCGCCGACGTCGGCACGACGTTCCGCATCGCGATGCCGGTGCACGCAGCGAGCGCGCAAGGCGCGGAGACGCCGCTGCCATCACGCACGCCGCCGCCCGAGGGGCACGAGACCGTGCTCGTCGTCGACGACGACGCCGCGGTGCGCGCGGTGACGGTGCGCACGCTGCGCAGACAGGGCTACACGGTGCTCGAGGCTGCCGACGGCGAGCTCGCCGAGCAGGTCGCCAGCGCGCACTTCGGGCCGATTCATCTGCTGGTCTCGGATGTGCTCTTGCCTGGCATCCACGGGCCGGAGATCGCCGAGCGCATCTGCGCCGTGCGCACCGAGACCCGCGTGCTGCTCATGTCCGGCCGCCCCGACGATCCGCGCGTACAGCACTGGGTCGATCACCGCGGCGCCGCATTTCTCGCCAAGCCGTTCAGCGTGCGCTCGCTCGCGCTGCAGGTACGCGCGGCGATCGGCTCGTAGCCGCAGCGCGCTCGTAGGCGTGCGTTCAGCGCGCGCTGCCGCGGCGACGCTCGAGCGCCCAGCGATACACGTCGCCGTAGCGCTGCGCCGCGCGCTCCCAGCCGAAGTCTTGGCGCATCGCGCGGTATTGCAGCGCGCGGAACAGCGGCCGCTTCTCGCGCCACACGGCGACGGCCCAGCGCGTCGTCTCGACCAGCGACGCCACGGTGAGCTCGTTCAGCTTGAAGCCGGTGCCTTCACCGGTGCGCTCGTCGCACTGCGCCACGGTGTCGTCGAGCCCGCCGGTCGCGCGCACGATCGGCAGCGTGCCGTAGCGCATGCTGTACATCTGGTTGAGGCCGCACGGCTCGAAGCGCGACGGCATCAAGAACAGATCGGACGCGGCCTCGATGCGATGCGCGAGCCGCTCGTCGAAGCCGATCTTCGCGCGAAAGCCGCCCGCGCTCGCAGCGCTGTAGCGGCGGAAGAGCTCTTCGGTGCGCGCGTCACCCGAGCCGAGCACGACCAGCTGCGCGCCGAGAGAGAGCAGCTCCGGCACCGCGGCGGCGATGACGTCGGTGCCCTTCTGCGGACCGAGGCGCGCGACCACGCCGAGCAGCGGCACATCGTCACGCACGGTGAGACCGAGCTCTTCTTGCAGTGCGCGCTTGCACGCTGCTTTGCCAGCGAGATCCTGCGCGTCGAAGTGCGCCGGCAGATACGCGTCGGTCGCCGGATCCCAGGCGCGCGTGTCGATGCCGTTGAGCACGCCGACGAGATCACCGGCGCGGAAACCGAGCACGTGCTCGAGCCCAGCGCCGTGCTCGTGCGTGCGGATCTCCTGCGCGTAACGCGGCGACACCGTCGTCAACATCGTCGCGTGATAGAGGCCGCCCTTCATCAGGTTTACGTTGCCGCGATCTTCGAGACCGTCGGCGCGGAAACACTCGCGCGGCACGTGCGTGCGCCACAGGTCCGCTTCTGGGAACACGCCCTGGTGCGCGAGGTTGTGGATCGTCAGCACCGTCGCCGCGCGGGCGAGCGGCGTGTTCTTCTCGGCGGTGTTCGCATAGACCGGCACGAGGGCGCTCGGCCAGTCGTGCGCGTGAAAGACATCCGGCGTGAAGCGCAGGTGCCGCGCCAGCGCGAACGCACCGCGCGACAACATCGCGAAGCGCACCATGTTGTCGGGCGCGTAGCCCTTCGGCGGATCGTAGAGATAGCCGCGCGCAAACAGCGCATCGTGCTCGAGGAAGTAGATCGGCACCTCGCTGCCGGGCAGCCGCGACTCCCACACCGCACACCACGCGATGCCGCTGCCGAGCGGCACCGGCAGCGCATGCGGATGCCGCCACATCTGCGCGGGCTTGAGCGTGTCGTACTTCGGCAGCACGACGCGCACGTCGTGACCACGCGCAGCGAGCGCGATCGGCAGCGCGCCGACGACGTCGCCGAGACCGCCAGACTTCGCGAACGGCGCACACTCGGAGGCGACGAAGAGAACGGACGGCAGCATCGAGGGCCCGGCAGCATACGCTGGGCGCCGTGGCGCACGGAAGCGCGATTGCCGCGCGCGAGCACCCACTCACTGGCTTGACGCTCTGCGTCGCAGGGGCCTAAGTTCCCGCGCTCATTCCGCGCGCGTCCAAACGACGCAGCGTCGGAGCTCTGGAGGCCTTCCCGTGGCGCGTTTCATCGACGAGCTCAAGCGTACCCACTACTCGGGTGCGTTGCGCGAGCAGCACATCGGACAAGAAGTCGTTCTCTTCGGCTGGGTCGAGGGACGTCGCGATCACGGCGGCTGCATCTTCATCGATCTGCGCGATCGTGATGGCATCGCGCAGGTCATGTTCGATCCGTCGATCGATCAGGCAGCGTTCGACGCCGCGGATGCGGCGCGTGGCGAGTGGGTCATCGGCGTGCGCGGCACGGTGCGCGATCGCGGGCAGATGCGGAACACGCGCATTCCATCGGGCGCGATCGAGGTCGTCGCGAGCGAGGCCGTCGTCTTCAACAAGAGCGAGACGCCACCCTTCGAGATCAAAGACGACTCGGACACGGCCGAGGAGAAGCGCCTCGAGCACCGCTATCTCGACCTGCGCCG
>Ga0335397_10010746_pt1 | contig 11301 bp, 11 predicted proteins | sample MAT04_FD_205740 | JGI IMG/M metagenome (GOLD analysis project Ga0335397, IMG submission 205740) | Freshwater microbial communities from Lake Fryxell liftoff mats and glacier meltwater in Antarctica - MAT-04 (spades assembly) (version 2) ...
ACTACGATCGTGCGGGTCGCCTCGTCGACCACGAGGCGGACCCGTTGTGTCCAGACCGCGCTCGCCAGGATTCTTGGCACCATTCCGTCGTCTTGCATCATGCGGATGTAGTCGTCGTAGGCGTTCCTCCAGTAGATGCGGCCCTCGACGGAATCATGGTCGAAAGTGTATGTGGCGGTGCCCACGACCTCGAGGAACTGCGATGCGCCAAATGCGCCGTCTGCGCCCACCGCCAGGCGCACCATGTTCCTCCCTTCGACGAAGTAGAGCTGCTTTCGGCGCAAGACGCCGGAATCGGCGATGCCCGCGTCCGGATCGCTCAACGCCGCACACCTGGCGCTCACGCCAGAATCAGTTCCCGCATCCACCGGGATGACGACTCCGAAGTCGATGGCGCTGCCGGCGTCACGAACACCCAAGTCGGTGATTCCACCTGCGTCGGGCGGAGTTCCACCTGCGTCGGGCGGAGTTGCCGGGCCGTCTATGCATGCCACCAACACCCACGCGAACGAGCCAAGGAAGGTGATCGCTAGCCACTGACGAACACTGCGCATTTCATGCTCCATTTCCTAGTCGCATCCCGCCCGCGCCATGGGCCTTCGTCGTCGCGGTTCGAAGTGACCGCTGCATGCCCAGCAGGGTCCGCCGTCTCGTGGAGTCTCGCACGAACCGCGCAGACCGCGAAGTGGAGACGGCGAACTCGAGCACGCATCGTCAACCCAACGTGGTCCGGCCCGTCGTAGACTCCCCGACGATGAGCACGCACCGCTTCGAGCGAACGATTGGCGATCCGGCTCCTGCGCTCGAGCGCGCGCAGCGCGAGACGCGAGCACGCGGCGGCGTCTTCGAGGGCGACCACACAGCCGGCCACTATCGGATGAAGACGCCGCTCGGTCCGATCGAAGGGACGTATTCGGCCGTGGGCAACACGGTCAGCTTCGTCGTCGAGCGCAAGCCAGCGCTCGTGCCGCTGTCGCTGATCTCGCGGGTGATCGACGAGTTTCTTCGCGATTGATTGCGGATCGGCCGCGTCACGCGCGCGCCAGCGACGAGGCGCCCGCGCGCCGCGTGGGTCGCGCAGAGACGCCAACCGCAGGGCACGTGATTTGGGCGCTGCCGCCAACCGCGTTGGCAGTGCCGCACTCGCCGAGCGCGTCTTTGCAAGGGAATCGACGCAGGCACGCGCCTTGCGTTGCCAATGCCATGCATCTCTGGACTCGAGCGATGGCCATCGCGTGTGCGGCCGGGTTGTGTGCGTGTGCTCCGGAGCTCACCACCTCCGGGGACTGCGACGCTCTCGTGTTCGACGGCACGCTCGAGATGGAGCGCGACGATTTGGACATCTTGTTCGTGCTCGACGCGACCGGCCGCGTGTCTCGTTCCGAACAGGCGGAACTGGTGGTCCGCTTTCTCCGGCCGATTGTCACTGGCCACATAGCGGTCGGCTCTCCAGAGATCGCCCCTTTCGCCGACGTCCATGTGGCCCTCGCGTCGGGTGGCGTGGGTGCTGGCTGCGACGAGGAAGCGGCGCTCGCGCTCGAGACGTGCGGCGAGCTTCCGTTCATCGCGTTTGGGCGCTACGGCACGCCACCGCGACCAACGTTCGCCGAGGTCGAAGCCGCCGTGCGCTGCGCCGTCGCGCTCGAACGACCGCTCTGCGCCACACATGAGCCGTTCGTCGCCGCAGCGCGAGTATTTGCGGCCTCGGCTGAAGAGCGGAACGGCTTTCGTCGCCGTGGCGCGGACCTCGTCGTACTCAGCGTCGGCGGCGCCACAGCCTGCGACGAGCCATCAGGCTATCGCGACGACTGGGACCTCCGAAGTAGCCTCGACCCCGACGCCGCCTATCCCATCGTCGCGAGCCTCTGCACCGAGGCCGACGTCGTCGACGTGGAGTCCAACTGGCTCGCGTCGTTGGTGGGTCGCATCATCGGGGTCTGCCTCCCGCGCGCTGTGCGCCACGATGATGCGGGTCTTCCCGCGTGCGAGGTGCTCGAGACCCTCGCTTGGCCAGACCCCGACGCCTGCTCGGCGCTCGCCGCGCTCGGACGTGAGCCCATCCCAGTGCAGGTCGACGCGCGTGGTCACGCCACGTGTCGACTGCGGCCGGGGTCGATCGACGGCGACGGAGTATCCGCGCGCGACGACTCGGGCTTCTATGTCGACGACAGGCTGAGTTCGCGTACGTACCTCTGCGGGAGCGGCGGCACCTTCCTGGCGGTCACGAACGCGGCAGAGCCGCTGCCGGGCTCTACCCTGCACGTGCATTGTCTTGCGGCTGCGTCGACTTGCGAGTGAGCCGCGTCCGTCAAGCACCACGCCGGCGCGATCATCGACCGCGTGAAGTCCGCGCCGCTCAGGGCGCCACGCGCATCGGCAGTCCGAAGCTCGTGTACGTGCTGCCGCCGGTCGCGACAGTGAACGAGGCGATCGGTATCTCTGCGGCGCCGGCGAGGTCGGTGCGCACGAGGACGAACGATGTGCCACCACCGCCGAGAGCGCCGCGCGCGATGTAGAGGTGGCCGCGCAGCGCGTCGACGGCGAGGCCGATCACGGCGCCACGCGTATCCGCGTCAGCAAGGCTGGTGCGCGCAGTGACCACGAGCGCGCCAGCGCCGCCGTCGGTGACCGACACGCGCTCGACGCAAGAGCGCGCCCCCGAGATGCACGAGCCGGTCGCGAAGTCGGTCTTGTGCGTGAAGTAGAGGGTCGCGCTGCCGTCGCTCGCGGTGACCGCGGCGGCGATGTTGATTCCAGCGCAGGTCACGGCGGGCGCGATCACTCCTTGCCGTAGCCCGGAGCCGTCGCCGTCGACGCGCACCATGCGCATATCGACGTCACAGCGACCGTCGTCGGTGACGCTGAAGAAGCGCCCACCGCTGTCGAGCGCGATTCCGTTGATGCCGCCGACGTACGCCACAGGCACGCTCGCGCCACCCGCGATCGGGAAACGCGCGATCGGTCCACGGACGGCAGGGAGGCTCGTGTCCGAGCTCCCCGCGAATGCGACCGAGCGCGCGACGTCGTCGACGACGATCGCGTCGACGAGCGAGCCGAGGGAGGCGGTGCTGGTGAGCAGCGCCGCACCGGTGCCGTCGCGCGCGACAGAGCGAATCTCGTTGCTCGTCGAGTCGGCCCAGTAGAGGCGATCACCGACGTCGTCGAAGTCGAGCGCGCTGACCCAGGTGCCGACCGCCGTGACGGTCTCTTCGGGGCCGCTCGCGCCCGCCGCATCGAGCGGCAGTCGTGCGATCGCGGCGCCGTGCACGTAGTAGAGGTACGGCGCTCGCGGCATTCCTGCGTCCGACGCGCCGCCATCCGGGCCGCCGCCGCCATCGACGCTGCCGCCGTCACCACTGCCGCCGCCATCCACGCTGCCGCCGTCATCACCGCCGCCATCGAGGCCGCCGCTATCGAGTCGGCCCCCGTCGAGACCTGCGTCTCCAGCCGGCGCGGGCGCGTCGTCGCCGCATCCTACGCCGAGCAGCACGAGGAGCCCGCCGAGTGGCAGCAGTCGTAGGCGTCGATTGCCATAGGCAGGCGCGCGGCGATGGATAACGGCAGGAGCGCGGCGATGTGAAGATGTGGTCATATGGCCCTCGAGATCCTCAGTGTCGCCCAATCGACTGCCGATTTCACTGCATTTCGCACGCGGGAGCCGCGGCTGACGCACCGCGGTTCGGCTGCGGTTTGGCGGCGATTCGCGCGGGTGCACGAGATCGAGCGCGCTCAATCTCTCTGCTGATCGGCGCCACAGTTGTTGTAGGCTGCGCCTCCGGTGGTCGAGCGGATCTTCTGCGCAAAAAGAGATATCGGTATCCGGAGCAACGATGAACACAGTGCCTGAATGGCTCGGTGCCGGCGCGATCGGTGCGCTGGTCGCGTCGATTGCCTACGTCGTGAACCTGATCCGCGCGGCGCTGCTGCGGCGATCGGAGCGCGCCGCGCGTCGCGACGCGTCACTCGTCGCGCTCGCGTCGCTCTTGCTCGCAGGGCACGCGCTTTATCGAGCGCAGCTGGCGCAGGCGAAGCGGCTCGCCTCGATGCTGGCGGCGCGTGGCGTCGCGGCCGACGCAGAGGGGTTGGAGGCACTGTTTGGCGCGTCGTTCGCGTCGTTCCTCCCAGCCGAGCGTGAGCTGCACCGGATCGTGCGCGCGGCGACCGAGCACGCCGTACGGCGACTCAATCTCTCGCTGTCCGCGTGGCTGGCGGCCGATGTGACTTACAAGCTCGGCGCGCACGTGCCGCCCGGCGGCGAGCAGCTGGCGCGAATGCTCAACCAGCTCGAGCTACATCTGCTCTTGTGGCACGCCAAATACGAAGCATGGATACCTGATCATCCCGAGCACGCGCTCGTCTACATGGCGGACGAGCGCGCCCACGGCACGGGCTTTCCGAAGGGGCTCGACGCGCTCGTCGTTCAGCTCGTGAATCAGCTTCGCCCGCGCGCGCTGGTGGTGTCGGCGACGGCGGAGAGCTGACCCTCGCACTGCCGGCGTCAACGGCTGCTAGCGACCAAAGAAGCGCCGACGGCGGTGCTGACGCGTCGAGGAGTCGAGCGCGACGTCGGCGGTCACCGCGACCGCCCGGACGCAGTCGAAGAGAAAGTCCTTGAAGAAGCTGCGATCCCCGGCAGCGCGCGTGCGCTCGATCGCGATCGACTGACGGTCGACCTCCGAGCCGGGCGCGGCGAAGCGCGCTCCGGTCGCGCCCTGGATCTCGAGGGTGCCCGCGGCGTCGCGCGAGTCGAGCGCGTCGAGCGCCGCGCCCTCGCCCTTGTCGAGAAACACGCCGTGGCAGCGCTGGCAATATTCGAACTCCACGGTCGAACCACTCTCGCCCATCGCGTAGACGTCCATGCCCGTCGCGACGTGCTCGGTCGCGGGGCAAAAAAGCTCGGACCGGCGCACGCGCACGGCGCGGCCATCGGCGACCAGAAAGCTGGCGTCGTCCGCGCCATGCTCGGCGACGCCTTCGCCTGGGTCGAGGAACACGCCGCCGCACTGTGTGCAGAGGTCGATCTCTGCGAACGTCGTGCGCACGACCTGGAAGTCGACGCGGCACTTCGGGCAATGACGCGCTGCACCGGAGCCGCTCGTTTGCATCCGCTGAGGCTATCACGCCAAGTCCGCCCCGCAGACGTGGTACTTCCGTCGCTCTACGGAGGATCGCCGATGAGTGACCGCAAGTACCGACTCGTGACCCGCAGTGACTTCGACGGGCTCGTCTGCGCGATGCTCCTCAAGGAGCTCGACCTCGTCTCGGAGATCAAATTCGTTCACCCGAAGGATATGCAGGACGGCAAGGTCGAGATCTCGGACGACGACATCACGACCAACCTGCCGTACGTCGAGGGCGTCCACCTCGCGTTCGATCACCACCTCAGCGAGACGCTGCGCGTCGGCAAGCGCGACAATCACATCATCGACGCGAACGCTCCTTCGGCGGCCCGCGTCGTGTTCGACCACTACGGCGGTCGCGCGCGCTTTCCGCAGATCAGCGAAGAGATCATGAGCGCCGTCGACAAGGCCGACTCCGCGCAGTTCACCGAGGACGAGATCCTGAACCCACAGGGTTGGGTCCTGATGAACTATCTGATGGATGCGCGCACCGGCCTCGGTCGCTTCCGCGAGTTCCGCGTCGCGAACTACGAGCTGATGATGCAGCTCATCGACTACTGCCGGAACCACACGATCGAGGAGGTGCTCGCGCTGCCGGACGTCAAAGAGCGCGTCGACCTCTACTTCGCGCAGGCGGCGCAAGCGCAGGAGCAGCTGCGCCGCTGCTCGAAGGTCTATGGCAACCTCGTCGTGCTCGATCTGCGGTCAGAGCCGCAGATCTGGGCGACGAATCGGTTCGCGATCTATGCGCTCTACCCGAAGTGCAACATCTCGATCCACGTGATGTGGGGCAAGCAGTCGCAGAACGTCGTCTTCGCAGTGGGCAAGTCGATCGTGAACCGCTCCTCGCGCACGCACGTCGGCACGCTGATGCTGAACTACGGCGGCGGTGGGCACGACGCCGCTGGCACCTGTCAGGTGGATATCGCGCGCGCCGATGGCGTGCTCGAGCAGCTGATCGAGAAGATCACCACCGATCGCTGACGCCGAGACCTTCGCAGCAAGGACCATACCCCGCCGATCGCGGTGCCGCCGGTCACGCCTCGTTACGCCGCGCGCGTCGCCTGTGTTCGCACCGCTCGACGTCCGCGGTCGCGACCGATACCCTGCGCCCGCAGCGGCAGCGGGCGTACCGCGCGCGGCCGCCGATCGCACTCCATGGAACCGACTGGCCAACATCTGATCCTCGACTTCTGGGGCTGCGAGCCGCTCGTGCTCGATGACGTCGTCGCGCTCGAGGCCGCGCTCGTCGCCGCGGCGCACGCGGCCGACGCGCAGATCGTCAAGCGGGTGATGCACGCGTTCACGCCGCACGGCGTCACGGGGATGCTGCTGCTCGAGGAATCGCACCTCTCGATCCACACGTGGCCCGAGCAGGGTTACGCCGCGATCGACTTCTACACGTGCGGCGGCGGTGACCCAAAGCGCGCGGAGCGACCGCTCGTCGATGTGCTGCGACCGACGCGCATCGAGCGACACGCCATCGCGCGAGGCCGTCGATGACCTTGCTGCGCTCCGGCACCTGTCCGAACTGCGGCGCGCCGATCACCTTCGAGCTTGGCAGTTCGGTCTCGAAGGTCTGCACGCACTGCAGCCACGTCGTCGTCCGCACCGATCGCGATCTGTCGACGATCGGCAAGATCGCAGAGCTGGTGCCGACCACGCCGCCGTTCGAGGTCGGCGACGAGATCCGCGTCGAGTCGCGCGGCGCACGCGTCGCTGGGCGCGTGCAGAAGGACTACGGGAGCGGGCCGTGGGACGAGCTCTCGATCGAGTTCGACGGCGGCGAATGGGCCTGGCTCGCGCGCGCGCAGGGCCGCTGGTACGTGACCTCGCGCGTCGATCACTATGCGGGTCAGCTGCCGTCATGGGACGCGGTCGGCGAGCCCGGAACCAAGCAACAGCTCGGCGAAGACCCGCTTCCTTGGACGGTGATGGAGCGCCGTCGCGCGCACGTCGTCGCGGCGCGCGGCGAGTTCGCGGAGCCGTTCGCGCCGAACGAGACGAGCGAATACGTCGACCTCGTCGGACCCGGCGACGCGTTCGCGACGCTCGACTACGAGACTACGCAGAGCCGCGCGACGCTCTATCGCGGCCGCGTCTTGCCCGCGCAGTCGATCGCGCTGGTCCGGGCGGCGCTCGGCCCGCGGCCCGAACAGAAGGTCTCCGCGGCGAAGCTGAGCTGCCCCAACTGCGGCGCGCCGATCGAGATCTTCGACGCGCAGGCCGCCGAGCGTGTCGCGTGTGCGTATTGCGGCGCCGTCATGGAGCCGTCGACCAGCGGCGGCAGCGTGGCACTCCGGCACCTCGCCACCGTCGCGCCGCTCGGTCAAGCGCTCACGATCCCGATCGGGCGACGCGGCAAGCTGCGCGGCGTCGACGTGCTGGCGATCGGCGCAATGCGGCGCACGACCATCGTCGAGGGCTCGCGCTACGACTGGCTTGAATATCTCCTGCACACCGAGAGCGGCTATCTGTGGCTGCTGCAAGACAATGGCCACTTCACCCTGATTCGCGACGCAGATCCGACGAAGATCGGCCGCGGCGCTCTGGGCGCGGTTACCTACGAAGACCGCACGTTCAAGGCGTTCTTCCACAACGTCGTCGAAGTCCACTCAGTCGCCGGTGAGTTCTACTGGAAGGTCGCGAGCGGCGACCAAACCACGGTTCAGGATTTCATCCGCCCGCCGCACGTACTGAGCTACGAGCGCACCGACAGCGAGGCGACATATTCGATCGGCGAATACCTCGAGCCGCGCGAGGTCAGCCAGGCGTTTCCTGGAGTTACTTTGCCGCCGCGCGTCGGCATCGCCCCCGCGCAGCCGGGGCCGCGCGTCCTCGGCCCAGTCATCTCGTTCGTGATCGGGCTCGTGATGATGATCGTGTTTGGCATTGTGCTGCATAAGCCATCGCAGCCGGAGGTCGCGTGGGTCCTGCCGGTGCGGCCGAACCCGGGCTCGAACGTCGTCGCGACCGCCGTGCCCGGTTTCGCAGCCGCGCTACCCGTGCCCGAGGACACCTCGAACACGGCAGTGTCTCCATCGTTCGTCGTCTCGGAGCTGACCACGCTCGGTGTGTCACTCAGCGTGCCGCAGACGAACCTCGACGTCAGCGTCGAGTGTGCGCTGGTCAACGAGACCACCGGTGATGTGCGCGAGTTCGTGATCGACACCGGCTACTACTCGGGCGTGGTCGGCGGCGAGAGCTGGAGTGAAGGGTCACACGACGCGACTGCCTACGTCGATCGCGTGGAGCCGGGCACCTATTCGGTCCACGTGCGCTCGGACTGGGGGGCGTTCACCGGCGACGGCGCGTACGTGGCGACCAGCGGGTACGGTGGACCGCAGCCACCGACGCCCAACATGCGGGTCGTTCAGCACGAGCGCAGCGCGGTCTGTCTGTTCGCGGCTTTGCTGCTGCTGCTCGTTCCGCTCGGCGTCGCGGTGCTCCGCGCGTGGACGACGAAGAACCGTCGCTGGGAGAACTCCAACCTGATCTCGCATGGAGATGACTGATGCAACGATACGACTTTCTGTGGATTGTGTTCGGCGTCGTCGTCGCGCTCGGATTCGGGGCGGCCAAGTCGCTCGCCTGGGATCCGGGCTCAGCCAGCGTCGACCGCGAGCGCATTCCGACGTCCGCCGCTCACGGCGCCGTCTTCTTCACCTATTGGTCCACCGGATTCGGAGGCAAGTGATGATTCAGTGGGATGCCTTGATCAAAGCCGTCGTCGGGTCGGTCGTGTTCAGCACGATTGGCCTCATCTTCTTCGGGATCGCCTTTCTGATCGCGCAGAAGGTCCTTCCCTTCTCGCTCCGCAAGGAGATCGAGGAGGACCAGAACACCGCGCTCGGCATCGTGCTCGGGTCGATCGTGATCGGCATCGCGCTGATCGTGTCGGCGGCGATCCACGGATGATCAGCGCCTGAGATCGCCGTGAAGAAGCACCGAAGCGCTCTCCTGCTCGTCACGGTCCTCGTCATCTCGACGGCGGGGCTCGTCTACGAGCTGCTCGGCGGCGCGCTCGCGAGTCAGCGTCTCGGCGACTCGATCACGCAGTTCTCGACGACCATCGGCGTGTACCTCTTCGCGATGGGAGTCGGCGCGTGGCTCTCGGGCCACGTGCGCGAGAACCTCGCCGAGCGCTTCGTCGACATCGAGCTGGCGACGGCGCTGGTCGGCGGCTTCGAGGCGCCGCTGCTCTGGCTCGCCGCTGGGCACGCGAGCTCGTACCGCGTCGTCCTCTACGGCGTGCTCGCGCTGATTGGCACGCTCGTCGGCCTCGAGATCCCGCTGATGATGCGCATCCTGCGCGAGGAGCTGCCGTTCGAGAAGCTCGTCTCGCGCGTGTTGACGTTCGACTACATCGGTGCGCTCGTCGGCTCGCTCGCGTTCGCGCTGGTGCTGATGCCGACGCTCGGCATGTTGCGTACGTCGCTGGTGCTCGGCCTCCTCAATGCGGCAGTGGCGCTGATGTCGACTTTCGTGCTCGACGATCTGATCACGCCGCGCGCGCGCCTCCGCCAGCGCGTGTTTGGCACCGTGCTCATCGGGCTGCTGGTGGCGACGTTCACCGTGAGCGGTCGAATCGAGCGCTTCGGGGAAGAGGAGTCGTTCGGCGGCACCGTCGTGTACGCGGAGCAGACGCAATATCAGCGCATCGTGCTCTCGGCGCAACGCGGCTCGCTGCAGCTTTGGCTCAATGGACAGCTGCAGTTCAGCACCGCGGACGAATACCGCTATCACGAGGCGCTCGTGCATCCGGCGTTTGCGAGCGCGCCGCGGCACGCGCGCGTGCTGGTGCTCGGCGGCGGTGACGGGCTCGCGGTGCGCGAGATCCTCCGATATCCAGGGGTCACCTCCGTCACGCTGGTCGACCTCGACCCAGGGATGACGGAGCTCGCGACGCGCGTCGACGCCATTCGCCGCTTGAACGGCGATTCTCTTCGCGATCCGCGGGTGCGCGTCATCAACGAAGATGCCTATGTCTGGCTCGAGCGATATCGCGGCGCGCCGTTCGAAGTCGCCATCGTCGACTTCCCCGATCCGGGGAACTTCTCGCTCGGCAAGCTCTACACCGTGCGCTTCTACGAGCTGCTGCGTCGCCGCATGTCGAACGTCGGCCGGGTCGTCGTGCAGAGCACCTCGCCGCTGTTCGCGCGGCGCAGCTTCTGGTGCATCGAGCGCAGCATCGCAGCGGCCGGTTTCTCCACGCACCCGTATCACACGCTGGTTCCGTCATTCGGCGAGTGGGGCTATGTGCTCGCATCGCCAACGCCGTTCGACGTACCGACGCGTATCGCGGTCTCGGACCTGCGCTTTCTCACCAGTGAGCTCCTGCCGACGCTCTTCGTCTTCGGCGCCGATACCGGCCCTGTCGAGGTCGACGTCAATCGCCTCAATGACCAGCAGCTGGTGCGCTACTACGACCGCGAGTGGGGCGCGATCGAATGACGCTCTCACGCCGCGAGTGGCTCGGGTCGATCCTCGGCGCGTCCCTCGCCGGCGCGATCATGCCGAGCGGCTGCGCGCCGCGCGCGCGGGAGCAACGGCGCTTCGACGGCGAGCTCGTTGGGCCCTCTTTCGAGCTTGGCCACGCGCTGCGACGTGAGAGCCACACTCCGGAGCTCGCTCCACCGCAGCGCGTCTACGACGCGATCGTGGTCGGCGGCGGTGTGGCCGGTCTCTCGGCCGCGCGCGCCCTTCGTGCGCAGGGCATCGACGATCTGCTGCTGCTGGAACTCGAGGACGACGTCGGCGGCACGTCGATCGGCGGCACGACGAATGCCATCGCGCATCCGTGGGGAGCGCACTATCTGCCGGTTCCCGCGCCGCAGGACACGGCGCTCACTGCGCTCTTGCAGGAGATGGGTGTCGTTCAGGGCGTCGACTCGCGCGGCGTCGCGCGCGTCGACGAGGCGCGCCTCGTGCGCGAGCCTGACGAGCGCCTCTACTACCGCGGCTATTGGTACCCAGGGCTCTATCCCGGAGTCGGCGAGAGTCCGGCCGAGCGCGCCGAACACGCGCGCTTCGAGGCGCAGATGCGGGCGTTCGCGCAGCGTCGCGACCCCAGCGGCCGCCGCGCATTCGCGATTCCTATCGATCGCAGCGCCGTCGACGAGGACCTGCTCGCTCTCGATCGCGTGACGGCGAGCGCGTGGCTCGCCTCCCATGGATTTCG
>Ga0335397_10010747_pt1 | contig 11301 bp, 7 predicted proteins | sample MAT04_FD_205740 | JGI IMG/M metagenome (GOLD analysis project Ga0335397, IMG submission 205740) | Freshwater microbial communities from Lake Fryxell liftoff mats and glacier meltwater in Antarctica - MAT-04 (spades assembly) (version 2) ...
CGCACCTGTTGTACAGCCTGCACTGAGCGTAGCGAATGTGTTCACCACCCTGCTCCTTAGAGCAACGCAGCATACAACCGGTTTGATGGTGAAGGTTGCTCCACTTCTCCCACCGAGAGGCCTACTCCCATCGCAAAGGCAGCTTCGCTGGACACACACATAGGTATTTATGCAAGATGGGCGGACGAATAAATCATCAACTTTAATGCATATCCAAGCTGTAGTTCGGGCTGAAAATTATCTGAAGAGCTTTTGTTCATATTCTTATCTTTTTGTACTATTTTCATCTTCGGTTACGGGCGGACAGTTGGTTAATCCCCATCCTGCATAAATACCCTACCGTTACATGCAATGCTCTGGATGTTTCAAACATGTTACGCAATTTTTGTTCAACTAATAACAAATAAGTCATGATTTACAGAACCGACATTGATTTCAAACTCGAAAGTATTGAAGCCGCTTCAAAGAACATCTATGATGCGATCATAATTGGAGGAGGAACCTCAGGATTAGTTTCTGCTTTAACTCTGATTGAGAAAGGAAAGAAAGTTGCTTTGTTCGAAGCTGGTGCATTTTCCCTTTTTACTCATTTAACAAATACCGAATTAAGATTTCAGAGAGAACTAACTGATTCTATTCGAAACTCATTTCAATACACACAAAAATTACCGGACGGAAGTAATTTTGGTCCAAACTTTAGTTGTTTAGGAGGCAGAGGGCTTTTTTGGAATGGAGCATCGCCACGATTTCAACCTCACGACTTTAATGGTTGGCCTATTTCGTACGATGAAATGATTCCATTCTATGAATGGGCCGAAAAAGAATTCAGAGTTTCAAATTCCTATGGACAAACTGAATTGGCAAAGAAAACAATCAATACTATTAATGTAAAGCTGGAATTAAATTCAATCCCTGCGCCCTTTGCATTCAACGATACGAAAGAACATTTTGGGATGTTCCCATCAGGAGTTTCATCGGGGCTAGGCATTTTTCTGAGGAACAATTCGATTAAGGAAAGAAAGGAATTATTTGATGTTTTCTGCAACAGCTTCGTCAAAAAAATCAATCTATCAGCAACAAGGAAAGCAATAGGTATTACTGTTAGTTTAAACAAATCACAATTAGTCGAATTCAAGGCCACCAAAATTATAGTTGCATGTGGAGGAATAGAATCAATTAAGTTGCTCCGCAACTCAAATATTCCAGACCCCAACAATCGTATTGGCAAAGGAATTCAAGAGCATATTTTTTATAGGTCGTTTTGGGATGGCGCATCTTTTTTTGATAAGTCTAAAAAAGATGCAGCAACTATTTTAATTCCAAGCGAAAACCAAGATAGCGAACAAGTAGAAATACATGCACCAGGGAGATATTTATTTGCAACAGACAATGAGCAAAAATGGGATCCCAATGACGGAGAATTTTACCAAGTTATGATTCGTTCTTTTGCTGCAACTGAAAAATCTGATAACAATTTTGTTGAAAGCAATCCTGACGGAATTGGCAACTCTATAATTCGTTTTTCTCATTCTAACAAAGACAAAGCAAGGATGGAAAAAATGAAAGCAAAAGTTCAAGGTATCGGTGAGGTTTTAAATCTCAAAATGATTGAGGAGCGCTTTGCCGCATTTGGAGGTAGCTACCATGAAGCTGGAGGGCTTGATATGGGAAGTGATGAAAAAGCTTCCTTTACAGATAAAACAGGAAGGGTTCACACATGCGAAAATATTTATGTAATGGATGCTTCTGTATTTTCAAAAATTGGTGCAACGAACCCACATCTCACTTTAGCAGCATTAAGTAGAAAACAAACTTTAAATCTTTGCAAATAATGAATCCGAACAATAACGTAAAATTGACAGCTAACCCAAATTCAATCAGAATTTTTTGGGGCTATAAAAAAGATGGCATTGAAAAAACTGCTTTCTATAAAGAGTTAGGAGAAACATTCATGCCGGGAACGCCTTATGTTTTAGCTCCATCTGGACTAAATGGTTATTTGCCGGCTGTATTGAATCTGGACGACGATTTGAAACTCCCTGAGGAAGTTGCATTAATTGCTTATCCAACGGTTGAGTTATACAATGAAGCAAGGCAGAATAGTCTGGCAGGAAGAATTTACACATATTCGCACGAAGGAGTATTTAATATGAAACAGTCAAGAGGTCAGTTTCCAGGTCCGGTTGACAATCCGGTTAAACATCCTGACTTTGAAAGATGGGCATGGTATGTTTCGGGTGAAAATCTTGATTGGCAAAGAGGCAATTCGAGACTCCTAGTAATGAGCAGTACAGACGATATTTTTGAGATGCTTTTGTTATTTTCAAAGAAAATAAAGAGCAACCTTACCAAGAATGGAATTGACGAGATCTTAGTAATGGCAACCTCTTCCTTTGCAACAATGTGGTTTTACAGCCAGGATACGGATTTGTCATTTAATTTAAATGACATAGAGTTACCATTAAAGGACATGACTGTTCTTAGAGACTTATATTCAAAACCGTTCTTTCTCAGGAACGGAAATGAAGTATTGAAAATTGAAGATGCTATTTATGTTCAGTACAAATTCCCAAGAGAATTGAAATTTTACATCTAAAAATAAATAAGTAACACATAATAAGTAAATCAAATGAAAATAGCTGCACACAGAGGGAATCAATTGCATGCCCCGGAAAACACACTGCTCTCGATGATATCTGCCTACACGAGCGGCGCTTCCGTACTGGAATTTGATGTACAACTCACCAAAGACAACGAAGTGGTGATTTCACATGATGGTACTATCAACCGACTGACCGGTGAAACACTCGGCGATATCTTTATCAAAGATCTTACCTTAAATGAATTGCGCTGGGGGAATTATGATTTCAGTGAAACCTTTAACCCCAACAAAGTAAATGGCTTTCAGTATTACCGTACTAAAAAGCGATGCCAGATAGAAAGACTGCAGGACCTGCTGGACCAGCTTCCTGCAGATATTGAAAAACTGATTGAATTAAAACATGATTCCTCTCCCACAGAAGAAATGCGCAAGACCTTTGTTTCTCTTTTTGCTTCTGTTATCATACAGAGGGGATTACAGCAACAGGTAGTGGTGTATTCAAAAGATAAATTGTCGCTTCGGTTATTAAAGCAATATATCCCCGGCATCAGAACAGCAGTCTTCGATTGGGAACTTTCCACAGCCGACCAGCTGCAACTGCTGATTGTTGAAAAAGCCGATGGTCTGGTAACAGACCTGGATAGTGTGCTGGACAATGAGACCACGCTGACTGATTTTGGAAAAGACCTGCAGAAGATTTATACCGATAAAAACCTGTCTATCGGGGCCATTATCTATCCTTTCCGAAAGCCCGGAGTAGTTACAAAAAAAGAAGTTGCCACCCTGCATTCATTGAATTTTGTATGGTCTGTTTCTACCGACAGTTTGATCGGCACCTACGCAAACGGACAGGCTACGGAATTTTCAACATGGCTTTATCCGCAATATAACTGGCTGCCGCTATTCTCATTTGAAGGAGCAAAAGTAGACAGGGATTGGTTTGCATTCGGCTACGCCAAATCAAACAAATATTGTTTTATATCACAACAGGATGGAGTACATATTGAATTAAAAAAGTACAATGGCTTTTTACCCTTGCCTGAAGATCCCGACCCTGTTGCCAACCGGCTGAAGAACCTGGAACTGCGGTTAATGTATGCCGAAAAAAGCTGGCCCTTTTATTCAGGTGGCGGTGTGGGCGTTATTAAACCGATTGAAGGTGATTTTATTGCCACTGTAGATTATGAAATGATCAACCCCATGTCGCAGGCACAAACACTAGAGATGGCTGTTACCAATGTGGACCCTGCCGCCCATCGTGATAAACCACCTGTCTCCTTCCGTGATATCGATGCTTTCTATGATCCGCACGGGTGCCCCCCGTATGTAGGAGTGGAGCACGATGAGAATGATGGTTACCGTATCAATTGGAATCTGGGTAGTGATTATGATAATAACCAGTATGGTTCACCTGTGGGAGATGGCAACACTCCAAAAACAGGTTCACTCAGGCTGGAGCGAAGGGGCGATTATTTTTCTGCTTATTATAAGAACAGCGTGGATGCCCCTTACTGGATCTGTGTGGGTGTGGTAAAAAATGCCACGCTCAACAATCGAATCTTTCTGCGCTGCGTGGCCAAAAGATGGTTGCAGGAAAAAGAAGATGACCACACCTCCTATTATGAAGTGGAAGCCAATACATTTAGTTTTAAAAATTTACAAATCACCAAACCAATAAAATAAATCACCATGGATACTAATGAAATAGCCTTAAGAAAAGAAATCGCAAGAGATCTTATCGCCAATGACATTTCAGAACTTGACGGGTTTCTTGAAGTTGATGAATCTTTACTGGCTGCTGAAGCCTCTCTCATGGCCCTGTCTGATTCACTCGAATATCCTGACGGCCTTCAGCCAACTCCACAAAATATTTTACCAAAACCCGGCCCCGATGCACCCTTGCCCAAAGCAGATGTGCTGGTGGTAACTTGGACGGTGGCTGAACAAAATGCATTGGCAGATATATTAACACCGGGTGTTAGCAGAAATGGTTGGTACCGCTATCGCAGAAATTTTGATACTCTCTTTGATCCACTTATTCGTCAAGGTAACAGTACCAAGAAACCTCCTTCCCGTATCAATAACCGACTTGGTAGCTGGTACATGGTAAAGATCGGCGACTTGAAAGTGATCTGTTTTAAATCGGAACTGCATTTAAACCAAGACGGGATATCATTAAACGAAAATGGTACGCCATCTGATACCACCTCTGGCTTTGCCACGCTGCCGGTTAAAGACCTTTTTAAGCAATTGATAGCGGAAGCAAAACCATCTCATGTAATTACCGTGGGTACAGCGGGTGCCGTATTCAAAGAACATGGATTGGGAGATGTGGTGGTAACCCGTGGTGCTAAATTTCGTCTGCAGGATGAATTCAAAAAGGAACCTTACAACGGAATAGATATTGAAGGAACTCAATATAAAAGTGAATGGGATGTGCCCACCACTTATTTTAATAGAGCATTGGAAATGATGAATTCTTTTAAAAAGAATTTGGTTGAACCGAACTTTACCACTCCGACTGTACGGTATGATGATGTACCTGCACCGATTAAATCATGGGCCAATGAGGCACAGATAAGGTTGGACGGCACAAATGAGTTGCCCGAATTTCATCCTATTGTAAGTACAGACTTTTTTGAGTTTGGTACTTCTACTAATAAGATGGAAAAAGTAGGGGCAGCGATGGAAATGGGCGATGCTGTACTAGGATTAGTGTGTGAAGAAATGAATAATCCGCCGAAATGGCTGGTTATACGCAACCTCTCTGACCCACAAATCAATGGAGACTTGCCTACTAAACCTGCCTCGCTGAACATGCAAACACATTGGGCGGTCTGGTACTATGAAAAATATGGATACTGGACCAGTGTAAATAGTGCTTTAACCACTTGGGCCGTAATAGCGGGTCTACAATAAAAATATCATTATGAACAATTCAAAATTACCAACTGAAGTAGAGCTGATCTATGAAGTAATGCCTTGTAGTGCCATGCGTGCTTCTCAAGAACCCACTAATACTAAACACTCCTGCACATATTTCCGAAAATGGGGTTCTTACCACAGCTATGATTACGATGAGTCCGGGCCTCCCCCACGACCCGGAATTGAACAGCCTTCCGATTATGTGGGCTTAGCCAATCTTACACCGGAAGTATTAAGCGGTTGCAGAAAGTCGCCAATATTTGTGGTAGGCATCAATCCAAATCTAACCGGATATAATGTATCGAGAAAGAATTCGGTTTATCCATTGTTTGATGAATATAAACAATATGCACATTATTTTAGGTACCGAAGCGCTGACAAACTAGAAATACCAAAGGATAAGTTTGAAGAATATGGAGGGGTGAATGATGAAGCTCCTCCTACATTGACAACCAATCTGGATGTGCCGGAGATAAATGGTCGGAAAGAAATCCCGCTTAAACTACAGCCTGTAACATATTACCATGAGTTGCAAAAGCTACTGAATGACCTAGCGGTCAAAATGAACTGGAATAACCATGTATTATCTGTAGGAGAAGATCTATCCTATGGTAATATGGTAGCCTGTCCCTCTGCCCGATGGCTTACATCTAAAAATGACCAGTTCCCGGAAGAACTTGTAATGTCCCGTACAGAAGTAAAGGAAATTGTACAGGAGTGTTTTCACTACCGTAAGTATTTTCTACGACAGTTATTTCAAAGCCTTCCCAAAATAATAATGGTGGTGGGTGCTACTACTGCACGCCCTTTTATTGAAGCCATGCAAGAACGCTTCATTGAAGGTGATCCTCAACCTGGAGAAAAAGTACAAGACCTTCTAACAAGGAAGCATATCTTAAAATACGGCGATTTGCCGAATGGTGAAGAACTTACGGCAAGAGTGATTTTTTCAGAACATATTACTGGCAATCCTTCGAGCTATCAGGCAGTACGAACTAAAATAATAGAACAGTTAGTGGAAGAAGCAGAAGTAGGTAACATTATATTCAATGTCAATTCGGGACACCTCCTACGTCCAAAAGGCGCATGTGTATTATGCCCAATGTTGGAGATAGGTATATGCGATTATGAAAGTGAATTAGTGCCTCTAACAGATCACCCGGTATTAACAGCTGATTCATCTGCTATGCTATTATATCAAGAGAAAATAGCACAGCTTGCGTTAATGAACACGAATAATGAATCCCTTAAAGAAAACAAAGAATCCATTTGGGAAGAAAACCCTGATGACTTCCAGGAAACAGCGAAATAAACTCAATTTCAGTAATGTCACAACATAAAAATCATGGCACAAAAACCAACCTTTGTTTTACATGGCCGCATTGTTACTATGCAAGCAGAAGACAATATTATTGACAATGGGTACTTGGCAATAAAAGACGGACGGATAGCAGCGATTACAGATGATATTGACAAACTCCCAGACGAGTTTTCCGGTAAAAAAATAGTGGAGACAGAAGGCACAATATTTCCCGGTTTGATAGACCTACACAATCACTTTGTTTATAATGTACTGCCTCTCTGGGTGGTTCCCAAGCGGTACGATAACCGTTCTCAATGGCCCTCACATACAGAATATAAATCGGGTGTATCCAAACCTATCAAACAGGCCCTCGCCAAATACAGTGTATCTGCCAAGGCATTAGTGCGCTATGTAGAAGCCAAAGCGCTTATCAGCGGCACTACTACTGGACAGGGGATGCGGACTCATGTAAATGGAGGCAGCAAGCTTTTTGAAGGTGCGTTACGTAATGCCGAAGAACCCGGAGATGAAAATCTTACGCCTGCCAGGAGTAGGGTACCTGACCTGGTGACGACAGGCACCACAGCAGCAGAGAGAATTGATGCCTTTCGGAGGGCTTTGCACGACGAGAGCGGTGGTGCATATTTCTATCACCTTTCCGAAGGTATAGATGAAAGAGCTCGCAAACATTTTTTTAACCTGAAAGAAAATGACCTCATCAATGATAAACTGGTGGGTATACACTGTCTGGGTTTGCAGCTGGAAGATCTCACACATCTTGCCAAAAAAGGAGCTAAAGTTGTTTGGTCACCTTTTAGCAATCAATTGTTGTATGGGCAAACCATAGACCTGAAGATACTAAAAGCCTCCGGTGTGCTCTTTAGCTTGGGTTGTGATTGGTCTCCATCAGGCAGTAAAAACATGCTGCAGGAACTGAAGGTGGCATACCAAACCAATAAAGCGCAGGGTGATGTGTTTACCACATTTGAACTCATACAATCCGCCACGAGCAATGCTGCGACAATAACGGGTTGGCAACAACAACTGGGCACATTAACCGAAGGCAAAATGGCAGACATTCTTGTGATTGAGGGAACAGATGGTGATGCGTACATGCAACTGATAAGAGCTGCGGAAAAAGCGGTGGAACTAGTGATTATTGATGGCGTGGCTCGCTACGGAAATATTGCGTTCATGAAAACACTGCGGATTGATACCGCCCACCCGCTGGAAGAAATCACCATTGGCAAAAAGAAAAAAGGCCTGTACCTGTATTGCGAAGAATCTCCCATTAACGATATCGGTTTTAAAGACTCTATTGAGACATTGGAAGATATTATGCAGGACCTACCAGGTTTTGTAACAAGAATGCAGGAAGAAAAAGCCTCACTCATGGATTTGGGAGTTGACACGCAGGAAGAATTCACCGTTGAACTTGATAATGAATTTGAAATAGAATCAGACGTTTTCCAGGATTATGAACGTCCGGATGAAGCAGAATTACTGGCCGATCCGCCGATGGCCGACAGCGTGGAGTTTGATACAGCTGTAGTTGAAGGAGATGAATATTGGTCAAGGATAGATGCTCAAAAAAATATTTCTGGAGAATTGAAAGAATGGCTGAGAGAATGTTATAATAAATAATATATATATACCTGTTTGATATGCCAAGCGAAAACGAATTTATAAAAGCAGAGCTTAGGTTCTCAGGAGAAGAGGAACTGAAAGTAATACGTGACGAGCTTGCTTTATCGGGAGCAATAAATATTGCCGAATACGATGGTGTGGTGGAAGCGGAACTCCATTTAACGTCAGTGGAAATACTGAAGCACAAACATATTCTCATAGACTTCCCTTCTCAAAAAAGACTGCTAGTCAATGAAGAAGTTGAATTGTTTAACATCCCTGTTATTCAGCCCCCCAAAAAGAGGAATGCAGCCGAATCTGAATGGATATCAAGCTTTAAAAGGAAAGCTGACCTATCTTATATCGATACACATACCAACCGACTGAAAATAAAAACAAAAGCTACAAAACTTGCAAAGGACAGCCAAGATGATGACAATAACAATATACTGAAAAATATCAGTGGGGATTTGGAGATGGCCCCAGCCCCTGAAGCTGAAACTGAAGATGAGAAAGCTATCAACCAGGAAGACATCTATCTTGTCAACTTTAAGGGCCCTCTGAATGGTGAATACAGGACCGAGTTTACCCTCCATGCTATAACGCTTAACTCCTTTTATGATGGAGAAAACGAATACAGCTATAAAGCATTTCTTACCAAAGAACAATATGAATACTTGGTAAGGCAGGACATTACCGCATCGGTAATGAAATATCAAATGGAAAGAAAACTTGCAGCCAGTATGGTGCAGGAGCTTTCTCAACAGGACAGCGGCATTGAATCTCTTGTCGCTGATATGACCTTTGAAATTGTTTTATCTGATGAAAGGTATATGGAAAAAATTTCGGAGACCATTACCACATCTGGCCAGGCAATCATTATTGATGCTGGATTAAATATTATCCGGGTAAAAACAAGTCCCGAATCGGAATTGATGGCAGCGCTGGCAGGCTCCCCCTTTGTAATCTCCGTCGCCTTGTATGAGCCACCTACACTTTTCTGTGATGTTTGTCGTAAAACTGTAGGGCTAGAATTTCCAAATCCCGCCGGGGCTTTTTTTGGAGAAGGAGAAACAGTAGGTGTAATTGACAGTGGTATTGATGTATCACACCCGGATCTGAAAAATCGTATCAAAGCGGCTCTGCAATTCGGTGAAGGACTTAAACTGGACCTGGTCGGTCATGGCACGCATGTGGCAGGAATTATTTGCGGAGATGGTACCGCATCAAATGGAAAAATAATCGGTATGGCGCCTAAGGCACAGTTAGTTTCCGTGGGTATTGTAAACTCCACCGGACAACCGGAACTTCCAGTGGACATTGGCAGGTTATTAAAGATCGCTGTAGATAATGGTGCCAAAATAATCAACTTGAGTCTTGGATATACAGTAAGTGGTGCTTACCATCTAGGTTCATTCAGTGTGGATAATTACGTTTATGAAAATCCGGAAATACTGGTGGTTGTTGCAGCAGGTAATGATGGCAATGCTAAACAAGGGCGCCTGGCATATAAAACAGTAGGCGCACCGGCAACGGCTAAAAATGTATTGACAGTTGGTGCCTCGTCCGGCAAACGGACAACTCCTGTTATAAATCAAACTTGGGGTAACCGCAAACCATCCAACTTTCCAGTTCCTCCATTTAATGCGGCTAAGTTAATCTCAACGGAAGACCATCCGTCACTAGGAAGCAGTACAGGGCCAACAGATTTTGATAGTATAAAACCTGAAGTAGTGGCTCCTGGAACTTATATTCTTTCTGCCAAAGCAAGTGCATCGAACATCTCTCCCGACAATGCTGAATTTTATGACATTAACTATAGATTTAATACCGGCACCAGCATGGCCGCTCCAATAGTAAGTGGTATCGCTGCATTGGTACGGGAATTCCTGAGAAAAGTGCAGAACCATCCGCATCCGTCCTCTTCACTTATCAAAGCAATCATTATCGGCAATAGTCACAAAATAGAAAACAACCGAAAAGCCCCTGATGATGAAAGTTTGAATAAGGTTGGTTTCCCTGATTTTGACCAGGGGTTCGGCCTTGTGGACTTTAACAAATTACTCAATGAAAAAACAACACAATTATTTTTTGCTGATGTTTTTAACACAGACCCAAAAGCACTAGAAAGCAGGGCAGCATTAGGAGGGCCGATAAAATCATTCCGTGAATACGCAATCGATGTCACAGACAATAGCGACGCACTATCCGTTATACTTACATGGATCGATCCGCCAGCAAAAGGGGTTCAGAATAATTTGCAACTTAGCGTCAAGCCGCCTTCCAATAAATGGGAATTGGGTAATATGGGGCATCTCTACAAAAAAGATGAACTTTTTGACAACCTGTTTGATTTAAAACCGCACGATAAATACAACAATGTAGAAAAGGTACTGATCATAAGTCCGGTGCCAGGGAAATATTTAATACGGATTACAGCACAGAATACACTTTCCCGGCAGGGATACAGTTTAGCCATACTAGGTAATGTTTCAAATTTCATTGAAAGGTAGGACAAAAAAATGCACATGCATGTAACATTGGGTTTGCTGCAAGGCTGGCTGGACGTTGGAGCAATGGGCATTTTATCGCTATCATCTTCGTCTGGGCTGGACAAGCATCGCTGGGCTTTTGTAAGTTAACTTTTACTTTTATATCTTTATTCAGCAGCGGTTCCAGGCAGGACGAGCAATGAATTCCAGCCCTGCAGCAAGCCCCGCTCGTCAGACCGTGAAAAAACCTTCCTCCCAAAAAAAAGGCCCTCGCCAGCTGTGATTTAAGACTTGTTACCGGCTCTTAAAACTTCCCGTAAAATATATTGCTAGTAATTAAATAAAAATTGAAT
>Ga0335397_10010749_pt1 | contig 11300 bp, 6 predicted proteins | sample MAT04_FD_205740 | JGI IMG/M metagenome (GOLD analysis project Ga0335397, IMG submission 205740) | Freshwater microbial communities from Lake Fryxell liftoff mats and glacier meltwater in Antarctica - MAT-04 (spades assembly) (version 2) ...
GCCGTCTCCGCGGTCTTCTTGGCAGTGATGCGCCCGCCCTTCCGCTCGAACCACTGGGACTCCGGCAGGCCGAGCAGTGCTTCGGCGATCGCTTCCGGTGGAAGTTGGAGCACACGCTCGACGAGAAGAGTAGACATAGCCCTACTCTAAACCTTTTAGAGTTATGTGCGACGCAGGCCTAGCCGACGACGGACCGAGGGCTCCTCGCACGCCCCAAGCTGAGTACCCAGCCGGCGGGCGGCGTGACCCTAGCGCGACCTTACGGGACGGGATCGGGGGTCACGGGGTGGTACGGGCTGGTACGCGACACATGCGCTGACCTGCGGTTTCGCGGAAACGGGCAGGTCAGCAGATCGGCTCCGACCAGTTTCCCAAGCTGAGAACGCGAGTTCGATTCTCGTCACCCGCTCCAGTGCGAAGGCCCAGGTCAGACGGTGTTTCCGGCCCCTGGGCCTTCGTGGCGTTCGGGGCCGTGGGGCAGCATCCGACAGGGTCGGCCCGAGCGAGCGACCGACGACCCTTACGTGCTCGCCCAACCCGAGCTCCCTGGCCTGATCGCGTGCCCTGAGTGGTGGGTGCCTGGGGACCGGCGACCTTCGGTCGCAACGGCGCTCCACCAAGTACGGCTCGGACGTCTTGGACGTCTACCGCCTCGTCGACGTCACGGCCCCGACGAGATCGCTGCGCCAAGGGGATCCTGACGAAGATGTCGGGCAACCACCGCAACCGGAAGTGGGCGCCCACCGAGGTTCTCGACGCGTTCGCCGGGCGCTGGTCGCGCCCTTCGTAGGGCACGTCCAGAGTCGCCACGGGCTGCGGGGCGTCGCCGGTGACGGCTAGACCGAGCCGGTACGCTCACCGACCATGGCGAACCGATCGACAGCCACTGCAACGGCGGCCCCGAGCGGCTGCCCCGACGGCGCTGGCCCCGGCCACGACCCAACTCGGCGGCGCCTGCTCGCCGCCGGGAGCGCAGTCGGGCTCGCGGCGTGGATCGCGCCGCAGATCATCTCGATGCCGGCCGCAGCCGCGGCATCGCTTCCGCCCGGGTTCATCCCGTTCGTGGCGGTCGGGAGCAGCGGCGCCATCGCATGGCGCTCCACCGACGGCGGCATCACCTGGACCGCCACCACCAGCACCTTCAACGGCGTCGGGTACTCCGTGGCGACCGACGCTGCGGGCCACTGGGTCCTCGGGGGCATCGGCGACCGATCTTGGCGCTCGACCGACGATGGCACGACCTGGGCCGTCGCCACCGTGCCGGCGAACGGGCTGGCGTTCTCCATGGCGACCGACGGGGCCGGCACCTGGGTCGCCGTCGGCTCGGCCGGCTCCTCGGCGTGGCGCTCGCTCGACGACGGCGCGACCTGGACCGCGGCCACGACGACGATCACCAGCCTCGCCTACTCCGTGGCCACTGACGGGGCCGGCACTTGGGTCGCCGTCGGCACGGGCAGCGCCTTCGCGTGGCGCTCCATCGACGGCGGCACGACCTGGACCGCGGCCACCACGCCGCCGAACGGCACGGTGTACGGCGTGGCCACCGACGGGGCCGGCACTTGGGTCGCCGTCGGCGTGAACGGCGCCCTCGCCTGGCGCTCCTTCGACGGGGGCGTCACCTGGACCGCGGCCACCACCCCGCCCAACGGGGCGAGCTACTCCCTGGCCACCGACGGGGCTGGCACCTGGATCGCCGTCGGCGGCAGCGGATCCCTCGCCTGGCGCTCCACCGACGGCGGTGCCACCTGGAGCCCTGCCGCCACCCCGATCAGCAATGTCGGGAACGCGGTGGCGACCGACGGCGTCGGCACCTGGGTCGCCGTCGGCGACAGCGGCTTCGCTTGGCGCTCCACCGACGGCGGTGTCACCTGGACCGCGGCGGCTACCCCACCCAACGGCGCCGGTCGATCCGTGGCCGCCGCCCGGCTCCTGCCCTGAGCGGTTCCGGTTCAGCCGGAGTGGGTGGGGGGTCGGGGTCCGCAGATCACGCGGCGGACGCCGTGGCCGGCTCGGATCCCGACAGGGTGGCGGCGAGATCGTGACCCACTGGCGGGCTCGCTCCGTCTCACCTGCCTCGAGCGTGTTCCCCTTCTCGACGAGGAAGCTCTCCGGCTCCACCACGCGGTCGAACCCGTGACGGCGCAGGCGCTTGGGGATCCCCTTCGAGTCCCGTCCGGTCAAGGCCGCAGCCATGTCGAACCGGGTGCCGAACGCGTCCCGCCGCCACATTGGTCGGTCCCGATCTGACACACCGTCAGGTCTTGTCCGTAGTCTTGCCGCCATGGTCGACGACGAGGCACGGGACGCAGCACGCGAGCGATACCGGATCGAGCGGGAGAAGCGACGGCGAGACGACGGACTGGCCCAGTACCGCGAGCTCGCCGGTGACTACGAGGCGTTCGACCACGACCCGTGGGCCGATCCTGAGTTCACCCGTGACCCAGTGGCCGAGGACGTCGATGTCGTGATCCTCGGCGCCGGGTACGGCGGGATGTTCAACGCCATCGGATTGCTCCAGCGTGGCATCACGAACATCCGGATCGTCGAGAAGGCCAGCGACGTCGGTGGCACCTGGTACTGGAACCGCTACCCCGGGTGCATGTGCGACGTCGAGTCCTACATCTACCTGCCCTTCCTCGAGGAGACGGGCTACGTCCCCACCCAGAAGTACGCGCCGGCCACCGAGATCTTCGAGCACTGCCAGCGCGTCGCCCGCCACTTCGACCTCTACCCCCACGCCCTGTTGCAGACCGAGATCACGAGCGCCGACTGGCACGAGCCCACCTCGCGATGGCACATCGTCACCGACCGCGGCGACCACCTGCACGCCCGGTTCTTCATCACCGCCAGCGGCATCATGCACAAGGCCAAGCTCCCGGCCATCGCCGGCATCACCGACTTCGCCGGCAAGGCGTTCCACACCGCCCGCTGGGACTACGACTACACGGGAGGCAGCCCCACCGAGCCCATGGACCGGCTCACCCACAAGCGGGTCGGCATCATCGGCACCGGGGCCACCTCCATCCAGCTCGTGCCCCAGCTGGCGCGGACGGCGGCCGAGGTCTACGTGTTCCAGCGCACCCCGTCGGCGGTGGGCGTCCGCGCCAACCAGCCGACGGACCGGGAGTGGTTCGCCTCCCTCGAGCCGGGCTGGCAGCGGAAGCGGACACGCAACTTCACGTCCGCGGTCACTGGCGAGCAGCCCGAGGAGAACCTGGTGGGTGACGGGTGGACCGACGTGCTCTGGGTCGATACGCAGTCGGAGGCCACGACGCCCGAGCGAGCGGCCGAGCTCGAGCAGATCGACTTCGAGACGATGGAGTCGATGCGGGGGCGCATCGACGACGTGATCGACGATCCGGCGACCGCAGCCAAGCTCAAGCCCTGGTACGCAAAGCACTGCAAGCGGATCTGCTTCCACGACCAGTACCTGCAGGCCTTCAACCTGCCCAACGTCCACCTCGTCGATACCGACGGCCGCGGCCTTCAACGCGTCGTGGCCGAGGGCCCGGTGGTCGACGACGTCACCTACCCCGTCGACCTGTTGGTCTACGCGTCGGGCTTCGAGGTGACCACCGGCGCCGTGAGCCGGCTCGGGTTCGATCCGGTCGGGCGTGACGGCGTCGCGCTGAGCGAGCGGTGGGCCGACGGCGCCCACACCCTGCACGGGATCCTCACCGCCGGCTTCCCCAACCTCTTCATCTGCCACTTCGTCCAAGCCGGGTTCGGCCTGAACTTCACCCACTACCTCTCCGAGCTCGCCGACCACGTGACGGCTGTGGTGGCGGCGTTGCTGGACGACGACGTCGACACCATCGAAGCCACGCCCGAGGCCGAGGAGGCGTGGTTGGCCACGCTGTGGGAAGCAGGCAAGGGCTTCGGCCGGTACTCGGCGGTCTGCACCCCCTCCTATGGGAACTCCGAAGGCGCCCGCACCACGGCCGCGGCGCGCAACGTCGTGTACCCCGGCAATCTCATGGGCTACATGGGCCACCTGCGGGAGTGGCGCGACGAGGGCAGCTACGCGGGCACCATCGTCACGACCCGGTGACGACCATCGACGGCATCAGCCGGCGACGTAGTCGGCGAGGTGCTCGCCGGTGAGGCCGGCGCGGGCACCCACGAGATCGGACGGCGTCCCCTCGAACACGATCCGTCCGCCGTCGTGGCCGGCGCCCGGACCGAGGTCGATGATCCAGTCAGCGTGGGCCATCACGGCCTGGTGGTGCTCGATGACGATCACGGACTTGCCCGAGTCGACCAGGCGGTCGAGCAGCCCGAGCAACTGCTCGACGTCGGCCAGGTGCAGGCCGGTGGTGGGCTCGTCGAGGATGAGGGTGCCACCCTTGTCGCCCATGTGGGTGGCCAGCTTGAGCCGTTGGCGCTCGCCGCCCGAGAGCGTCGGCAGGGGCTGACCGATGGTGAGGTAGCCGAGGCCCACGTCGACGAGCCGGGTGAGGATCTTGTGCGCGGCCGGGATGGCTCCGTCGCCGTCGGCGAAGAACGCCTCGGCCTCGGCCACCGACATCTCGAGCACCTCGCTGATGTCGTTGCCTCCGAGTTCGTACTCGAGCACCCCGGCGTCGAACCGCCTCCCCTCGCACACCTCGCACGGGGCGGCGACACCCGCCATCATCCCGAGGTCGGTGTAGATGACCCCGGCCCCGTTGCAGTTCGGGCACGCCCCCTCGGAGTTGGCGCTGAACAGCGCCGGCTTCACGCCGTTGGCCTTGGCGAACGCCTTGCGGATGGGATCGAGCAGCCCGGTGTACGTGGCCGGGTTGCTTCGTCGAGAACCCTTGATGGCCGCTTGGTCGATCGACACCACGTCCTCGCGACCCGCCACCGATCCGGAGATCAGCGAGCTCTTCCCCGAGCCGGCCACACCGGTGAGCACCACGAGCACACCCAACGGGATGTCGACATCGACGTCCTGCAGGTTGTTGGTCGACGCGCCGCGCACCTCGAGGGCGCCCGAGCGCGTGCGCACCTCGTCCTTGAGGGTGGCCCGGTCGTCGAGGTGCCGTCCCGTCAGCGTGTCGCTGGCCCGCAGCTCGGCCACGGTGCCCTCGAACACCACCTCGCCGCCGCCCTTGCCGGCACCCGGCCCGAGGTCGATGGCATGGTCGCCGATGGCGATCGTCTCCGGCTTGTGCTCCACCACCAGCACGGTGTTTCCCTTGTCGCGCAGCTGGAGCAGCAAGACGTTCATCCGAGCGATGTCGTGCGGGTGCAGCCCCACCGTCGGCTCGTCGAACACGTAGGTGACGTCGGTGAGCGACGAGCCGAGGTGGCGGATCATCTTGGTGCGCTGCGATTCGCCGCCCGACAGGGTGCCCGTCGGACGGTCGAGCGACAGGTACCCCAACCCGATCTCGACGAACGAGTCGAGCGTGTCACGCAGCGACGTGAGCAGCGGCGCCACCGACGGCGCTTCCAGGCCCTGCACCCAGGTGGCCAGGTCGCTGATCTGCATGGCGCAGGCGTCGGCGATGCTGATCCCCTCGATCTTCGACGACCGTGCCGCGTCGTTGAGGCGAGTTCCCCCGCAGTCCGGGCAGGTGGTGAAGGTGATCACCCGCTCGACGAAGGCACGGATGTGCGGTTGCATCGACTCGACGTCCTTCGACAGCATCGACTTCTGGATCTGCGGGATCACGCCTGAGTACGTGACGTTGATGCCCTCGACCTTGATCTTGGTCGGCTCCTTGTAGAGCAGGTCAGCGAGCTCCTTCTTCGTGAACCTCTTGATCGGCTTGTCGGGGTCGAAGTAGCCGCAGCCCCGAAAGATGCGGCCGTACCAACCCTCCATGCTGTAGCCGGGGACGGTCAACGCCGCCTCGTTGAGCGACTTGGTGTCGTCGTAGAGCTGGGTGAGGTCGAAGTCGGTCACCGAGCCCATGCCTTCGCAGCGCGAGCACATGCCGCCCTCCCGCGAGAACGAGCGCTTCTCCCGCGTCGTCTTGCCACCCTTCTCGAACGTGACTGCGCCCGCTCCGCTGATCGTGGCGGTGTTGAACGAGTACGCGTTGGGCGGGCCGACGGAGGGTTGGCCGAGCCGGCTGAAGACGATCCGCAGCATGGCGTTGGCATCGGTGGCCGTGCCGACCGTGGAGCGGGGGTTGGCCCCCATCCGCTCCTGGTCGACGATGATCGCCGTGGTCAGCCCGTCGAGCACATCGACGTCCGGCCGGGCCATGGTCGGCATGAAGCCCTGCACGAACGTGCTGTACGTCTCGTTGATCAGCCGCTGCGATTCGGCGGCGATCGTGCCGAACACCAGCGAGCTCTTGCCCGAGCCCGACACGCCGGTGAACACGGTCAACCTGCGTTTCGGGATGTCGACGCTCACGTCTTTGAGGTTGTTGACGCGCGCGCCCAGCACGCGGATCAGGTCGTGGCTGTCGGCCACGTCACTCGTGGGTGGCGTCGTCTTCTTCTTCGTGGGCTTGGCCATCGTGACTCCCCGTACGTGGCATGGCCACCGTCGCGGTTGCCGTCGAGTAGATCGATCGACGGTCAGCCTCTCGCGGTGCACGGGAGGTTGCCAGCGGGGTTGCGCGCGGCTCGGTCGCGGGCGCGCCGATGGCCGACGTCGACCCCCGAGGTCGACGCCGGCCCCTCGCGCCGGGCGTCTCGGCTCGACGAGTCAGGCGGAGGTCGTTCGTGCCTTGGCGACGGGTCGCTTGGCGGGCGTCGAGGCCCGCTTCGTGGCCGTCGAGACCCGCTTCGCGGCCGGGCGCTTTGCTCCGGCCGACGCCACCTTCTTCGTGGGGGCTCGCTTCGCGGCCGGGCGCTTTGCTCCGGCCGATGCCACCTTCTTCGTGGGGGCTCGCTTCGCGGCCTTCTTGGTGGTCCGCTTGGCGGCGGTGGACGCCCGCTGGCCTTCGTGCTTCGCTTCCTTCGTGGCGTCGATGACGGCCTGGGTGGCGTCGGCCACCTCGCCGCGCACGCGTGTCGCCGTGCGGCGTGCCACCGTCGACCCGGTGGGCTGCGGGGCCGAGCGCTTGCGTCGCAGCACCGTGGCGATGACGTCGCCGATGGCCGTCACGCCGCCCTGCGCCAGCCCGCTGACGGTGTCGCCGATGCGATCCGTCACGCCGGCGGCGGTACCAGCCACGACGTTGCCCGGCGGCGTGTCCGGCGCGAGGGGATGCGGGTGGGTGGGCGCCGAGTTGCGTGCCAGCTCGAGCGCGTCGCCCACCGCGCCGAGGGCAGAGCGGCCGAGCTCGTCACGGACCTTCGGGAAGAGGTCGTCCTCCTCCTCCTCGACGTGGTGCCGCACGTTCTCGATCAGCACGGTGACCTTGGCCACGAACCGTTCGTGGTCGGGCGGCAGGTCTTCGAGCTCGGCGAGCACGGTCTTGACCACGTGGTGCTCTTCGAGCGCCTCGAGAACGTCGTCGTCGATACCGTCGACGGTGGCGCGCACGACCGGGTAGAAGACCTGCTCCTCGATGGCGGCGTGCACCGAGAGCTCTTCGATGATCCGGTCGACGATCCGGCGCTTCTCGACGTACGCGCCGTCGCCGGCTTTCTCGAAGCTCTTGAACAGCTTCTCGACGGTCTTGTGGTCGTTCTTCAGCAGGGTGATGGCGTCCATGACCTGTCTCTACCCACCGATTCGGTCGGCCAGTCCACGCGTTCTTCAGTTCGAGCGATCTGCGTCCGGTGCAACCGACACCACCATGGCCCGGCAGTAGCATGTTGGTGGGGAGAGCCATGGACGTCCACAATCCAGCGCCAGACGACGGGCCAACAGCACACGAGGTCCGTTCGGCGATGTCCTTCAGCGTTCGCCGACCCTCATGGATCCCGTGGCTCACCTTTGCCCTCGCGCTTTGGACCGCCGGATTCGCTTGGGCGATCACCGGCCCGCCGTTCGCCGTGGCCGACGAGCCGGCCCACTTCATCAAGGGTGCCGCCGTCTGGCGGGGTCAGCTCTCGGCCGACCCCGGGCCGGAACGCATCGGCGAGCTCGTGGAGGTCCCGAAGCAGGTTGCGTACTCCGCTGCGCTGGCTGGCTGCGTGGCCGACGCACCGAACAAGCCGGCCTGCGCTGCGCACCTCCGAGGTGGCCACGAAACCGTCCAGGCGACGACGCAGGTGGGCGAGTACCCACCGATGTTCTACGTGCTCACCGGCTGGCCCACGATGCTTGCCCTCAGCGACGTCAGCCTCTACGCGGGCCGGCTCGTGTCGACCACGGCCACCACGGCGCTGCTCGTGGCCGCGACGTGGGCGCTGGCCCAGCTCGTCGGTCGCCGCACGGCCATGGCTGGCATGCTGGTGGCCGCCACGCCGATGGTCGTCTACCTCGGTGCCGCGTTGAACCCGAGCGGGATGGAAGCCGCCGCCGGCATCGCCGTGTGGTGCTTCGGCCTGCTGGCCCTCCGCCGGTTGGCCGACCAGGCGCCCGTCACCGTGCCCGTGGCCGTCGGGTGGACGCTGGCTGCGTCCGTGCTGGCTGCGGCGCGCTGGACGGGCCCGATCCTGCTCGGCGCCATCATGTTCGCCGTGCTGCTCACCCAGCCGCTGGGATCACTGCCCGACCTGTGTCGTGGCGCGTGGCGCGACCGACCGCTGCGCTGGTCGATCGCCGGGTCGCTCGTCGTCGTGGCCCTCTCGACGGCGTTCATCGCCACCCGCCCGCGGCTGCTGCTGCTGCCGGGGTTCATGCCGCCAGCGGAGCAGGGCTCCGGCGCCATCCTCGTCGGGGAGACCCCGCTCTACCTGACCCAGATGATCGCGTCGATGGGGTGGCTCGAGGTGCCGCCGCCGACGTTCACCCTGCTGGCGTGGGCGATGCTGCTGGGCACGCTCATCGGTGCCGCCGTCCTCGTCGACGACCGACGATTGCTGCGGGCGATGGCCCTCGCGGCCGTCGTGGTCGTGGCCGCACCCTTCACCACGATCGGGAACCTCGAAGAGATGGGTCTGCACTTCCAGGGTCGCTACATGCTGGCCGTCGCCGCCGGCATCCCGATCCTCGCCCTCGTCGCCATCGCCGACGGGGAGCGCGCCGGGCGTCTTCGGGCCGAGCGGCTCCCGTTCCTGTTGGCCCCCGTCGCGGCCGTCGGCCACGTCGTCGCCTTCGTGTGGGCGCAGCGTCGCTATGCGGTCGGCGCCGACGGTCCGCTCAGCTACCTCACCGACGCCGAGTGGTCGCCGCCGGGCGGCAACGGGGTGCTCCTTGCGGTCTTCGCGCTCGCCATGGTCCTCGCCACCCTCGCGGCCACCGTCTCGCGCCGGGCTCCCGCCCCACCCGCATAGCCGTCGCCCGCCTGAGCCTGGCCAGCTCGTCAAGCGTGGCCTTTCCCTCCGCCGGAGGCCTGTCAGCTCCCGATGTCGTCTTGCGCCTCTACGGTGACGGACCCATGCAATCCGTCGAGCTCCCGCACGGCCACGTCGAGCTGGCCCGCCACCCCGACGGCGACGACCAGCTCCGAGCCTGGGACGCGGCCGACGTGCTGCTGCTCCGCCACTTGGTCGACGAGCGCGTCGACCTCGACGGCTCGGTCGTGATCCTGAACGACGCGTGGGGAGCGCTGGCCACCGACCTCGCCGAGCAAGAGCCCACGTCGATCACCGACAGCCACGTGAGCCAGCTCGCCACCCGGGCGAACCTCGCCCACAACCGACTCGACGCCCGCGTCGCCGTCGTCGATGGACTCGGACCGCCACCGCCGCGCATCGACGTGCTCCTCGTGCGCGTGCCCAAGAGCCTGGCCCTGCTCGAGGACCAGCTCCGCCGCCTCGCCCCCGCCTTGCACCCCGCCACCGCCGTGGTCGGCGCATCGATGACCCGAAACCTGCACACCTCGACCCTCGCCGTGTTCGAGCGAGTCCTGGGTCCCACCCGCACGTCGCTGGCCGAGCGCAAGGCCCGCCTCGTGTTCGCCGTGCCCGATCCGACGCTCGATCCCGGGCCGAGCCCGTGGCCCTCCACGTTCACCGTGGCACCCGACGGGCTGGCGGTGACGAGCCACGCCGGGGTGTTCGCCGGCGACCACCTCGACATCGGCACGCGCCTGCTGCTCGACCACCTCCCGGTGGCGACCGGAGCGCGGACGGTCATCGACCTCGGGTGCGGGAACGGGATCGTCGGCACCCGCCACGCGCAGGCCGACCCCGACGCCCACGTGCGCTTCGTCGACGAGTCGTTCCGCGCCGTGGCGTCGGCCGAGATCACGTTCTGCGCCGCGCTGGGCCCCGGCCGTGCCGCCGACTTCGTCGTCGGCGATGGGATCCTGGCTCCGGCGACGGGGGCCCCGCCGGCCCGCGGCAGCGTCGACCTCGTCCTCAACAACCCACCCTTCCACCGTGACCACGGCGTCGGAGACGCCACGGCGTGGCAGATGTTCCACGACGCCCACGCCGTGCTCCGTACCGGCGGCGAGCTGTGGGTGGTCGGCAACCGCCACCTCGGCTACCACGCCAAGCTCCGGCGCATCTTCGGACGAGCGGACGTGGTGGCCAGCACCCCGAAGTTCGTCGTGCTTCGAGCGACGCGCCGATGACAGCCCGCTCTACGAGACGACCATGCCGCCGTCGCAGGTGATGACTTCGCCGACCGTGTAGGCACCGGCGCGCGAGGCGAGGAAGATGGCCAGACCGGCGATGTCTTCGGGCGAACCGACGCGCTTGCGCGGGTTGAACCGGCCGATGGCATCCCAGTCGGTGCCGTCGACGTCGCCGCCGGTGCCCACGCCGGTGCTCAGCATCCACGTCGGGAACGGTCCCGGGGCGATGGCGTTCACGATGATGTCGCGCTTCACCAGCCGTGCCGCCAACAGCCGGGTCAGGGCGTGCACCGCTGCCTTCGACGGGCCGTAGGACACGGTGTCGAACGCCGGCGCCTTGATGCCGTCGATCGAGCCGATGTTGATGATGCGGGCCGGGTCCTCCGGTGAGCCGGCGGCCTCCAGCATCGGCAGCAGCTTCTGGGTCAGGAAGAACACACCCTTCACGTTGGTGTCCATGACCTTGTCCCAACCCAGCTCGGGGAAGTCGTCGAGCGGCGCGCCCCACGACACGCCGGCGTTGTTGACCAGGATGTCGAGGTGGTCTTCGAGCTCGGAGAGTCGGGCCACCAGCGAGTCGATTCCCTCGAGGCCCGAGAGGTCGGCGGGCAGCGACACGCACTCCCCGCCGTACTGCTCGGACAGGCGTGCGGCGGTGGCATCGCAGGCCTCGGCCTTGCGCGAGCTGATGTACACCTTGGCCCCGTTGGCCAGGAAGCCGGCGGCGATCATCTCGCCGAGGCCCCGCGAGCCGCCGGAAACCAGCGCCACCTTCCC
>Ga0335397_10010750_pt1 | contig 11299 bp, 8 predicted proteins | sample MAT04_FD_205740 | JGI IMG/M metagenome (GOLD analysis project Ga0335397, IMG submission 205740) | Freshwater microbial communities from Lake Fryxell liftoff mats and glacier meltwater in Antarctica - MAT-04 (spades assembly) (version 2) ...
TCAATCCGATAGGCGATAGCTTCAGCCTTCTGTCGGTTCTCAGGCGTATCCTTCATCCCTAGTGGCTGAAATTTACGCTTGTCACCGAATATCGGATTGTACCGGGTGCTGAAAACTATCCGCAAGGTTCCCTTGTCAGCAGTCACTTTTACGGTATCTGAGGTGCTGTCGCTGTTTTTTGAGTACATATTATTAAGTTGTCAAGGTACGGTGCAGTAAGCTTTTTAGGCTCTAACAGCATTCTAACACAGGTTATCGGTTTTGTACACCATCGAGACATACGCATAGTGTGAGTAAAGGTTGTAAGGTATGAGTAAAGCTTATGGGATACTCTGTTTGGGATATTCTGTAAACAATTTATTGCTCCTGTTTATACCAATTATTAAAACTCATGCAACAGTATTTGTAGGGTGCGTCGCTATCAAAAATCCCTCGCATATAATCGACTTTTCGAGCGGCGACGCACCTTATACCATTTTTCAAAAGTAATGCTACAAAAGAAGTGTTGTTTTTTTAACCCTGTTTGTCAGGTGCGTCGCTATGGGATTGTCGATCTAATGCAGGAGATTTTTGATGGCGACGCACCCTACGACTACTGTGGCATGAGTTTTGAGAATTGGTATTACATACAGGGTTGATGAGACAAGCTAAACACTTGTTTTGTAGCAAGACTTTTGATAAATGAAATGCTCCCTAATGCGTTTGCTGATTAAACTTGTTTGGCATCTTCGCGGTCAAACGAAACTCGATAGGTTTTACCTTCAGGAATATTGCGGTGTACTAGCTGAGAAAGTGTCTTGGTATCGTGAATAATTTCCCAACCAACAGGCGAAAATGTTTCTGGATTGAAGATATTTTCGGCTAATAAAGGATTGGTGAATGCTTGAGAAAACGCATCAATTCCGATTAGCCGTCCCACTAAAGGAGGTAGGGCTGAGTTGGGACGCAGATCTTCGGCATAGAGTCCGACATACAGCTCAATATTGTCTACGTGTCCGTACAATCGTTGCAATTCCTCCTGGGCTTTTGGATTGTCAGTAATTTGATTGAAATCGGTGACGCGAGGATACTTGCACAACTCGCGATAATCGTTGTAGCTTCTCAGTTTTGATTCACGGCCCATCCGAATACTGGCTAACTCGGTTGGGAGCAAAAACTCAGGCGTATTGAATAAACTCAGTTGCGCGGCTGGTTGGGAGCAACTTTCCTCAAATATGCCTCCTAACCCCTTGTTGATAATCATGTCGTTGTTCGACATTGAGGCAGGCATGGGAATTTTTTGCCCGTTGTGAACGAGAGTATCCGGCAGCATACTATGCCAGCGGTAGACTAAACTAAATTCTACCGACATCCAATTATGGCGATACCATTTTGCATCTGTGAATGCGAGTGGATCGGTAAAGAATTGGAAGTGATAGGGAGTAATGTGGTTGATGTAATCTTCTAACACAATCCTGAGAATCTCAACCACTACAATGTTTCTGGCAGTTTGGAACAGACGTTCATCATCCCAGATTGGATAGTGCTCTGCTAAGATGTCGCATACGCGATTGTGTTCTCTCAAGCAAAGAACATTCAGCATGACATAGCCAATTTGCACGTTTGCCCGTTCTAATTCAATCCCCATCGCAAATAACTTTTGTTTCTTTTCGGGGGGGAAACTTTCTGATTTTGGAACGGAATCTTCGCTGTAAAGATGAGGCAGCCCCTTGAATTCTTCTTTTGGTCGTCCATCCTCGTCGTAGTAGAATGGAGGATATTCTTCACCATTAATAAATTGGCTTTTCATCTTGCCGCCTTGGTGGGAGCGCAGCATCTGTGTAATCTTTGGGGTCAAGCCATAGACATTACACATATCTATGTGGTGGTTGGAACTATTCTTGCGGGGATCTACGCGATCGGTTCGTAGAAAGCTGTCTGTGAACCACTGGACAAAATAGGGGAAAAGCAGTGAAGACTTGGGTGAGTATTTTGTCTCTCCAGATTTGCGGTACAAAACTTCCAAATCCTTAATCGGCGGCAGATGTTTCTCAAACTCTTCGGTAGGCGCTAAATTAATGCCGACGTAATTTTCATTAGTCAAGGGTTTCCAATCTAGAGGCGGCAATTGGAGTCCAGAGTACGAGCGATCGATCAATGAATCCCAAGATGTGTAGGGAGACATCGTGCTAAACGGATAGGGACGAACCGGAATCTTAGAGATGGCATTGTTGATGAGGGTTTTATTGACTTTTTTCGCGAGACCTGGATTGCTTTGAATAAAGCTCCAAATTGGCTTAAAGCCCGTTAAAATTGCTGTCTCGATTTTGTTTTTAAATCCGTCTCTGGAGGTGTCTCTGTTGGTCGCCATGATGGTTTCTCTCTCTCGGTATTTGTCGTTTGAGGGGGGGTGACGCGTAACTACTCAATAACCGTTGGTGATTTTAGACTATCTGAACGAAATCCAACGAGTTTACGTGGTTCCCGCCTTCCTATTCACTGATTTACCAGCGGTTTTTATGTTTGTTTCAGCGGTTTTTGAGCAGTTACGGTGACGCTGTTAACTTGTGAGATTTTGAGGCAGTCTTTTCAGGTTACTTAATGGAATCAAGTTTTGAGAGAAATCGTTCTAGATTTTTGGGGCGGTAGTCCTTGCGGCTTTGCAACCGCTTGATCGTGCTTTCATGCAGTTCTTCAATTGCATCGCTCACTTCACGCAACTTGATTCCTGCTAATTTGAACATCCCAGGAGCGTTCTTAAAGTCACACTCATAATTAGGATTGATACCTGTTGGAATGACACTAGGATCGAATTCTAGCCCCAGTCCAAGCTTATGGGTTGAATCCAACATCCATTGCAAGGCGGCATCTGATAACCCGCTGTGTTCTTTGGTTCCACCGCCGACGCAGCCGTGTTCGCCGGGAAACCAAACTTGAATTACCCGCTGGTTCTCAGCTTCAGGATGCTTCTTCATGGGAGTCACGGCGAAAGCTTCGCGGATTTCGTCGATCGCCACGGCGTGCAACGCATTCTGAACCCCTTTATTTAAAGTTGTGTCGTGAAATCTGTAGCGCTTATTGAGTTGTTCGTGAATCTGCTTGAAGGCAGGCATACCAGGAATTCCCAGGGAACCGACGGTATCGAAACAACCAATCAAGGTGATCGGGACGCGATCGCCATAGGTGTCACGGTAATCGACAGCAACCCGATCTCGCGGTTTAACGTCTCGATGACGGTAAAGCTCGTAAGCTTCGTGCGTTTGAGTCACGTGAGGACGCGATAGAAGACCAGCGCAATAAATCATTCCCGCTAGACTTCTGACGGTGTAAGCACCGCGACTGAACCCGAATAGATAAATTTCGTCACCCTCTACATAGTTGAGACTAAGGAACCGATAGGCATCCTCAATGTTGCGATCGATTCCTAGTCCGGTGGCTCCGCCTAAAATCTTTTGACTCTCGGTTCCAATCCCCTCGTCATAAAACACGACCTGTGGAACTCCATCACTAGCGATCGGTTTCACCGATTGAGCCAGCTTAACCACATTGCTTGGGTAAGGACTCGCTAGATTTTGCCAAGTTCCGTCACAGCAAATAACAAGACGTTTCATTTTACATCTCCAAAGCTTTTAATCCGTGTAGGTTACGCTGCCACCCACCCTACAAGTTGAGTAGCTGCGTAAACCGTATTTATATTACCAAGTAATGAACAGTTTTAAGAAAAACTCTAAAACCTGAAATCTGACCACAAGAGTCAAAACCCCTAGTTAACTGTAGTACCTGCGATCGTAAACGGTCAAGCCTCCAATCATCGCATTCTCTTGCCCCGGATTAACTGTGCCCTGCGATCATAAATCTCAAGCAGGATTAGTTGCAAATAGGCTGAAAGCACTGATTGTTCAAGGGAACCAGGTAAGAGTTCCTTTCACAGGTCAAGAAACTCGTGGCGAAGCAAGGCGAGGTTGCCTTGGAAATCTTGACGACTTTCTTGACACGGAAATAGGAGACTCCGATCCGCTTGCAGAGGTTTTCGGAAGAGTCAAGAAACCATGCGTTTACTTGACTTTTATAGTTGCAAATAATCCCGGCAAAAAGGGATGAATGCAAGTTGGTTGCATCAGTCCTGGACGCATCAGTACCAAAGAAACCGGGTTTTTTACCTAATCTGTGGGTAAGTGCGAATAATTTTCGTAAAAAAACCCGGTTTCTGAGTCCCCGTGCGTCCAGGACTATTGCATTTAATCCTGGTTCAGTTCACGCGACTTCTACGAACACACCGCTGCGGGCATACTCCTCCTCTTCAGGCGTGAAGTAGGGCACTTTATCTGCAATCTCAGGGTCAAAACGGTATGTCTCCTGAAGGAATTGTCCGGCGATCGCAGCTTCCTCCAAATCTGTGATGTAATCTTGCGCTAACGTGCAAGCCTCTCTCATACCTTGCTCGTCGCCCTTCTCCAACAGCTTTTGCAGCGTTGCTCTGACACCTGCTATGCGATCGCAAAAACCCGGTTTCTCGCCACCCACAATCAAAATCCAATATAAAACAACTGCCAACAGCCAAAACTGTCAGCAGCTTTTATATATTCAATGCGGATGGCGAGACTCGAACTCGCAAGGACATAATGCCACACGCACCTCAAGCGTGCGCGTATACCAATTCCGCCACATCCGCTCTTTCTGGCAATCTCCGGGATTTTTTGCGTTACGAGTTAAAGATTCACAGGTTGAGGTTCCTGACATTTAACTTGTGACTTGCCCTTTGACACCGCCGATTTACAACGATAGCACAACTACCAGCAAAATGTAAAATAAATTTTTGTGAACAATTTCTGCAAAACGATTATCCAGAACATACCGAAAGGCCTTATTGTACAGAATATTGAGTGAATTAAGCAGCGAAGATGGGGTTCTCGAAAATTTTAATCGCTAATCGGGGGGAAATCGCCCTCCGCATACTGCGCACCTGCGAGGAAATGGGGATTGCCACGGTCGCCGTTCACTCCACCGTAGATAAACACGCCCTGCACGTCCAGTTAGCAGACGAAGCCGTTTGCATCGGCCCCCCCACCAGCAGTAAAAGTTATTTAAACATCCCTAACATCATCTCGGCGGCCCTGACGCGCAACGCCGCAGCCATTCATCCGGGGTACGGCTTCCTCGCGGAAAACGCCCGATTTGCCGAAATATGCGCCGATCATCAAATTACCTTCATCGGCCCGTCTCCGGCAGCTATGCGGGCGATGGGCGACAAATCCACGGCGAAAGAAACTATGCAGCGGGTGAAAGTGCCGACAATTCCCGGTAGCGGCGGATTGCTGATAGATGAACATGAGGCTTTGTCGATCGCCCGCGACATCGGCTATCCTGTGATGATTAAAGCCACCGCCGGCGGGGGAGGCCGCGGCATGAGGCTAGTCAGAGACGCCTCGGAACTTCCCAAACTTTTCCATGCAGCCCAAGGCGAAGCCGATGCAGCTTTTGGCAATCCCGGACTTTACTTAGAAAAATTCATCGAAAGACCCCGACACATCGAAATCCAAATCCTCGCCGACAATTACGGTAACGTGATCCATCTCGGCGAGAGAGATTGTTCAATTCAGCGCCGGCACCAAAAACTCCTGGAAGAAGCCCCCAGTCCCGCCCTCAGTCAGAAACTCCGAGATCAAATGGGTCACGCTGCTGTCGCTGCTGCTAAATCTATCAACTACACTGGTGCGGGCACTGTCGAATTTTTGCTTGACAAATCGGGCAAGTTCTACTTCATGGAAATGAACACGCGCATCCAAGTGGAACATCCAGTCACCGAGATGATTACAGGCCTGGATTTGATTGCGGAACAAATTCGCATCGCCCAAGGTGAAAAACTGCAAATCAAGCAAAATCAAGTGATTCTCAGTGGCCACGCCATTGAGTGCCGGATCAATGCTGAAGATCCCGATCGCAATTTCCGACCCCATCCCGGCATCATCAGCGGTTATTTGCCTCCCGGCGGCCCCGGTGTGCGGATGGACTCTCACGTTTACACCGATTACGAAATACCGGCTTACTACGATTCTTTAATCGGTAAAGTAATTGTATGGGGGCGCGATCGACCTTCAGCGATTCGCAGGATGAAACGGGCATTGCGAGAATGCGCCATCACGGGTGTTCCCACTACCCTCAGCTTCCACCAAAAAATCCTCGATAGCCCCGAATTTCTCAGCGGCGAGGTTTACACGAATTTCGTGGAACAGTTCATGAGCCAAAATGGTCATTAGTCAATCGGTTTTGGATTTTAGATTTTGGATTTTGGATTGAAGAATTGAAGAAAGCGACCCCACGGATCAATCCGGGGGTTTTTACCAAGCCTGCTTTCAGTCAACAGTCAACAGTCAACAGTCAACAGTCAACAGTCAACAGTCAACAGTCAACAGTCAACTCCTACATGATCATCGTGAGGATGCCTTGCTGACCGAGAATCATTTCCCGCAGCAAGCTACAGATGCCGACCCAAATAATCGGCGTAATGTCCACTCCGCCGATCGGAGCTATAATTTTTCTGGTCAGGACTAAAAAGGGTTCAGTCGGCCAAGCAATCAGACTCAACGGCAATTTGCTCAGATTCACTTCGGGATACCAAGTCAGGACGATGCGAAAAATAAATAGCAAAGTCATCACCACTAGGACAGAGCCCAGAATCCAACTTGCAACGGTAATACCAGTCATGGGTCTTATCTCGAAATCTTAAGTTTTGTTAAGTCGGCTATTCATAATTTTAACCGTTTCACAGGTGCGATCGAACAAAAACGGCAGAATTTTTCCGGTCTTATACCTTCAAAACGACAGAGTGCTAGACTTTGAGGGTGCGAGGGTTCGAGTTTTCGAGGGGAAAAATATTGCTTCTGCCCTAGATCCGTGATATCCCTACATCCATTGCAACATCCTTTGCCGAACTTCCCCGTAAGAACTGAGTGCTGATAAAATTAATAAAAATCAAACTCTTGTAACAAAGGTCTTGAATCTATGACTCCTTCACTCGCGAACTTTTTGTACAGCCTGCTGGTGGGCGTGGCGGTAGTAGTGATTCCAACAACGATCGGTCTGATCTTCATCAGCCAAAAAGACAAAATCAAGCGCACCTAAAAAGTCTGGGGGTTTCTAAGTCCGGCGTGAAAGTCAATTTTCGACTACACGTCGGGCATTTCCCCGCTTCCGAAACCTCGGCTACCAGCAACTGTGAAGGCAAAACCTTCGGTTGACGGCTTTCGCTGAGGTTTTTTCCCGTTAAACTCATTACTATAAGGTTTCCAAACCAAGCTGAAAGCCTGGGTGGACGCTGCCCTTTGAAAGCACAGTTGGGATAACAGACTTAATGATAGATGTAAAATCTAACTCGCTAACATAGGAAAGACATAGGAGATAGACTAATGGTCAATTTAGGATTGAACTGGAGCAGCCTGCTAGGGATCATCCTAGCAGTAGCAGGGGCAGGACTGTACTTTCTGCGATCGTGGCGTCCCAAACTAGCCCGAGACCACGATATTTTTTTTGCAGCAGTCGGTCTGCTGTGTGGCGGTATTCTGTTATTTCAAGGATGGCGGCTCGATCCAATTCTGGCCTTCGGTCAGTTCTTGCTCACCGGTTCGGCAATATTTTTTGCAGCCGAAAGCATTAAGCTGCGGGGAGCAACCACAGCCCAAGCCAAAAGTCGCGCCCAATACGTAGATGAAGAACGACCAGTCAGCAACGCCTACGCTTACGACGGCTACGATAGCGAAATCGATCAGCTAGAACCAGAGGAAGACTACCCGCAGCGTCCCCGGATTAGAGGTAGTCAAGACAACCGTTCTTCGCGGGAAGCCTACGACGACGAGCCGCGCCGTCGTCCTTCGAGTCGCAACGGCAGCATGAATACATCCAGGCCAGACTCGATGGTCGATCGACCATCGCGCAAACGTCCCTCCCGCCCAGAAACCCCGCCCGCGCAAGAGTCAGACAACTGGGACATTTCAGACAACCCCGAAGAAAGATCGGCCCGCAGCCGCAACCGTCGCCCCCCCGCTTCGGAAAACCCGAGTTCCGACACACCGCCGAGAACCAAAAAAACCCGTCCTGCGGAAGAATCGAGGTCTCGCCCCAGCAGCCGCGATGTGGAAGCACCGCCGTCAGACTACGTGGAGTATCGACCAGTAGAATACCCGGAAGATCAACCGGATAATTCCCCCAGTTTCGACAAATAGGGAAATATAAGTAGGTGGGTGAAACTAAACATTTATTCCGCAGCTCCGCCTTGGGAAACCGCAGAACTTTAAGTTGCGTTTATTGATACCCATCTACTTATTGTCCGATATTAAATTTATTAAAAAGACTGTAAATTGCGAGTGTGAAACCGCAGAAAAACGCAGATATACACAGATATAAGCTAATTTTTGTATAAATAAACAATCTTAACATACCGAATCGGTGGAACTAATCTACAGCATAATAGTCTAAATATAAAATCCCAAATCTTAAATCAGCAAGATGCCATTACTTGAAATAGGAGATCCGGCTCCCTGGTTTTCCATTCCTTCTACAAATAACCCTTTATTTCATTTCTCAACGGTTGGCGGCCGGCGAACTGTGCTATTTTTCTTTGCCAGCGCAGCTTTCGCAGAAATTCAAGTTATCCTCAAAAGCTTTGAAGAGCTTTCAGCAGAATTCCAAAGCTTGCAAGTACCGCTGTTCGGAGTTAGCGTTGATGCAGCAGACCAAGAACAAGACAGACGGACAACAATTGCTCCGTCATTCATCTTTTTCTGGGATTTCGACAAAAAACTCAGCCAACAGTACGGCGTTTGCCGAGATATCGAAGAAAATGGAGTAGCCGGAGTTCACTATGCACCCCAAACTTTTGTTCTCAACGAAAACCTTCAAGTAATTAACATTGTCCCGATGGGAGACACCCACCAACACGCGCTGCAAGTATTGGATTTTCTCAAAACTTTGCCCCCCTTCGAGACAGCCAGACAGGCGACTCGGCACGCCCCCGTCTTGGTAATTCCTAACGTTTTAGATAAAGCTTCTTGCGGCGCTTTGATCGATTTGTACAAAACTCACGGCGGCAGTCCCTCGGGCTTTATGAGGCAAATAGACGCGAAAACTGTTGGCATTCATGACGATAATTTCAAGAAACGCCGGGATTTCTTTATTGAAAAACCCGAATTGCAGCAGCGATTGAGTGCAATTATTTTGCGCCGGGTGCGGCCGGAAGTAGAAAAAGCTTTCCAGTTTACAATTACTAGGTTTGAACGGTATTTGGTGGGCTGTTACGATGCCGAGAGCGGCGGTTATTTCCGGCCGCACCGCGACAATACGAGCAAAGGTACTTTGCACCGCCGATTTGCGATGACTCTCAACTTGAATGTGGGGGAGTATACGGGGGGATTTTTGCGGTTTCCTGAGTACGCGCCGCACGGTTATAAAGGGGATTTTGGTACGGCGATTATTTTTTCGTGTTCTCTGCTGCACGAAGCAACGTCGGTGATTAGCGGTGAGCGTTTTGCTTTGCTGTCTTTTTTCTATGGCAATGAGGATGCTAAGGTGCGGCAAGCTAATGTTCATTATATCGCTCGCCCACTCGATTCGAGAATTGCCGAAACTGCTGGAACCTCGTAGTTTACCAACAAAAAACTGACCGTGTGGCGATCGACCAATTCCCCCAAAACCCAGCCGCAGGTGAAAAATTGAAGCAATCTCAAGCTTCAATTTTTCATTACCCTCGCGCAAGTCCTAAAATAATTAGAGGCGGCAGTTAGCATTTACCCCGAAAAGCTAACTGCTACCTGTTGGCAGTTAAATACTACTTCACGATCATGAATTTCAAACTTTTAAGTTTAGCAGTATCAGGAATTGTCACAATTGGGGTTGCAGCCAGCCCTGCTGCGGTTGTTGCGGCGTTCCCGGGGCGGCCGGAGGCTGATTTAAAGGAATTTAACTCGGTGCATTCCCAAGGTGCGATCGCCCAAAATAATGCCGAAGAACAAATCAACATTCGAGTCTACGAAAAAGCAAGTCCGGCGGTTGTCACCGTCGATACAGATAAATCTAACGGTAGCGGCACAATTATCAGCCCCGACGGCATGGTGTTAACCAACGCCCACGTTGTTTCGGCCGGCGGTACCGTGAATATAATCCTGTCAGACGGCAGAAAACTGGTCGCCGATGTGGTCGGATTCGGCGAAGATGGTCTAGACTTAGCGGTGGTAAAGATTCGCGGTCAAAACAATTTGCCCACAATTCCGATCGCCCGTTCCGGTTCGGTGAAAGTCGGACAACAAGCATTTGCGATCGGCAATCCCTTCGGTCAATTTCAAGGTACTTTGACAGTCGGAATAGTCAGCCGCATTGACCTTTCTCGGGGCTTAATTCAAACCGACGCAGCCATCAATCCCGGCAATTCAGGAGGCCCGCTGCTCAACAGTTCTGGAGAATTAATCGGAGTCAATACTTCTATTTTTACTCGCGGTCAAGGTGGAGGCAATATCGGTATCGGTTTTGCAATTTCAGCAGACAAAGTACCGGGTTTCCTGACAGCGGTGCGAGAAGGGCGAGCTCCCCGCGTTGCTCAGAGGCGATCGCCCTTTGGCAACAAATCACCTCAAAAAGTTGCGTTAAACGGGCCCGCCCTGAGCGGCAAACTCACCACCCAGTCTAGCGTTCTCCCCGCAGACAACAGCTTTTTTGACCTCTACTCCTTTGAAGGAAAAGCGGGCCAGCAAATCACAATTGAAATGAAAAGTCAAGAAATTGACCCTTATTTAATTTTGCTCGGGCCCAACCAGCGCGAAATCGCACAAGACGATGACGGTGCAGGTAGTAAAAACGCCAAAATAACGCTCAGGCTGCCAGCAGACGGCACTTACACGCTACTGGCAAATTCCTATCAAGCTAGGCAGTCCGGGGCTTATACGTTAGAACTGAAAGCGAGTGCTCCTACGGCACCTTCTCGGGCGATTTTGCAAGAAGAAGGCGCTTTAGTCGCAGGCGGCCCGGTATTGCCGTCTGACAACAGTCTGTATCGCGAGTATACTTTTGAAGGTCGATCGGGTCAGTCTGTAACCATTTCCCTAGAAAGTACAGATTTCGATCCCTATGTGGCTATCTTTGGCCCTAACGGCCGATTGCTGGCAGAAAATGACGATGTGAGCGATGAGACTAAAAATGCGTTTCTGAGTGTTACTTTGCCCGCTACGGGTCGCTACCGCGTAGTTGTCAATGCTTTTGATGCTTCGGGCCGGGGTCGTTATACTCTAACTGTCCGTTGAAAATTGGGCATTGGGCATTGGGCATTGGGCATTGG
>Ga0335397_10010755_pt1 | contig 11298 bp, 6 predicted proteins | sample MAT04_FD_205740 | JGI IMG/M metagenome (GOLD analysis project Ga0335397, IMG submission 205740) | Freshwater microbial communities from Lake Fryxell liftoff mats and glacier meltwater in Antarctica - MAT-04 (spades assembly) (version 2) ...
GTCGTGCAATCGTGGTGCACCGAGCTCAGCACCGGTCAAGGACTCTCCGCAAAAGTCAGCGCCGTGACTAGTGTTTATGAAGAGGTTCCTGAACCATCCGAACGCGCTCAGTGACAGTAGCGGCCGAGCGTGCAATTCACCCCACCGCCCGCAACGTGCTCTACCTGACTTTCAAGTTCCTGCACGTCTTCGGCGTCATCATCCTGGTCGGCAACGTGACGGTCACGGCCGTCTGGAAGGTGTTCGCCGATCGCACTCGCGAAGCCAGCGTTGTCGCGTTCGGCCAGCGACTGGTGACCATCACTGACTGGTTTCTAACCGTAGGTGGCATCGTGCTCCTGGTCATCGGCGGCTACGGTGCAGCGATGGTGTCAAATCTCGACCTGCTCGGCGCACGCTGGCTCGTGTGGGGTCAGGTACTGCTGGCGATTTCCGGACTTATTTGGATGGCGATACTGATTCCGGCACAGATGCGTCAGGCCACAGCCGCGCGCGCATTCGCGAATGGTGGCGAGATTCCTGCATCGTATCGCCGAGACGCGAGTCGGTGGCTGTTTTGGGGTATTGTCGCGACGGTGCCGCTCGTCGTGGCGCTGTGGGTGATGGTGTTCAAGCCAATGTAGTTCGCGCACTTTCCTGCTGCGGCTACGGCGCATGACGATGCTCAGGTGCATGCGCGAGAGAAGGCGGTTGCATTCTCCTATCGAGATATACACGGACTGTGATTGCGGCCCTCGTCGCGCTAGTCCTCGTACTGCACCGCCTATCATGATCTCTGCGTTGGACGCACCGGCAATAAGGCAGCTGACAGGGATCAATTATTTTGTCGACACGCTGCTGTTTGCTGGTGCCATTCTCGCATTGGCGAGCGTGGCGCCACGTGATCTCGTTCCTGCCTAAGCCCCAAATGGTTCGGTCAGATTTTCGTTGGCAATTCAACGTGTCGGGTGTCGATCAAACTTCGAACACCCGACACGCAGCAATCACCTAATTGCCCCCTCCGCCCCGTCACCCGCCGCTACAGCCCCAACTGCTCCGAGTGATCGGTCTGGTGAAACATCAACGTGAACAACAAACGAGGGCACTGTTTCCTTCGGATTTCCCGCGGGGCTGTTGGCAACCGGCTGCAATAGTACTTCATCCGGCACGCGTGACAGACCTGTATCGAAGCGGTCGCACGATGTATTCCACGCCGCCAGCAGTTCGTCGAAGAGAATGGCCTCGCTCGCATCATCAGCACAACCCGCGTTGCGTCCTGCTCTTCAACGAATTCGAGCGTCCTGCGAACCTTCCGGAATCGTCATACCTTGCGGGGCCGATCACTTCTTCATTTCTTCCGGTATCTACCCACGCGTGGTACACGCGTTCACGCGGCGCACGAATGGTGCGTTCTATGCGCAACTCAGCGCATCGGCCTGGCTGTTGATCATCACTTGTCTCCTCGTTCGAGATAACGCGCAATCGCGCTGAACTGTCGGTCCCAGTGCGCGCGATACCGTTCCATCAGTGCCATCGCATCACGCAACGGCTCGCCGTCAAACTGACAGCGATTGACGCGCCCCTCCGCCACGCGATGCACGAGGCCCGCGCGCTCCAACACATCCAGATGTTTGGAAATGGCCGGACGCGACATCGCGAACGGCTCGGCCAACTCACCTACGGTGGTGTCGGCGTCGACGAGGCGACTGAGAATGGCACGTCGGGTGGGGTCGGCGAGGGCGGTAAACACGCGATCGAGAGCATCGGAATTACTGGTAACCATATGGTTACCAGTATGCCAACTCTGATTGTTTTGCGCAAGTGCACCCGGCAAACAGCTGTGAACATGGGCTCTGCGTGCAAATACACGGTGCCAAATCTGTACGTCGGCTCAACCGAGCCGGGTCGCCAGCCGACACTGGAATGTGACAGTGCGGGCATTTACGCCAGCGCACAACCCGGCGAGTTCGACGCGCCAATAATCTTCCCGCTATTTCCGACGATCATGTTTGCACCGCGCTATCACATCCTGGCCGTTTTCGTCACACTAGCGGCCTGTTCGGGCACTGACTCGCGCTCCGCAGCCAGTTCCGCGACCGATGTGCTGACCATTGCGACCCCGGCCGATGCCGACGCGTTGATTCCGCAACTCGTCCAGAGCACGCAAGGCAAACAAGCGACAGACATGTTGTTCGATTACCTGGCACAGCCGGCGTCCACGTTAGAGACCGTTGGTGATGCGGGCTTCAAGCCGTCGCTGGCAAGCAGCTGGGCGTGGTCAAGCGATTCGCTGTCGATTGCTTTTACGTTGAATTCAAAAGCGCGTTGGCATGACGGACAACCGGTTCGCGCGGCCGATGTGAAGTTTTCATACGCGCTATACGTCGATCCAGCAATTGCTTCGCCGCACGCCAGTAACTTCGAGGGAATTGATTCGGTATCGGTGCGTGATTCACTCACCGCCGTTGTGTGGTGGAAGAGACGCAACCCGGAACAGTTCTATCAGATTGCAACGAGTCTCGCGATTGTGCCGGAACACCTGCTCGCGAGTGAACCACGCGCAACACTGGCGCAGTCGGCGTATGCACAACATCCGGTGGGATCTGGTCGGTATCGCTTTGAACAGTGGGCGCGCGATCGTCAACTGATGCTGACTGCCGATTCCACAAACTTTCGCGGGCGCCCCACGTTCAAACGGGTCGTGTGGATTGTCAGCGCCGACCCAACCGCCGCCAGTCTCAGTGTGTTGTCCGGCCAGGCCGACGTTCTTGAATCCGTTCGCGGTGACGCATTTGTGAACGCGCGCAAGTCGACGAAAGTTCGCACGGTAGAATACGGAAGTCTTGATTACGCCTTCATGGTGTTGAACTCGGAACGTACGGTGGGTGGCAATCGTCGCCTGTTTGGTGATCGTGCAATGCGCGTGGCACTCACGGCCGCGCTCAATCGACCGGCAATGGTCAGCAACGCGCTGGATTCATTGGGTGCGGTCGCGCTTGGTCCATTCACGCGTTCGGCAACCGGTGTTGATACCGCGATGCGCCAAATCGCGTTTGACGCGGCCCGTGCGGGTCTCACCCTGGATTCGCTTGGCTGGAAGACCGATGCGGTCGACAAATTGCGCAAGAAAAATGGAAAGGCGCTGCGTTTCGAATTGCTTGTTCCAACGGCCAGCGCCACGCGCTTGAAATTTGGCGTGCTGATTCAGGCCCAACTGGCATCAATGGGTGTCACCGTCGATCTCGCACCCCTCGACCAGGGAATGTTCGTGAGCCGACTTGAAAAAGGTGACTTCGACGCCGCGCTGAACATGTGGCGCACCGATCCCAGTCCGGTTGCAGGGCTTCGTCAGGTGTGGGCTTCACCGCACGGTCAAGAGATTGGAGCAAATTACGGCCGCTATTCCAGCAAGTCGTTTGATGCGATTGTCGATAGTGCCGCGGTTGAATTCAGCGCAGCAAAACGACAGGCACTGTTCCGTAAAGCGTATCAACTGATTGTGGAGGATGCGGCCGGAATCTGGTTGTATGAACCCCGCAATTTCGCTGCGATCAATTCACGCATCGAACCGACCGGAATGCGCGCCTACGCCTGGTGGGCCGACCTCGCCGACTGGAACGTCACCTCGGCACGGGTTGCGAACGCGCCGGCCAACACTGCCGCAAACGCTAAACCGTAAGCGGCTGAAGTTGCCCGAATGACGTACCTGCTGCGTCGCCTGCTGCACATCCTGGCCGTTGTGATAATCTCCACATCACTCGGCTTCTTCGTGCTGCACGTTGTACCGGGTGATCCGCTTGGCATGAGCACGGAACAAGCTGGACGCAGTGCCGAAGTGCGCCAGCAGCTGCAGACGCAGTACGGATTGGATCAGCCTATGCTCACGCAATACGCCGTGTTTGTGAAACGCGCGGTGGTGGGTGATTGGGGCAACTCGCTCAGTAGTGGTCGTCCCGTCACGGTCGCGCTGAAGGAAGCATTGGCTAACAGTTTGATGTTGTCTGGAACGGGATTGTTTCTGGCAGTCGTCTTAGGAATGACTATTGGCGCGTTGCAGGGGTGGAAGCCGAACTCCTTCGCCGGACGCACACTTGGTTCAACGTTGACTGCGCTGTACGTCATTCCCGAATTCATTCTGGCAATCGCGTTCATCTTCCTCTTCGCCTATCATTGGTCATTGTTTCCGATTGGTGGTTCGGCAGACCCCGTGTTGAGCGTGATCGGCTCCGCGACACAACAGCTGCGTGATCGTGTGTGGCACCTGGCACTGCCGGCCATCACACTCGCCATTGGATGGGGTGCCGCCGTCGCGCGACAGCAGCGCAACGCGTTGCTCGATGTGCGCGGTGAGGACTACGTGCGCACCGCTCGCGCGAAAGGTTTGTCCGAACGAATGGTGTTCTTCCAGCATGTGCTGCCAACCGCGTTGACGCCTGTTGTGGTGGTGATTGGACTCATGTTACCGGTGCTGGTTGGCGGTGCCGTGGTGGTCGAAACCGTGTTTGCGTGGCCGGGGCTGGGTTCACTCCTGCTCAAGGCCATCAACGCGCGCGACTATCCGATGGTGAGCGGCGCGATTGTGCTGACCGGCGTCGTGGTGGCCGCGGGAAGTCTGCTGACCGATACGGTGTTGGTCGCGCTCAATCCCCGTCTCCGTGTGGCATCCGCTGCGGGAGGGAATTCCTGATGCGTGGTATCGCGATGCCACACCGTGCGATGCGATATCTCGCGATGCACCATCTGGCAACGCATCGTGCGGCGCTGGTTGTCCTTGCGCTCGTTGTTGCCGCAGCGCTGCTGGCTCCGTTCATCGCGCCGTATGATCCGGCCGTGCAGCTGGACATCGTCGCCTTGCGCAACGCGAGTCCATCAATAGCGCATCTGCTGGGAACCGACGCGTATTCGCGCGACATTCTGAGCCGAGTGTTGTTTGGCGCGCGCACGTCACTGTTGGTGGCGTTTCTCGCGACGATTGTCGCGACACTGCTGGGCAGCATCTGGGGAGGTATTGCCGCGAGCGGGCGAGGCAGTGTTGGCACAGCCATGATGTTGTTGGTCGACGTTGTGCGAAGCGTACCTCGGCTGTTGCTGTTCCTCGTGGCCGTTGCGTTGATGGGCGCACTGACACCTACGCTCCTCGCCATTCTGCTGGGGGCCGCCGCCTGGCCCTCGACTAGTCGACTGGTATTCGCGCTCGTTCGTGATACGCAATCGCGACCGTTCGTCGAAGCCGCGCGTTCATCCGGTGCGACACGGGCTCGCGTGTTTATGAAACACGTGGCGCCGCATCTGGTTTCTCCGCTTACTGCTTCGGGCGCACTGCTGCTGGCGGATGTGTTGGCACTCGAATCCGGCTTGTCGTTCATCGGCTTGGGTGTGCGCGCGCCAGGTGCGAGTTGGGGCACGATGGTGCAGGATGCGCTCCCGTATCTGGGATCGGCGTGGTGGACTGCGGCGGTACCGTGCGTATGCCTCGTTGTGACGGTGTTGTCAGCTGCGGCCGTAGCCGACAGTCTGCGTAATATGGCCGTTCGCGCTGAAACAGCTGTGCCGGGACAGTGACAGTTTGGCTTAAGCGCGCCCGTTCAACACCCGAGACTTGAGACATTCCGGCCAAGTACCGCGACGGAACACCCTCACGACAGCTGCAGCATGCGCTTCTCCGCAACAAAGAACCCATCGCGCCGCCTGGTGCAGGAAAACCATTCGGCGATTGATGCCAGCGCTCATGCGGAAACGTTTGAGGCGTTGTTCGCGTTTGCGCAGGAAGAAGAAAAAGCGGGACGTCGTTCGAACGCGCGCGTCGCGTACGCGCAGGCCATTGAAAAAGTCGAGACCGAAGAAGACGCCGCAAAGGTCTCCAGCATCATGCGTTGGGTGGCCCGCACGCACTTGATGGACGGTGATTCTGATTCAGCGTTGAAGTGTCTCGACGAAGCGCTCTCGATTGCGGAATCAACGGGCGATGACGAGGCCGCCGGCAATGCGATCAACTGGCAGGGCAACGTTCGATGGCAGTTGGGCGATTTGGACGAGGCCGAGCGTTTGTATCTGGTGGCGCGCAGTCGTGCGATTCGCGCGGGTGACGCCAAACTGGCCGCCATGACCGCCCAGAACCTCGGCGTGCTCGCCAACATTCGCGGCGACTATGCGGCCGCCGAAGACCAGTACAAGGCCAGCCTCGCTGACTACCGCTCGCTCGACCTGAAGAAAGACGTATCGATTGCCCTGAACAATCTTGGCCTGTTGTTCATCAAACTCAAACGCTACGACGAAGCCGAGCAGGTGCTGCTGGAAGGTGCGCAGATTTGTGAGTTGGATGGGGATGTCATGGAGCGCACTCAGCTCGACATCAATCTCGCTGAGTTGTGGGTTGAGCGAAAAGAATTCGTGCGCGCGCACGGTGCGGTTCGCAAGGCGCTCGCAACCGCGGCGCAGAGTGGCGATGGATCGGCCATCGGTAAAGCGACCAAACTGCTGGGTGTGATTGCGCGCGAAACCGGGAGTTTTGAAGAAGCGGAGCAACACTTCATTCGCGCGGACGAAGTATTTCTGGCGCGCGGCGACCTGTTGCTGCAAGCAGAAATCGCGCGCGATCGCGCAACGCTGGCGCGACTGACCGGCAAGAACCGCGACGTGCTGCAACAGCTCAATCGCGCACACAAAATATTCTCGCAGCTTCGCGCCAAGCAAGACATTGCGGAGATTGGCACGAAGTTCAACACGCTCGAACAGGACTTTCTCCACGTCGCCAAGAGATGGGGCGAAGAAATCGAAGCGAAAGATCGCTACACGCAGGGTCACTGCCAGCGCGTGGCCGAACTGGCGTGCGCGATTGCGAAAAAGAGTGGCTTGGACGAAGCCGCGATGTTCTGGTTTCGCATTGGCGCACTGCTGCACGATGTCGGCAAAATTGTTATTCCGCCGGATGTGCTCAACAAGCCCGGCAAGCTGGATGATGACGAATGGGAGCAGATGAAAAGCCACACCACGGCCGGTGTGGAGATGCTCAAGGACATCGAGTTTCCGTGGGACGTGCGCCCCATGGTGGAATCGCATCACGAGCGGTGGGATGGCAACGGGTATCCGCATCGCCTCAAAGGTGAAGAGATCCCACTCATCGCGCGCATTCTCGCAGTGGCCGACGTGTACGACGCGTTGACCTCCGTGCGCAGCTACAAACGCGCGTTGACGCACCAGGAAACGATGACAATTTTGCGCCGCGACGTGGGCACGATGTTCGATCCGCTAGTGTTTGCGTGGTTCGAAGAAGTCGCGGTCAACTGGCCGGAGCGCATCGCCCACTTGAGTGGTGAACCGTTCACCACCGTGCGGATGCCGGGCGACGTGCTGTTACCCGCAGCCGTTGGTGGTGATCTGGACGATCTCACCGCGATGCCGATGCGCCGCGCATTTCGTGAAACGCTGGAGAAGGTGCTGGAAGCGCGGGTCACGACCGGACGTCCCGTGTCCATGCTGGTGATCGATGTGGATCACTTCAAGGTCGTGAATGACACGCTGGGGCATCTCAAGGGCGATGAAGTGCTGCGCATGGTGGCCGATCACATCAAGTTCAACACGCGACCCTGCGACTATCCCGCGCGGTATGCCGGTGATGAATTTGTGGTATTACTGCCGGGCACCCGCCTTGAAGACGCCAGCATTGTGGCCGAACGTATTCGATCCGCTGTTTCCAGTGCGCCGTTTCAACAGAGTGCCAGCGACGAAAAGGGTTTCAAAGTGACGTTGTCCATCGGTGTCGCGTGCGCGCCGATGCACGGCGAAAACATGGAAGCGTTGTTTGGTGCCGCCGATGCCGCGCTGTACGCCGCGAAGTGGGGTGGACGTGACACCGTGCGCTCCGCCGCGCGGGCGGGCGCAGGCCGCCAGGAAGTGCTGCTGCAAACGTTCGTTGGTCGTGACACCGAGCGGCAACGGTTGCGCGATCTGTTCGGGTACGCCGCCACCGGCTCGCCCCACGTGGTTGTGCTCAAAGGAGAAGCCGGCATTGGCAAGAGCACTCTCATCAAACAGCTTGGGCCCGATGTCGGTATTCGTGCCGGCGCGATGTTGATGGGTCAATGCATCGAAGCAAATGTTGGCGTACCGTACGGCCCGTGGGTTGACGTCGTGTTAAGCGCGCATCGCGCTGGCTTGGTCGCACCGCGCGCGTGGCGTGAGCTCTCGCGTATCGTGCCCGAGTTAAGCGCCGATAGCGAAACGGTCAACGCTGGCGGATCACAACGTGCGTTGCTGGAAGAGTTGGAAGAGTTCTTCAAGCTGGCGACGACCACGCGTCCGTTGATGGTGGTATTGGAAGACATGCAGTGGGCCGATCCCGCCAGTTGGGATGCGATTGAATTTCTGCTGTCGCGCCTCGACGATCAGCGCCTGCTGATTTGCATGACCATTCGGCCCGAAGATCTGGGCGAAGTCGCGGAGTCACGACTACGTCGCCTGTCGCGTTCCGAACGATGCAGTGAACTGAATCTCGAACGACTGTCGCGCGACGAGCTCGCACAGTGGTTGCGCAGCTCGCTTGGTGGACAAACGCCCGGGCAGCCGCTGCTGCAACATCTGATGCGCCAGAGCGAAGGTAATCCGTTTTTTGCGGTGCAGACGGTGCGCGCGCTGGTTGATGAGCGCCAACTATGCGCCACGGGCGAAGGCTGGCAGTATGAAAAGAGTGAGACGGCGCAGTTGCCACGCGCGATTGGTGATTTGCTGGCGCGTCGTATTCAGCGTTTGAGTCGGGGCCGTCGCGAAATTCTTGCGCTGGCAGCGGTATTGGGGCGCGAGTTTGACCCAGAAGCGCTGGTGGCCGCGTGCGATCGCGACGAAGCCGACGTGCACGATGCGCTGGATGAAGGTTTGGCCAGCGCGGTACTCGCACCGTCAACGCGCGAACGCCCGCTGCTCACGTTTACGCACGTGCAACTCACGCGCGCGCTGTTGCAGAGCATCAACCCGCTGCGATTGCGCCGCATGCACGAGCGCATCGCGCAAGCGCTGGAAACAATGCCTCATCGCGATCCCGCAATTCTCGCCATCCACTTTGACGCGGCCGGCAGTTCGGCCAACGCCTATCGCACCGCCCACGAAGCTGGCAAGCTGGCGCAATCGGTGTACGCGTACGAGAGTGCCGCTGATTTCTTTGGGATCGCGCGCCGCAATGCTCGCGGGGCTACAGAAGTTGCCAACGTCGAATGGAGTCTGGCGCAGGTGGAAGAACTCGCCGGCCGATTCATGTTGGCCGAAAGTCATTGCGAGAACGTGCTCACGTCCGCGGTGGCGGGTGGGGCGGAGCTGGGTGTACTACCGGCCGCCATGCGCATGCGCGAACGCCTGCGACTGCAACGTGGCGGCGCCTCCGCCGACGAAATTCTGGTGTCCTGCGGCAAGTTGCTGGAAACGGCACGTGCAGCGTCGAATCTCGAAGAAGAAGTCGCGCTACTCATCATGCTGTCCAACTTGCAGCAGCGTATTGGCAGTATGGCGATGTCCGAAACGCTGGCGCGTGACGCGGTCGATGCGGCGGATCGCTCGCCCGACATCTCGTTGCACGCCGATGCGGTCATTCGACTTGGCTCCGTTCTGTTGACCACCAGTCCCGCGAATGCGGTGCCACTGTACCGTCGCGCACTGGACATGTACACCACGTTGGGCGACCCGCATGGGCAGCTGCGATGTCACATCAACATTGGATCGGCCTGTGATCGCGCGGGAAATCAGCCGGCCGCGGAAGTTTCGTACGTCACGGCGCTTGAAATCGGACGCGAGATACACGCGAATGATTTGTGCGGTGTAGCGTCGCTCAACCTGGGCGTGTTGTTACACAAGACGGGAAAGTTTCTGAAGGCTCGTTCACGTTTTGATGAAGCGTTGGCGCTGTTTACGTCCATCGGGCATCAACCGTATCGCCTCGCATCCATGTACAACCTTGCGCACCTGGCGCGCACGCAGCGGGATGCCGCCAGCGCGTTGGAACTCTACGGTGCCTGCGCACTCCTGGCTGAAAATATTCAGCACATGGATGTGCAGATTGGCGCAACCGCCGGTATAGGGTTGGCCGAGCTGGATTTGAATACCATGGGTGGGGCGGCGCGTCAGCGTGATCGCGCCCAAGTGCTGATGGGCGCGCGCACGAACTGGTGGTTTCAGGGGCGTGAGCTGTGGGAAGCGCTCACCATTCGTCTTGCTGCCAACGAGCAGGGCTCGATGCTCGGACTGCACATGCTAATCAACGCGTTGCATCGCGCCGAAGCGCACGATCAGTATGCCGCAGTTTGGTTGGGTGCGGAGTGTGCCGACTTGTTCCTGGCGGGCGACGCGTCGCAGATCGTCGTGCGTGATCGTTTGCTGATGCAGGCACGTGCGTTGGGCTGTGAGCCACTCGTGACCAAGTTGATGGGGGAGCGTTTGCGGTTGGTGGCCTGAGTGCTGGAGCGCGACGGCGCGTGCTTGCTCGGCGTCTCAGGCTGTCTGCTGCGGGTACTCTATTGAGTGTTCACTGCCGGGAAGCTGAGCAGCGCCGAGGGGATTTGAGAAACGCTGAGAACTGCGAACTGCCGGAACACTGAGCAGCGGAGAATGCCGAGAAAGGCTGAGAGTGCAATGAAATGGTACGTGGTGCCGTGAATTGGTGATGGGTTCATTGCTTGAATATTTCAGATTGGGTGGGCGGGCGGGCTCCGGGGGCGGCGTCGGATGACCCTAACTGCCGGGACGCTGAGCAGCGCCGAGAATGCTGAGAAAAACGGAGACAGCGATGCACAGGGATCATTCGGGGTATCGGACGCTCATTCACAAAGCAACTACCGACAAAATCCTGAAAGCATTTTTTCAGGTTCACACCGCTTTAGGATATGGATTTCTGGAAGTTGTCTACCAGCGTGCAATACATCTGACTTTAACAAGGATGGGCGTCGAATGTCGGCGCGAAGTGCCGATGGATGTCTACTACCTTGCCGAATGCGTCGGCGAATATCGGGCGGATCTGGTAGTCGAAGGCAAGGTCATTGTCGAAACGAAAGCATCACCCGGCATCACGTCAAAACACGACCTGCAGATTTACAACTACCTCAAAGCATCAAAATTGGAGGTTGGTCTCGTCCTGAATTTAGGCCCCACAGCAACATTCCATCGATACGTGTGCAGCGACAACCGAAAATCATAGTCCTTTGCTCTCTCAGCTTTCCTCAGCATTCTCGGCGCTTCTCAGCGTTCCTGCAGTTCGCAGTTCGCAGTTCGCAGTTCGCAGTTCGCAGTTCGCAGTTCGCAGTTCGCAGTTCGCAGTTCGCAGTTCGCAGTTCACAGTTC
>Ga0335397_10010759_pt1 | contig 11296 bp, 6 predicted proteins | sample MAT04_FD_205740 | JGI IMG/M metagenome (GOLD analysis project Ga0335397, IMG submission 205740) | Freshwater microbial communities from Lake Fryxell liftoff mats and glacier meltwater in Antarctica - MAT-04 (spades assembly) (version 2) ...
AGGTGATCAGGACGCTCGACGACGCGGAGAACTACACCTTCGTCGAGGGCGATGCCCAGGACACCGAGCTGATGGTGTCGCTGCTCGACGGCTGCGAGCACATGATCGCCGGGGCGGCACTCATCGGCGGCATCTCGTATTTCCACGAGTACGCCTATGACCTGCTCGCCAACAACGAGCGCATCATCGCGTCGACGTGCGACGCCGCCATCCGCGCTCACCGCGAAGCCACGTTGCAGAAGGTCACCTATCTGTCCTCCTCGATGGTGTTCGAGTCGACTGACCGTTGGCCGTCGGTCGAAGGCGACGAACGCAAGGTCGCGCCCCCGTTGTCGTCCTATGGGTTCCAGAAGTTGGCGGTCGAGTACTTCGCCAAGGCCGCATGGGACCAGTACCAACTGCCGTACACCATCGTTCGGCCGTTCAACTGTGTCGGCATCGGCGAGGTGCGGGCGTTGGGCGAGGCCCACGTCTCCAGTGGATCGGTGAAGCTCGCCATGAGCCACGTGGTCCCCGACCTCGTCCAGAAGGTCGTCAAGGGACAGAACCCGTTGAGAATCCTCGGCTCCGGCAATCAGGTTCGGCATTACACCTACGGCGAAGACCTCGCCAAGGGGATCGTGCGCGCCATGTTGGCCGAGGAGTCGTACAACGACGACTTCAATATCTCCACGGCCGAGTCGACGACGGTGTTGCAATTGGCCGAGAACATCTGGCATCGAATCAACGGCGACGAGCCGTTCGCCTGGGAGAGCGACGACCCGTTCGAACACGACGTCCAAAAGCGCGTGCCCTCGGTCGACAAGGCGCGAGATGTCTTGGGGTTCGAGTGCACGACCACCCTCGATGAGATGCTCGACACGGTCGTTCCGTGGATCGTTCAGGCAGTCGACGACGGCCTGATCTGATCGGGTCCCGGGTGAACGCCCAGCCCACTTTCGACACCCACAATCCGACCGGGCCACTAGATCGTCCGCTCGGTGGACCACTCCGCTGGGCGGCTCTCGTCGTGTTGTGCGCCGTGGCGATGCTGGCGCGCCGACCGTCGATCATTCGCGCGCCGACGCTGTGGCTCGAAGATGCCGGAGTGTTCCTCCGAGGCGCCCGGGTCGACGGTGTCTCGGCGCTGACACACGCGTACAACGGCTACTTCCATACCGTGCCGCGCCTCATCGCGTTGGTGGTGAACTGGTTCCCCGTCAGTTGGACGCCGACCCTCTATGCGCTGCTGTCAGCGTTCGTTGCAGCCGGATGCTGTGCGCTCGTGATGTCACAGCGATTGGGGTGGCTGTTCCGCTCACGCGTTCGACAATGGGTCACGCTTGCGCTGTTGGTGGCGCTCCCGCGCATCGGCGAGATCCAGGCGACACTCACGAACACGATCTGGTGGCTCGGCCTGGCGCTGCTGTTGACGATCCTGTGCGACGACCCCACCACCGCCGTCGGCCGTCGCTCCGAAGTCGCATTGGTTGTGCTGTTCGTGTTGAGCGGGGCGAATGGCGTGCTGTTGGCACCATTCATGTTGGTCCGGGTCGGACGGTTGCGAAGCTCCCACTCGTGGCGCCTGCTCACGTCGTGGTGGCTTGCGGCCGGCATCCAGGTGGTCGCGCTGGCGACCGGGACCCGACCAGATCCGGGAGCGGTGCCGTCGAGTGTTGCCAGTCTCGGTCGCTGGGCGGTCGAGCGAACGGTTGGACCGCTGGTGATCGGCGGCAACTGGGTCGAGGAGCGCCAGCATCTCGTGACCGACTACCGGTTGCGCTACACGGCGCTGGTGATCATCGCCGCGATCGGCATCACCGTGGTGATCCTCGCCGGGCATCGATGGACGACCTCCGTGATGGCGCTCGGCGTGCCGATCGTCGGGGTGGCCGCCGGGCTCGTCGCGACTGGCGGGTTCGCGCGTTGGCTCCCCGGTCGGTACACCGCCATTCCCATCGCGGCGTTACTCATCGGTCTCATCAGCGCACATCCTCCGCAGCGACTGGTCCGCTGTGCTCAGTACGCGCTCCTGGTGTGGATCATCGCAATTCGACCCGTTGATCTGGTGATTCCCGCACGCCCCGCCATCGCATGGGAGCCGGTGGCCACCTGCCTCGAACGGAATCTCGAAGTCTGCGCGGTGCCCTCCAACCCCGATCCCAGCGCTCCGCCAGCCCTGATTCCAGCGTCACGCTGACGAACGCCTCCGTGCCTTCGGAAGCGAGCCCGCGAGACCGTCCGTGGCGCGTGACTGTCACGGGGTCGTGGGAGACTGAGCGGGCGATGGCGACAGCACGATCACCCCGACAACCCACTGCGCACGACCCCAGTGGGAACAACCCATCCGGGACCAACAGCACCGCCGCCTACGACGAGCATTCCATTCAGGTCCTCGAGGGCCTCGACGCCGTCCGCAAGCGACCTGGCATGTACATCGGCGGCACAGGATCCGACGGCCTCCACCATTTGGTGTGGGAACTCATCGACAACTCTGTCGACGAAGCAGCTGCCGGGTTCGCCAACCTGATCGAGGTGACCCTGCACCGGGATCGCTCCATCGAGGTGACTGACAACGGCCGAGGCATCCCGGTCGGCAAGAAAGACGGCAAGCGAACCGCCCTGGAGTTCGTGTTCACCGAGTTGCACGCCGGCGGCAAGTTCGGTTCGGGCGCCTATGGCGCCTCGGGGGGACTCCACGGGGTGGGCGCATCGGTCGTGAACGCCTTGGCCGAGAAGCTGGTGGTCGAGGTGGATCGTGACGGCCAGACCCACCGACTCGGCTTCCAACAACGGATCCCTGGTCGGTTCGGTCCCAGCGGAGGCTTCAAGGCGGGATCGACCCTCGAGATCGTCAAGAAGGTGCCACCCAAGCGGACGGGTACCCGTGTCCGCTTCTGGCCCGACCTCGACATCTTCGATCCCGGGGCGATCATTGAATACGACCGCATCCGCGACCACGTTGCTCAGGTGTGTTTCCTGGTGCCGGGCCTCAAGGTTCGCCTGGACGACAAGCGCAGCTCATCGGAGAGCGTTGCCCGCGAGCCCGAGGAGTTCGTCGCCAAAGGAGGCCTCGCCGACTTCGTGGACTATCTGTCGATCGGCGACTCAGTGACCGATGTGATCTCGATCTTCGGCACGGACACCTTCATCGAGAAGGTTCCTGTTGAAGGAAAGATGTCCGAGGTCACCCGGACGTGCGCTGTCGACGTCGCCCTTCGATGGGTGAAGGGCTACGACACGAGCGTCGTCAGCTTCGTGAACACGATCCCCACCGCCGAGGGCGGCACCCACGTCACCGGCTTCGAGCGGGCGCTCACCAAGGCCATCAATGATGTCCTCCTCGCCAACAACAAAAAGCTGGCGCGACTCGCCAAGCAAGGCAAGGACCGCGCCGAGAAGGCTGACGTGCAGGAAGGACTCGTGGCGGTCGTGAAGGCGACATTCCCGGAACCTCAGTTCCGCGGCCAGACCAAAGGCGAGCTCGGGACCCCTGCGGTGCAGTCCATTGTCTACGACGTGGTGAAGGACGGCCTGACCGCTTGGTTCGAGGGCGGTGGTCGCAAGACCCATGTCGCCAATCTCCGGGAAAAGCTCACCCAAGCAATCCTCACCCGGGTCTCGGCTCGTCAGAACCTCGAGGCAAAACGCAAAGCAGCGTCATTGGGGTCAACGGGGATGCCCGACAAGCTCGCAGACTGTCGCACCCACGGTCCCGACGCCGAGTTGCTGATCGTCGAGGGCGACTCCGCTGCTGGGCCAGCCAAGGCTGGTCGCAACTCGGAATACATGGCGGTCCTGCCGCTGCGAGGCAAGGTCGTCAACGCCGGTAAATCGACCATGAAACAGGTGATCGAGAACGCCGAGGCACAGGCCTTGTTCACCGCCATCGGCGCCGGGTCGGGTCGGGAATTCCGCCTCGAGGATGCTCGCTACGGGCGGATCATCATCCTGTGCGACGCCGATGTCGACGGCAGCCACATCCGTTGTCTGTTGTTGACGCTCATCTACCACTACATGCGACCACTGCTCGAGGACGGCAGGGTCTTCGCGGCTCAGCCGCCGCTGTACACCGTGAAGGTGAACGATGTCGTGCACCACGCCTTCAGCGACGACGACAAGGAGCGGCTCACCGTCGAACTCTGTGCCGGCACGACTCGTCGACCAGAGAACCTTCAATGGGTGCGCTTCAAGGGTCTGGGCGAGATGGACGTCGAGGAGCTGGCGGAGACCTGCCTGGATGCTGAGACTCGAATCCTGCGACGGATCACCATGGATGACGCCTTGACGGCCAAGCACGCCGCCGAGGACATGTTCGACACCCTGATGGGGACCGACGTCTCCCGCCGCCGACAATTCCTCCTCGACAACTCCGACCTGATCGACCTGGAATCGCTCGACGTCTGACTCGACTGTCGTTCGCGGCCACGGCGCTGGTGACGAGGACTGGTCAACCGGTGATGAGCCTGGTTCACTGTCTCTCACCTCGGAATGGGGGTGGCGACGGCGAGGTGGAGCACGTGAATCGATCGACAACAGCAGTGGGGCCTCGCCACATCTGGCGACGAAGTGTGGCGGTTGCCGCGGCGATTTCCGTGATGGTGGCCGTGGGTGCGTGCGCGCCCAACCCGGCTGCCACGGTTCGACAGAGCACAGTCATTCCCGGCCTGGCAGAGTGTCCGACCCCCACGACCCGAACCATCTCGCTGACCCCGGGACGCCAGACCGTGGACCTGGTTCACGACGGTCTCAGCCGGACGTCGTTCGTGCAGCTTCCCGACGGTTACGACTCGACCACGCCAGCACCGCTGTTGCTGAGCCTGCACCCCTTCGCGCTGACACCGCAGGGGTGGGAGGACTACTCCCACTTGGCCGACGCCGCGACGGCTCGGGGTTATGTCGTGCTGTCCCCGCTGGGCAGCGACCCCGGACCGCGTTGGTCCGTTCCCGGCGGGCTTCCCGGCCCGGACGACTTGGGCTTCATCGACCAGTTGGTGGCGACGGTCGCCGCCGAGCTGTGCGTCGACACCACACGGATCTTCGCCGCCGGATTCTCGGCTGGCGCTGCCATGGCGATGGGCTTGTCGTGCACGTTCCCCGGTCTGTTTGCCGCAATTGCGTCGAGCGGCGGGGCCAACCTGACCTCGCTGTGCCCCGAGTCAGCCGGCGTCGACACGCTGATCATGCACGGACTGAATGATCCGATCGCGCCGACAACCGGCAGCTATGTGGTGTTCGCCCCGCCGCTCGGGCTCAATCTCTTCTCGGTGCTCGACTCGACGGCCACGCGAAACGGTTGCGATCAGCCGGTCGTCGCCGTTCGATCATTCCCGTTCACCGACGTGAGCCGCTACGCGGGATGCGATGCTGGACATCGTCTCGAGTTCTGGCAGATGAACACGGCCGGGCACACCTGGGCGGGGACCGACCCGATCATCGGTGCCGTACTCGGCGGAACGAGCCAGGACTTCTCTGCGAACACCGTCGTGCTCGACTTCTTCGATTCTCACGCCACACCGACCGGCGAGAACTGACCGATACCGGCTGCACGGCGCCATCGCCGCCTCACAGCACACCCCCAAAAAGCAACAAAGGCCCCGGGGGGAGGGGCCTTCGTTGCTCGCTCGACGGTGTCCGTCGGCGACACGTCGGTACTGGACAGGGGGGGTGTCCTCCCGACGCTGATAGCTCCCGTACTGGTCGCCGCGGGGCGACCAGTACGGAGCGGATCAGTCGATCATGCAGCCTTGACAGCAGTCTTGCGTGCTGCGGGGCGAGCCGTCTTGCGGTCGAGCACCTTGTCGGTGATCGGTGCGGCAGCCTTGGCAGCGGCCAGTGCGATCTCCTTGTTGGTGTCGATCACGGACTTGGCGAACTTGTACTGGTTGTTCACGAACTCGGCCGGGGTGGGGATCTGATCGGCGAACGGAAGGGCCGGGATCTCCGCGACGCGGTCGGTCACGAAACCGACGACGACGGTGATGCCCTTGACGACTGGGTCCTTCACCAGGGAGATGGTGTCGACGACCTGGTCCTGCACGTTGGTGAGCTTGTCGAGTACGAGAGTCATGTTGAACCTCCGATTGGGGCCGACCGTTTTCGTAGGTCAGCTGCTTGCGTATTGCTAACTGTAGCAAGCGGACCGACACTGCGTCAACCATTTTGCTCACTCTTGCAAGCGTGTCGTTCGTCACGCTTGGGTGGTTCGTGCGGTTCTGAACCTGTCGGGAATGCTCGCCCCGGCCCGAGAGTTGTCTTGGCTTGAATCCCGACTACTCTGGTCGGGAATTGACCGGAGTCCAGGCGACTCCTCCACATGACGAAAGAAACAGGTCACACCATGGCTGTCCGACTCGGAGACACCGCTCCAGATTTCACCGCAGAGACCACCGACGGCACCGTCAACTTCCTCGAGTGGAAGAAGGACGCCTGGGCAGTCCTCTTCAGCCACCCCAAGGACTTCACCCCCGTGTGCACCACTGAGCTCGGCACGGTCGCCAAGCTCAAGCCTGAGTTCGACAAGCGCAACGTCAAGGTCATCGGCCTCTCGGTCGACCCGATCGAGGACCACCACAACTGGAAGGCCGACATCGAGGAGACCCAGGGCACCGCGCTGAACTTCCCCCTCATCGCCGATCCGGATCGCATCGTCGCCAACCTGTACGACATGATCCCCGCGGATGCGGTGAACAACCTCACGGTTCGGTCAGTGTTCGTTGTTGGTCCCGATGACAAGATCAAGCTCACGCTGACCTACCCGGCATCGACCGGACGCAACTTCGACGAGTTGTTGCGGGTGATTGATTCGCTGCAGTTGACGGCGAAGTACAAGGTTGCGACGCCAGCCAACTGGAAAGACGGCGACGACGTCATCATCGGCGGGCCGGTCAGTGACGAAGAGGCCAAGGAACTTTTCCCCGGTGGTTGGGACGCCCCGAAGCCGTATCTCCGGATTGTGCCCCAACCCGGCAAGTGATCCTTTGGGTGTGCACAGCACCGATGTGAAATCAACGCACCACACGGGCGGGGCTTCGGCCTCGCCCGGTTCATGCCCGAGTGGGGGGCGCCGCCAAGTCATCTCAGGTGTGTCGCCGCCTGATCGAAGATCCGCTGCCAGCCGTTGGGATCGACGCCGAGCGCTCCCCAGCGATGATCGGCCTCGGCGCGCGCTGTTTCTGCAGCGAGGCGCTCAGCATCGGAGGGGGCACGGGCTGCTTCGAGGGTGGTCGCCGTTGCCAGACAAATGATTGCTCGAGCCAACTGGTCATCGGTCGCGTCGACCTCGGCCGATGCCGACGCAAAGCCACGAGGATCGCCGCCCAATCCCACGGCCGTGTACGCCAACATCCGATCGAGATAGGTGGAACGTTCTTCCTGCACGACGAGATCACGCAGTTCGCTCGCACGCGCACTCTCGCCATGCGTCGCGGCGACCACCGCTGCCACCGACGCGGCGAATCCCGATCGGGGGTCCTCCGCCGTCAAACGAGTCAACAGGGTCGTGGCGTCATCGAATTGTCCGCGCATCGCCATGGCGAGCCCGGCTGCCACGACGAGTTCGACATGGCCGAAGGAGTCATCCTCGAAATCGCCGATCGGCGCGGTGACCCACGCCAAGTGTTCCATGAGTTCGAGTTGGCCGAGCTGAACCCGTGCGACTGCGTCGGCGACGATCCCCAACTGGATGTTCGACGGACCACCCGTCCTCGGGGCAGCGTCGAGCGCTCGACTCAGCAGCGACAGACCTTCCGATACTTCGCCGACCATCACCTTGCCGCGACCAACGAGCGCCAGCGCCTGCTCCAACCCGACCGCGTCGCCCAGTGAATCGAAATGGTCGAGGGCAGTCTGGCCGGCTGCGATGGCGTCCACGGTCTGGCCCTCCCAGAGAGTGATGGCACCCAGGATGATGAGCATCATTCCCTGACCCCAACGGTCGCCGCGCCGTTCGGTTTCGGTGAGGATCTGCTGCGCCAATTCTCGCGCCTCGCCGAAGCGACCCTCGAAGAAGCGGACGAAGGCTTGGAGCCCGATTGTCCATGCCAGACCACCGCTGTCGCCGATCTCGGTGAAGGCGGCGGACGATTCGTCCAACCACCGTTGAGCATCCTTGACGTGACCGGTCGCAAAGGCGATCCAGGCCAAGTTCTGCAGCGCCCAAGCTTCCCCACGCCGATCTCCCACCGCCCGGAAGTCGACGAGCGATGCCTCGACGGGGGCCTTGGCTGCAGCGTTGTCGTTGCGCAGCAACGCCGCCATACCCAACCAGCGCTGCGCTTGCGCACGGCCGTGCACGTCGTCGATCTGGTTGAAGAGATCGATGGCGCGAGACAACGGCACCTCTGCCGCGCCGGGCTCGCCTTCGCGGGCGTCGACCTCGCCGAGCTTCACCAGGGCGTGCGCTTGACCCGCGATGTCACCAGCAGCATCGGCCAACTCGCGGGCCCGACGAGCATCGACTCGGGCCGCGTCGAATCGCCATTGCTCGGAACGGACGTGGGACCTGCCCAGGAGGCAACTCAAACGCAACGAGTCGTGGTCGACGTCTACCGCCAGCTCCAAGCCCTGGGTGTACAGCCGCTCGGCGAGCGGCCACGCTGCCGTCTGTTCGGCTCGTCGGGCCGCTTCGAGGACCCAGCGCAGCGCACGTTCGGGCAGGTCGACAGCCACGGTGTTGGCACCGGGCTCCATCGCCAGTCGGGCTGCCTCGTAGAAGTGGCGGGCCACCGTCTCGACGAAGCCGTCGTCGATGAACCGCCCGCCGAACGCCATCTCGAGATAGCTGCCGATGCCGAGATGACGCTGGAGTCGATCGCTCTTGGTGAGCCGTGAGTAGGCGACCTCTCGCACCAGATCACTTCGGAATGCCCAGTTCTCGCCGTCGAACGTGAGGATCTCCTTCGACTCGAGCGACGCCACCGTGGGGTCGATGTCGGACACCCCCCGGGTGCCTTCGCTCAATCGACGGAGCGCTTCGATCGGGCCCGAAGATCCCCACACTGCGGCATCTTCGAGCGTGAGTTGTTCAGTGGTGGAGAGCCCGTCGATACGTGCCGACATCAGTCCGCGCAAGGTATCGGGCAACTCCGAACCGGTTGCCACGATGGCGTCGTGGCCGGCGCCGCTCGCCTCGGTCAGTGTCACCAGCTCCTCGAGATAGAAGGGATTGCCACCCGAACGATCGAGCAACACTTCGCGAAGCCGAGGGTCGATGGTGCCGGCTGCCAGGAAGTCGAGCAGCTCCGACGCCGAGTTGCGATCGAGGGGGTCGATGTTGAGGACGAGCGAGTTGTAGCGACCGGCGGTGGGAGTCCAACGCTTGAGCAGCGACCGACGCGCCGTGGCCACCAAGACGAAGGGGAGTCGGGCGAGCTGGCCGCTGAGGGTGTCGATCATCTCGAGCACGAGCTCGTCGGCCCAGTGGAGGTCAGCAATCCGGACGACGAGCGGCCGTTCCCGGACCGACGCCTCCATGAACGTGAGCAACGCCTGGGTTGCTTCGCCTCGGGCGCGGGTCGGGTCGAGTCCGCGTAGGGGGCCCTCGTAGCCCAGCAGGTGGAGCAGACCGTTGATCACGGCGGTGTTGGCGGCCGCGTTGGCGGGAGTCGCACCCATCGCCAATTCCACGGATCGGCTCGTCTTGGAACGTGCCTCGTCCAACGGCTCGTCGAGATCGATCCCGCACCCGTCACGAATGGCATCGGCGATGGGCCACCACGGGTTGGCCTCGCCGTAGGGGACGCATCTGCCATTGAGCACGACCACGTCGGGATGGTGACTGCGCACCAGCGGCGCGATCTCATTGGCGATGCGGGTCTTGCCGACGCCCGCCTCGCCGAGCAACAGGATCTGTTGGCCGCGACCGTTGCGGATCGAGACCTCAATGGTGTTGTCGATGACGGCGATCTCGGCATCGCGCCCGACGAGCGGCGTGAGCGGTCGGCGTGGTCGGTAGCCGGGCGGGAGGAGCGCTTCGATGGGCTGCCAAACGTCGATCGGTTGCTCACGGCCCCTGGCAAAGAGTTGGCCGCGGGATTCGTAGACGAACACGTCGCGGGTGGCGCCATAGGTGGAGTCACCGACCACAACGGTGCCGGGATCCGCCGACGTCTGGACCCGCGACGCGGTGTTCACAACGTCGCCCATGGCGGTGTAGTCGCCACCGGCGCGCAACGCCCCGACCAGTACCTCGCCGGTGTTCACGCCGATCCGCATCCGAATGTCGATGCGTGCCTCGCGGGCGTATTCCGCCAACGTGTCGAGCATTCGCAACCCCGCTCGAACTGCCCGCTCGGCGTCGTCCTCGTGGGCGGTGGGCGCTCCGAACAGCGCCACGATGGCGTCACCGATGATCTTGTCGACTCGACCGCCGAAGGCGGTGACATCGCGCACCAGCCGCTCGAACGCTGAGTCAACGATGCGTTTCACCTGTTCGGGGTCGAGCGTCTCGGACAGGCTCGTGAAACCGACCAGATCAGCGAAGAGCACGGTGACGACCCGACGCTCCTCGAGATGCGCGGCGACAGGATGACCGCACGACCCACAGAATCTGGCGTCTGCGGGAACCTCGGCGCCGCAGTGCTGACAGGACATGCGGTCGAGCATACGGGTCGCCGCTCCTTCAATTGTCGGCCCCGTCTGGGGAACCCCTACCATCTCGGCCGTGAAGAGGTCGGGGGACCGGAACCGGTTCGTGTGGTTGGTCGGGCTGGTCGGCGTTGTGCTGACGTTCATCGCTGCCAAGGGCCACCTCCCAGGCATCGGCAACGATGCGACGAGCTTTGTGGCCATCGCCGATCGAATCGCTGCCGGTGGGCGCCTCGGATACTTCCTGGAATCGAAGCTGGCGCTGTGGCCTCCGGGTTGGCCCGCCACGCTGGCCGTCGGGCGGTGGGCGTTCGACATCAACCCGGCGACAACGGCGCTGTGGATCAACGCCTTCCTGCTGCTCCCGTTGGCGTTCCAGATCCGATGGTTGCTGGAGCGGAGCACGTCAAACGAGCGAGTGACCCGTGCGGGGATCCTCGTCGGCGTTCTCGGTCCTGCAACGTTGTCGCAGTCATACATGGCGCAGACCGAGATCAGCTTCATCGTGTTGGTGCTGGCGGCGTTCATCGCGCTCATTCGATTCTCCGATACCCGTCGCTGGTCGTGGTTGGCACTGTCGGTGGTCGCACAGTGGATGGCCTTCATGGACCGCTACGTCGGGCTCGTCGCCATCGGAGCTGGCGCTCTGTGGCTGGTGTTCGAGCGGGGAAGCACCCAGCGGGGCGAGCGTTTCCGCAACGCGGTGGCGTACTTCGCAGCGTCGTGCGTT
>Ga0335397_10010762_pt1 | contig 11295 bp, 6 predicted proteins | sample MAT04_FD_205740 | JGI IMG/M metagenome (GOLD analysis project Ga0335397, IMG submission 205740) | Freshwater microbial communities from Lake Fryxell liftoff mats and glacier meltwater in Antarctica - MAT-04 (spades assembly) (version 2) ...
GATCGCCGTTTCTAGGTTTACCGGATAACATCATTCTTAAATGTTATTTAACGCTAACCACATTATCTAAATCTGCGACAATCGGCACCAACTCGCTGTCCGGCAAATATTCCCCACCAAGGAGCACTGAATGAAATTTGATTTTCCCATCATCATCATCGACGAGGATTTCCGCTCGGAAAATTCCAGTGGCCTGAGCGTGCGCGCTTTGGCCGGAGCCATCCAGAAAGAAGGCATGGAGGTGCTGGGTATAACCAGCTACGGGGATTTGACTTCATTCGCACAACAGCAAAGCCGGGCTTCGGCCTTTTTGCTATCGATTGACGATGAGGAATTCGGCGGCGGCAGTAAAGAAGAGACGGCCATTGCACTGAAAAGCATCCGCGCTTTCGTGGAAGAGATCCGCTTTAAAAATGCCGATATCCCCATTTATCTATACGGCGAAACGCGTACTTCACGCCATATCCCGAATGACATCCTGCGCGAATTGCACGGATTCATTCATATGCATGAAGACACGCCGGAATTTGTGGCGCGGCACATCATCCGGGAAGCCCGATTATATTTAGATTCACTCGCCCCACCATTTTTCCGCGCACTGGTTCATTACGCGCAAGATGGCTCCTATTCCTGGCATTGCCCCGGTCATTCAGGCGGGGTGGCTTTCTTGAAATCGCCGGTAGGTCGAATGTTTCATCAGTTCTTTGGCGAGAATATGTTGCGTGCAGACGTGTGCAACTCTGTCGACGAGCTGGGTCAGCTACTCGACCATACCGGACCGGTAGCGGCCAGCGAGCGTAACGCAGCGCGTATTTTCAGTTGCGATCACCTATTCTTTGTGACTAACGGCACCTCTACATCAAATAAAATCGTATGGCATTCCACCGTCGCACCCGATGACATCGTCGTGGTGGATCGTAACTGTCATAAATCCATCCTGCATTCCATCATCATGACTGGTGCAATACCAGTATTTCTGATGCCGACACGTAATCATTTCGGCATCATCGGACCAATTTCACTGGACGAGTTTAAAATGGAGACTATCCAGCGCAAGATTGATGCAAACCCGTTCATCAAGGATAAAAAGCAAAAGCCGCGCATCCTGACTATCACTCAGAGCACTTACGACGGCGTGTTGTACAACGTGGAAACCCTCAAACAGATACTGGATGGGCAAATTGACACCCTGCATTTCGACGAAGCATGGTTACCGCATGCCGCCTTTCATGATTTCTACAAGGATATGCACGCCATAGGCCAAGGCCGTAAACCGTGCGAGGAATCCATGGTGTTTTCCACACAATCGACACATAAAATGTTGGCGGGATTAAGTCAAGCCTCACAGATTTTGGTGCAGGACAGCGAAATGCGCAAACTGGATCGCGACTGCTTCAATGAAGCCTATATGATGCATACCTCTACCAGCCCCCAGTACGCCATTATCGCATCATGCGATGTGGCTGCCGCAATGATGGAGCCGCCCGGCGGCACCGCTCTGGTAGAAGAATCCATTGCTGAAGCGCTCGATTTTCGTCGTGCCATGCGCAAGGTGGATGAAGAATGGGGAGTGGATTGGTGGTTCAAAGTTTGGGGGCCGGACTATCTAGCTGAAGAAGGCATGGCCTCGCGCGCGGACTGGATGCTGGGTGCCGATGATCGCTGGCATGGCTTTGGCAAACTGGCGCCGGGCTTCAACATGCTCGACCCGATCAAGGCCACCATAATCACCCCGGGGCTGGATGTCGGGGGTGATTTCGCCGATTCCGGCATTCCGGCTGCAATCGTCACCAAGTACTTGGCAGAAAATGGTGTCGTGGTAGAAAAAACCGGCCTCTACTCTTTTTTCATCATGTTTACCATTGGCATCACCAAGGGACGATGGAATACCATGGTAACCGAGTTGCAGCAATTCAAGGATGACTATGATAAAAATCAGCCACTATGGCGCGTGCTGCCCGAGTTTGTCGCCAAATACGCACGCTATGAGAAGGTCGGCCTCCGTGACCTGTGCGACAATATTCACGGCATTTACAAGATCAATGACGTAGCGCGATTAACCACCGAAATGTACCTTTCCAACATGGAGCCCGCCATGAAACCGTCCGACGCTTTCGCTAAAATGGCGCACGGCGAGATTGACCGCGTGTCGATTGACGAGCTGGAAGGACGCATTACCAGCGTGCTGTTGACACCTTATCCACCAGGCATTCCGCTACTCATCCCGGGGGAACGCTTTAACAAAACCATCGTGGACTACCTCAAATTTGCGCGAGACTTTAATCAGAAATTTCCAGGATTTGAAAGTGACATTCATGGCTTAGTGGCAAATGAGGGTAATGACGGACCACGCTACTATGTGGATTGCGTAAGGCAAGAGTAGGCGCGGTTTAATTTAATCATGCTGTATTCATATTACGATTACGGCTTCGCCAATTCCATTATAACTGGCTGCTTTCTTTCAATACGAAGCCAAGCAGTCAAGAATATTCCCGAATCATGACGGTCATAGACTTCCACTCAATATCAACCAGTCATGGTAGCGCTTTTTGACTTACCCATTGCGCACTGAGCATACGGTGGCACCTATTTTCAGGCAAGTGTTGCATGAACGAACAATCTTGACGATGAATAGTCACCCCCCGATCGCGCGTGACATACCCGACAATCAAATCCAACGGCACGGGCTTGCAACATTTCGCTATTCGGGTCAGCAAATTACCCATACCTTCGACCAAGATGTCCGTGGGCGATGAACGTGCAGTAGAGTTCGAGGCAGTCGGCTTTATTATTTTTGCTGTCCTTGATGGCATCTCGTCCTGGATGGCAAGAACAAGATGGCGCTGTGTAACATCGCCCCGCCCGAGCGCGGCCAACAAGTTTTCCAACTTGTGAAAATGCAATTTTTGCGCGATTTTTTCCTGATTTAAAGAGGTAATGCCCAGCCGGTGTAGTTCGCGATCCAGCAGCGTCCTACCCTGAGAAACATGTTCATCGAAACTCTGGTACTTGAACCAGTGGCGCACCTTGGCTCGGGCTCGCTGACTTTGCAAATAACCGTGAACAGGATTAAGCCAGTCACGGCTTGGTGAACCCTGTTTGGCGGCCAGGATTTCCACCCGTTGCCCATGTTGCAACTTGTAATTGAGAGGAACTATGCTGCCATCCACCTTGGCACCGCGCGTACGGTGCCCTAAATCAGTATGCAAAGTATAGGCAAAATCCACCGGAGTCGCGTCCTTAGGCAAATTGATTACCTTCCCCTGGGGCGTGAGCACATAAACCTGGTCATGGAATAATTCAGTTCTGAATTGCGCCAGCATGTCACCCCTGTCAGTTACATCTTCTTTCCATTCCAGAATCTGGCGCAGCAAAACAATCTGCTCATCGAACCTGACATCCGATTTTACGCCCTCTTTATATCGCCAGTGGGCAGCGACGCCTAATTCCGAATGCTGATGCATCTCAAAAGTTCGTATTTGCACCTCAAGTGCCAAGTCGCGCGGACCAACTACAGCCGTATGCAATGAGCGGTAGTGATTACTCTTGGGATGCGCGATGTAGTCATCAAATTCGCTTGAAATAGGCTGCCACAAGTTATGTACCAGTCCAAGTGCCGCATAACAATCCTTGACATCATTCACCAGAATCCGCACTGCACGCACATCATAGAGCTCGCTGAAATCTATTCGCTTGCGCTTCATCTTGTTGATAATACTGAAGATGTGCTTGGGCCGTCCTGTCACCTCCGCCTTGATGCCTGCCTGACTCAGTTCCTGCCTCAACTGAGTCAACACATCCGCGATATATTGTTCGCGATCTACCCGGCGTTCATCCAGCAGCATAGCCACCTTTTTGTAGATATCCGGTTCCAGATACCGCAGAGAAAGATCCTCCAGCTCCCACTTTATTTGCCATATGCCGAGACGGTTTGCCAGTGGCGCAAAAATACCCTGCGTTTCAAGCGCAACCAGCTTTTGCTGATCTTCACTGGCACCTGACAAGCAACGCATAGTCTGGGTTCGCTCAGCAAGCTTGATTAACACCACACGGATGTCTTCAACCATGGACAAAACCATTTTCCGCAAACTTTCTATCTGCTGGCTGCTATCACCTTTTTTCTTTTCTACTTTATGTAGGCCTTGTATCTCGCTAAATTCCCGGATTTGCTCAATACGCGAAATACCTTCAACCAAATGGCTTATATTAGCGCTAAAACGTGTTTCTAAAACTTCAGCCCAGTTGTCCAGATACTCGGGCACCGCATGCATTATGGCAGCGGCTATGGTTTCAAAATCCATATTCAAACCAATCAGGATAGATGCCGCACCAAGCGCGTGCTGAAACAGGGGTGCGCCCGTCAGTTCGACTTGCCCGGCATAAAGTGGCTCAGCCAATTCGCAGGCATGTCGGATCACCCCGACTTCTGTAGAAACAAAAGTATTTGATAAGGAATCAAACCAGGAATCGAGATCTCCGGACGAGGACGAAAGTTTTTGTTGAACGGAAACCATAAATCATTATCGCATCAATGTAGTCATTCAAGATTTTTTAGCCATTGCAGTTCGAATCAACCCGCTAACGTGCTTTACCCTGTCACTCTAAATCATTCAGTGACGGCAATTCTAATTGAGCATCAACACACCAAACTACTTACAGACACCTCTAAAAAATATATCTACGACGAATTCCGCCAAGTTTAAATATTTTATGGTTTTTTAGGATGTTATCCGATTTCCGAGCTGATTAACGCCAGAACAGACCTTTTTCGTTAAGTGTCACCTGTTTTATGCTATAGCGTGCGCATCTATCCCATTTACGTCCACCGCCGTCAACTTGGTGGTACGTATCTCAACATCAAAAAGACCGGGACATTGGGATGCGGGTATGAAAAGATTTAGGTAGAAGGATGATGAACTTATTATCCCAAAGCACTGATCGTAACTGATGCCTCAGTGGCGATTAGTAGTGAAATTTTTAGAGATGCCTATAGGGAAGGCGTAACTACGGTACAGAGAAAGCAGGTCGAAAACGCTTCTTCATCACCTTATCGAAATAAATTTTCGATAAAATATCGAGCTATATCCAATATGCAGTCTGTGTCATTACCTTTGCGCTCACTTGCATCGCCAACTTTATCGGCAGTGGCAATTCCCCACCACCCAGTTGCACTGCAATTTCCCCGTGCCGAGTTTCGTCTATGAGCATTTGCCGAACAACCGTACGACTTTTTATATCCTGTTCTGGCAATTTTTCCAAATGACTTTGCAAATGCACACCTACCTGGCGTTCAGTTTCCGCCATAAATCCAAGATTCCATTTATCACCTAACAACCCGGCGAGCGCGCCGATGGCCAGCGAATTACCATACCAAAGTGGATTGAGTAAACTCAGATGGCCACCTAATTCATGCACACGTCGCGCCGTCCATGCCAGATGCTCGGTCTCCTCATTCGCTGTCTGCTGCAATTCCTCCTGCACCACAGGATCACGCGCCGTCAGGGCTTGTCCTTGATATAATGCCTGAGCGCAAATCTCACCGCTATGATTGACCCGCATCAACGCTGCTGCGAGCTTTTTCTCATTCTCGTCTAATGCGGCATCCGGCAAACCGGCATCCGGAAACGGACGAATACTGTGCGCCTCGCTAAATAGAGTGCGCAAGCTTTTGTCGAATTTTATAATCAAGCTATCGAAACTCAACACAGAACTCTCCTTTGCATTTTTATACCCATCCCGATAGTACGGACGCCTCTAAAAATTAAAACTTTATTCCAGCTACACGGTTTCGCAGCAAAAATTTTAGTTACATATTTTAGCGTATCCGGTGAGATGAAATTGATATCATGCCATGCAATTTATGGTGACCAGCTCAAATCCTATTAATAATACGGACAAGTGAAGTTTGAAATGAAAGGGGCTGTCACTGTGCAATTTGATTGTAAGTAAGCCCAATATATCCTTGTTGGATCAATAGTATTGTTAACAATGGTAACAATATCAACACTATAATTATCTTCAATTTTCTGCTTACAAAACCTGTCCTTTAATTTAATTAGAGAAATTTTTTGTTTATCATATTTAATGTTGCAATAATACAACATGCGCCTTGCTTATCTCTTAAGCTCTCTGTCAAAATACCGCCTGACTTCTCATAAGTGGTTTAAATTTGAGAGGTTTTCCCGGAAAACCAATTTAGTAAATCAAGGAGAACATTTTATGAACATGAATAAAAGTTTGATTGCTCTAGCCGTCGCGAGTCTATTTGCGAGCTCAGCAGCTATCGCCGATGTCAGTATTTACGGTCAAGCTAACGTATCCTATGACGTCATACAAAATGATAATGCAAGAGACTCTCAAGGTGTAGCTAGTAATGGATCTCGCGTAGGCTTTAAGGGCTCGGAAGACTTGGGTAGCGGCTTGTCCGCAATTTGGCAAATTGAAAACCAAATTGCGATTGGCTCAGGTTTAGGCGGCACAGAAAACCCAGGTTCTGAAACAGCAGTTGCTTTCCGTGACACCTTCGCTGGCCTGAAAAGCGACACTGCTGGTACTCTAAGATTAGGACGTTTCGATACACCCTATAAACTAGCAACCCGCGGCATGGACATGTTCCATAACACCCTCGCTGATAACCGTTCCTTGATGGGAATCGGCCATGATGTTCGCGCAAGCAACTCTGTTGGTTTCAATAGCTTAAATTACGCTGGCTTCAGTGTGGCAGCTTCTTATTTTGGCGATCAAGGCGGAACAGCGCCTGGTTTTAATACGCCAGTAAATGGCACTCTTAACACCTTGTTCAATACGAATGAAGGTTACTCTATTGCTGGTGTATACAACGCGGGGCCATTTTACGCCACTGCAGCTTACCAAAGTGTCAGCAATGGCCTGTCTTATACCAATCTAAGCACAGATGCTTGGAAAATTGGTGGAGGCTATTCAATGAATGCCTTTGTGCTAAACGGTGTTTATGAAAGAATCAGCAACAGAAATGGGTCTGGTAACTCTAATGCTTGGTACCTGTCTGGTAAGTACAACTTGACTTCAAATGATGCGCTTAAACTGGCATATACAGATGTTAACCACAGTGTTACTGGACCTTCGAATTCAGGCGCTAAGCAATATTCTGTTGGTTACGACCACAAAATGACCAATCGTACTACGCTGTATGCTGTGTACACCAAGTTAGATAATGACAACAATGGTAATTACCTGCTCGGCTGGAACAGCGCTAGCACTTCCGTTAGCAATCCAGGAATTGGTCAATCACCTTCTGCTTTCTCAGCGGGTGTGAAACATTCGTTCTAAGCTATTTTTTTCGCAAGAAAACTAATAGTTTGATCATAAACGGACACCTTCGGGTGTCCATTTTTTTATATTGATGTAATGCGAGTGACATACATCAATATCGGCGCCTGAAAATTACCAACATTAACAATCTCCCGAGCAAGCTCTTACTTTCAGCTCCTCTGTTGCTCATAGTTACTGGCTTGCCAGCTCCAATAAGCTATCCACTTGGCTATTCCAACAAAACTGGATGCAGTGTGCAGTATGAGAAAATAATGCACCACAGTTACGCGCACGTATATCACAACCCAAACAGTCGTGCTAAGGCAACACCTGGTTCGGGCGCACGCATAAATACCTCTCCCACCAAGAAAGCATTGACGTGATTATTGCGCATCAGTTGTACATCTTCTGCTTGGAGGATGCCACTTTCGGTTATCACAATACGTTCTTGTGGGATGTGCGGCAATAAATCCAACGTAGTTTGCAGTTTTACCTCAAAAGTACGCAAATTGCGGTTATTAATACCAATAAGCGGAGTGGTGAGTTGTAATGCCTCGTCCAATTCTGCTTTATTATGCACTTCGATCAGCACGCTTAGTCCCAAGCTGTGTGCCAAAGCTTCGAATTCTTGCATCTCCGCCAAACTTAATGCTGCCGCAATCAGCAGGATGCAGTCCGCTCCTAACGCCCGTGCCTGATAAATTTGGTAGGTATCTACCATGAAATCCTTGCGCAGCACCGGGATTGAACAAGCGGCCCGCGCTTCTTGCAGATATTCGGCACTACCCTGAAAGAATTGCGTATCGGTTAATACTGAAAGGCAGGCCGCGCCGTGATTTGCATAGCTCGCAGCAATTTCCGCTGGGTGGAAATCCGCGCGCAACACACCTTTGCTTGGGCTGGCTTTTTTAATTTCGGCTATCACTGCGGGCTGACCTGCTGTAATTTTTTCGCGAATTGTTCCAACAAAATCACGAGTGGGTAAGGCTTGTTCCGCCTTAGCGCGCATGGTTACCCATGAGCATTCAATTTTTGCGGCAGCAATTTCTTGCGCCTTAACAGTAAGAATTTTTTGCAGAATGTCAGACATGGCAGACCCTAATATACAAGGTGCGTATTTTAACTTAAGTGCAATGGTAAAATGCGCACTTATAAATGGCTCCGCTTGAATTATGAGGTAGAAATGGATGATATAAAAACATACATGCAACAGGTTGGGCAGGAGGCTCGCGCCGCTTCGCGCATTATGGCGCAAGCTGGCACAGCGAAAAAAAATCTTGCCCTGGAGAATATTGCTGCTGCTATTCTGAGCAGCACCGCACAACTCATTACGGCGAACGCCAAGGATACCGCTGCTGCCCGTGTTAACGGGTTGGATGCGGCCTCCATCGACCGTCTCACCCTAACTGAAAAATCCGTGCGCAGCATGGCAGAAGGGCTTTTGCAGATAGCGGCCCTGCCGGATCTCATCGGAGAGATTAGCGACCTGAAATATCGTCCTTCCGGCATCCAGGTCGGCAAGATGCGTGTACCGCTTGGCGTTATCGGCATCATTTATGAATCCCGCCCAAATGTGACGGCTGATGCAGCAGGGCTGTGCCTGAAATCTGGCAATGCTGCCATTTTACGCGGTGGCTCCGAGGCGATTCATTCAAACCAGGCAATTGCGGCATGCGTCCATCAGGGACTGCGCGAAGCCGGCTTGCCGGAGAGTGCGGTGCAGGTGATCAGCACCACCGATCGTGCAGCAGTAGGCGAACTTATCACCATGCGAGAATACGTGGATGTGATTGTGCCACGTGGTGGGAAAAGTCTAATCGCGCGCATCTCGGAAGAAGCCCGTGTGCCGGTTATAAAACACCTGGACGGTATCTGCCATGTATATATCGACGACGAAGCTGATTTAGAGAAAGCCATCCGCATCGCCGACAACTCCAAAACTCAGCGTTATGGTGTGTGTAATACCATGGAAACCTTGTTGGTGGCTGCCAGTGTGGCGCCGCATGTGCTGCCTCAATTATGTAAAATATATCTGGATAAAGGCGTGGAGCTGCGTGGTGACGAGGCCGCATGTACACTCGTTACGCAAATGGTAATTGCTACAGAAGAAGATTGGCGCACCGAATATCTTGCACCGATTTTGAGCGTGCGTGTGGTGGCTGGGCTAGATGATGCTATTGCGCACATCAACACCTACGGATCACAGCACACTGACAGCATTGTGACGGAGAATTACACCAAGGCGATGCGTTTTTTACGCGAAGTGGATTCCAGCTCGGTCATGGTGAATGCTTCAACGCGCTTTGCCGATGGCTTTGAATACGGATTAGGCGCGGAAATCGGTATCTCCACGGACAAAATTCACGCGCGCGGCCCCGTAGGATTGGAAGGATTAACCTCGCAGAAGTTTATTGTGCTGGGCAGCGGACAGATAAGAAATTAGTACGAACATTTTCACTCAGAATTTCTGTACAACTACACTTGCCTGAAATGATCATGAAAGAAAATTATGAAACAAACTATCGCAGTTAACGTGCCGGATATTGGTGACTTTAAGGATGTAACTATTATCGAAGTATTAGTCCAAATAGGCGAGGCTGTGATAGCAGAGCAATCACTGATCACATTGGAAACCGACAAAGCGACTGTGGAAGTACCTTCCCCCGCTGCGGGGGTGGTGACGGAATTAAAGATCATAATTGGCGACAAGGTCAGCCAAGGCGACTTGATCTTAACTTTAGAAGCAGAGACGGCAGCGGAAGAGCCAGTCTCCTCATCTGTTCAATCCACTCCAGTCGCTTCCATCTCCCCTGTTTCAGAGGAACAGCCAGCTCCCTCACCTGATAAAGAAAGAACGGAGGCAGGAGAAATTTCATATACGCCACAAGTCACTTCTGCTCCATCTTCAACGCCTGAATTTACTATCCCAACCTCATTTTCTTTTGAAAAAGGTGACCTTCACGCCGAAGTTGTCGTCCTGGGTGCCGGTCCCGGTGGCTATGCCGCAGCTTTCCGTGCTGCTGATCTGGGCAAACAGGTAATACTGATTGAACGCCACTCCAAACTGGGTGGGGTGTGTCTTAATGTAGGCTGCATCCCGTCGAAGGCGTTGTTACATATCGCCAAGACTATCACCGAGGCAGATGAAATTTCGCATCATGGCGTAACTTTTAACAAACCGACGATCGACATTAATAAAATTCGCAGCTGGAAGGAAAGCATTATCGCCACACTAACCGGCGGATTAGCCACTTTATCCAAGCAGCGCAAAGTGCAAGTAGTTTACGGTGTGGCGAAATTCAATTCGCCTAACAGCATCACGGTGGAAACCAGCGACGGTAGTAAGGCCATCACGTTTGATAATGCCATCATTGCAGCAGGCTCCAGCGTGGCACGTATTCCCGGTTTTCCGTACGATGATCCACGCTTGATTGATTCCACCGGTGCATTGCTGTTGCAGGATATCCCTGAGCGTATGTTGATTATTGGCGGAGGCATCATCGGCTTGGAAATGGGCACGGTATATGACGCGCTGGGCTCCAAAATTTCTGTGGTCGAATTGGCCGATGGCCTGATTCCCGGCGCTGATCGCGACCTTGTGCGTGTGTTGCATAAGCGCATCGAAAAACGTTACGAAGCAATTTACTTGAAAACAAAAGTCACCAAAATTGAGGCACGGAAGGAAGGGTTGAATATAATCTTTGAAGGTGATAATGCATCACAGCCGCAATTATACGACCGTGTGCTGCTCGCCGTAGGACGTCGTCCAAACGGACACGAAATTAACGCAGCAGCGGCAGGTGTAGTGGTCAATGAGCGTGGTTTCATTCCGGTGGATAAACAACAGCGCAGCAATGTGCCACACATCTATGCTGTCGGCGACATTGTTGGCGACCCCATGCTGGCGCACAAGGCAACGCATGAAGGCAAAGTGGCGGCGGAAGTTATTGCCGGGCATAAAGCCAGCTTCGATGCACTTACTATTCCGTCTGTGGCTTATACCGA
>Ga0335397_10010764_pt1 | contig 11294 bp, 9 predicted proteins | sample MAT04_FD_205740 | JGI IMG/M metagenome (GOLD analysis project Ga0335397, IMG submission 205740) | Freshwater microbial communities from Lake Fryxell liftoff mats and glacier meltwater in Antarctica - MAT-04 (spades assembly) (version 2) ...
CGATGCATGTGTGGCGCCTTGCGGCCGTGCGTCATGCAGCAACGGCCATGAGCGGTGAGGGTGCGGCGGCGTTCGGTGGTCGCTGGAATCCCCCGGGGCGTCGAATGGTGTACACCGCGGAATCGCTTGCGCTCGCCACGCTGGAGCTCTCCGTTCACATCATCGGCGGCCGCGTGGCCTACGTCGCCATGCAGTTCGAACTGCCCGACCATTTGGTCGACGCGCTCGAACTCGGCGGGCTGAAGAAGTCGTGGCCGACCAACGGACCGGCGACTCAACGGATCGGCGAGGCATGGCTGGATTCGCGGCGATCGGCGGCGATTGCGGTACCAAGTGCACTCGTCGATGCTCGCAGTGGTGAACGCAACGTGCTGCTCAATCCGGCGCACCCGGGTCTCAGCTCGTTGCGCGAACTCCAGCGCTTCGACGTGCTCCTCGACGAACGTCTTTAGTCGGAGGGCGGGAGGTCGCCGGTTGCGAGGAGGTGTTCGAAGCCGGCGAGGTCGAGCATCGGGACACCCAGTCCCTGCGCCTTGGTCAGCTTGCCGGCACCCGGCTCGGAACCGACCACGACTGCGAACGTCTTCGCGCTCACGCTGCCCGGGCTCTTCCCACCGCGGTCCTTGATGGCGATCTCCGCACTTTCTCTGGTGTAACCCTCCAGCGAGCCCGTCACGACGACGGTCTTGCCGGCAAGGATCTGCGGTTGACGGCTGACCTCCACGAGGCCGAACTCGACGCCCGCGGCACGCAGCTTCTCCACGAACACCTGGTTCGCCTGCACAGCGAACCACCGGACGATGGCCGCGGCAATGGTGGGGCCGACGCCGTCGGTGGTGGCCAGGTCCGCCTCTGAGGCGTTCATCACGGCGTCGAGCGTGCCGAACGCCCTGCTCAGCGAATCGCTCGCCGACGGCCCGAGACCTTTGCACCCCAGCGCCGTCAGCACCTTCGGCAGCGGCCGCGTCTTGGAACCGTCGATCGCCGCAAGGAGGTTGTCGGCCTTCGTGTCGCCCCATTTGTCGAGCGTGAGCAGCTGCTCGCGTGTCAGCGAATAGACGTCGCCCGGGTCCGTGACCAGCCCGGCTTCGCTGAGCTGGATGACCGTGCTGTCCCCCAGACCCTCGATGTCCATGGCCCCACGAGAGGCGAAGTAGATGATTCGCTGATCGCGTTGGAACGGGCAGGCAGGCTCGATGCAGCGCGTATCGGCCTCACCCTCGGGTCGCACGAGTTCGGTCTTCAACGGACAGGGGCACAGCCGCGGAAACTCCCACGGAACGCTGCCAGCAGCGCGCAGCGACAGCACCGGCCCGACCACCTCGGGGATGACGTCGCCGGCCTTGCGGACGACGACGGTGTCGCCGGGACGAACATCTTTGATGGCCACCTGGTCCTGGTTGTGGAGGGTGGCCATTCCGACAGTCGACCCGCCCACGAAGACCGGCTCGAGCACCGCGAAGGGTGTGGCGCGGCCCGTGCGGCCGACCGAGACCATGATGTCGCGCAGGATCGTGGTGCGCTCCTGCGGTGGGAACTTGAAGGCGATGGCCCACCGCGGCGCACGCGACGTGAAGCCCAACATCTCTCGCTGTGCCAGCGAATCGACCTTGATCACGACCCCGTCGATCTCATACGCCAACGTGTGGCGGTACTCCTGCCAGTGTCGGCAGAACTCCATGACCGCGACGAGTCCATCGACGAGGCGAATCTCCGGGTTGACGGGAAAGCCGATGGATTGCAAGTACTCCAACGTCTCGTGATGCGACGTGAATTCGGGGCCGCCCACCACCTCGCCCAGCTGGTAGCTCCAGAACGCCAAGCCGCGCCCTGCGGTGATCGTCGAATCCTTCTGCCGCAGACTGCCGGCACCTGCGTTGCGGGGGTTCACCGGCACCGGCTCGGGCTTGCGACCGGCCGCGAGGCGCGCCACGTTCTCTGCCTCCTTCGCTGCCTGCAACCGTGCGAACGCATCCAGCGGCAGATACACCTCGCCGCGCACCTCGATCACGTCGGGCGGCGGCGCTCCCTGCAGCAGCTTGGGCACCGCGACGATGGTCGCGACGTTGGCCGTGACGTCCTCACCTACCCTGCCGTCGCCACGAGTTGCAGCCTGCACCAGCGAGCCGTTCTCGTAGCGCAGGCTCATCGCCAGACCATCGATCTTCAGCTCGCAGACGAAGCGGGCCACTTCCCCACCCAGGCCACGGGTCACCCGTTCGCCCCACGCGGCCAGCTCATCGGCATCCATCGCGTTGTCCAGGCTGGTCATCGCCACGCGGTGAACGACCGGCGAGAACGCCTCGTTCAAGACGCCGGTGGCAACCTGCTGCGTCGGCGAATCTGCACCGGCGAACTCAGGATTCTCGACCTCGACGCGGGCCAACTCACGCACCAGCTGGTCGTAGTCCGCGTCGCTGATCTCGGGTGAGTCGTCGGCGTAGTAGCGCTCGTTGTGGTGAGCGATCTGCGATCGAAGTTCGAGGATCCGCTCGAGTGGCGTCATCCCCCCATTGTCGCTCACGCGCGCCGTTTGGCCACCGTTGCGATTGCGCCGGCCATGGCGATGAGTGAACCGATCAAGATGATCCACAGTCCTGGGCCGCTGGACGCATCGACACCCAGGGCGCCGGCCAGATCAACTGCGTCGCTGACATCGCCGATGTCGGCCAGTGCTGCAAGCAGGGCGAACGCCGACACGATGATTGCCAGAATGCCGACGGCCAGCACCTTGCGCGCTGCCAGCTGGACAATCCCGAACGCGAGAACGACAAGCCCGAGGAACAGGAATACCGGGCCGTCCTTCGAGGCGCCGCTGTCGTCGGTGGAGAAGCCCGTGTAGCTCGTGCCGAGAATGGAGAACCACGTGAGGAACGAGCCCAGGATCACGAGTGCGCCGCCCCCCATCAACATTCCTGACCCGACGGGGACCGCTGGACGCGGTGCCCTCGCTGCAGGCCCACCCGCAGCCGGAAACCCGGGCGCTGCATACATGGGGGTCGAAGAGGTGGGCGGCGATGGCGGAGCAGGGGCTCCGAACGGCGATGGCGCTGCGCCCATCGGTGGGGCCGGGGGGCTGGGGATCTCGTTGAAGTCGCTCATCGTCGCGAGTGTAGGACGGACGTCAGCACCGCTCGAGCGACGATGGTGCCGACGCGACTGACCTATGCGCCGAGCACCCAGCGTGATGCGGTGGCCTGGTCGCGGACGCGACTGCTGACCTCCGCAACGCAGCGGTGCACCCGCTCGGCGACCGCCGGAGTGTGCGAGGCGAGACCACACTCGGGCGTGATGATCGCTTGCTCACGCAGTAGCACGGGGTCTGCGCCGCGCTGCACCAGTTCGCACCAGAGCGCACACAGCTGTCGCCAGGGACGCTCGGCCGAGTTGACGATGGGACCGCTGGTGGGCACGACGCCCCAGGCGATGTGGCCACCCTGTTCCATGAAACGCACCAGATAACCCGCAGACTCGGCGATCTCGGGCCGTACCGGCAGCGAGAGGATCGCCGGGCCGGCAGCGAGCTGCGACGGTATGTCGGTGAGGCCGCAGACATGCAAGCCAGAGATGGCCGACGAACCCTCGATCATGGCCAGCGCTCCCGAGACGAGGTCGATGGCGGTGTCGGGGGCAAGTGAGAACCCGGGTTGCATCAGGTCGACGAGCGCCGGTTCTTCGATGAAGACCAACTGCTGGCTACCCGGCAACGCAACGTCGACCGCATCGAGGAGATGTTGCACTCGCGTCCTGACGCAGCGCACCGCAGCCTCGAACGCCGCGGTCATCGGTACACCGGCACGCATCAGCGCCAGCCCGAAACTGACCGGCCCGACGAACTGCCACTTCACCGAGCCGGAATACTGCTGCTCACGAGCCAAGTCGAGGAACGTGCGGAAGCCCACGAAGGCATCGTGGTCGAGGTCGGTGATGATCGGCGCGAGGGGGTCGATCAAGTTGGCGTCGACCGCAATGCTGCCGTATTGGCCAACGGTGATGCCCTGCATGCCGACCATTGCCTGCGCCATCGAGCCTTCGGCCGGTGAACGACGAGGGAGTGTCGGGATGGCAGGCAGCTCCATCTGCTGCAACACGAACGCCGCTGCATCCGAGGCGTCGCGATGAGGAAGCCCACCGATGCCGGTGGTGATGCCGCTGGGCAATTGCACTGATTTCATCGTGAGCCTCCTTTCTGTTGCCGTATCGGTCGCGAGCGGCCCGCGCTCCTGTGCAATCGTCCCACGCAAGGGCGAATCGCTTCGAAGCGTGGCAACCGTTTGCAGATACGTTGGCCTGATGCGTTGCTCTTCGACAAATCTGCCGTCGCACCGATGAACACCTCCGCCCTCACCACACCCCGAACTTCCCTTTGGGCACTGCGCGCCTTGGTGGTCGTTCTGGCGGCCTCGATGTCGGTCGCCATCGCGAATGCCGCCGACTCGCGCAGCTCGACAGCCACTCCCGTCGCAACGATCACATGGGGCCTGGCGACGATGGCAATGGTCATTGCACTTGTCGTTCCCGGCCCGCTCGCGCTCACGGTGCTGCGTGTGCTGGCGCCGGCCACGGTGCCCGCGACGGTCACTGCCTTGGTGCTCGGAGGCGGCGCACTGTGGGGCACCGTCGCCGTCGTTGCAGCCGTCGTGACCAGTCTGGTTGCGTTGTCGGCGGAAGCGGCGGAGGCGTTGGTGCAGGGGTCGGCATATGGCCGCGAGTACCGGCTGCCGCTGCGTACCCCCGCTGCGCTGCTGCTGCCGATGCTGCTGGTCTGGTCGGTGTGGTGCACGGTGTTGCTCGTCGCCACCCTCGAGCTCGCGGCCGGGCATTGGTTCGTCGGCGTCGCGCTGGCGGCTCTCGCCGGTGCGTTGGGCTGGCTGCTCGCCAAGCGGCTCCATCACTTCTCTCGCCGTTGGCTCGTCGTGGTTCCCGCCGGGCTCGTGGTGCACGACGCCGTCACTCTGGGCGAAACGTTGATGGTGCAGCGGGGCAATGTCGTGATGGCGCATTTGGCCCCGGCCGACACGCAGGCAGCGGACCTCACCGGCCCAGCCGCCGGCCACGCGCTGGAGATCGTGCTGCGCGACATGGAACTGGTGGTGCTGGCAGCAAGCGTCGAGGAGCCAAAGGGCAAGGCCTTGCACGTGCAGTCCATCCTGGTCGCGCCGTCGCGCCCCGGGCGGGCGCTGCACGCGCTTGCCGAGGGCAAGATCCCCGTCGGCTAGTGCTCTGACCACCTTTGTTCGCGCGCTGGTCAGTGCTGGGGAGACCGGGCTGCGCTGCGCTGAGAGGCGAACGACGCTACCGAAGTTTCTGGGTGTGCTGCGTCTCGGACTGCGGAACTGACGACGCCCACGACCAGCTGTGGAACCACCGCCACCCAGAAAATCCGTGCGCACACAAACGGGTGAATTCCGGCTCGCTGGGCGGACTTGGTGTTCGTCGGTCGGGAAATCGGGACGCCCAGAGTGCGCACGATTGCGGTCAGGGCACTCGTCATGGTCGGCCCTACCCGGCGATCCCGCCACCCAGGACGTAGGTGTCGGTTGCGTCGTAGAGAACCACGCTCTGTCCCGGCGACACGCGGCGTTGTGGCTGCGCCCAGCTCACCAGCGCGGCGTCACTGTCAAGTGTGACGATGGCAGCCTGCGTAGCGCCGTGGGCGCTGCTCTGCACCAACACATCGCCATCGACCGGCAGGTGCGCCCAGGTCATCGCGTGCACCACCATCGAGTCGCAGAGCAACATCGACTCATCGCCGACCTTGACGGTCGCGGTGGCCTGGTCGATGTCGACGACGTAGCGCTTCGGCCCGCCGCCCGGCAAACCGATGCCGCGGCGCTGGCCCAACGTCACCATCTCCACCGACTCGACCGCACCGAGGATGGTGCCATCCACGGCGTCGACCACTGTCGCCGGGCGGAATGCGATTCGGCTACCGAGAAACGCCGTGCGACCGCCGGTGTGGGTGATGAAGCACACGTCCTGGCTGTCTGGTTTGTCGGCGGTACGGAGCCCCATCGCGGTCGCCCGAACCCGCACTTCCGCTTTGGTCAGATCACCGATGGGGAACAGCGTGCGAACCAATTCACGCTGGGGCAACATGTGCACGACGTAGCTCTGGTCCTTCGCCATGTCTTCGCCGCGGGCCACGTACCGAACACCGTCGCGCTCGATGATGCGGGCGTGATGGCCGGTGGCAACCGCGTCGAAGCCGAGCAGATCCGCGCGCTCGCTGAGCCGATGGAACTTGAGGTGGCGATTGCACTCGATGCACGGGTTGGGCGTCAGCCCCTGCTGGTGAGCGCTGACGTACGGCGCGACGACGTGTTCGTCGAAGTCGTCGGTGAAGTTGAAGACCAGGTGGTCGATACCAAGCTGCTGGGCGACACGGCGAGCGTCATCCACGTCGGCCACCGAGCAGCAACCGGTATCGCTGTCGCCACCCCACAAGCGCATGGTGATGCCGACAACCTCGTGGCCGTCGCGCAACAGTTCGGCCGCGGCCACCGACGAATCGACACCACCACTGAGTGCCATCAGTACTTTCACGACACGGCCACCACAGTTCGACGAAGTTGGTGCACTGCGCGCACGATGACGTCGACACCGTGGTCGACATCGGCGGCGGTGGAGGTGGCGCCCAGAGTGAGGCGCAGCGCGCCCTGCGCCAGATGGCGGGGCACACCCATTGCGCGCAGCACGTGCGAAGGCTCCATCGCGCCTGCCGCACAGGCAGAGGCCGCGCTGGCACACACCCCAGCCTCGTCGAGCAGGAACAGCAGTGCCTCGTTCTCGATGCCCTCCACGCACAGGTGCGCCGACCCGGCAACCTTCGCACTGCGCGGCACCGTTTCATGCACACCAGGCAGCTCGGCCACCAGCCGGTCGACCATCAGATCGCGCAATGCGGCGATACGGGGCAATTCACCGGCTCGCTGAGCATCGGTCAGACGCAGCGCTTCGGCCATCGCCACGATGCCGCCGACGTTGTGCGTGCCGCTGCGGCGCTCTCGCTCCTGCCCGCCGCCGATGAGAGCCGGCTCGAACGTGATGCCCTCGCGGGCAACCAGCACGCCAACGCCCTTGGGCCCTCCGAACTTGTGCGCCGACAGCGCGACTAGATCGACGTGCGGCCAGATGGTGCGCAGATCCAGCCAGCAGGCTGCCTGGACCGCATCGGTGTGCAGCACTGCGTCGGGTGCGAGACGACGCACGATCTTCGAGACCGCAGACATGTCGTTGATGGTGCCGACCTCGTTGTTGACCGCCATCACGCTGACCACCGACACGTCGTGGGTGGCGCTCAGTACGTCAGCCAGCACGTCGAGATCCACCGCAGCGGTGCTCGTCGTCGCCACCACCGTCCCGTGCGTGATGTGTACGCACTCCAGCACGGCGTGATGCTCGGCGGCCGGGCACACCGCCGTGCCACCGCGCCGAGCGAGGACACCGCGAATCGAGGTGTTGTCAGCCTCTGTACCGCCGCCGTTGAAGATCACTTCGCCGGGCTTGCAACCGATCGCGGCGGCAATCACCTCACGTGCATCGTCGATGGCCGTGCGCGCTTCGCGGGCGAAGCGATGGGAACCGGACGGATTCGCAAATCGCTCCGAGAAGTACGGCAGCATGGCCGCGACCGCCTCGGGGCGCATGGGCGTGGTGGCCGCATGGTCGAGGTAGGTGTAGCCGGACATCCCTACAGGCTACGAACGTGCGAGGAATTGTGGCTGCGCGGCCTGGCCCGGCTGCCATGCAGTCGGCTGATGCGTGGGGAAGTTCCGACGCTGATAGCGACTGATCACACACAGCAAGTACGCCTCGGGGTGCACACGACGTGAGTCGTGACGCAAGGTGGCGGCTGCGCGACCTGCAAGATCGGTGGCCAGGGCGTAGCGGGCATCCACCGAAAGCTCACGGTTCCGAATCAGGAAAGTGCGGATGACGGTGTACTGCTCGTCTGTCATCGCTGTCGGGTCGATCGTGGCAGCGAACAGTTCCAGTCCCACCGGCACCGGGAACCACACGGCCGGCGGCAGCAGAGTGCGGCTCGGGTCGCGGATCACGATGGTGCCTGCGATCAGGTCCCCCACTCGCTGGTGACGAGCCGTGCCCATCACCATCAGCATTCCGGTCACCCCCAGCGGCGGAAGGAAACGATCGACGAGCCCGCCCATCATCCGCAGCGACGCGTGCCGCAAACGGATGGGAGCCCCTTCCAGCGTCACTGCGCGCAGACCCAACGCCCGCTTCCCGATGGTGCGTCCACGCATCAGCGTCTCGGACACGACCGGGTAGCCCATCAGCACAGCGGCCACCAACAGGGCAAGGCCCATGTTGGACGACGACGAATCTGCGACCCCGCTGATCGCCAGCAGCATTGCCCCCAACCACAGGATCGCCAGTTGGATCGCGAAGTCGATGATGCCCGCGAACACCCTCGACGCAACGCCGGCAGTCTCCACGTCGAGCACGACTGCCTCAGGGGTGACGATGCCATCCATCAGTCAACTACCCTACGCAACCAGTGGACATCGATGCGTTCGTGGCGGCACATCAGGGCGCGTGGTGGCGGCTGCAGCAGCTCACCGAACGAGCTCGCAGGGTCACCCAGGTCACGCCCGACGAACTCGATGAGATGGTGCATCTGTATCAGCGCGCCGGCGCCAACCTTGCCAATGCGCGTGTCGAGTACGCAACCGATTCGGCACTCGTCAACCGACTGACGCTGCTGGTCAGCGATGCACACGGCGTGCTCTACGGGCAACGCGATGTCGAGGTCAGGCGCGGCGTCACGCAGTTCGCCACCGTCACTTTTCCCGCTGCCATCTATGCACTACGGAAGTACATCCTGGTCGCCGCGCTGCTGACGTTCGTGCCGTGGGCCGTGTTCCAGATCTGGCTCTCCGTGTCCCCGACCGCCTTCGATGTCGCCGCGCCCGACGGGTCTGGCCAGCAATACATCAACCAGGACTTCGAGGACTACTACTCCAACCAGCCCTCGCAGAACTTCGCGACGCAGGTGTTCTTCAACAACATCCGCGTCGGCTTCCTGGCGTTCGCTGCCGGCGTGTTGCTGTGCGTGGTCACGGCAGCGCTGCTGGCATGGAACGGCGCGAACGTCGGAATGGCCGGTGGCCTGTTCACTCACGCGGGGCAGGCCGACAAGTTCTGGGGGCTGATACTCCCGCACGGCATGCTCGAACTGTCGGCCGTCGTGGTCGCCGGCGCAGCGGGCCTGCGTATCGGTTGGGCGATCATCGACCCAGGTGATCGGCCACGCTTCAACGCCCTCACCGATGAGGCCCGCCGTTCCGGCAGTGTTCTGGTGGGGCTGGTCGTCGCCTTCCTGTTGGCCGCCGTCGTCGAAGGTTTCGTCACCGGTCGCCCGTGGCCGACGTCGCTGCGGGTCGGCATCGGAGTGTTCGTGTTCACGCTGTTCTGGGGCTGGACCATCGTCTTTGCCGTGCGTCTGCGCCGCCAAGGCCTGGAGACCTTCGCCCCCGACGCCGCCCTCGCCTAGCGCCCGGCACCCTCCTGGTCTGACGCCCTCCTGGCCTGACACCCTCCTGGTCTGACACCCTCCTGGTCTGACACCCTCCTGGTCTGACACCCTCCTGTTCTGACACCCTCCTGTTCTGACACCCTCCTGTTCTGACACCCTCCTGGTCTGACACCCTCCTGGTCTGACACCCTCCACCACCCATGGGCGGGTAAGGGTGTCGTAACTGGCAGGTTTACTCACCCTTGGGCGGCAAGTGGTGCCAGGTTGCCGGCTAGATGCCTGGCGGCTCGAGGCGCGGCGACTTACAGGCGGCCGCTGGCTTTGACTTCCAGGTACTTGTCGACCAGTTCGGTGGCCAGGCTGCCCGGGGCCGCATCGACGACGAGTGCGCCGGCTGCTCGCAGCCGGGCGGTGGCACGTCCCCGCTGGTGCAGCGCATTGACCGCGGCCGCCTCGCGATAGGCCTCGCTGGCCCACTGATGGTCGCCTCCGGCAGCCCACTGCTTCACGGCCGGGTCCTGCACGGCAGCAACGACGACAAGGTGACGACGGGTGATGATCGGCAGTGCCGGCAGCAGCGCCTGCTCGACGGCGGACTCGACGAGATCAGTCAGCACGATGAACAGTGAGCGCCGACGGAAGCGAGCGGTGGCGTAGTGGAACGCCGCCATGTACGCGCTCTCGCTGTAGTCGGGCTCCAGCATGTACATGGCCTCGGCGGCCCGGCCGAGCTGACTCTTGCCGTTCGTCGGCACCACGACGCTGCGCACCTGACGGTCGAAGGCCAGCATGCCGACTCGGTCACCCATCGTCGTCGCTGCCTGCACCACGCCCAACACCGCATCCATTGCGTGTTCCACGCGCGGCACACCGCCAACTGTGCCGGCCATCACACGACCGTTGTCCAACAACAGCACCACATTCTGATTTCGTTCCGCCCGGTACTGCTTGACGATCGGGCGCTGCAGGCGCACCGTCGATGGCCAGTCGATACGCCGGAACTCGTCGTCGGGCCGAAAGTCGCGTAACTGGTCGAACTCGGCTCCGCCACCATTGGTGCGAATGCTGCGGAGCCCGACCTCCAACACTCGCGGCACCCGAATACGGCGCTGCACTTCCGCACGGCTGGGGTATGCGGGCATCACTCGCAGACTCCCCTGGACAGCCCGCGTCGCTTGACGATTCACCAAGCGCAGCGGGCCCTCCACGCGAACGGTGACATCGCGAAGTGGGAACCGGCCACGACGACTGGGCCGCAGCACGGTCTTCGCGTGCAGACGCGCACCCGGCCGCAGGGTGGCACTCACCCGCCGCCGCTCAGCCTGCAGGCTCGGCCACAGCGCGTCGGTGACCGTCACCCTCGCGTGGCGCGACGCACGGTTGTCGACCAACCAGGTCAGCGTCACGGCCTCGCCCATCGTCACCGTCTCATCGACGTCGCGCTGTACGTCGATGCGCTTGGGCGACACGCCCAGCACGGCGTCCACGATGAATGCGACCAGCAGCAGCAACTCGACGACGACCATCGCATTCCAGCTACGGCCCGGCCACGCAAACAGCGCGAGACCCGAGATGGCGACGAGCGCGGCGAACCACACTGTTGGCAACGGGTAGGCGATGCGGTGCTTCATGCAGGTCGAGCGTGCTCAGCGAGGCGTCGGAACGGTGGCGAGAATGCCGTCGAGCACGGCGTCGGCCGATGTGCCCTCCAGCTCCAGCTCGGGGCGGACCATGATGCGATGCCGCAGGCATGGCTTGGCAACCGCTTTGACCTCGTCGGGCGTCACGAACGCCC
>Ga0335397_10010765_pt1 | contig 11294 bp, 9 predicted proteins | sample MAT04_FD_205740 | JGI IMG/M metagenome (GOLD analysis project Ga0335397, IMG submission 205740) | Freshwater microbial communities from Lake Fryxell liftoff mats and glacier meltwater in Antarctica - MAT-04 (spades assembly) (version 2) ...
CAGATATAAGCGAAACTAACTCACCCCACGCGCAAGGCAAAGTTAGTCTGCCAATTACTCATTACTGAAAGAATCCAGAGGGCATTTTTCATGGCTAAATTTCATCTGATGCAGTCGAGCACTGCTTTGTTCACTGCGCTAACCTTAATTTCAGGAGCCGCAACGCCCCTAGTGATTCAGGTTTCAGCTCAAGCTCAAATCGTATCTGCCACGACCTTTAGTGATGTTGCTTCGGGCTACTGGGCAAAGGGCTATATTCAAGAATTGGCAAACCGCAATATTTTAACGGGCTTTCCCGATGGTAGTTTTCGTCCTGACGAGCCTGTAACCCGCGCTCAATTTGCCGCCATGTTGCGTACTGCGTTCAAGGGTAACCCCGTTCGTAATAACGTTAACTTTAAAGATGTTCCCAACGACTACTGGGCATCAGCCGCCATTCGTGACGCCTACGCCAAAGGGTTCATGAGTGGTTATCCCGAAAATGATTTCCGTCCGGGTGAAAATATTCCCCGTGCTCAAGTCTTGGTTGCCCTCACCAGTGGCTTGAGCTATGCTCCTAGCGGTGCAGTGGGCACAACGCTACAGTCTTTCAGCGATGCTAGCTCCATTCCTGATTGGGCACGCAACAGCATTGCCGCCGCCACTGAAAAGAAAATTGTCGTCAACTATCCCAACGCCCAGTATCTCAACCCCACTCGTCCTGCCACCCGCGCAGAAGTGGCAGCATTTATCTATCAAGCAATGGCGAGTGCGGGCGATATGGCAGTCGTGATGTCGCCTTATGTTGTGGGTCAATCATCCGTTCAAATCCCTATCGGTACAACCATTCCTACCCGTTACGACAAAGCCGACAAGATTCTTCTGTCGATGGAAGAGCCTGAGCCGGTGCCCGTGTCGCTAACCATCAATCGCAACATTACTTCGGCTGCGGGCAAGGTGCTAATTCCTGCTGATAGCGAAGTGGTCGGCGAGTTGCGCGTTGTAAAAGATAAAGGCGCTCGGTTCTTTGCCCAGAAATTAGTGACTCCTGATGGTACCGAGATGCCGATGAGCGCTACGTCTCAGCTCATTACTCAGACCGAAGTTGTGCGTCGGGGTGCCAACGTGCTAGAGCTTCTGGCAGGTGCAGCGCTGGGTGCGGGTGCAGCCGCAGGGGTTGCCGCAGTAACGGGCGATCGCGCTGTTGCCACTGAAGAAGTGCTAGGCGGTGGCGCAGTGGGCACACTGCTTGCGACCTTCCTGGGGCGCAACCGCGTCACGTTGATTACCATTGACTCCAACACAGATTTGGATCTAGCATTAGATTCCCCTCTAGCACTGCTGTAAAAGGGTAAGGAAAATCTGAAGATAGGGCGATTAGTCTATTAACTTTACCCCGCCCTGTCGCAAAATCTGCCATCCCTTCCCAGTCCATTTTGCGACCGTGGAAGGGATGGCAGTTTTAATAGGAATGTGACCAAATGGGGCTAAGATGCCCTGTAGCTCGGTTAGTTCGGTAGGCAACAAGGTCGAAACTTCGGGAAACTGAGTGTTGATATCGGTGAGGGTTTCTAAGGGTGGTTTGCCAGAACGGTTAACGCTGGTCGTTGCCATTGGGCTAGTCAGCGTGAGAATGTAGCGGGCAACCCCACTGTGAGGCACCCGGATGCCAATCGTCGTTGGATCGATTGGATTCATGGCGATCGGCAAGCGATCGCTGGCAGGCAACACCAACGTCAGCGCTCCCGGAAAATATTGGGCGGCAACACTTTGCCAAACTTCCATTTCAGCGGCACTGCCCTGCACGTATTCCCAAAGATCCGTCGCATCAGCCCCCATCAAAATCAACGGTTTATCTAGACTGCGCTGCTTTGCCTCAAAAATTAAAGCAGCCCGATCGGGTCGAACGGCTAAGGCGGGCAAGGTATCGGTCGGGAAACTGATCAGGCGATCGCCAGAACGAGCCGCAGCAATCAATTGGGTCAAAGAAACAGAGGGCATAGGAAGTGGGTTAAACATCAGCAATCCAATATTTAGCCTACACCTTTCTTCGACCATCAGATATGTGATACTAATGAAGCTCAAAAATCAGCCCTGATATGAATCGCAGCTTTTGGATCATCGCTTTAATTGCCTTCGCCAACTCACTCAGTTTCACGATTCTCATTCCTATTCTCTATTTGTATGGTCGGCAATTTGGGCTCAATGACTTCCAAACAAGCTTATTGTTTTCGACCTATGCGATCGCCCAATTCTTTGCTACCCCCGTCATCGGCAAATTATCCGATCGCTTTGGGCGCAAGCCTCTACTAATCATTAGCTTAGCCGGAACCGTGATCGCCAACTTCTTCGCCGGAACCGCCACCACCGTTGTCATTCTGTTCTTGGCACGTTTTTTGGATGGCATCACCGGGGGCAATTCATCGGTGGCGCAAGCCGTCATTTCAGATGTAACAACCCCAGAGACACGAGCAAAGGGATTTGGCATTTATGGCGCCACCTTTGGTTTGGGGTTCGTTTTAGGGCCTGCCATTAGCTTATTGGCGCAGCAGATTTCTTTAGGAGCTGGATTTTTAGTCTCATCGGCGATCGCCTTCATTGCCCTCATCATCACCATCTTTTTTCTGCCCGAAACCCTCCCCACTAAGGCAGAAAAATCCCACAATATCTTTGACTTAGGCTTGAGCAGTTTAATCACCGGATTGGCCATTCCCAAAGTCGGTATCCTGCTGATCATCAATTTTTTGATTGGCACTACTTTTACTATCTTCACCTTTGCATTCCAACCCTATTTCCTTGAAGTATTAGGACAAAGTAATAAAGAGTTAACCTTGATGTTCTTTACATTTGGTGTGCTGGGAGTATTGATGCAGCTTCAGGGTATTAAATTTTTGATTCGCAAGTTTAGTTTGATCAGCATTTTACTGTTTTCTGTGTTTGTTCGGAGTGTGTCGTTTACCTTAATGCCTATCTTTCCAAACGTTGTCTATTTTGTCTGCGTTAGCATTGTCTTTTCATTGTTCAATTCTTTGGTACAACCGATGATCACGACCTTGATCTCGCTCAATGCTAAGCCGGAAATGCAAGGCACAGTGATTGGTTTAAATACCTCATATCTGAACGTTTCTAATGCTTTTGGTCCTTTAATTGCAGGGTTGTTGGTCAACCATAACAATCCTGCTACTTATAGCTATCCGTTCTATTTGGCTGGAGGCTTGACTTTTGCGGTGCTGTGGTTTGCGATCGCCACTCGTAAGCAATATATGCCCAACCACCAATAAAATCTCCATCCCTCGTTCCCAGATAGGGCATAGGAACGAGGGAAACGCTTATAGAAAATGTTCTGGTTAGAACTGATCTTAACAGGATAGATCAGGGGCGCGATCGCTCGTTGAATCTCTTACAATAAGACGTGTAAGATACAGACTTCTATGTCTCAATCATTTCTTTGTCCTTACCTCAAGACCTTTATTGAACTGACTGAAGAACGCTACCAACATATCCTCTCAACTCATCCCGGCACCCTCCCCGACTATCTTACCCAACTTGCAGATACACACTCAGCAAGTCAAAGGTCGGATAGCATTTGCAATAAAATAAGACATAAAACAGTTTCTCTGCCATTGTCCCTAAGGTTGCTTTACGCCCACCGCTTGGAGCGCGTCGACGCACTCTCCCCGGCTTCACCAGGCTGTGCTGATAAGCTGCCGTAAAACTGGGCAACAGTACCTCAAACGCTTTGCGATTCAGACCTTTCATCGCTCGCATCAGGCGATCTTGGTGGAGAATGCGTTCTAGATCCAGCATGAGGAGGATACCTTGCAACTTCCCAATATTACCCTCTATTTCCCAACAGGTCTAATAGCCCAGAATTACATTCGAGAGAGAGCCACAATCTTCGCTATCTTATTACTCTGCAATCCGCTTAGTTCATCAATAGTGAGCCAGCCTTCTTTAACCAGACCCGCAAAAACGAACATAAGCGCTGAATATCTGTAATCATATTTGCCATCAATATCATATCTTTTTGCACTTAACAAATCATGCAAACGCCATAGATCATCGGGTTTTTCAATTTGATTTGAGCCTTCCCGAACTGCTTGTATTAAACCGCTCAGTTCTCGTTCATAGGCTTTATTAAAAGCTGTTTGAGCCACGTTCTTTTCTATATCAGTCCAATCAGTATCAGGTGCTTGCATTGTTAAAGTTAAATCTATGAATGTTATAGTATTGTAACGAATTTCTAATAGATTTTAAACCTAAATAGCTCAGTACAGGACAAAACTTGCAAAGAAGGAACAAAAGAGGGTTTCATGAGAATTACCACATTCCAAACATGAAACCCTATGAAGCAGATTACTTTAGGGATCTGCATTGAAATAAAGTCCTAATGGGATGCGTTAGCTTTCTAGCCCCCTAAATCCTCCAATTCTGGGGGACTTTGAAAGGCTCGGAAGTCCCCCAGAATTGGGGGATTTAGGGGGCGGATCGGGACGTTATTTCATTGCTACTCCCTTAATTAAGCAAACATTGCAGCCCCATCTGGGCTGGCACGGAGCCAGGATGATGTTTCTGGCTCTGTTTCTGGTGGCGTTGTTTCGAGTCAAGAGTGTCAACTTTTCAGAACTGGCGACTGGCTTCATGGGCAGCGCCCAATTGGACTCGAATTACAAGCGGTTGCAGCGGTTTTTCAGCGAATTTGAGTTGGACTATCATCGGATTGCTCGACTGGTTGCCCATTTGATGGGGATTCCCCAACCCTGGGTCTTATCGATTGACCGGACAAATTGGGAGTTTGGCGATCAGGTGTTCAATATTCTGATGTTGGGTGTCGTTCATGATGGCGTAGCCTTTCCGCTGTTATGGCTGATGTTGGATAAAAAGGGTAATTCCAATAGTGGGGAGCGCATCGATTTACTGGATGAGTTTTTCGAGGTCTTTCCAGAAGTTGAAGTCGCCTACCTAACTGGCGATCGGGAGTTTTTAGGACAGGTTGGTTTGAGTCTTGACTGGAGAGATCCCAGCTCGAATTTCGGATCCGCATCCGGGAAAGTGACAAGCTTGATGACGGCTGCCAATCTTTCAAAGCAAAGGTGGTGTTTAGCGCTCTGCCCATCAATCAACAGCAAGTGCTCCGCCATCGCCGCCAAGTTTGGGGGCACTGGGTGTATATTTCGGCACTCCGACGCGAAGATGGGAAATTGCTGATTGTGATTACCAACCATCGTCCTCATCAGGCGATCGCTGATTACGGAAAAAGGTGGGGCATTGAAACACTTTTTGGCTGTTTGAAGACGAGAGGATTTTGTCTAGAATCCACTCATCTTAAAGATCCAGAGCGGCTCAGTCGCATGATCGCTCTGCTGACTATTGCCCTATGTTGGGCATTTCTGACAGGAGAATGGTTGGCTCAACAACAGGCGATTCCGATTAAAAAACATGGACGGAAAGCTAAGAGGATGTTTGAAAAGTCTGATCAAGCACCTCAATTCTGGAGATCCCCCTAAATCCCCCTTAAGAAAGGGGGACTTTGAGTTCCGAAGCCCCCTTTCTTAAGGGGGGTTGGGGGGATCGAGCGTAAAAGTCTCGTGATTTGCTACTTTTCAAACATCCTCTAAGAGTATTTTCCGTCACGGTTTTGATGATCTCCGTCGAATCCTCCTCAATCTAGAATCCTTTACTGACGAGCTTTTTCACGCTCTTAATTTTTTGTCCTGTACTTAGCCTAAATAGAGGTTTTTCTGTGTCCTAAAAAAACAAAAGAACGCTCTTGGTCAGAGAGCGTTCCCTTAGTGGTGCAGAAAACTTTTTCGAGTCTCACGATGGACAGCCTAGATGATCAAAATAGTGGCTGAAACCCACCGCCCTCGTTCGATTTCTCAAAAAATCCCAAGATCACTGTGTTATTGAGAATCCTTTATCCATAAGGGTTCCAGGAGTTTTCTGCACCACTAAGGAGCGTTCCTATCGATTACACAAAGATATTATTTAGCGAGCTAAGTTGAGAAGTTCTTTGGGCGAAGCTAACAAATCAATGGCGACAAAATAGATTTTATTGTCTGGGCTGAGCAAGAAACGCCAAGCCATGTTCATGCCTACACCTGCACCAAACCAGGCAGTCTGAACTTTGCCTGTTACTTTCACTTGAGTGTAGCCATCCTCAGCAGGCTCAGTCACACCACGCTCAGGTAGAAGCTTGAGATTTTGGCATTCTTCTCTAAAAAATCTCATAACAGCCTCGCTGCCTACAATGGGTCTTTTAAAGGGAGGTTGTAGGGCACCATCGGGAGCAAACAGTTTGATCAGTTCATCAAAATCATTGGCATTCATGTTGTTCATGTAACTGATAACTGTGGGGTTATCAATGCCTTCAATGGTCACTTTAGTCCGCTCTGCCATTTCTCTGGGAGCTGCCACGGGTTCGGCGATCGGAGTGTAACTGCCCATTTTTTGCGAGTCAAATCCCATATCTAAAACGGTGTTGCGTAACACAGTAATCTGTTGACCTTGATCCAGCCCCCGAATTACTTGCAGTACGGCTGCGGCATTGGCAGAGAGCTGGTAGCCAGGAGGAATAGGCGCAACGGTGCCATCTTCCATCCATTGACCTAACTGATACCAAAAGCCCAGCTTAATGTTTGCGCTCCAGGTGCCGTAGGTGCGGCAAATGGGTGTATCAGCGCGGTTTGCCAGATCGCACATTACCTGCGTTTGCTCGGCAAAGCTCATTTGCTTGATCTGGTTCATGGTTCCTTCAGCAAACTGCATACTTGCCGCACCAGGAGCTGCAACGGTGATGGTTGTACCCATTTCAAGATAGGCAAACCAAATCCATGCTAGTTGGTCTTCAGCACTGAGCTGATTGAATCGGGCGATCGTGGCGGGCACAACGTCAGCGGAGAGAGTATCAGGAAAAATGCCCCGAGCTGAATCAATAGTAAATGGCATAGACTTTTACCTTATTAAGTTTGCAAACAGTGCAAGATCAAAGCGACAAACCGCATCAGTTTACCGCAAGCTTCAGCCTCATGAGTAGCTCGTTGCTAAATGTAACTTGATATGTATAAACATTGCAACTACTTGATTTTTGGGCACATTTATGAATGAGGTAATTTTTGGCAAGAGGTATCAATTGGTAGGGAACGATCTATTAGAGGTTGCGTCACTTGCTAAATAACAAGCTAAATAACGGCTGCAAAAAGCTTACACGTCAGCAAAGGCAAAGCTGTTGCCCCAATTTTTGATGTTCATTGCTGAAGAAACTTAGGAGAAGTTCTTATGCTTAATGGTTCCAACCGAGTTGTCCTGACTACTCTCAATCAAGCTCGCGACCTAGGCAATTTGAGCGGAAAGGCTACTTATTCCCAACAAGGAGCAGTCAATAGTGGAACTAACGAGCTGTTTAAGTTTAAGCTTTCTCGAAGCAGTTCAATTAACTTATCTTTAGAAAATTTGAGCAGTAATGCCGATCTACGGTTGCTGAGTCAGAGCGGTAAAGAAATAAAGCGCTCTACCCAAGCTAATAGGGGCAGTGAATCGATTCAAAGCCGATTGGGTGAGGGAAATTACTACATTCAAGTTTCTGCGGTTGGAGGGGGTGCAAGTTATCAGCTAGATATAGAAGGATCGGGGCGATCGCTTGACGCAGGTAACGATATTAAGAATGCTTTAGATACAGGAAGTTTAAGCGGATCGAATCGCTCTTATGAAGGGCGGGCTAGCAAACGAGATAAAGATCTTTATCGGTTCGATTTATCTGAAAAGGGAAGCGTTAATCTGTTGTTAGGTAATTTCCGAAGAGATATGGATCTTAGTTTATTAGATAGAAAGGGAAATGAGATTTCTCGCTCTACTAATAATGATTTAAGTGATGAATTGATCAATGAATCTTTAAACGCAGGCACCTATTTTGTGCAGGTTTCTCGGTTTGGTAATTTGCGGACAAGCTATAAATTAGAGATGTCGGCGGATGGTTCTACGGTAGGTTCGGGTAGCTCAACGAGTGGAACGACAGGCGGAACGACAGGTGGATCAACAGGCGGAAGCTCTGGATCATTAGCAGCGGCAGAATCAGTGTCATCGGCAACTTTCTCGCGTAGTGACGGGGTGGGGGGAAGCGATCGCGAGGACACCTACCGATTTAACTTGAGCAAATCGGGCATTTTTTCGGCTGATATCACGGGATTAGCGGGAAACTCTACGGTTCGTTTGGTGCAAGACAGTAATAATAATGGGGCGATCGATGCGGGAGAAGTTTTATCTGGTAATAAAGTCATCCGTCGATTCCTCAACAGTGGCACCTATTTTCTACAGGTCGCTAGTGATAACAGCCAATCTTTAAGTTACCAAGTCAATACCAACCTGACCGAAGTTGCTTCAAATAGCACTGCCATCAAAGTTACTAAGAGCGATCGCACCAATCTAGATGGTTTAGCCGAACTTCAGGTTTCTCTAGTGAGAGATGGAAAACTCATCGACTCAATTGCAGCCGTATCGGGTCAACCTAGCAAGCAATCTTTCCGAACCGCAGAAATTAGCAAATCTGGATCGGCAGAACCTTTACCCGAAGGCTACTGGGCATTAGGCAGCGTAGAATGGGCGAGCGGAATTAAAGGAGATGAGTCTAAAAGCTGGGCTGACTCGAATGATGGGGTGGGTCCCGCCTGGGTGGGGATGCAGCCGACTTACCAAACTGAGCGGAGTGCGATCGGGTTTCACCTGGACAATAATTCTTACATCTATCCGGGAACGATCGGCTGTGTGGGTCTTCTCAATAAGGCAGATCTGCGTAAGTTTGCGAGTTGGTTTGATAGTTATGATGCGCCCAAAGTGGCGATCGTGGATTGGGGATTGGGTACGGTCGAGGTTTAGACGTATCCGATTGCATCATTGTCCAGGCGGCTTTGGCATTTCAGTGGGAAGGCTAGGAACCTCTGTAGGCAAGGTTAATGTTGCGCAAACTTTTGGCTCTCCATTGGGCATGATTGCCCCACAAAAATTGGTTTCATCCAAATGGACATTACTAAAGTTTGTGCGGGTTAAATCTGCATCTCTAAAGGTGACCGAAGTAAGATCGGTGTCGCTTAAGTTTGCCTCTTCCAAGTTAGCTTCGCGCAGGTTGGCATGGGTTAAATTGGCGTGAGTTAAATCGGCTTGGTGCAAATTTGCATTCCTCAAGTTTGAACGAGTCAGCGTTGTTTCTCGCAGGTTAGCTTGCTGTAAATTTGCATTCTGCAAGTTTGCACTAGCAAGATTTGCACCCTCTAGATTCGCGCCTGTCAAATTGGCTCCACTCAAGTTCATTCCACTTAAATTAGCATTACTCAAATCGTTCCCTGCCAGGTTTGCGTTGCTAAGATTTAAGTGTCGTAAATCTGTTCCTTTGAGGCTAACCCCTTGAAGATTTGCTCCTTCCACATTAGCGCCGCGCAGCAAGCTTCCACCCAAATCTACGCCCTGTAAATCTGCCATAAATAAATTAGCGCCGCGCAAAATGGTAGCGTTGAGATTTGCCCCTGACAGGTATGCAGAAGAAAGGTCAGCCCGCCGCAGATTGGCATTGGCTAAATCGGCTCCATCTAAATAAGCCGCGTGAAGATCGGTACGCATTAAGTTCGCTTGGCTCAAATCTGCGTTGCGCAAATCGGCTGCCCGCAAGCTGCCCCGCTCGACATTTGCTGAATTCAGCGTTGAATTACGCACATCGGCAATGAACAAACTTGCACCTTGCAAATTAGTTTGGTTAAAGTTAGCGCCGCTTAAAGAAGATCCTTCTAAGTTGGCGTCCTGTAGATTTGCCCCTTGTAAGTTTGAACGCCGTAAATCTGCGCCTTTTAAGTTAGCACCGCGCAAATCGGCTTGCTGAAGATCGCGATCGCTTCCTCCGTCGGTCACCAAGTCACGCACCAAGAGCCAGCGTTCTTCTAGCACCGTCAAAATGCTGGTTTGCAAATGATCCAGCCGCGCCCCTTCTAATTGCGCACTCTGCAAATTGGCATCTTCTACATTGGCATTGCGTAAGTCTGCTCCGCGCAAATCAGCATCGCGTAAATATGCCCCGCGCAAATCGGCTCCATTCAAATTAGCCCCGCGCAAATCAGCTCTCTGCAAATTTGCTTGCCGCAAAAATGCCCCTTGTAAATCGGCATCGCGCAAATTGCAGCGGGCACATTGGCGTGTCGCTTGGAGCTGCACCAGGTCATTGGGATTGAGTGCCTGTGCTGGAAATGCAACAGGCAACAGGAGAAGAGCGATCGCCAAGGGTTTAGAAAACATAGTGACGGATAGAGTTGGACTTTTAGCCGATAGACTTTGGAGTTTATCTAGTCTAAATTTTGAAGTCTATCGTCTTAAGGTCTAGGGTTTCTATGGAACGCCTTCAGTGGTTGGGTTTGGTCGCGGCGATGAGTTTACTAGGACAAGTTCCCGCTGTGGCAATGAGTCCCTCAGTCATCAATCAACCTATGCTGTTGGCAAAGCAACCGCAGGAGTTTGACACATTACAAGATTTTAGCTATTGGTCAAATCTTTGCCATTTGCAAACCGATACGGGCATTTATGATCAGGCATTAGAAGCCTGCAAAAAGGCGATCGCCATTGAACCCGAAGACTCTGGGATTTGGGCAGACCACAGCGAGATTTTACTCAAGCTGAGAAAGTACCCTGATGCGATCGCTTCTGCCGATCAAGCGCTGACATTTAATCCCAAAAACTCCCTCGCCCTCACTTATAAATGCATGGCATACGAGGCGCTCAACGATAACGACAAAGCCCTCGATATTTGCACCGAAGCACTCCGCATTGATGGCGCTTGGGGACGCAAATCCCCCGCGATCGCCTGGCTCCATCGAGGCATTATCCTGGCTCAAAAGCAGAACTACGAACAAGCCGTCATTGCCTACGATCGCGTGCTGCTGATGGAGCCGAAAGAATCTATCACTTTGGCATATCGCTGTGCTTCGTTGACTGAACTGGTGCAATATGAATTAGCAATGGCGAGCTGCACTGAGGCAGTAGAAGGCAATGGTAATTGGGGCGATAAATCGGCGGCATTCGCTTGGTTGAATCAAGGTAAACTACTGACTCGGCTGGGAAAATATGCCGATGCGATCGCGGCTTATGATAAAGCGATCGCCATTGATCCGAATAGCGCTGTTACATGGGCAGGACAAGGCTATGTACTAGAAAAATTGCGCCGCTATGAAGAGGCGTTAACCTCCTATAATCGCGCCGTGCAAATCAAAGCCGACTATACGATGGCGCTGGTTGGTCAATGCAAAATGCTCAACAAAACACGACAGTATGAACCCGCTGCT
>Ga0335397_10010776_pt1 | contig 11290 bp, 4 predicted proteins | sample MAT04_FD_205740 | JGI IMG/M metagenome (GOLD analysis project Ga0335397, IMG submission 205740) | Freshwater microbial communities from Lake Fryxell liftoff mats and glacier meltwater in Antarctica - MAT-04 (spades assembly) (version 2) ...
GGCCTGATATATCCGACAATGGGAAGTTGCCCGCATCCGCACCGATATCAGTCGGTGTCAGCGAAGAACGTGTTTGGCCGTCGTAGTCGTCGGTAGCACTAAGAACTGGTTGGCCGCCCGACTCGAGTGCTGTCGCCACACCTGCCTGGAGGTGCAGGTCAAGCGTAGCAGTGGTGCCATTCGGAGCAATGAAATTCGGGTTAACGCTGACGCTGTTGAAATCAAGCCCCGTCGCAGTGCGCCAGTTGGCCAAAGTTGCTTGGTCCAATGCGTTGAACAGGCCTACAAAACCGCCGGTACCAGTAGCGAAGAGGTCATTGTAGTTGCTGGACAAACCTGCCGGGTTAGCGACTGCTCCAGCCACGCTGGTTGCGTAGTGTTTACCGGTGCCAGCACCGTTGGAGCGGGCGTTGTAGAAAATGTTGCTAACAAAGTTCCGCGTACCCGTCGTTGTCAAGCTGCTGAAAGCGAATGTATTGGTGCTGCCTGCACTCACTCCGGCGCCGCCGATATAGACGCTGTTGAAATGGACATTGTGGGTGCCGCCAGCATCCCGGATTCCGATAAAACTGTAACCCGTTTGGATGTCTGCGCCCGCAGCATCCACACCGAGGCGTACCATATTGTTCTGAACATTGGCTACACCGCCGTTCAATTGAATACCAGTAGCGATCCCCGTCAATGCAGAACTCCCCAGATTCATGCTGTGAACCAGGTTGCGCGCCACTATATTGGACGTGACCAAGGGAACACTAATGATCATACCGGTGACCGATGCGGCGACCGTTGGGTTGTTATTGAGCAGCGAGTGAACCGTGTTTTGGCTCACCACGTTGGCGCCCGAGGTAGCCAGGTTGATGGAAATCTGGACTGCCAGGATCGAAGCCGTGCCGCCAGAGCCGACCGCACCGCTGCCGGAGGTCAGATTGCGCACCGTATTGCCGGTGATGGTATAAGAACCGACGTTGGCCGATCCTTGTGCCAGGATGCCCCACAAGATGTTGGCCGTGCCAGCATTGGTTGCTGTCAGGTTGGCGACCGTGTTGTTGGTGATCTGTTGACCGAGGGCGTTCGAGAAGGACACGATGCCTATCAAGGCACCGGTCAGGTTGCCGTCCGAAGTGATGTTGTTGGCTACGGTCGTGCTGCCTATCGTATTACCGGTCACAACAACGTTGTGCGCAGGAGCAGCGGCTACCGTGCCTTGTACGGAAATGCCTCGTATACTGGGCACGGTGGCAGGCGCGCCCGTCACCGTGAGGCTGATGCCACCGATGTTGTTGTTGCTGATGGTAGACACGTTGGTGGGAGAAGTGCCGCCCAGAATGATTCCATTGAACACGAAGGCAGTACCGCTGGCAGACACCACGATGTCGTTGTTGGCTGTCAGACTGCCGACCGTGTTGCCGGTACAGTTAAAATTGCCCTGACCCAGTACGATCGCGCCGTTGAAGTTGGTGGCGTTGGTTGTGGTATAGTTGATGTTCCGGATTGTGTTGCCTTGCACAGTGGTCAAACCTGGGCCTACGGTGGCATTAATCGCCCGCAAGTTGCCGGTACCGAGCAAAGTCATAGCACCCCCGCTACAGAGCGGCCCGGAGCCGCCAATGAAGTTGTTGCTGATGACAAAGTTGTTGGTGATGTTACTGGCCATGTTGATGGCCGTAAAAGTCGAGGCAATGGTACGCGCAGCAGTTTGATAAAAACTGTTTCCAGTCACCGTCCAATCCGTGCTGCCGCTCGTCATTTGAATCCCAAACGAGGTACTGGTGGAAATGAAGAAGTTGAAAATATTGCAGTTGGAAACAGTGTTGTTGCTGTTGTACTGCGCTTGGGTGCTGGTTGTACCGAGGCTGTAGATACAGATGGTCGGGGTGGTCGCGCCATCCCGGATATCACAGTTGTCAATAAGGTTGTTGTCGTTGCCATTCGTTCCGGTGGTGGTGGAAAACAACACGACCCCGCTGGCGGTAGACGTGTTGACCCCCGACACGGTGCAATTCCGGACAATGTTATTGGAGCCTTCGTTGATAAAACGGATGGCTTGTCCGGTGGTGCTGCTGTTGGTAATGGTCAATTCCTTGGCCGTACCGACGCCCCCGGGCCGACCGTCAATGCGCCACCAGGCGCCTCCATTGATGTCAATGGCAGGGCCGGCATTGGCGCCTGCAATGGACAAAGCAGTAGCACCCAATGCGGGACGGATGGTGACATTGTTGACCGAACTGCCGCAGAGAATAGCAGGCAGCACGACTGGGAAGGCCGGTTCAGCCGAGCTTAAATACGTGCTTTGAAGTTCCAGCACCACCGGGCCAGCGATTCCCAGCGCATTCAAGTCTGTAATAGCCGCTGTAAGGGTCAGGTAATTACCGGTTGGACCCACCGTTCTTGTTCCTGTAATGGAGCAGGCGTTGGTGGTGGCGGAAGCAGTCAGGGGCGCTGTTGGTAGATAAGAGGCTCCTCCGCACGTCCCGCCATTAAAAGAATAGACCCAAAAGAAGTAGGGAGTACCGGGAGTCAGTCCCGTTGCAGTAAACGTAGTGGCTGCTCCGGAAGCAATGATCACACCACCCAACGCGCTCGCACCGGGCGTATAGGTCGTACCATTGACGGGTGCTGCAGGGGGAACATTGGTAGCCGTTCTGACCACCAGGTAACCGTTCGGAGCACTTGCTGCTGCGGTGAAAGCACCTGCAATGGAACTTGCCGTGGGAGTCAGGGTTAAAGCCGTGGGCTGGTTGGCCGGAACAGTAGGCGCAGCATTGGACACCAGCGATATCTCATCCATCGAGCCGGGCGGCTGAGTGCCTGCAGAACCGTCGTTTGACCACATAAACACAATACGCTGGGTGGTGCCTGCAAATGAAGTCGGCAGACAAGCAGTCTGTGTTTGATAGGTGCTCTGAAGGTTCAGGTTGGGCGGCGTACATGCAATGACAGCCCCTGAATAAGCGGTCGGTATGTTCAGCCAACTTTGAAACGCACCGACCGGGCTGTTAAACGCAGGAGTGCCGGAAGTGGGCATGGAAAAAACCGTTACATAGTCGTAGTTGCCTTCCCCTTGTACTTTCCATTTAAACGACAGCGTGATGTTCGTCTGGCCAGCTGGGAAAGCGATGTCCCGGTAAAAATGGACGGTAGAAGCCGCCGTATTGATGTAGTTGTAGGTAGTGCCGGTCGCATTGTCGGAAATATAGGCACAGTTTGCTCCGGCAGACGGGGGAGCCACAGCGCCTAAAAACCACTGATTGGTAGCACCGTTCACGAGGGTCCAGCCGTTGGCGGCAAAGGTGGCTCCATTTTCAAAACCACCATCACCAGTCGGCGAAATCAGCGTGGTCTGTGCAGCAGCCTGTCCGAAAGACAGGAGAAAGCAAGCAAGAAAAAATGGCGTTGTAAAACGCCCAAAGTGTATAAAACTTTTCATAAGAAAGATTAACTGCGAATGAAAAAATGTGCCGACAGGCATACTAAGGAACGCGGCACCAATAACTTAGTCATTTTAGGTCAACTATTTTTTCATCAGACAACACTATTTTTCTGCGAATAGTGGGGCTATTTAAAGAAAAATAGCGGCCGTATGATGGAACAAAGGGTGGCATCAAATGACTAAGTTATTGGTGCTGCGTTCCTTAGTTGACGCAATGCAATGCGCCTGTCAAAAATCAGGCAATGCGAACGTCTTATTGGCTGGTTACAGGGACGGGTACTTCCTGCAGCGCTTCCACCAGGCCGGGCAACATACCTTCCAGCGTACCGGTCAGCAGGTCGTGCATAGTGGGATGTTTGGGCGCTTCGATCAGCACCTGTTCATAGCGTTTCAGAAAAACCTCGCCGACTGTTTTTCCAGCCTGCACATCCGATTGGATGTAAGCGATCAATTGTTTGTACGCCTGGTACAGCGCCCGATCAGGCGCCTGCAGGCCAGCCGGAGCGAGCGCCAGATCCATTCTGGCATTTTCCTGCAACACCGTCTGGTTAAAATCCGACAAGGATTTCCATTTCACCGCAGACAGGTTGCCCAGTTCCACCAGCGAGGCAGAACTTTGGCTAAAAGCAGAAAGGCAGAAAAAAGCAAAAAAAGACAGCGCAAGCATTCCTTTGACAGCAGTCCGTTTCGCTGATACAAGATTCGAAGTAAAATTTCTTTTCATGAGAAAAAGTAAGAAAAAAGGTCCAACTACAGCGGTAAGAAACGGGTCTTCCCCGCCAAGAAGATAAAAAAAACACCAAAAGCCCTCGTTTGTCCATAAATTTCGGACACGATGGCATTAAATCAGACAGGGAAAAGGCGAAAAAGTATGGAGGATGGAGCATCGCTCATACGCCTGAAGGGCGTATTACCTACGAGGACTTTTTCATGAGACGCAGATTAAAAACAAAAGCCAAGGCGAAAGTACTCCGAGTTTTACAACTGCGGCCAAAATGTGCCTATAATGACATATTTTTTTTCTTGCGCGGCCACCTGGTTTTCCGAGACCAAACCGGCAGCCACCAACAGCCAACCGGTCAGTAGGCAATGCGCAAAAAAGCGGGTATAAAACAAAAAGGAAGTGCTGATTTCCTTTTTGAATGCTGTCCTCGACTTTGAGGATAAATATAAATCACGGATGTAACGATCCTCAACCCTTTCCAACTACCAAAATTTCGGGACGGGAAGGCAACGATTATTGATGTAAAAGCAAAAGACCAAGGCGGCAGGGAGTTCATCGTGGAGATGCAGGTCGCCGATGCCTTGGGGTTCAGCAAGCGGGTGCTTTACTACACTTCGCAGGGCTACGTTAGCCAGATTGAGCGTGGAGAATTTTACGATCAACTCAACCCCACCATCTTCATCGGGATTTTGGATTTTACAATTTCAAAGAACCCAAAGTACCTCAACAGACACCGGATTTTAGATGTTGAGACAGGCGAAAGGATAATGGAAGACATGGAGTTTAACTTCATCGAACTGCCAAAATTTAACCTTGAAAAAAGGGATTTAAAAACACTCGTTGAGAAATGGGTATTTTTCATAACAGAGGCGGAAAGCCTCGAAGTAATTCCAGAGGGAATGGACGACCCAGGTTTGAGAACTGCGTTTGAGGAAGCAAATATTCAAACTTGGTCACAGGAGGAAATCAATGCTTATGATTATGCAGGAATAAGAGAGACGGAAGATAGGTTGAGGCTTGCAAAAGCGAGAAAAGATGAGCAGATAAAGATAGCAAGGCAAATGAAAAATAAAGGAATGGATGTAAATTTAATAGTAGAAATGACTGGCTTAACGAGCGATGAAATAAATGAAATATAAAATGCCACGAACTCTAAGGAACGCGGCACCAATAACTTAGTCATTTGATGCCACCCTTTGTTCCATCATACGGCCGCTATTTTTCTTTAAATAGCCCCACTATTCGCAGAAAAATAGTGTTGTCTGATGAAAAAATGGTTGACCTAAAATGACTAAGTTATTGGTGCCGCGTTCCTAAAGGCCAAAAATTCCCTCAAAGAACTCGATTCAAGGTCATCAAAAAAATCAAAAAATCTATCAGAAAAACTAAAAATCAACAGAATGAATAGAAAGCAGCCGCCCTTTTAACAAATCCTCCTCATAGTGACACAGCGTCGCTATGCTCCGATTATGTCCAAAGTCTAAAAATACTTATGATTTCGGACCTCGGAGAGGTCAAAGGTTTGTAGAAATGCATCGGGTTGACATTAATTGCCGACCTCGGAGAGGTCGAACGTTTGTTTCAATGCCATTTTCTGCAAACCTTCGACCTCTCCGAGGTCAGGAAAACATTGAAATGCTACATTTCTTCAAACCTCTGACCGCTCCGAGGTCGTATGGCAAAAAGCATTTCAAAGCGGCTGGATAGTTACAAAATTAATCGTCTTGAAGAGAATTTAGGAGCATTTAATGTGGAAATAACCAAAACCGATTTGGATTTAATAAATAGGTCTATGCCATCAAAAACAATTGGAAATCGTTACTAGTAATTTATAAGTTTCGGAGCAATCAGGCTTGACATTAGACAACACTTTAAAAAAGGCCGCGAACATTGATAAAACAACCAATTTTATTAAGGTAAAAGGAATTATGACAATGGAAAAGCAAAATAACTTCAATCAACAACGAGATTTCAAAATTGTGTTATACCGCACTGGGATTATAGCTACTGCATTTATGCTTGCCATGATTCCCGTTCAAATAATTTTTTATTTATTTTGGCCTCACCCAACAACAATTTTTGACTGGTTTATGCTTTTTCAGAATAACTGGATTATTGGACTAATTAGTTTTGATATTTTGTATCTATTGAGCGTGATAACTTTTATCTTTCTTTATCTTGCTCTTTTCTACGCTCTCAAAGATGAAAATAAATCATTAAGTATATTTGCATTAACAATAGGACTAATTGGATTATCTATTTATTTTCCATCAAATACTTCAATTGAAATGCTTTCAAATAGCAGGCAATATGCACAAGCAGTAACTGAACAGGAGAAAACAATTCTGCTTGCATCAGGCCAAACTTTATTTTCAATTTGGAAAGGAACGTCTTATGCTGTTTATTATGTTCTTAATGGTATTGCACTGATACTTTTCTTCTCAGCAATGATTAAGAATAATAAATTCAGAAAGATAACAGTATATATCGGGCTAACATCTGGAATACTTATGACTGTACCTGCAACAGCTGGTAAAATTGGAATGACTATGGCTTTATTATCCTTGATACCATGGTCAATTTTTTCAATTTTAGTGATTAAAGATTTTAACAAAATAATATCGACAACTATAACGACATAAAGAACGGCAGCAGCTAACAGCGGTTTGGCAAAAGTGGCGGTTCAGTGCTCCGCAGGCACATTTCCCGCTATGGCGGGACAAGTCGTGGTTAAACAAACATTGGTTCTCCGAATCAATCCGCCGCCGCGGATGGTGAAAAATCGCCACCTTCGCCAAGCCGCAAAACGTGTGTGACTTGAATCAAGGTAACCGCAAGGTTGGCAAGAATGCTGTAAAACAGATGGAAGGCACCAAGAGCAGCCCAATATTGTGCGGAGTTCGAGCGAACAGAATGGCCGACAAATTAGGTGAATCAAAGTGAACTGGACTTCCTGCGGCATCCGGGGTAAAGTTGGCAGGAACATCTTACCGGCTGTATTACGGAACAAGTGAAGTCGTTATCGCGCTGCCAAATCGAAAGAGGAAACAGCCGTCAATGGATGTGACGAGATAACGGTGGCAGACTTATCATAGTAGCGTTGAAATGCTTGTAAGGAGCAGGGAGCGAAGGATTAAACTTGTTTAGTTTCAAAACAATTTACAACCAGCAATGGAATGATTGATTACTATGAAACAAAATCGCAGCCAATTTCCATCACTGGAAATTAGGACATCCGCAATTGCGATTTATAAACAAGAAGAGCCCCCGCACAGGCGGGGCAGGCCGTGTGAGGGGAGACTTTCACGCACGGTTCCCTGAGAACGTGAGGGTGAGATTCCTTTGCGTCACTCGATTATCGGATATCTGACAACATTATACAATAAAATAATTAGCAATTATCATTATGCATAAATCAAATTCCAATAATTGTTTTACATCATTTTTATTACTGATTTCAGTAATTAGTTTTTTCTCATGCACCCAGCATAAAGAGCAGGAACGCCCAATGACCTTTGCACCAAAAGTGGTGGCTGCCAACGGCTATGTAGTACCCAAAGACAGTATGGCCAAACCTACAGTTATTTTGGTGGATGAAAGCAAACTAAAAAAAATACCCGTAGGCACACCCAAAGTTGTGCTTACCAATACAAACATACATCCGGCAGGAAAACCAAAAATTATTTTAGCCGGCACACCAAGAGTATGCACACCGGGGCAAGACACCTTTCTTCTTGCCAAAACCGTACCCGCCATTGACAGTCCTTTTGTAGCAGGCATACCCGAAGTGGTAATTGCAAAAGACGCTTATATCAGAGACCAAAATCCTGAAAACTTTAGCTCTTTTGGTAAATTGCAAGGCTTAAAACATGGCAATATAAACTGTATGCTGGAAGACAAAAGCGGAAATCTTTGGTTCGGCACTCAAGGTGGAGGCGTATCGAAATACGATGGCAAAAGTTTTACGCATTTTACCGATAAAGAAGGCTTAAGCCATAATTTTGTTTTTAGTATGCTGGAAGACAAAAGCGGAAATCTTTGGTTCGGCACCTGGGGTGGAGGCGTATCGAAATACGATGGCAAAAGTTTTACGCATTTTACCGATAAAGAAGGCTTGAGCAATAATGTTGTAAGGAGTATGCTGGAAGACAAAAGCGGAAATCTTTGGTTCGGCACTTGGGGTGGAGGCGTATCGAAATACGATGGCAAAAGTTTTACGCATTTTACCGATAAAGAAGGCTTAAGCAATAATGATGTAAGGAGTATGCTGGAAGACAAAAGCGGAAATCTTTGGTTCGGCACCTGGGGTGGAGGCGTATCGAAATACAATGGCAAAAGTTTTACGCATTTTACCGATAAAGAAGGCTTAAGCAATAATGCTGTTGTGAGTATGCTGGAAGACAAAAGCGGAAATCTTTGGTTCGGCACTCAAGGTGGAGGCGTATCGAAACTTGCCCTGAGCAAAGTCGAAGGGTCTACTCAATACACCTTTACGCATTTTACCGATAAAGAAGGCTTAAACAATAATAATGTTGTGAGTATGCTGGAAGACAAAAGCGGAAATCTTTGGTTCGGCACTAATGGTGGAGGCGTATCGAAATACGATGGCAAAAGTTTTACGCATTTTACCGATAAAGAAGGCTTGAGCAATAATGTTGTTGTGAGTATGCTGGAAGACAAAAGCGGAAATCTTTGGTTCGGCACTTGGGGTGGAGGCGTATCGAAATACGATGGCAAAAGTTTTACGCATTTTACCGATAAAGAAGGCTTAAGCAATAATTCTGTTTGGAGTATGCTGGAAGACAAAAGCGGAAATCTTTGGTTCGGCACAGGTGGTGGAGGCGTATCGAAACTTGCCCTGAGCGAAGTCGAAGGGTCTAGTCAATACACCTTTACGTATTTTACCGATAAAGAAGGCTTAAGCAATAATGTTGTTGTGAGTATGCTGGAAGACAAAAGCAAAAATCTTTGGTTCGGCACAGATGGTGGAGGCGTATCGAAATACGATGGCAAAAGTTTTACGCATTTTACCGATAAAGAAGGCTTAAGCAATAATTCTGTTTTTAGTATGCTGGAAGACAAAAGCGGAAATCTTTGGTTCGGCACGGCAGGTGGAGGCGTATCGAAATACGATGGCAGAAGTTTTACGCATTTTACCGATAAAGAAGGCTTAAGCAATAATGCTGTTTTTAGTATGCTGGAAGACAAAAGCGGAAATCTTTGGTTCGGCACAAGAGGTGGAGGCGTATCGAAATACGATGGCAGAAGTTTTACGCATTTTACCGATAAAGAAGGCTTAAGCAATAATTTTGTTTGGAGTATGCTGGAAGACAAAAGCGGAAATCTTTGGTTCGGCACGGCAGGTGGAGGCGTATCGAAATACGATGGCAGAAGTTTTACGCATTTTACCGATAAAGAAGGCTTAAGCAATAATTTTGTTTGGAGTATGCTGGAAGACAAAAGCGGAAATCTTTGGTTCGGAACCCGGTTTGGGCTTAGCAAGCTGTCCCCGGAAAACAAGGAGAAGTTAGTGTTTTTTTCTGATCCCGATAGCTATCGGGACAAGTCCGCTCCAGAAGCCAAAGGAAAAGTTTTCTTCAAGAACTACGCGTATGAAGATGGTTTTTTAGGGATCGGTGTAAACGGAGGCAAAACAATTTGTGAAGACAAAAACGGAACTATTTGGATTGCCGCAAATGACAGACTAACTGCTTTCCATCCGCCAGCAGGCGGAGAAGCTGCAGATACCACTGCGCCAAACATTCAACTAACAAACATAGCATTGTTTAATGAAAATATTGCCTGGCCAAGTTTAAAACAAAAAAAAGACACCACTATTACCTTAGGCAATGGCATACAGGTGGGTAATTTTAAGTTTGACAGTTTAAGCCGTTGGTACAATTTGCCTGAAAATTTAAGCCTGGCCTATAATAACAATTACTTAACTTTTAATTTTGTTGGTATTACAATGGCTCAACCTAAAAAAGTAAAATACCAATACAAATTAGTTGGAATAGATGAAAACTGGAGTGCCATAACCAACCGTACCGAAGCGCCTTATGGCAATATTCCTCAAGGCAATTACATATTCAAAGTAAAAGCAATGAACAGTGAAGGGTATTGGAGCAATGAATTTAGTTACTCATTTACCATTCGTCCACCTTGGTGGAAAACATGGTGGATGTACACAATTTATGTTATCAGTGCTTTGTTATTAATCGGAGGGTTTATAAAATGGAGAGAACGGAATTTGAAAAGAGAAAAAATAGTTTTGGAAAAGAAAGTGGAATTGCGTACAAAACAGTTGGATGAAAGAAATAAAATAGTTGAAGAACAAAAGAAAGTAGTTGAAGAACAAAAGAAAGTACTTGAAGCTGAAAAGAAAAAGAGCGATGATTTGCTTTTAAACATCCTCCCAGCTGAAGTTGCAGAAGAGCTAAAAGCAAAAGGAACCACCACAGCAAAAGACTTTAGCGAAGTAACCGTACTCTTCACTGATTTTAAAAACTTTACTTTGATGAGTGAAAAGTTGAGTGCACAGGAATTGGTTAATCAAATCAATTACTGTTACTCTGCCTTCGATAATATCATAACCAAACACGGCATCGAAAAAATAAAAACCATTGGCGACTCATACATGTGTGCAGGCGGTTTGCCGGTTGCGAACACTACGAATGCAGAAGATACAGTTAGCGCAGCATTAGAAATTAGGGATTTTATGTTAGCTGAAAAACAGAAGAGAGAAAGTGAAGGAAAACCATTTTTTGAAATAAGAATTGGATGCAATACGGGAAGTGTAGTTGCAGGAATTGTAGGCATTAAAAAATTCGCTTACGATATTTGGGGCGATACGGTAAATATTGCTTCCAGAATGGAATCATCCGGTGAGCCTGGTAAAGTAAACATCAGCGGAAGTACTTATGAGTTGGTGAAAGATAAATTCAAGTGCGAACACAGAGGGGAAATTGAAGCGAAGAATAAAGGGATGATTGATATGTACTTTGTGGAGAATTAATATCGACTTTAGTACATCCACTAACAGCGGTTTGGCAAAAGTGGCGGTTCAGTGCTCCGCAGGCACATTTCCCGCTATGGCGGGACAAGTCGTGGTTAAACAAACATTGGTTCTCCGGTAA
>Ga0335397_10010777_pt1 | contig 11290 bp, 13 predicted proteins | sample MAT04_FD_205740 | JGI IMG/M metagenome (GOLD analysis project Ga0335397, IMG submission 205740) | Freshwater microbial communities from Lake Fryxell liftoff mats and glacier meltwater in Antarctica - MAT-04 (spades assembly) (version 2) ...
GTTATTTAAGCTGCTTTCGAGCGAATAAGCGCTCTACGCTTTGCCTTGCTATATTGGTGCTTGCTTGTTGCTATTTTACTGCGTAGATGTCTCAATTTTACAAAAACAGTGTAATTTAATATTATCCTTGATCAAACCGAAAGCGTGTTAACTCTCTTGGCATACCATCGGGCCAGTATCCATCAGGATCTACCGAGTCCCATCTATAGTCTTCTTCGCCAGCAGCGAAAGCAAAGCAATTATAATCTACAGTTTCTTCACTTGTGACTTCATATTCAGTACGCTCTAAATTCGGAAATCTCCAGATTTTACGGTAATCCAGCCTACCACTCATAACCGTGTTCTTTTCCCCATTGTATCCACGCTTGAGTCATAAGCTTCATTCGATCGCACTTTTCAAGTTTTACCGGATTATCACCAGTAATTGCCCTCAACGCCCAAAACCAATGATCAGGTTTTTGTTCGAGATCGCGCAAAATCAACGGGACAACAGCCGGGCCCATACCAATAATTCTCTGATAAGCTGCGTGCATTGACTTCTGTGTAACCAATGACAGCATCCTCGTTTCTGCACGCCATTCTGCGGCGAGGCTATTAAACTCCGCTTCCAGTTCGAGCTTACTTTTATTGGGGTATTTATCAAAATTAATGGGTTTAAAACCCCGTCCTTGTAGGACGGCTTTGTGTTAGAATGTATATGAGAGCAAACAACGGATATCTTGAGAGTAAAAGTCAAGCCTATAGCCGATTCCGGCAAACGATATAAACCGGTTTGTATTTGTACCGATGGATAGTCGGGAAAGGAAACTGTCTGGGCACTTCCGTGCGTCGGGGATATTGTGGGTAACTACATATCCAGATAGTGGGTGAAAAACCGCAAGGAAACAACCAGAAAATCTAAATCGTGAGGTTTAGAAGCTTTGCCCTTTTAGGGCGGAGTAATGCCACAAGCAGTAATAACGAATTCTCTCCCTAAAACGCCGGAATCTTAAACCTCGCCCCACACTTGGGACATTCCGATCGCACTTTTAAGCAATCTCGATACTAATGTCGTAAGCGAAGCAGACCGAAGGTATCGCCCCCGTACATCCCCAAATCATCCCAACATCCTGTCAAATCCCGTCGCCTACCAGATCGGGGACACGGCACCGCGCCGCGCCCGATATCCGTAGCTTACTTGCGGCAACCTTCAGCGATCGCCCTTAACACCGCTAGCCGCACTTCAGGATGAGCTTTCTCAAGCCCATTAGCCCGAAAAATCCAGTGTCCGCTGCCCGCGTGCTCGATCGCAATCTTTTGTCCGTCAGGCAAAACGATTTGCCACCAATTCAAAACAGTGGCTTTAATCAGTTGGCAATGAATCTCGCTCAATTGAGCCTCCATGAGTTTCAGTTGACGCATGATTGGATTTTGGGCAGATGACTTCATGATTTTTTTCCTTAAATAAATTGGATAGTTTCTCGGCTGGGATTTCAGTTTGCTTATTTTTCAGCTTAATTTCACTTTCTGAGCTTTTCGCTTTTACTTTACCTTCCGAACTTTTCGCCTTCACTTCCCTTGTACCACCTTTATGCTCAATTTTCACTCCAAAACCTTTAGATTTAACTTTATTTGGAACAGAAATTGAACTTTGTTCCGCTGCGGGCTTCTTAAACTCCGCGTCCAGTTGGTCTAAAATCTCCTCTTGTTCGGGAGTATGTTCCGTCGGCTGCTCCAAATTTTTGGGGTTGTATTCGTCAACCAACCTCCCCAGAAATTCCGAAATTGACATTCCCGCAGCGGCTGCTTTTTTGGTTAACAGGGCGTAGGTATCGGTTTTGATGCGAATTTGTTTAAGCCGAAGGTTGGGATTATTGTCAACAGTTTCGGCAATAGTGACTGCGGTAATCCTTTCCTTGGGTATGACATCCACAACTTCTTGCCACTTTTCCTGTAAAGCACAGTCACCGTACTGGTCGGTTACTGCGTGTTTGAACAAAGGGACGACTTGAGCAACACAGCTTGGCAAAATCTCAAATCCGGCTTTGATTAAGCGCAGGCAAATGGCAGCCGATTTGATAATTTGCGTGCAGTAAAAATACTGTCTGCCTAATGCTTGTTCGCAGTAATTTTTAAAAGTTTTGAACTTACCTTTGTACAATCGCAGTTTTCGGATCGCGTCCAGCATGATTCCTTGCCGCACGTAGTCTAGAAATCCCCTTTTAATTTCCCCTGTGAGGTATTCTAAATCGTGAAAGGGAGATTGATTCTGGATTTCTTCTTCAAAGTCTAGCAGCGGGCCTGCAAAGTGAAAGTTGGAGGCGACATCGCCCAGGTATAAGTTGTCGGTAGATGTGGTCACGATCGGGAATGGGTGGAGAAAGGGAACGATAGCACGGAAGTTGTGCGATCGCGAAATTGAAGTTTTGGTCAGGATCTTTGATACAATTGTGAGTTGGGCTGTGCTGTAGGTCGATCGACCTTTTACATGGCATCACCTCCCGGAGAGGTTGAGGGAAAGGAGCTTGAGGTATGCGCCCAAGCCCCGAAAATACTAAGGGTATGCAGGTGCACAATTGATAGACACTACAAATAAGGCGGTTCTTCAAACCTGCATTTTGACCTTTGAGGCTCGCTGAGCCGCATTTGTTGTGCCTACCTACATGAAGTTTACGTCTTATCAAAGTCTTTGTCAAGACGTTTACATCATGAATATTTCGTCCTATGATAGAAGAAGATTTACAAGAAAAGGAGAAGTCTCCATTGAGACTACTCAGAGAAAAAGCTGGACTAACACGCCCTCAAGTTAAAGAAAAAATCGGAATTTCCGAGCGGAGACAAGCTGACTGGGAATTAGGCAAGGCTATGCCTAATGCTGAAAACATACTTGCGATGGCTAACCTGTACCAGGTTTCTCTAAAAACTATGTTTGAGCTTTTAGGATTAGACGTAACTAAAATTCCCGATGACTTACCAACCCGATCGCGAGGGCGATCGGACAACTAACCCGCAGGGGTTCGCAAATGTCTAGGAAAAGGGGCTTGAGTCGTGCGCCCAAGCCCGGAAAATACTAAGGGTATGCAGGCATAATTGATAGACACTACAAATAAGGCGGTTCTTCAAACCTGCATTTTGACCTTGGAGGCTCGCCCGGCCGCCTTTGTTTTGCCTATCTACATGAAGTCTACTTCATCTTCCAGTAGAAGTCAAGAAGTTCACTTCATGAAACAAGCTTCATGTATTATGGAAGAAAATTCGCAAGAAAAGGAGAAGTCTCCATTAAGGCTTCTCAGAGAACAAGCTGGGCTAACCCGCCCTCAAGTCAAACAACATATCGGCGTTTCTGAGCGGATGCAAGCTGACTGGGAATCAGGAAAGTCCATGCCAACTGTTGAAAACGTGGCTGCACTGGCTAACCTGTACCAAGTTTCTCTAAAAACTATGTTTGAGCTTTTAGGATTAGACGTAACCAAAATTCCCGATGACTTACCAACTCGTGAGCCCTCGCCCAACGACAACTAACCCGCAGGGGTTTGAAACTCAATATTAAACAACCATAGTTGTACATTAATTTGTCAACAACTTTGGTTGTGAATTTTTATGATATGCCCAGAAATAAACAAACTCAAGAGTCCAAAGATATACCAGCACTGCAAATATTGCGGGAGGCTGTGGGTTTATCGCAATCCGCCTTAGCAAAACAAATTCCCGACAAAACCCGCACAAAGACCCTAAGTCAGCAAGCCATTAGCAAATGGGAACGAGGACTAGACGAGCCTGAACTGACAATTGCTCAAATGAAAGCCCTTTGCAAAGCTCTCGGAAAAACGCTTAACGATTTACCCAACGACTTAGGCCCACCAAATCCTGACTGATCACTAAAAAGTCAAAAATGTCGATCGCACTTTCATCGCTCAATCCGTAATTTTCCCTCTCAGAGCCTTAATCTGCCCCCGCTTGGTTTTGCTGTCAAGACGCTTGCGCTGGGAACTACGAGTGGCTTTGCTGGGTTTGCGCCTTTTGGGTATGACGATCGCACTTTTAATCAGTTCTTGCAGCCGTCTCAAAGCCTCCTCCCGGTTTTGTTCCTGGCTGCGGTGCTCCTGAGACTTAATCACAATCACGCCTTCGGAGGTGATGCGCTGGTCACTGATTTGCAATAAACGCTGCTTGTAGCGATCGGGCAATGAAGAAGCGCCGATGTCAAAGCGCAGGTGAATAGCCGTTGCTACCTTATTGACATTTTGCCCGCCCGCGCCTTGGGAGCGAATGGCGCTAATCTCGATTTCGCGATCGGCAATAAATACGGTGTTGGAAATTTCTAGCATGATTGGGCGGGCGATCGAGCAAGCTGTAGAGAAAATTTTGGTAACTGATCTCTAGAATAACTACTTTTTCTACCAATAGATAGTCGCTGCTTAGGGGGCAAAAAAGTAAGTATGTAGAAGCAGAGAAGACAGATCGTCAAAACACATGACAGACACAAAGCTGAGCATAGTCATTACCAGCGCCGACACTGAACTCGGACAAGTAACCCTCCGGCAGTTTGTAGCGCAGGGACACAAAGTAACTGGATTGACGCAGGACAAAGATGGTACAGCAGCCGTGCATTCCGGCGGCGGAATCGCGGTAGAAACTGACCCATCCAACGCTGTGGAAGTCAGGGATGCGATTATCGCCGCCAATGCAGATGTGGTTGTCAACCTGACTCCCCAAAAGGCAAATACGCTGCTCAGCGACGGGCAAGATTGGAAAGGATTTGATAAAACGCTTTCGGTAACGACTGCTGCACTGCTGACAGCCGTAAAAGACACGGATATCAAGTTGCTAATTCACACTAGCTACACTTTTCTGTACGGCAACACGAGGGATGCGACGGAAAGCACACCGCTAAGTGTACCTGGTGATGACGCAATTTTCAAAATGGCGATCGCCACCGAAAACCAGGTAACAAACAGTCAGATTCCCAATTGTGTATTGCGGCTGGGATACCTGTACGGGCCTGAATCGGAAGACCTCAAATTGTATATAAAATCGTTCAAACTGGGTCGTCCCTATTTTGCCGGGCCCGAGAGCAATCTGGGAAACTGGCTGCACTTTGAGGATGCGGCGGCGGCGTTGGTACTGGTAGCCGAACAGCAACCGAGAGGTGCATTTTTTAACGTTGTGGATGGTGTGCCGGTGTCTTTTGCTGATTTTATCGATCGATTCGCCTTCACGCTGGGTAGAAAACGCCCCGCGCACATTCCCATGTGGCTGACACCGCTAGCACTGGTGTTAGTTGTCACCCCTCAGCAAGTGGATTTGTTAAAGCTGATTACTAGCGTCAATAGCGACTCATTCCGCAAGCAGTTTGGGTGGAGTCCGCGCTATGTTAGCTACCGAGAGGGTTTGCAGCAAACGGTTGATATGTGGGGAACGAGTGCTAGTTGAATTTTTTTGATTTCAGGCAATTCTTGCGGTTGTTCGGGAGTTAGAATGATTTGCAACGTTACAGCAATTCGTAAGGTGCACAATGCGCACCCAACACAGATTAGTCATTGCGAGGAACGAAGCAATCGCAGTATCTGTTTTTCACACAGTTTTGCCTCCAAGACTGTCTTATCCCAAGCGTATTGTTCTATATGTAGGGTGCGCACTGCGCACCGAGAGCGCAATGAATCAGCAATGAACTATATTTCAGGATACGCTAAACTGGTGCAAAGACATCTTGGTAGAAAGCTCAAACTCGCTGATGGTTTGTCTGACACTCAAATCAGGGAAGCAGAAAAAATTCTGGGTTTCCAACTTCCAGCATTTCTTCGCGACTACTACAGAATTGCTGGGAATTTATCAGAGTTAAACAAGGCACACAATGTGCTTTTCGACCTTCCATAACTTTTTGTAGACAATGATTTCCTGATTTTTTTGGAAGAAAACCAAGCAGTCGTTTACTGGGGCATAAAAATAACGGATCTAGCTATTCCCGATCCTGAAGTTTGGCAGCAAGTGAATTCAAATCCGTCCGAATGGTACTCAGAGGAAATGACTTTTTCGGAATTTATTGTGCAGATGGTTGATTGGCAGTTTGGGATAAGTCAGGAAATATAAGGCTATCGAGACCAAGTTATTTTTGCCTTTGAATATCTACATCCTAAGTAAGGTGCGCAGTGCGCACCCTACACAGATGAGGTGCGCAGTGCGCACCCTACACAGATTAGTCGGTACTGCCGGTTTGCAGCGACTCTTTAGCAGCCTGCGTCCACTCTGAGTGGAAGAATTCACCACGCGGTTTGTCCGTGCGCTCGTAGGTGTGAGCGCCGAAATAATCGCGCTGAGCTTGCGTTAGGTTTTGCGGCAGTCGATCGCGCCGGTAGCTATCGAAGTAGTCCAGCGACGCGCTGAAGGCCGGTACAGCAATCCCCAGCAGGCTAGCCGTAGACAACACTTCCCGCCAAGCTGTTTGGCGATCGAGAATGCTCTGTTTAAACTCCGGCGCTAACAACAAATTCGGCAGAGCGGGATCGTCCTTGAAAGCTGTTTTAATCTTGTCCAAAAACCGAGCGCGAATGATACAGCCGCCTTTCCAAATGCGGGAAATTTCGCTCAAACTCAAGTCATAATTGTACGACTTCGAGGCCGCGCTCAACAGCGCCATGCCTTGGGCGTAGGAGCAAATCTTCGAGCAGTAAAGCGCATCCCGAACTTTGTTCACAAACTCTTTAGTATCGCCTTCGTACTTGGTGCTAGGCCCCGTCAGTTCGTGGGAAGCATTGACGCGCTCTTCCTTGTAAGAAGACATGATTCTCGCATTCACAGCAGCGATAATTGTGGGAATGCTCACTCCCAATTCTAAAGCACTCATTACAGTCCAGCGACCGGTGCCTTTTTGACCCGCTGCGTCCATAATTACCTCAACTAAGGGATGCTTAGTTTCCGGGTCAATGTATTTGAAAATATTAGCCGTAATTTCAATCAAAAACGAGTTGAGTTCGTCGGTAGTATTCCATTCGGCAAACACTTCCTGCAACTGCTGGCCGCTGAGTCCAGCCACGTTTTTCAGCAAATCGTAGGCTTCAGCAATTAATTGCATATCACCGTACTCAATGCCGTTGTGCACCATCTTCACGTAGTGACCAGCGCCACCAGGGCCGATGAATGTGACACAGGGGCCGTCATCTACTTGAGCCGCAATTTTGGTGAGAATTGGCTCCAATTTCTCGTAAGCAGCCAGCGTGCCACCGGGCATCAGGCTAGCACCGTTGAGCGCGCCTTCTTCGCCGCCGCTGATGCCCATGCCGACAAATCCCAGTCCCGCAGCTTCTAAGTCTTTGGTGCGGCGTTCGGTGTCGTCGTAGAGGGAGTTACCGCCGTCAATAATCATGTCGCCCGGTGACAGCATGGGTTTTAGCTGGTCAATTACCGCATCTACGGCTTTGCCAGCTTGTACCATAACTAAGATTCGGCGCGGGCGTTCTAAGATATCGACGAATTCTGTGAGAGTCTTGGCGGCGACCATGTTTTTGCCGGGGGCGCGTTTGGCCATGAATTCGTCGGTTTTGGCTGCTGTGCGGTTGTACACAGCTACTGAGAAGCCTCTGCTTTCGACGTTGAGGGCTAGGTTTTCGCCCATCACTGCTAGACCGATTAAACCAAAATTTTGCTTTGTCATAAAAATACTGGGTAAGTGGGAAACTCAGAGCCTTGTCAACCTGAGAAAGAATTTACTCTGTGTGGAACAGCCATCTTGCTTGTTAAGCGAACATGATGCAAGATGTCGGTTTAAGTGTACTTCTATATTCAAAAAATTGCTGTTTGGTAAATCAGTAGGGTTTTTTTAAGATTTAAGGGATATTAAAGAGATCGGTGAGTGATAATGAGACAGATATTGAGTCGATCGCAGTAACGATAGATACAAACACGGACATTTTGAGAAAAATTTAGGAGACTGTTGTAATTATGGAAGATTTGCAGTATCTGGCGGCCTGGGTGAAGGAGCAACACGCTCGCGAGTATATTTTAACTTGGCTGCTGAGTCAACAGGGGCTGTGGTGGTCGGATGGGGACATTTATCAGGCGGTTTTGCAAAAGTCTGGAAAGCTTTTGAAGGCTTATGTTCAAAAAAGACAAGCGGGAGAGTTATTTGATGGAATTTCTGAGAAGTTGGTGGGAGATGAGAATTGGGATGATTTGGTGGTGAGTTTGGGGCGAATTGTTGCTGTGTATCAAGAGGAATTGGTGAAGTTGCAAGAGCGGGACAGGCGCGGGGACGGGCTAAAAAAAAAGTTGATTAGCGAACCGTTGACTGGTGATTCTTTGTCGGTTTTGGAGGTGCAGCAAGCTTTGCCAGATCCTTATGCGGATACGCTGACTGGGAGGTAATTTGCGATGTACTTTTCGGAGGCACAATAATCTCAGAAACCGGGTTTCTTGCTTTATTTCTGGTACTCAACTGCAAATTGTCGCAGAAACCGGGTTTCTCGCTATTTTTCAGAATTCCAGAAACCGGGTTTCTTCCTTGATTTATTGTACTCAACCGAAAATCTTCATAGAAACCCGGTTTCTCGCCGCGCAGCGAGAGAATTCGGGCTGCACTAATCCCAGAAACCGGGTTTCTTCCGATATCTCTCGTACTAATCTGAAAATTGTCGCAGAAACCCGGTTTCTCGCCGCGCAACGAGAGAATTCGGCCTGCACTAATCCCAGTTTCGACGCACCAACTAAAGAAAATCGATCGAGATTCAAGGATTGAGAATAGGTGTAAGATCGAGAACAAATCCGGGAAGTACGTCTTCACCCGAAAGTTTTGGCGGTTGGTCAAAAGAGAAATTAATCACTTCTGCTACATCTTCAGACAACCGATAGATTTCTACTAAAGGCGTTTGCGGGTCAATTAGCCAACCTAAACGACAGCCGTTAGTTCGATAATACCGCATTTTAGCCCGCAATGTTTCTAGGGAATCACTTGCAGAACGCAATTCAATTACAAAGTCCGGACACAGGGGAGGAAATTTTCGCTTATTTTCTGCAGATAATGCTTCCCAACGTTCTAGGAGTACCCAAGCAGCATCAGGGGAACGCTTCGCACCGTTGGGTAATCGAAAGACAGTGGAAGAGTCAAAGACTTTTCCCAATCGAGTCTGACGATTCCACAAATTTATGTCTGTAGTCAAATCGGAATTTCTGATGCCGCTTTCGCCGCCTGTTGGAGGCATAATAATTAGTTCTCCTTCGGGGGTTTGTTCTAATCGCCACTCTTCATTAGCGATGGACAATTGATAAAATTGTTCGTCGGTTAAAGCTACGGCGGCTGGTAGGTTGAGAGTTATAGTTTCCATCGTTGATATTATTGCCAACTAGGTTGATTTTATTATAGTCGATCGCACTTTATGACAATTTTATCAAAAAAGTCGCAAATCTCAGAAACCGGGTTTCTTCCCTTATTTCTCGTACTAAACTAAAAATTGTCGCAGCAACCCGGTTTCTCGCTACCGGGCGATTGAAATGCGATCGTATTTCTGTCGGTTGGTGGGGGCGGGTTTATGTAGATTGTCTGTTGGAGTTGGATATAGTTGGTGAACCCGCCCCTACCGAAATTCTGTTTGTTTAACTTTAAATATAACTGCTAGCTTGACGGGTGAACATGGAGCAGTAAATTCCGTTGGATGCGATCAATTCGTTGTGGGTTCCGATTTCGGCTATTTTACCATTTTCCATCACCGCGATGCGATCGGCAATTTTGGCCAATCCCAATCTGTGACTGATCACAATCGTGGTTTTCCCGACGGCGATTTGCCGGAAGATGCTGTAAATTTCGTGTTCTGTCTTCGGATCGAGGGCGGCGGTTGGTTCGTCAAAAATTAGGACTTCGGCTGTAGAAAGCCGCATGAGGGCGCGGGCGATCGCAATTCTTTGCCATTGTCCCCCCGATAAGTCGATACCGTCTTCTAATTGTTTCCCCAACGGTGTTTCTAAACCTTTCTCTAAACTGTTGACTTTGGCTGCAATTCCTGCTTCGGAAATTGCTTGGTTAATTGCGGTGTCATCCGACAGGGAAAGCAAGTCGCCGAAGCCGATGTTTTCTCGCACTGTCGAGGGGAAGCGGGCGTAATCTTGCATGACTACTGCGATGCGCGATCGCACGTATGCTAGAGAGTACGATCGCAAATCTTGACCGTTCCAGGCGATCGTACCACTTGTGGGGTCGTACAGGCGGCCGAGGAGTTTGCCAAGAGTCGTTTTACCCGCGCCATTTTCACCGACAACTACTAACATTTCACCCGGATTAATCGTTAAGTCGATATCTGTAACTGTGTTTTTAGTGCTACCGGGATAGCAAAAAGATAAATCCTTAATTTCGATGCCAATTTTATCTTTTCTCACCTCAACATCTTGGCTGCTATCCGGCAAATTTGGCAAGCGAGATGTCACATCAATAAGCGGAGACTGCAACTCTGGTTTGAGTTCCAACAGTTGAAAAATCGGACTAACGCTGAGGGAGATATCGTACAGATTAGTGTAACTATTAATCAATAATTCTAAACTGTTTTCTACTTGCACAATCAAACCAGAATACAGCGCCAAATCACCCAAAGTATAGCGCCCTCCCAAAGCTCCCATTACTACATAAACAAATGGTAAGGCTACTCCTATCCTACTAAAAATCGACCAAAACAGTACAACAATTGCTCCTTTTTTTCGGATTTGCTGCATCTCGCTAAAAAACTGCACAAACTGACTTTGCCAGCGTTTTAACCAAAGTTCTTGCAGCCCAAATAAACGCAATTCTTTAGCGTATTCTTCCCCAGTTAATACTCTAGCTGACAAGTTCATTTCGCGACTAATTTTAGCTTGCTTTTTTTGAACTCTCCAGATGATTCTGGTATATTTTCTTTCGATGTAAATTGAGGGAATTGATGAAATCAACATCAGCAATGGAACCCACCAAGCTATCGCAGCAGCAAGGCTGACAGATGGAATGAAAATAAAAATTCCCGTGATTGTCATGCTGATGCTGAATGCTAGTTGCTGTATTTTGGATACTCCGGTTTTTGCAAGTTCTACAATATTTAATAATTCCGGGTTTTCAAACAGGGCGATATCGTCGAAGTTGGCGACTTTTTCCAGAACTTTTCCTTCAACTGCACCTTGAAGGCGATCGCGTAAAGATGTTACAGTAAAGGAACTCATGGTTTCGATGGAATCGCCGACTAATTTGAGACTTAAGACTCCGGCAACACTCCACAGCAATATTGGATGATCAAGCATCAAAGTTAAGGGCTGTGCTGTTTGGGTTCGCGACAGCAACCGAGAGACTTCATCAATGATTAAT
>Ga0335397_10010780_pt1 | contig 11288 bp, 8 predicted proteins | sample MAT04_FD_205740 | JGI IMG/M metagenome (GOLD analysis project Ga0335397, IMG submission 205740) | Freshwater microbial communities from Lake Fryxell liftoff mats and glacier meltwater in Antarctica - MAT-04 (spades assembly) (version 2) ...
CCGTACCCGCCTACTTCGGCTTGATGCCGTTGTACCGCGCATATCCCATGCGCATCGCGGTCCGTGAGGCTGCGACGGGGAACGCACCGACTGCGCCTGGACATGGTCGCCCGATCCAACGCGCCGCCGCCTGCTTGGCCGCCCTCGGGCGGCCAAGCAGGCAAACCTCAACCTTGTTCGTCAGGCATCGACTGCGGAACGAACAAACACGTCAAACCAAGAAATCAACATTACCGGCATCTGAACGCGGGTGCAGACCAGCGTTCACAGCCGTGCACCATGTTCGCGTTCAACCCGTGCGACATCGCCACCTTCGCCACAGATGCCCGTGGCACCGCACACTGCTCCAGTACCAACGCCCTCAACTGCGCGCTGTGCCGCCTGCGCGAGACGACTCTCTCTTCTGCCATCGTGTCCACCTATTTCCTTGATGGACACGATCGTTAGCCGCTTCGCACCGCTATGCAAGATGCCACGACTAGACGCTTACCATCGGCCGGCGTCAAGAGGGCCTTGAGGCCGCGCTTACAGAGCGTCGAACTCGTCCCCCGTGATGTGGGGGATGCCCCGAACTTGATCGGCATGTACTTGGGTGGGGATGGCAACCACGCTTCATCCCGGTGTGGGTTGTTCATCCCAGTCAACTAAGGATTGCCGGCTGCTCAATCGTGGTGGCTGCGTGCTTCCTGGTAGCGCCGCCACTGCGGCGGCATCGGGGGCTGGTCAGAGAGCCATCGGCTGAATCGAAGGAATGCCATCCCGGACCGTAACCTCGGCGATCCTCCATTCGTAGCGGTCTGGACCAGCAGTTGCCGGGCCGTCGAGGACCCGCACGTCCCGCCCGATGGCGATCGTGCAGCGCAGATTATCCGGACGCATCTGGCCGGACATCGAGTAGTTACGGGCAATCAGGTGGTAACGCTCGAAGTGCCATGCGGAAATCTCGATGCGTTCGTGCCCTGGACCCTCGCGGCAGTCGTCGCCCAATTGGACAAACGGATAGCCATCGAGTGCGCCCGTGTTGCGGAAGTCGATCGACACGGCCTCGCTGCCATCCGCCGTGAGCGGGACCACGGCTAGGTCCATGTCTTTAAGGCTGTCGTCCCAGTGGAGTTGCACATACGCAACCGGACCAGAGTGGGGAACCGGTACTGCCAGTTCAGCCTGAAGCTTCAAGATGTTCTGGGTTGCCCCGGGAAACAAGACCTCCCTGATGGCGGTCGACAGCACCTGAGTCTTCTCCTCTACGAGCGGAGTCGCGTCGCCGATGAAGCGGACGCGCCCTTGCGACAAGGGTGGCAACTTGAGTTGCAAAGCTGCGTTGTCGACGGGGCCGTGGTTGACTATATGGACAACTGCCTGAGGACAACTGCGGGAGTAGTCATCAGCTGCAGCAGTGAAGTTCGAGGCGCTGAAGTCAAGATAGTGCTTGCACTCCAGAACGTAAGTTGTCCGGACGTTATTCGATTGACTGATCTGGCTTCGCACAACGCGGAAGTCGGGCTGGATTCCTCGCTTGCGCTTGGCGCTGCTGCCCACCAAGTCGGAGCGTAGCTCTGCCCAGACGTCGAATTGCTCGCCACCGGTGTCGAAGCTGGCAAGGCGGCTACCACCAAAGGAGAACGAGAGTACTCCGTCGACTGCATGGAAGTACATGCCCGATGCATGGCGCGAGATCACCTCGAGCATGCGCGTGCCGACCCACACCGAGTACAACTCGTGCCGCTTGCGCCAAGTTGGAAGCGTGAGGATGTCGAGCAGTTCCTTGGTCGTGGCCTGGACCCAGGCCTGGCTCCATCGAATCTGGCCTAAGACCTGAGACAGCTTCTCGTGCGCATGAGAGAGATCAAGCGACCCTAATCGTGCCCTCGCTGCCAGTTCGTCGACGTTTTGCAGCAACATCGCGTCCCAGAAGTCATGCGCAGCGAACAGCTGCCTCGTCAGGACTGCGGTTCCTTCAGCCTGACCCGGACCACCGAGCTTGTGCGCAACTTCGGCGACCTGAGACCGCGTCTCGCCATGCTCGCGAAACATGCGCCTGAAACCTCCGACCAGTTCAGCAAGGATTGCAAGTTGTGCATCGAGGCCAGCGTGACCCGTGGGCACCAGCGGCTCGACTGGAGGAAAGTCGGCAGGCCAGTCTTTCTGGTGTTTAGGTCGGAACTCGTCGAGCACCCCGCTGATCTCCCACATCAAGGCGGCATTGGGCAGTTCTGGCCTGTCCTCAAGCAATCGCGTCGTGCGTTGGACCTCCTCCCGAAACTCCTCGAGCGTGGCCCGGATAGGACCGGACACGTCATCAAACTTGAACTCGACGCTGAGGTAGCGCGACGCGCGACGCGCGCCAGCGTGGTCGAGCAGTTCAAGGATGTCCCTCATCATTTGGCCAAAGCCACGCTGGCTTTCCAGGATCCCTACCAGCAGCCGTTCTGTCGAGATGACGGGCGGGGACGATGCGGCGTCGGCTGCGAGCCAATCCTCCAGGGAGGTTGCGGCCACCGGCACCGCCAAGGCCCTCCTCAGCGCCGCCTCCACGTCTGCGTCCCGACCGGCGCGCCCGCTCTTCAGGCGAAGCTCAAGGCCGGCGCCCACTTGCAGATGGCGCCAGAGGTCCACTGGCTTTGCAATCAGATCCATGTGCGATTGGTCGGTTCGAGGCGCTTCTTCTTTGACACATCGACGCGCATGCGTCAGCTTGGTAGCTTGGGCTAGCTATACCTTGATGTCCACTCGCACATAGAGATCTCCGGCTCCTAGTGCCGTCGTCGTGTGGAAGTTTGTCTGGCTCTGAAGGTCTTTGACCAACTTGATTCGCGGCACTTCCGTTCCGGCATCCTCGCTGCCGTGCTTGTGCGGCATCGTGGACAAAACGCTTTGCATCCTTCCGGGCTTGCTGGCCTTGCCCTTCTTCGAGAATCTGTTCCACATCGTCTTGGGCGTTGCATTGAGGCTTCCGTGATGCCCGACCTTGTAGAGGTCCACATCGGCCAGCAGATCGAGGTACTTCGCTTTCGACAGCGCAACGGACCAGTTCTCGATCTGCGCGTCCCCGGGGAAGAGCAGCTTCTTGTTCGGCGTCTCGAAAAGCAGGATGAGGCTCGTGTTATTCATCTGCTTGTCTAACGTGCGCACAATTTGTAGGAGTTGCTCGCCCTGTGCCTGCTTCATTCTGTAGGCGAGCCAGCGTGCGTGGGCAGGCAACTTTCCGCCCTTTGCGATCACATGATCCGCGAAGACGGGTCCTCCGTCGCCGACCTGCGCCCCGATGTCTGCGGCCCTCCTGCTCTGGAGGTGCCAATACTCTGCCGGATCTACTGATCGTTGCTTCCGGATTGCTTCCGACTGGTGGAGCGTAGGAGGGCCGAGCACGTGAACCTTGATGCCCGGCAACAGCGTCTCGAGGCCGGAATCACTCTCATGATAGGCATAGACGTTTTTTCGACCCATCGTCGACAGGTTCCTGACTGCCGAGGCGTTGCTGATGTTGTCCTCGCCAATGAAGCGGAGCTGCGCAGCGATCTTGCGGTTGAAGTAATTGGGCTTCCTGTCGAGCGCTGCAACAGTATGTTCTGCCACCTGTTGCATCTCACGGAGCGACCTCGCCGCAGCGAGCCTGCCCGCTGCCGCGGAGCCCGCTGGACCCTTGGAATCGACGGCAAGCTTGAGGTCCTCGGTCCATGGCTGCAGTACGAGGCGCGGCTTGAGGGAACGGATCACGTCGCCCGGGCCGTTTCCGTTGGCGGCGGTCGCGAAGCCACTGATGTGGTCGGCGTGTCGGTGCGTGGCGACAACGGCGTCGAGCTGGCCGCCGCACTGCGCCTCGATGTCCTTGGCGATGAGGAGTAGGTGGGCGTCGGCCGCTCCCTTCGGCAGTCCCGTGGTCCCGAAGTCGATGAGAACGTGCCGCGTGCTTTGGTCGGAGTACGTGAACCGAAGCAGGAAGCAGTCGCCAAAGCCGACCTGGTAGGCGAAGAGCGTCGCAGAGACAGGTTGCAGGGCCATCATGCGTCCCCTTCGGCGCCGAGGCGGCTGCGGTGGATGTTCGCGAAACGATGGCGCGCGCTCCTCGGCTTTTCGAGCAGGTCGTGGTCCCACAAGTACTGCAGGCGCGCCGACTGCATGTCGGAGTCCTGGAACGACTTGCTGATGTGGTATTTGATGCGCCCGTATTGATCGAAAACGAGCGTGCCACCGCCGTAGGCGGTCACGCGCTGCGTCGTAGGCATGCCGTCGGGCCGGTCGATGCCTAGGACTGCCTTGATCTCAGCTGCATAGAGGTTCAAGACCTGGACGTACTCGCAGATCGTCTCCTTGAGGAAGAAGCCGTCCGGCGCTTGGCGGACGCTGGGCCGCACCGACTCAATGCGCGTGTAGCAGCGGTCATCGAGTCCAAGCATTTCGCGGTTCTCCCAGACGAAGCGGAAGACCTCCTCCTTGTCGTGCAGCATGGACTCGAAATGAGTACGGCTGTAGGTGACAAGGTCGCCCTTGTCGAACGACGCCCACTGTCCGGTCTTCGGATCGATCTTGCCGCCGGTCGCCAAGACGCCGTAGTCGGCGAAGGTCTCCCGCAACAGCGCTCGGTAACCGAAGCGCGAGTCGTCCGGAACTGTCTCGGCGTCAGCGGTCAGAACTGCCGCAAGGAAGTCGCCGAACGAGAGGTCGACCGGAGGACAGTAGTCGAGTGCGCGGATGGCCATCGTCAGCAGGTTTTCTGCAGCCTTGGCACCTTCCTCAACGACCATGTCGAGGTTGTACCGGTCGCCGCCGAATGTCCCGAGGCCGGCGATCCGGCTCAGCCACATTTTCAGGAAGGTCTGCATCATTGCAGCGGCGAAGACCTCGCCACGGTCGTGCTCCTCCTGGTATTCGGGCATGTCCAGCAGATCTGGCCTGGGCTTGAGCTTGATTGAGCGGCGGAGTGCGTCTGCGCGCGCGCCCTCGAGCTCGGCACCGAATTGCTCGCCTAACCCAAGCAGCAGTGAGTTCTCGATCGCCTTGCGTGTCAGCGCAGACTTGTTGACCAACCGAATGGATTTGCCCTTCGGCGGAACCTTTCCCTTGCCCAGCAGCGCGGCCATCACGATCTCCTTGAGCGAGAAGACCGAGAGCAGCGCCACTACGTCTGAGAAGCCCTCGTGGAACGCGGCCTGGTCGGGCGTCGACGGGTTCGTGAAACCGTCGCGCAGTCCATCAAGGATGGCGTGTGTGGCCTCGTGGGCCACGATGTCGTGGGACAAGCATGTGAAGACCGGCCTGTCACCGCGCGCGGACTTGAAATAGCCGAACATCAGCGCCCGGTCCTGCTCGGAGTAGAACGCGTTAGCCTCGAAAAACGCGTGCGGCGCCACGTGGATCTGGTGCCCTTCGAATCCCCAAGCTACGCGGCGTCCCAACGCGAACTCGAAGCGTGCCAATGTCCGCATGACTATCGCGTAGCAATGCTGGGCATGGAAGCGGGGGTCGGCTAGGGTCCTCTCCTCCCAGCGCTTGCGCGCCGCTGCCGTCATCTTCTCGTCCGGCGCGTAGGGATCGAGGTCCTGTTCAACTTGGGTCCGCCCGAAGGTACGGGGCGCATACAGGACATTGGCGCTGGCATCGAAGTCGATGACCTTGACACGGTGACCTACCGGTCCCGAGGACAGTACCTCCGCTGGGACATCTACCTGCGCGAAAGCAATTCGCCCGCCCAACTTCACCGAGGGGTCCTGCGCCAGTATCGTGAGCTTGCGGGTATTGGCCGTCGAGGTCATGCGAACTCCAAGGGTTCTGTGTCTCGCGTGAATTTACCCTCGCGGGCGCTTGTGCTCAGACTCCGCCAGGGCAGGGGAAATCATCGGGTGGAGGAAGCCCGGGATCCATCCACTTGCGCACCGCTGCGTCGGTGATGGCGTAGCCCCAGTTGATGAGCCGGTCCTGAGTTTCGACGGGCAGTCGGCTCAGCCGTGTCGGTACCTGTGCCAACACGGAGGTGCGATCCAGCGGGCAGTCCAGTGCGCCAGGAGTCGCGTAGCGGCCGATGTCCGAGCGGACGCTCCAGTAGGCACCCAGGCGCGCGCCCGCCTCGAAGCTCCCGACGACCTGTCGCTTGCGCAGGGCTCGGACTTGGTTGTCGACAAGGTCGAGAACCCGTCTTGCATGGCTCGCCCAGTCCTTTCCTGGATCCGCTTCCGGGGCCATGGCCTGGCCGGCATCGCTGACGAGGATCGTCCGGTAGCGCTTCCACGCCGTTTCGAGGCCCAAATTGTCGTAGACACCCCCGTCGGACAGGAAAACATCCTTCATGAAATCTGGCGAATGGTGCGACTCGCCCGCGGCGGGGCTGTACTGGTCGAGGTCGAGACTAAGGCGAGCCGGCGAGAGCACCGGGGGGAAGGCGGACGAGGCAGCTACGGCCTTCGCAAGCGAAACCTTCGGGTTGCGTACCTCGCCGACTTGGTAGTCACGCATGTAGGGTTTTGAAAAGCGCCAAAGAGCACCGGTCTGGACGTTGGTGGCGTTGATGACAAAGCGCGGAGGGTCGTCGGGCAGGTCCAGCAGGGTTGCGCCGTGGAACAGGTGCTTGTCGTAGGCGTGTTCCACCTTCTCTGCGATGGTGCCTGGAAGGAAGATGCCCGAGAGGATCGCCTTGGCATCGACCGAAACTTCCGCAAATGAACGAATGGGTTCGACAACCTCCGGAATCAGGCGCCGGGCGATCCTGTCGATAAAATCCAGGTGCTGCCACCTTAGGCCAAGCATTGCTGCTGTGATCGAACCTCCCGACACGCTGGACACCCGGTCCAGCCGTGACAGGTACCCGAGTTCATTCAGCCGGATCAAGGATCCCAGGTGGAAGACCATGGCGCGGTAACCACCGCCAGACAGGCACAGCGCGATGCCTTCCTCGGGCTGGTCCTCTTCAGCATCGGAAACGGGTGACAGGGGGCCCGGCTCCATTGATCCACCGACTGGCATATCGTCCTCCAAGTGAAACGTGTCGATAGCCGGTCGGGAATGAACTAGCCAACCAGGCGGTGAAGGTCACAGTGTCAAGCAACACAAGGATATATCGCTAACCTCGAATATTGCGCATCCACTCCTTGTATGACGCGCCCCATCCTCTCCTCAATTTGTGCCGGGGCGCCCGGCGTCCATAGAAGGTGCCCCAGTAGCGATCGCACCTGACAGAAGTCGATCCCTCGTCGCAACATGCTCTTCTGCAAAGAATGACCTGTCTGGCCAACGCGGTCAGCTATCGGATGGTCATGAGAATGAAGCCGAACCCTTTGCCGCGGTCCTCGAAGGGATCGTCATCATCGTTGGGGGGGAGTTGGCCACCGGTGCCTCCAAGCACACTGAACACTTCAGTCGCGCGCCCCACCCAATACGCATGGAGAGGATCGTGCAAGGGCGGCATCAGCTTTGCAAAGGCAGGGCCCATTGCCAGTTCGTCGTTCTGCCAGCGCAACACTTGACCGCCCGACAAGGCTGTCACAACGATGCCACGTGGCTGCCCCAGTACGCCGATGCTTGAGCGCGTGTACGCTTTCGAGACTGTCACGCTGAGCAGATAGTCGATGAGGAAGTCCCACTCCTGATTCGCGGAGGGAGTTCCGGCTGGAGGCGGTGTGCGAGGACCATGGAACGGAGAAAAGGAACGACCAGCTACTCCTGCCGCGAGATCAGCCAAGGCATCCTCAAGTTCAACGGTTGAGCCCAGGGTCAGGAAGTCTTCAGTCTTCCAAGTGTTCATCACCGGAACACCGGTGGTCTTCGGCCCACGCCTGGAAATCTCGCCAAGCATGCCTTGGCCTCCCGCCGTACCTATTGCGATGGCGGCGTGAGTGGTGCGCGCTAGCTCAAAGTCAGGCCATGTGGAATAGAGATGATGTTGGTCGGGGTCGGTACCCGCCATCGTGCTCACGGTCGCCCGGGACATCTTCGCCTGGGTAAGGAATGCAGTACCGGAGGGGGCAGCAACTCCCGGAAAGCGAACAGCCAGCAGAAGATCTCCAAGTTCGCACCGCACAGTTGTACCAGGCGGATTCTGAAAGTCCACCATCGGCGATTGATGGATAAAGACTCCCAGAATGTCAAGGGTCAGCCCCAGCGAGGCAAACTGAGGTCTCCAGGCGGAAGCGAGCGCAACAACGCCGGTTCGAATCAGTTCCGCTACATAGTCCGGCTCCTGCGGTAGCTTGGCCCCTTTCGCGTGCGTTGCAGCCGAAAGATGCGCGGCCACATAGGCATCGTGCAAAACCTTCTTGGCGTCGACAGACAGGCTCGTGCGGAGTCCCGCGATACTGCTGTACGGGGCGGAGAGGGCAAGTGCCATGGCAAGCTCCTTCTATAGACTTCCTCACTCGAGGCAACTGTGCGCTTCAGCGAGCAATGCACAGATCCCGAAGTTGGGCGAATGCTCGGGGCGCTGGAGCACGACGTGTTCTACGTGCTGTTCCTCAATTCGTCAATGCGAAGCATAGGATCATTGCGTACCAGCAGATGTTCCTTGGCACGGTGACCCAGACCTCGGTGTACCCGCGCGAGCTGGTCAAGGAAGCACTGGCGTGCAATTCACCGAAACACCGCCTATCACCCGATCGTCGACGGATTTCCAGACGCTCACAGCGAGTGGATCGCGGAAGTCGAACAGGGGCAGCGAGTGATCGCTTGAGTCAAGCAGGGATTGTCAGGCGACCGGCGCGGGTTCCATGGCGCGGCGCTGGCAAGATGGGCGGCAACGAAGAACCAGGGGGACGCCAGGATGAATCTTGCCGAGTTGCAGGCTGAGTTGCGCCACTTCGCTGGCGAGCGTGAGTGGCAGCAGTTTCACACGCCGAAGAATTTGTCCACGGCCTTGATGGTCGAAGCGGCCGAACTGGCAGAGGTCTTTCAGTGGATGACGCCCGAGCAGTCACGCCTTGCCCACCAGGACCCAGCGACGAAGCAGTCCATCGCTGATGAGGTTGCGGACGTGTTGCTCTATTTGCTGCAGGTGGCAGACCACAGCGCGATCAATGTCGAACAGGCGGTCAGGGACAAGCTGGCGCACAATGCCGTGAAGTACCCGGCCAAGCACCAGATTGCCCGAGTCTCGCCGACCCGAGCATCGGTGCCCGGCACCCATGTGCTGCTCGACTATGAGAACGTGCAGCCAAGCGAGGGAGAGCTGCGGCAGATGGTGCCGGATGCTGGCCAGATGTGGGTGTTTCACGGGCCACAGCAGCGCCACGTCGAGCAGCGTTTCGCGTCCTTCGGTACCGGCGTGACGGCCGTGCCGATCAGCAAGACCGGGAAGAACGCGCTGGACTTCCACTTGTCGTTCTACGTGGGCTACATCGCCTCGCGGAACCCGGCGTCGACGATGGTCGTGGTGGCCAACGACAAGGGCTATGAGCCGATGCTGGAGCACGCGCGCGGCATGGGGTTCGTCGTGCGGCGCCAGTCACACGGGCCGACCAAGCCTGCGGCCAAGAAGGCTGCCGCAAAGAAGGTGGTGGCCAAGAAGGCGCCAGCCTCGAATGCTGCGCCCACCAAGACGCCCCCGGCCAAGCAGGTCCCGGCCACGAAGGTGGCTGCCAAGAAGGAAACCTTCGCAAGCTGGGCACCAATCGACCGACGAAGCCGGCGTCATTGCGGCGCTTGTTGAAGTCACTTTTGGCGGCGGAGACCGGGGACGCCTCGATCGAGACTGCGTTTGGCAAACTGGTCGCGTCGGGCGTCGTGGCGGTTGGCGCTGGAAGTGAGGTGACTTATCCGGAATTCGATCTGCAGCAAGGCGCTGGGCCCACTACGCCATAGGAAGCCAAGGCGTGCTGGCGTGGTCCCACTCAAGGCCCACTGCGACGGGTACTGGTGAGGGGCTCAGCTGGGATTTACTCTGGTCTTGGCCCCGAGCAGCACTACATCAGTTCGAAGGGCGACAGGACGCCCGCAAGGTGGTCCGGGTGCTTGTCATCGACGACCAACCAGAGCATCGGCCCGTCTTGCACCTTGGACCTCTGCAGAACGTCGGCGATGGGCGTGTCGGCCCGGAGCAAGTCATCTTCGTCGTTGAGCTCCACGAGCACCATGCCGGCGGTCTTCGCCGCCTGAATGGTCATGCCCAGGTTCGCCCGCTTGGTCTCACCGTTCACACCCAGGAACTTGGCCAGCCCAAGTTCGGAGACCAGCCACCATGACGCATCGAGGCGGACCGGCAAGAAGGAGAACGAGTGCATCAGTATCAGTTGTCGAGCATGAGCGACCGGCTGCCACGGGCCCACGGTCATGGGCGAGGTGACCATCACGTTGCCCACGGTTCGTTCGACATCGGCCATCAGTGCTTCCTCCAATCCGATGCACAGCTCGATGGCTGCCTCGGTTGCGTGACGCGCGTAGGCGCCGATGTGCATTGCGTCGTTACGGGCGGTCTGAACCGTTCGGTAGAGCGCCTCGAAGGACTTGAACCTGGAAGGGAAGTCCGCTGCCAGCTGCGTCAGCACCGGTGACTGCCGCGCACAGGCTGCAATGCGAGGTCTATAGCGCTCCAGGGTTGCTTGCTCTCCGAGCAGTCGTAGGCCGAGCGCTTCGAGAGCAAAGCATATCGCCTCGAAGCCTTCTGCATCGGCCAGGGCCGCATAGCGCGCTTCACGAAAGCGGTCTCGGTAGTGCACGCGTTCCCTGGGCTCGAGGTCGCGGAACTCCGGGTCCGAACGGGAAGGTCGACAACGGGACATTCAGTGGCCAGGTTGAATCTGCAGGCCATGATGGTAGTTGGCGTTCGAGGAATGACCCGGGTGTCTACGACCTTGGTGCCTACGGCCGGGACGCGAGATGAACTCCTGCTGGGCGCCTCCCCGCTGCGCGGGGCCGGGCTGTCGCGCTGCGCGTCGAGCCACCGGAGTACCGGCGTCTCGCCCCTGACGGGCTTCCATCCCTGACGCAACGCGGCCAGGCCGGCGGAGCCAGCCGAGACACGCGGCGGCCCTTTCCCGTGCCCGGGGATCGCGGGCCCTGATTCCTTCACGCTGCGCGTGAACGAGGCCCGCTTGGCGAACTGACCGGCTTGCAGGTCGCTGCGCTGCGCTCCGCTCGGTGCGGCGCCGGTCAGATCGCCACCCCGGTCACCCGCCATGCCCGTAGCCGGGCCGCTGAAGTCCGGGTGCAGTGAAGTGCTCGCAGCGGCTCGACCGCCGCGCCAGTCGCTGCGCTTGGTGGCACGTCGGCCGCAGAGCCGCCGCTGCTCGTGATCGTCCGGTCGGCATCGCTGCAACCGCTGCGCCAGGCGAGCTGGCACATCGGCCGCGACGCTGCGCCGCCCGTGG
>Ga0335397_10010781_pt1 | contig 11287 bp, 10 predicted proteins | sample MAT04_FD_205740 | JGI IMG/M metagenome (GOLD analysis project Ga0335397, IMG submission 205740) | Freshwater microbial communities from Lake Fryxell liftoff mats and glacier meltwater in Antarctica - MAT-04 (spades assembly) (version 2) ...
GCCATCGCCGACGAGACGGGCGCTGCCGTGGTGGAACTAGCCACGCACAACCTGCCCGACGACGGCACCTATCGCACCTTCATGCTCGATCTCGCGAACGCAGTCGCTGCCGCGCTCTCCGTGTGATTCGCCTACGGTCGACCTCATGAACTGGGCGCTCGACCCCTTCCTCGACAACGCCTTCCTGCAGCGCGCCCTGCTGGCCGGTGTGCTCGTGTCCTTGGCGTGCGCAGTGGTGGGTACCTACGTGGTCCTGCGCGGGCTGGCCTTCATCGGCGACGCGCTGGCGCACGGTGTGCTGCCAGGCGTGGCCGGGGCGATGCTGCTGGGGCTGCCGCCGATGCTGGGCGCAGCGGTCGGGGCGGGGGCGATGATCGGCGGTGTGGGGCTGATCACCAACCGCTCGCGCCTGTCGTCCGACACGGCCATCGGGCTGCTGTTCGTCGGGCTACTCGCGCTGGGTGTGGTCATGGTGTCGAGCTCCGACTCGTTCACCGGCGACCTCGTCAAGATCCTGTTCGGCGAACTGCTCGGCATCTCATCCGGCGACCTGTGGGTGCAGGCCATCGCCACCGCCGCGGTGTTGTTGGCCGGCGTGTTCTTCGCGCGCCCGTTCCTGCTGCTGTGCTTCGACCCGGATCTCGCGCAGGTGATGGGCTACTCGTCGAAGCTGCACCACAACCTGATGCTCGTGCTCATTGCCACCACGGTCATCGTCTCGTTCCAGACCGTGGGCACGCTGTTGGTGTTCGGCATGCTGCTGGCCCCCGCAGGGGTGGGCGCGTTGCTGGCCCGCAGGGTGGGCTTGATGATGCTCATCGCGGCCGGCGCCGGCACAGCCGCCACGTACATCGGCCTGCTGGTGTCGTACCACTACAGCACCGCCGCCGGTGCGTCGGTGGTGCTCACGGCGGTGGTCATCTTCTTCCTTGTGTTCATCTACACCGCCATCAGCGATGCACTCACGGCCCGCCGTCACTCCGACGACCACACGCTGGAGATGGCGGCATGAGCGTTGCCGAGCAACCGGTGCGGGCTCGCGGTCTGGCGGTCGGCTACCACTCGCGTGCCGTGCTCAGTGGCATCGAGACCGAGGTGGCCCCCGGTGCGTCATTGGCGCTGGTCGGTTCGAACGGCTCCGGCAAGAGCACCCTGCTGCGCACCATTGCTGGCCTGCTGGAACCTGTGAGTGGCGAGCTGACGGTGCTCGGTGGTCGCCCTGGTTCGCAGCCTCGCGGTCTCGCCTACCTCAGCCAGTTCCACGCCAGCGGGTTCGTTCTCCCGATGCGGGCGATCGACGTGGTCCGCATGGCGCGATTCGACCATCGCAACCGCTTCGCACGCGCTGGCGCCACCGACGAGCAAATGGTGCGCGACTCGCTCGAGCGAATGGGCGTGTCGCACCTCGCCAATCATCCGCTGCGCAGCCTGTCGGGCGGGCAGCAGCAGCGGGTGTACCTCGCCCAGGTGCTCGCCCGCCGCGCCAAGTTGCTGGTGCTCGACGAGCCCACCGCCGGCCTCGATGCCGCCGGCCGCGAGGCGTTCTTGTCGGCCATGCAACAGGAGCGCGATCGCGGTGCGGCGCTCGTCACCTCCACCCACGACATCGGCGAAGCGCTGGTGTGTGACCGAGCGCTGCTGCTGGCTGGGCGAGTCATCGCTGAAGGTCCGCCACGCGACGTGCTGACCCCCGATCACTTGCTCGAGACGTTCGGTGTCGGGCTGACTCGACTGGGCGACCGGCTGGTGATCACCGAAACGCATCACGTGCACCGCGAAGCCGGCCACGCCCCACACCAGCACTGACCTACGCGCTGGCGTTGCCGATCTGGGCCACGGTCGCGCGGAGTTGGGCGCCTCGGGTTTCCCACGTGCCTACCGCCGACGACGTGGGCGCCGCCGGCGCGAACAGCACCATGTCGCCCGGCTCGGCCAGCCGTGCGGCAGCGTGAGCGCCGGCTGCAACATCGTCGGCGTCGATGAACTCGACGCGCAGGGCGAGCGCACGGAGACGAGCTGCCCAGTTGGCCCCGGCCTCGCCCATTGCCACGATGCCACGGACGCTTCCGTGCGCCGTGATGGCGTCGAGCAGTTCGGCGGGGTCGACGCCGCGGTCGCCGCCGCCGATGATGAGCACGAGTGACCTGTCATGGTGTGCCGCGATGCCGGCCGCAGCGCCGAACGGGTTGCTGGCGAGCGAGTCGTTCACCCACGTGAAGCCATCGTCGCTCGGGATGACTTCGAGGCGGCCCGGTGGGCGTTCGAAGTGCGTGATGGCGTGCGTGATCTCTGCAGGGGAGAGCATCCGGCCCAGGGCAAGCTCGGCGGCGACGGCGGCGGTTGCAATGTTGCGGGCCATGTGCGGCGCGGCCAGTTCGGTCCCGGCGAGCGAGGTGATCAGTTCGGCGCCGCGCCACAGTGCACCGTCGTCGGCGTGCACCGTGTCGGTCCCGATGAAGTGGTGACGGCCTGGCAGATCGCGCAGCTCGGCGCGCAAGGCATCGTCGTGCTGCCCCACCACGAGATGCTGCAGCTGCGGGTAGGCGAACAGGTGGAGCTTGTCGCGTCGGTACGCAGCGGCCGACCCATGCCACGGGATGTGGTCGATCCCCAGATTGGTGAGCACCCCGATCTGCGGCGACATCGAGACATCGGTCGCCTGATAGCTGCTCACCTCGACCACCACGATCGGGTCGGGCGGCAGATCGATGATCGGGCGGCCGATGTTGCCACCAACCTCTGTTGACGCGCCGGCCGCGGTGAGCAGCGCCGCGATGAGCAGGCTGGTGCTGCTCTTGCCCTTCGTGCCGGTGACCCCGATGACGAGTTCTGCGGTGGTCTCGTGTAACCACAGGTCGAGCAGGGTGGTCACGCGGGTACCGCGTGCGCGTGCGGCCTGTAGCTCGGAGCGATACGCCGACACACCGGGGGAGCGCACCAGCAGATCGAGCGCCTCGTGGCCGACCAGTTGGTGGGCGGCGATTGCGAGCGCGCCATTGGCGGCCGCGAGTTGCTGCAGCTGCTCGTCGTCGGCCCGGTCGCCGATGAGGACGAGCTGCACACCGGCGGGTAGCGCGGCGACGACGGCCTGTGCCTCGCGACCGGCGCCCCACACGCCGATGCGGCGCGCATGCAGCTGCGTGAACTTCATCCGAGCACCGTCCGCACCAGGTTGCGCAGGGTCGACGGAGTGTGATCGACGAGGCCGTCGTCGGGTCGCAGCAGCAACGCCAGCGCCTCCACCGGCACGCGTGGGATCGTGACGCACAGCGCTGCCAGTGCAGTCGAGTCGTGCCATTGCCCGTCGGCGGCCAGGTGAAGTGCGGCGGAGATTTCCTCGTCGGTACCGATGCAGTCGAACGCTCGCTCGGTACCGGTGAGCATGGCGGCGAGTTGCGCAACATCAGCGGCGCCGGCAAGCAGGTCGCGCCCGAAGATGCCGATCAGCTCGGCACGATCGACGAACGGCGCGAGGCCGAGGAAGACGAACCGGCACTTTGCGCACTCGCCGCACCACGAGGGTGAGCGATCAGCCGCTGAGAACACGAACGCTCGGTTGCAGCTGAGGAACGGGGGGAGCGCGTGGAGGTGCCGGCCAATTGCGCGCGAGATGGCGAGCTCGCCGTACGGGCGCAGCGCCGAGAAGTAGTCGACCTCGATGTGCAGCGCGGCCAGAGTGTCGCGCAACAGTTGCTCACAGTGCCCGCTCTTGGAGTACTGGTGATTGATGGGTGTGCCACGCAGCATGCGAGTGGGTTCGTTCGCACTTCGCTCGTTCGACATCACCACCTGGTGGTTTCCCTGCAGCACTGCGGCCACCACAGCCACGCAGGAGTTGATGGCCGTGACCGGCACGTGTCCGTTGAGAGCACCGGAGCGGTTGAGCTCGCCGAGGCCGGGGTCGAGCGTTCGGCCGACAGTGATGGCCTCGGTGTCGAGCAGTTCGGCCTGCTGATCAACGACGTGGTTCGGCTTGACGGTGAGCAGCACCGGGTGCAGCGACCGCAAGGCGAAGGCGACGAGCAGGGAGTCGCGACCTCCGCCCATCGGCACCAACGGGCTGGTGTTGCCGACCGTGCGTGGCGCCGATGCGGCATGCGTCGGCCGCGTCGTGCCCACCCCGACCGCCGGCACGAACGGCACCGGCAGGTCATTGACGACCGCGAACTCGCGCAGCCCCTCGTCGTACAGGGTCTGCACGTACGGCACCCAGGCTGGGTGGCCGGCCAGCCCGTCGAGCGTCACCCGCTCGGCGGCAGCAGTCTTGTAGTAGCTGACGCCGGCGGTGACGGTGAGCAGGTCGAAGGCCCGAGCAAGCTGCTCGTCGGGCTCGGTCGGGCCGTCGCTGGTGGGGAACGTGAACGTCTCGACGAAGTCGATGCTGCCGTGCGAGTAGTGGCACTGCAGTTCGCCCGTGGCGGCGGCCCACGCCCAGCCGCGAACGACGAAGGCCCCGGTGCTGCGTGAGGTCACGACAGCTGCGCCAGTGCGTTACGACGGATGGGCCCCACGGCCCAGACGCTACCCGCGGGCCCCGGACGACCCACGTGCGCCTGCGGATCAGACGGGTGGTCGGATCTTTGGGGTGGGTGATGCGCCGCGTGGGGTGGTGGTGCGGTGGGTGCCGTCTCGCCAGGTGAACTCTGCGACTGTGTCGGGGCGCAGTTTCACTTCGAGCCGTTGGCGGTGGACGTAGACGTGGTCGTAGAAGGGCTAATGTCCGACCATGCTGATTGGCCGAGTGATTCTTGTCTCCGCTTTCGCCACTGTTTTCCTCGCCGGCTGTGGAGGGAGCGACGCAACGGACGACGGTGGCGACACCACGACCACGACGATCAGGACCACCTCGACCGCCGGTACGGACGACGGTGGCGACACCACGACCTCGACGAGCAGCACCACCTCGACCATCGGTGAGGAAGCCGCCGTAGGAGTTTTTCAGATCCAGGTCAACGGAGCAGACTTCCCGCTGGAGGTCGAATCGTGCGATGTGTCCGCCACGGAGCTGAACATCCTGGCATTCGATTCTCAGGGGGGGTCGGCAGCTGTCCGCATCCCCGCGCAAACAGACTTCGGGCCCACCTTCGACACGTTCGAGGCTGGAACCAAGGAGACGATCCTCAATGTCGAATTCGGCCTTGTCGGCGTCGACTTTTTCCCCGAGGGCTGGTCTCTCACCCTCAACGCTGACCTGCGCAGCGGGAGCTTCACCAGTATCAACCCCGAAGGCATCACCGGCACCTTCAGCTGTGGCTAAGGGACGCCAGCCAGCCACCCGACGAGAGTCTTGAGGCGACGGCCCCGCCGAAAGTGAGGGCCAGTCAAGTGGTCGAGCACGAGCAGGACCGTAAGCGGCTCCGCGCGTCCGGGCGCTACGGAGTGACCGAAACCGGGGATATGCCGAAGAGCCTTCGCTACTGTGCTGCATCTTGCCGCGGTGAGGTTGTATTGAGAGTTGACGAGGTTGCAGTAGTCGGTGGGGCCGCCGTGTTCCCAGTGGTGGATGTGGTGGCCGTCGGTCCATCTGACGGGGCGGTTGCAGCCTGGGAATCGGCAGCCGCTGTCGCGGGCGGCGACTTGTCGGAACAGCGAGCGGGGGATGCTGTAGGTGGTGCGTCCGAAGGTTTCGGGGGCACCGTCGGCGTCGCGGACGATGATGTGGATCTTGCAGTCGCACAGGTAGGTCTCGGTGCAGGCCGGTGTGACGGGTCGGCCAGTGTCATCGTTCGTCTGTCGTCTGTCGTCGTTCGTCGTTCGTCGTTCGTCGTTCGTCGCTCGTGGTGCGTTGGTGGTGAGGGTAGTGATGTCGGCGGAGATGCTGATGTTGGGCAGGTGTCGTGGTGTGCCGTCGCCGTCGTCGAGCACGGCGTCGGCGTCGTTGCGCCACTTTGCGACCGCTACCTGTGTGTCGGCGTAGGAGAGTGGGGCGAGGATCTCGGCCAACTCTTCTTGCAGGTCGGACAGCAGCGCTGAGTACTTGGGATGGCCCAGCTGTTTGGCGATGCCGACCTGGCCGGCGCTGAGCCGACCGGTGATCGCTGCTTCAGCGAAGGCGGGGTTGGAGTCGAGGTAGCGGCCGGTGGACAGCAGTGAGGTGGCGTCTTTCGAGCTCATGCGGGCATGGTTCCGCAGCCACGCGCTCATCGACACGGTGCCGTCGTCGGCATACGCGTTGGTGGCTTCCAGGTGCCGCAACGCCAACGACAACAGGGCACCCTGTTGCTCGTCGGCACGAACGGCTGCGAGCGCCTCAGCCGGGCTGAGGAGGATCTGGTCGACGTGTTCGTCCACCGGACTCATGTGTAATACAGGGCACATGTTCGCCCATCAGTTCAACCCGGCAACCCATGTTCCGTATGCCGTTCAGTGATGTTCGACCTCGCCGCATCACCCGCACCGATCGCTCTCGGCCGCGACCTACAGTTGGTGCATGCCGCTGCGGTTCACGGGAGAGATCTGGTACTGGCGGGGGCCGTCGCCGTTCCACTTCGTCACGGTGCCCGAGCCCGAGGCGACGGAACTGCACGACATGTCGAGGGATGTCTCCTACGGGTGGGGCATGATCCCGGTGACGGCCACGATCGGCCGGACCACGTGGAGCACCTCACTGTTCCCGAAGGATGGTGGCTACCTGCTGCCGGTGAAGGACAAGGTCCGCGCTACCGAGCACCTCGACGTCGGCGACACTGCGGGCGTGCGTATGGAAGTGACGACCCGAGCGAGGCCGGGGCGCTGAACGTGGGGGAACCGGTGACCGGGCGTCTGCCCCGCAGCGCCGGCCTGGGTCACCTGCTGGCCAAGCGTGTGATGTGACGATGGACAGGCTTCTGGCGGCGGCGCCACCTGCCGACGGAATCACGGCAGAGATCGTCGATGCCCCGACACCTACGCCGGAGCCCCGAGCGCGACGGTGCCCAGGTCAGCGACATGCTCTGACCTGGGCAGACGTGGAGCGGGTGACGGGAATCGAACCCGCATGGCCAGCTTGGAAGGCTGGAACTCTAGCCATTGAGCTACACCCGCAGGGTGTGAACGACGAGCCTACCGTGTGGGTCAGCGGTAGAACTCGACGACGAACACGGCGTCGGTGGCGGGTTCGACATGGTGGAGGCGGCTCGGCGGGATGTCGATGTGGTCGCCGGCAGCGAGGACTCGCGGCAGCAGTGGCTCGTCCTCGAAGACGAAGGTGACGCTGCCGCTGCTCACCCGCAGTCGACCCCAGGTGCTGGCCGCCACCTGATGCGCAGCGAGCAGCCCAGAGGGAACCGTCTGGGCCGAGAACTCAGCAGTGGTGCGTTGGAGGTGCAGGCCCGGAGGCATCTCGGGGTGCATCGTTGACTCGATTCGCTCGAATTCGTCGGTCGTGGCCATCGATGGCGGTGGCCTGTCCAGCAGGCTACATTCAGCCACCGAGCGTGGCAGCTGTCGCGCCATGCGAAGCCTTCGATGAGACAGGAGAACTGAATGATGTTCGCACGGGGTTCGAAGAGCGGATTGGTGCGGTCGAGGTGGGCGGCAATCGGCGCCGCGGTAGCGGTCTCGGTGGGTGCCGGCGGGCTGTTCGTGGCGTCCGCCGCAGACAGCGAGCCGGCCAGCTTCGTGGCGGTGACTCCCGTGCGAATCGTCGACACCCGTGAGGCGTTGGGTCTACCCGATGCGCTGGTCTCGACCCTCGGCGTGACGGTGCAGATCACAGGGCTGGTTGCCACCACCGACGGCAATGCCATCGTGGTACCCAGCTCGGCAACTGCCGTGGTGGCCAACGTGACCGCGGTGCAGCCCACCGCTGCCGGCTTCCTCAGCGTTCGGCCCGGTGACGCCACCGGCGACCCGGCCACCTCCTCCTTGAACTTCCTCGGCGCGCAGACCACGCCCAACTCGGTGACGGTGCAGCTGCCGGCCGCCGGCGACGTCGAGGTGTACTACCGCGCCGCTGGCGGCGCCACCGGCGACACGGTGGACTTGGTCATTGACGTGGTCGGCTACTACATCGAAGGCTCGTCCGGCCCGGCAGGCCCGGAGGGTCCTGCAGGTTCGACGGGTGCCGAAGGCCCCGAAGGCCCCGAAGGCCCCGAGGGCCCCGAAGGTCCCGAAGGTCCCGAGGGCCCCGATGGCCCCGAAGGTCCCGTTGGACTGTCCGGCGATCAGGGCCCCACTGGCGATCAGGGCCCCGCCGGGGAGAACGGCGTCTTGCTGGCGGCTCAGTTCTACGCATTGATGCCGGCCGACAACGCAGCCACCGTCGCAGTCGGAGCCGACGTCGAGTTCCCGCAGAACGGCCCCACCACGGCCGCCGGCGCGATCACCCGAACCTCGCCCTCAGTGTTCAACCTGAACCAAGTGGGCGTGTATCGGGTGACGTTCCAGGTGCCCGTCTCCGAGGCCGGGCAGCTGGTCATCACCCTCGACGGCTCGGAGCTCGCCTACACCGTCGCCGGGCGCTTCACCGGTACCACTCACATCAGCCACACCGTGCTGGTCGAGACCATGTTCGCCAACTCGCTGCTCACCGTCCGCAACCCGGATGGGAACCCCGCGGCCCTCACCATCACCGCATTGTCGGGCGGCACGTCGCCATCGGCGGCCACGCTGCTGATCGAATTCATCGGCGTGGCTCCAGCCGCAGGCTGACCTACCTCGAGGCGTGTGGCGTCGCGACGCAGGGTCGCGACGCCCATGCGCTATCAGTACGTGTTGACGGTGCTCTGGAACTTCTGCATCAGGTGCGGCCCAGCCTCGATTGGTGCGTACCGCGGGGTCTCCCCGGCTGCCAGGCAGGTGGGGAGGCACTCGATGAGTGCGTCCCAATTGGCGTTGTGGAAGAACGCGATGGACTGGCGACGGCCCACTGGCACCTGCACCCGGTGCATGGTGGAGCGCCAACGGTCGTTGGTCCAGCGGGCCATGGCGTCGCCGAGGTTCACGACCAGCGCCCCCGGTGCGGGCGGCACATCGTGCCATTCGCCGTCGCAGCCCTCGACCTGCAACCCGCCCTGCGTGGGGTCGGCGAGCAGGATGGTGAGGGTGCCGTAGTCGGTATGCGCGCTGGCGCCCAACTGGCCTGCCAGCACGTCGCCGCGTGGTGGATAGTTGAGCGCCCGCATTGCACTGGTGTGGCGTGTGATAAGTGGATCGAAGTGACCCGTGGGCAACTCGAGGCTCTGGGCCATCAGCCGCAGCAGCCGGGCTGCGAGTTCGCTCATCGCGCGGAAGTAGTGCTCCCATGCGACCTGCAGTTGGGGGAGCGCGTCGGGCCACTGGTTGGCCGACCATGCGAAGGACTCGTCGGGGTCGGTGATGTGGTGGGTGGGCCGATCGACCGGACCGATCGCAAAGCTCTCCTTCAGGTCGGGCGCCACCGAAGGAGTGGCCGAACCGTCGACGCCCAGCGAACGGGCGAGTGTTTCGCCGGCCAGCGGTGAGTACCCGTAGGGGTAGCCAGGGTGCGGCATCGCCACCTGCAGTTTCTGCGCGAGCGACAGGTCGAAGAAGGCACGGGCTGTGGCCCAGGCGTCGTCGAGCACCACGTCGGGAACGCCGTGCCCGACCACCGTGAGAAAGCCGACCTCGCTGCACGCGGCGTCGATGGCCTCGGCGGCGTCGGCACGGCTGACATCGATGACAGGTACCCAGCTCATGGCTCGACGGTACTCGTCGGCCCGGCGAAGTGCCCAGCCTCGGACTGGCTCAGCTGTGCTCTCGCATCCAGCGGCGCCACTGCGGGTGCGACACCTCCGGCCACACCTTCAGGAACTCGCGGCGTGTGGCGACGATCTCGGCGCGCTGCGCGTCGTGCAGCAGCCCCATCACGAAGCCCACATTGCCGTCGGCGCCTGCGGCCAGCACGCGGGTGGCCTCGGCCGCAATTGCGGCGTCCTGATGGTTGCCCAACAGTTCGGTGATGCGCACCAGTTGGCGGGCCCACTCGCGTGCCGGGCGGCCGAACACCGGAGCGAGTGCGTCGAGTGCGTAGCGCGACTGCTTTGCGCGCAGGCGGACCGCATGCCATTGCGCGTCTGGGCCCTTGCGGCGCAGTTCGTCGGCATCGCGCCGCAGGCGCCGCCATGACCGACGCATCAGCGCCGGCAACGCCTGCGCCGACGACGCTTCGGCGGCAGCGGTGGTGTGCGGCGCTCTGGCGGCCTCGACCAGCGCCTCGAGCAATGCCCGGTAGCGCTCGGAGTTGAGCGCGCTGGTCACCCGCTGGGCGGCCGCCAGCGCATCGGCTCCGAGTTGTTCGTGCACCAACGCCAGCGCAGCGTCCGCATCGGCAACCGGCACCGGCAGCTGCAGCAAACCGTCGCGCAGTCGAGCTTCGAGCACCTCGCGATCGCGGGCAGCGCCCAGCTCTCCGGCCAGCCAACCCAGTTCACCGCGTAGCGCCGTGGCCCACTCCTTGTCGAGCAGTGGCCCGAAGGTGCGCAGACCGCTGCGCAGTTGGCGAGCTGCCACCCGCATCTGGTGCACCCCGTCGGGCAGGCCTCTGCGGACCCACAGGTCGGCTCGCACGAGCGCTGCTGCATGCCGCGCGATGTGGGCTGTGATGGCCGCTGACGCAGGGTCGGCCGGATGCACCTTGCCGGGGCGATCGATGTCGGGCGGGGCCGCGGCCTCGTCGCCCAGGGCACGGCCGACCTTCGAAGCGAAGCCGCTGTGGGACGCGCCCGCGGCGACCAGGGCTTCGACGATGGCTTCGAGGTCTTCCACGGTGCGTCCGGGTGCCGCCTCGACCTCGATCTCACGGAACCGTTCGGTGACCTTGCCCGCACGCACCACCGTGACGCGATCGTCGGTGAGCTCGGCGATGGGGCGGCCGTCGGCATCGAGCAATGCGGTGGGCCGGCGCTCGTTGCGCAGCGTCGCCACCGGTGCTAACCGCGCACCGCGAGTGACGCCGAGTACCAATTGTTCCAGCGCCGCCGGGGGGTGGTTGGCGTTCGTCAGCGGCAGGTGCAGTTCGTCGCGCGTGGCGCTGTCGAGCTTTGCCGACTTCGCCTTCGGCACCACGGGCAGCTTCAGGTGCCAGCCGTCGTCGTGGCCGCCGACTCGCCGGCGCAGCGTGATGTGGCTGCGTGCCAGCCGTAGATCGGCGGTGTCGTAGTAGACCGCCGACAGCCGCAACGTGGGTTGCCGAAGAACCTCGGCGACGTCGGCCACGCCCGCGAGCGACGGAACGCGGAAGCGACCGGGAACCTCGAGCTTGCGCTCGATCTCACGGTGCACGCCCGGCTCACTCACGGCCGGAAGGCTATCGCAGCGGCGACAAGGCCGGTCGCCGGCACCTGTG
>Ga0335397_10010782_pt1 | contig 11287 bp, 10 predicted proteins | sample MAT04_FD_205740 | JGI IMG/M metagenome (GOLD analysis project Ga0335397, IMG submission 205740) | Freshwater microbial communities from Lake Fryxell liftoff mats and glacier meltwater in Antarctica - MAT-04 (spades assembly) (version 2) ...
ACAACCCGCCGGTGAAATTACGAAGCACTCGCCCTGGAGCAGCGGGATGAATTTGGAGACAGACGCAAAACGTCAAGCGAGTGCTTGAGGCGTGGGAAAAAGTGGGAAATGACAAAAATCGACGCGCCTTTTCCAATCATTTCCCACGGGGCGTCCCAACCTTTCCCGCAAATTCCCACGCTACGGCCCGCGTTTTCCCACCATTTCCCATTTCACCAACGCCCGCGACCCACGCAGAGCAACGCCCCGCCGCGACCGCGAGCAACGTGGGAACGCTTCCCCCGCAGACCCACCGTGAACCGTTCACACCCTGCCCGCAGTTTCCAAAGAAGTGCATCACCGGCGCACCCGCAAAGCGCCCGTGATGAAATGAGCAGCTCCGCACCCACCACCCGGCAGGCCATGCGCCAGTCCCGAGAATATGAAGCGTAATGCGAACGTCCTGAGTGCGTGCCTGTCACGTCCCCTGCTCCGACCGCCTACCAAAGGGAGAAAGGGGTCTTTGTGAAAGGGGTCGTAGGTACACCGGGGAAGACAGTGAGCAAGCGAGTGAAAGTCTCGTCCTCCCAGTTGGCTGTATGGGGCGGTGATGGGCCGGTAACTGCGATTCACACGCTTGCTTCCAGCGAGACGCTGGAAACGGCGGGCAAGATGCCCACCCTACCCGTGAATGTCGCCTCCACTCCTTCTCAGCCTGACCCAGTTTCAATCACCCCCGCGCTTGAATCAAACCGTAAAAATCCCTTTGAGCCTTAAGCCGTGGCTGCTACAGATTCAGGTTCTATGTTTCACGGCACGTTTACGGCGCTTGTTACGCCATTTAAAGACAACTGCGTTGATGAGGCTGCGTTTAGCAGTCTGATCGAAGCCCAGATCGCTGGTGGGATTACCGGCATTGTTCCGGTGGGAACCACGGGTGAATCACCGACACTCAATCACGAAGAGCATCTGCGTGTGATCGAACTTGCTGTGAAAATAGCAGCCAAGCGTTGTCTCGTCATTGCAGGCACAGGCTCGAATTGCACAGACGAAGCGGTTAGCATGACCGTCGAAGCGGAGAAGCTGGGAGCCGACGCCGCGCTGCTAGTTGCGCCGTATTACAATCGTCCTACACAAGAGGGGTTGTTTCGTCACTACAAGGCAATCGCACAGGCGACAAAGATCCCGCTGATTTTATATAGCATCCCAGGCCGCTGCGGAGTGGAAATCGCGGTGGAGACCTGTGTTCGCCTGGCGAAGGAATGCCCGAACATCGTGGCGATCAAGGAGGCTGGTGGTTCTGTGGAAAGGGTGAGCCATCTGAAGGCTGCGCTGCCGGAACAGTTTGAGATTATCTCGGGTGACGATTCGCTCACGCTGCCATTTATCAGCGTCGGAGCGGTGGGTGTGATCAGTGTGGCGTCCAATATCATCCCCAAGGAAGTCGGCGCGCTAGTGAGCGCGGCGCTGAAGGGAAACTATGGCGATGCGCGCAAGCTGCATTACCACTGGTATTCGCTCTTCAAGGATTTGTTCATCGAGTCGAATCCGTCTCCGATCAAGCAGGCCCTTGCTTGGCAGGGGCACATGAACGCAGACGTCCGGCTTCCGCTTTGTGAAGTGAGCACGGCGAGTCAGGACAAGCTTCGCGCTACGCTCAAGAAGCTCAACCTCCTTTCGTAATGGCGCTTCGTCTTTTAATCAATGGTTCACGTGGGCGGATGGGACAGGCGCTCATCGCTTGCGCGAAAGAGAATCCCGAACTCGCACTCGGAGCGGCGGTCGATGTTGGAGACGATTTTTCGGCAGGACTCAGCCAGAGCGATGCGGTGATCGATTTCTCGCATCATTCCACTTGCGAGCAGGTGCTCGACGCGTGTGTGAAAGCCAAAAAGGCGCTCGTGGTTGGAACCACCGGACACACCGACGCGCAGGTTGTAGCGATTAAGTCAGCAGCAGCGCACATCCCGATTATTTTCACCGGCAACTATTCGACCGGAGTGAACACGCTTTACTGGCTCACGCGCAAGGCGGCGGAAATTCTCGGCCCGGATTTTGATCTGGAAATCATCGAGATGCATCATCGCATGAAGAAAGACGCACCGAGCGGCACGGCCAAGGGACTCGCGCAAATCCTCACGGAAGTGCGGGAGCTCCAATATAACGAGGATGTCCGACACGGACGCTTCGGTGATGTCGGCGCACGGACACAGGCTGAAATCGGCATGCACGCAGTGCGCGGCGGCGATGTGGTCGGGGATCACACGGTTATTTTTGCCGCACTCGGTGAGCGTGTGGAGTTGACTCACAAGGCGTCCAGCCGGGACATCTTCGCGCGCGGCGCTCTGCGGGCGGCATTGTGGGCATCGAAAAAGCAAGCCGGGCTTTATGATATGCAGGATGTGTTGGGGCTGAAGTGATGGTTGATACCATCGCGGGAAAGCGGCGCTGAAAACTTAACACTTAAAACTGGCAACTCAGACGCAGTGCGTTAATTTCTGTCTCCATTTTTATGAGTAAGAACCTGCATGTAGCCATCGTCGGAGCAACCGGAGCCGTTGGAATTGAAATGATGAAGACGCTTGAGAAGCGTAATTTTCCAGTGGGGAAACTCACGCTTCTGGCGTCGGCAAGATCGGTAGGTAAGAAGCTCCATTTTAAAGGCGAGGCGCTGTCTGTGCAGGAATTGCGAGACGATTCATTTGCGGGAGTGGATGTGGCTTTGTTCAGCGCTGGCGGAGGAATTTCCAAGCAGTATGCACCTTTTGCCACGCAAGCCGGAGCTGTGGTGGTGGATAACTCCAGCGCATTTCGTATGGATGAAAATGTCCCGCTGGTGGTACCCGAGGTCAATGGAGACGACATCAAAACCAACCGCGGGATTATTGCGAATCCGAATTGCACTACGGCGATCACGATGATGGCGTTGTATCCGTTACATCAGGCTTTTGGGGTAAAGCGTGTCATTGCCGCGAGCTATCAGGCGGTAAGCGGGACAGGAGCACAGGCAATCGAAGAGTTGCGGTCTCAGGTGCAGCAAATCAGCGAGGGGCGTCCTGTGGAAAAGAGCGTTTATCCGCATCAGATTGCTTTCAACGTTCTTCCTCATGTGGATTCGTTTTTGGAAAATGGATACACAAAGGAAGAGATGAAAATGCAGAACGAAGGGCGTCGCATCATGCATCATCCCAATTTCAAGGCTTCGGTAACCTGTGTGCGTGTGCCGGTTTATCGTGCGCATTCCGTGGCGGTTACTGCGGAGTTTGAAAGGCCCTTTACAGTGGAAGCCGCACGTGCCGCTTTGCTCAAGGCGCCTGGCTTGGATGTGATTGATGAGCCTTCCAGCAACTCGTATCCGTTGCCGCTGTATGTCGCCGAAAAAGACAACTGTCAGGTAGGCCGTCTGCGTGCAGACTGTGCCCTGGATAATGCGCTCACCTTTTGGGTAGTAGGCGATCAACTCCTGAAGGGCGCAGCCCTGAACGCAGTCCAGATCGCTGAACTGCTGTAATTCAGCAAGGTGGCTGAAGGGCGTCCTTTGGTTAGCTTTTTGTGTGACGCCACCATTGGGAGCAGCTTAGTGTGAGCGCTTAATCAATGCGAATTTCTAAAAAAGCCGAATATGCCTTACGGGCGCTAGTGGCGATTGCCCGCCAGTCCACGCGTTCCTGGTCTATTCAGGAGTTGGCTTCCGGGGAAAATATTCCGATCAAATTTCTGGAGCAGATCCTTCTGGCGTTGCGTCATGCAGGGATGCTGAACAGCAAGCGCGGTGTGGGTGGTGGATATACGCTGGTGCGGCAGCCCGGGGAAATTCGAGTGAGCGAAGTGATTGAACTACTCGATGGCGCGATGGCTCCTGTCCCCTGTGCGGCTGAGAAACCGTCGGAGAAATGCACATGCCCTGATCCACGAAACTGTGCCTTGCGGATTTTGCTGACGGATGTGCGGCGGCAGCTCGACAAGTCGCTCGGAGGAAAAACGATTGAAGACATGGTGGAATCCACACCGGGTAGCAACACACTGGCGTTTGATATTTAGCTGCAACCATGAATGGGAATAACCGCGAAGGCGCGAAGATAGTTGCGCGAGAACTCTTATGGGTTCAGCAGGCTTTGAAATCGCCCATCAAAAATCAAAAATCAAAAATCCTCCATGGCTGACGATCTTTTTGCCGGGACATCAGAGGAAGTCGCTGCGGAGCAGGATTTGAAAAGTAATGCGCCGCTTGCCGAGCGGATGCGTCCGCGTTCGCTGGATGATTATGTGGGGCAAGAACATATCCTCGGACCTGGAAAGCTGCTGAGACGTGCAATCGAGGCGGATCGGATCGCGAGCATTTTGTTGTTTGGTCCGCCGGGAACCGGGAAGACCACACTCGCGCAGATCATCGCGCAAAGCACGCAGTCGCGGTTTGAGCAATTGAGTGGGGTGGAAAGCAGCGTGGCGGATTTGCGCAAGGTGGTGGCGGTGGCTGCGAACAGGCTGCGGAGCACTGGAGCGAAGACGATATTGTTTGTGGATGAAATTCATCGTTGGAACAAAGCGCAGCAGGATGTGCTGCTGCCGGATGTGGAGCGCGGGACGATCCGGCTGATCGGTGCGACCACGGAGAACCCGTTTTTCTACGTCAATAGTCCGCTGGTTTCCCGTTCGCAGGTTTTTCAGCTGGAGCCGTTGAACCCGGATAATCTCATCGCGCTTTGTAAAAGAGCGCTTGCCGACAAGGTAGTTGGATTTGGAGAGATGAACGTGCAGGCGACTGATGAAGCGATCCGGCATCTGGCAATTACTGCGGACGGCGACGGACGCAAATGCCTGAACGCTCTGGAGGTCGGTGTGCTCACGACACCACCAGACGAAAAGGGGCGGATCGTTTTCGATATGAAAGCGGCGGAGGAAAGCATCCAGCGCAAGGCGGTGGTGTATGACCGGGCAGGTGACCAGCATTACGATACGATCTCGGCATTTATCAAAAGTGTGCGAGGGAGCGATCCGGATGCCGCGCTCTACTGGCTGGCGAAGATGCTATACGCCGGAGAGGACATTCGTTTTATCGCAAGGCGGCTGGTGATTCTGGCGAGCGAAGATATCGGGATGGCGGATTCGCAAGGTCTGGTCGTTGCCGTTTCAGCGCAGCATGCAGCGGAACTCGTTGGAATGCCCGAAGCGCGCATACCGCTCGCGCATGCGACTGTGTATTTGGCCACCGCTCCTAAATCGAATCGCGCTTACGCGGGTGTGGACAAGGCGCTTGCGGATGTGAAGACGGGAGTCACGCTCGCAGTGCCCCGGCATCTTCGCAGCACGGGAAATAAAAAAGGCGCGAAACATCTCGGGCACACCGGCTATCAATACAGTCACGACGGCGACGGCGCTTACGTTCCGCAGGCATATCTGCCGGAGGGACGCCGCTATTATGAACCAAGCGAGCAAGGTTATGAGAAGCGGGTGAAAGAACGCCTCGATTACTGGCGCGCGCTGTTTGATCAGGCGCAGAAGGAAGAGCTCGGGCCAGTTGATGGATGAGTGTTGATGGTTGATCGGAGCGCCGGCTTTGCCGTCTGCTCTAGATCAGCCCGAGCTTCATCTTGCCGACTTCGGAGATCATGGCCTGGTTCCAGGCTGGATCCCATACCAGTTCCACCTGGGCTTCCTCGACGCCGGGCAGGCTTTCGATCTTGGCGCGCGCTTCCGCAGCAATGGTCGGGCCCATTCCGCAACCAGGCGCGGTGAGCGTCATCTTTACCAGAATTTTAGCGGGCTGACCTTCGGGTTGATCAATCACGCAGTCGTAAACGAGACCCAGATCCACGATGTTTACGGGGATTTCCGGATCGTAACAGGTCTTGAGCTGATCCCACACTGCGGCGTCTTCGACTTTGGTGTTGTCCTTCACGACGGCACTTTCTGTCTTAGGTGCTGCTTCTAGTCCGAGCGCGTCTGCGTTGGCGTCGGTGATGCGACCGAGCCCGTGTTCCGAGGCGATGGTGTAGCTGCCGCCGAGCGCTTGGGTGATGGTGATTGGCGTGCCTTTTGGCAGGGTGAAAGTTTCACCACTGGGGATTTTGATGACCTCACAGTCGCGGGTTAGAATTTTTTGAGCGGTGTCGGTGTCAGTCATGCTGGAACAGTGCGCAGGATTCCGCGTGGTAGTAAACGGTGTTTTGATGGAGGGAGAAAATGGGGGGTATTATTAAAAGTGGATGCGGTTAAAGTGAGAGAGATGATGAAGCCAGAGAAGCGGAGCAAAGTAGCGCGAGCTTCCAGCTTGCGCAGCGAAACGTTGCCTATTGGAATCATGCCGCTTGATCTCCGTGGAATGCCCGCCTGCAACACTTCGCGTAGCAAAGCAGGCAGGCGTGCAAGCTGGAAGCTCGCGCTACATTGGGCGGGCGGCTTCGCCACCGCTTATTCCCTCAACGCGAATGGAGAAAGGATGAAGTAAAAATGATGAAGGAAGAAGGTAGTGGCGCTTTCGCGCTTATACTCAAAGCGTCTTCTAAATCGCGAAGCGTCACGCCCTTTTTCCCTATTCCCTTGTCCTTCTTTTTTCCTATCGTCCATGGGAATCAATGAGCTGCGGAAACTGGCCTCATTAAAAAAGCGAACCTCCACTTGCGCGGATGCAGTTTGCCTGCCATGTTCCGCGCCCTATTTTTTTAGACACACAAAGCAGTTACATGGAACACATCCGCAACATCGCAATCATCGCCCACGTTGACCACGGCAAAACTACGCTCGTGGATCAACTCCTCAAACAATCGGGCACCTTCCGCTCCAATCAGGCTGTTTTTACAGAGATTCGAATCATGGACTCCATGGATCTCGAGCGGGAAAAAGGCATTACCATCCGCGCAAAGAACGCTGCGTATAAGTACAAGGATTACCATGTGAACATCGTGGACACTCCCGGACATGCCGATTTCGGCGGTGAAGTGGAGCGCATCATGAAGATGATTAATGGCGTGTTGCTGGTGGTGGACGCGCATGACGGTCCGCAGGCGCAGACCAAGTTTGTTTTGAAGAAAGCGTTGCAAAACGGCGCGAAACCCATCGTGGTGATTAATAAGATTGATCGTGAAAACGCCCGTCCCCACAAGGTGCTCGACATGGTGTTTGAGCTTTTTCTCGAACTGAACGCAACCGACGAGCAGCTCGACTTCCCAGTCATTTACGCCAGCGCACGGGACGGATACGCGATGAAAGAGATCGGTCAAGAAAGCGACACGATGGTGCCGTTGTTCGATGCGATCATTGAACACATCCCGCCGCCACCGAAGAGCGACGTGCAACATTTTCAATTCCTCGTGTCGAATCTCGACTGGAGCGATTACCTAGGGCGTATTGCCTACGGGCGTATCGTGAGCGGTCGCGTGAGTGTGGGCGACAATTGCGTGCGCATTGCCAAGGATGGCAGGCGTGAGCGTGCGCAGGTCACCGCGTTGTTCAGCCATCAGGGTCTAGCCAAGGTTGAGGTTAAGCATGCCAGCGAAGGCGACATCGTGGGTGTTTGCGGATTTGAAGACGCCTTCATTGGCGAGACGATTACCGACACGGAAGACCGTCTGCCGCTGCCATTCATGGATATTGATCCACCTACGATCAGTATGAAGATTTGTATCAACGACAGCCCGCTGGCTGGTCGTGAAGGCAAGCTGCTTACGGCGCGTCAGGTGCGCGAGCGTCTGATTCGTGAGACGAGAACGAACGTTTCTATTCTCGTGGCGGACACCGATGTGGCGGGACACTTTGACATCAAGGCGCGTGGAGAAATGCAAATCGCGATTTTGGTCGAGCAAATGCGCCGTGAAGGATTTGAAATTCTTGTTTCGCGTCCTGAGGTGATTTTTGAGCGTGCTGAAGACGGCACCATTCTTGAACCGATGGAATCTTTGTATGTGGATGTTCCGAACGAAAATCTCGGGGACGTGTTGCAGAGTCTCGCAGGTCGCAAAGCCGAAATCGTAAACATGGCGCATTTGCCGCACAGTGTTTCAGTGGAGGCAGTAATACCCACCCGTGGTTTGATCGGCTTCGAAACCGATCTCGTGAACTGCACCAAAGGACACGGAATCATGTCGCATCTTTTTAAGGAATACGCCGAGCATAAGGGCGAAATTCCGACCCGTAGCAACGGCGTGCTCGTGAGTATGGAAGGTGGAGTGAGCACGGCCTACGCACTGGATACAATTCAGGAGCGCGGGCGTCTTTTCATCGCTCCTCAGGAGGAGATTTACGAAGGAATGATCGTCGGCGAAAACAGCCGTTCTGATGACATGCCAGTGAATCCTTGCCGTGCAAAGAAGCTGACCAATATGCGTTCTCAGGGTGACGGAAAGGGTGTTGCACTCGCTCCGCCGCTAAAGATGAGTCTGGAGCGCGCTTTGGAATACATTGCTTCTGATGAATACGTGGAAGCCACGCCGAAAAGCCTGCGACTTCGCAAAAAGATTCTCGATGCGGGAGCCCGCAAGCGTGCTTCACAGAAGATCGTTTAATTTCTAACAGTCGCGATGATGGACCATTCGGAACCAGGACGATCTTCGTTTAGGTTGGCGATGATTCAAATGCGGGTGGATGGTGGCGATAAAGCCGGAAATGTTTCGCGTGCACTGGAGCGTATCGCAGAAGCGGCTACAGCAGGCGCGCAGGTGATCATTTTACCGGAAGTGCTGACACTCGGCTGGACGCATCCGTCGGCGTTAACAGAGGGTGAGTCGGTGCCCGGAGGTGAAACATGTCAGCGTCTTGGTGCGAGCGCAAAACAACACGGTGTGTACGTCTGCGCAGGACTGGCTGAACATGCGGGATACAAAAATTACAACACCGCCGTTCTTTTTTCTCCGCAAGGCGAATTACTTTTGCATCACCGTAAAATTCATGAGCTGGCAATTGGGCATCCTTACTACGCGCTGGGAGATCGTCTTCAAGTGATGGATACGCCGCTCGGTAGGTTCGGGCTGATGATCTGTGCAGATGGTTTTGCACCCGGGCAAACCATCTCCCGTGCGCTGGCAATGATGGGGGCGGAGTTCATTTTGTCTCCGAGTGCCTGGGCGGTTCCTGCTGATTACGATAACTTCAGAGAACCATACGGAAAGTTATGGCGCGATAATTACGGCCCGGTTTGCGCGGATTATGGAATCTGGATTGCAGGCGTCAGCAATGTCGGCCCCGTTTCGGCAGGGCCGTGGGAAGGACGCAAGTGCATCGGTTGTTCACTGCTCGTCGGTCCGGATGGGAAGCAGGCACTCATGGGGCCTTTTGGAGAAACCGCAGAGGCGATTTTGTATCATGAGATTCAGCTTTCCAGCGGTAAGGAGCGCATAGGCCCGAGGGATTGAAATCGAGGGGCAAGTTCTTCAGTTAGATAAGTTCAACGTAGTGTAATTCTGGATTCAGAATTAGCTCAGTAATCAGAATAGCGTTATGGCGTAAAATGGTCTCGATCTGTTGAGGGGTTGAATTGCCGCACCGAAGCCAGATGACTTTGGGTGGTGCTCCGTAAAGTGGCTACGCTCTACGAAGTCGCTATCTTGGGTGACGATACAATACAATAGGCGTTTGTTTGGGCGAATACCCAGATTTGCTCGTCGGGAGCCTGATCCAGTGAAGCCACCCGCACATGCGCGGAGCCTGGTAAAATATCTGCCAGTCGAGTAGGAAGTCGGTGGCTCAGGTTTTGGTCAAAAAGAAGCTTCACGCTGCTGAGCCGACAAGATGGTGATCTCGATCGGCTGCGTAAGCGAGCGAGGCACGGATATCCTCAATCGTTAGCTCCGGGAACTCTTCGATGATCTGCTCATTGGTCATCCCTGCGGCGAGCCAGCCGAGAATGTCGTAAACAGAAATACGCATTCCGCGGAACAAGGTCACCCGCCACGTTTACCGGATTCAATAGTGATGATTTCTCGGTAGTTCATTGAAGGAGGATAAGACATCTATGCTCATGGGGCAAGTTGTCAGAGCAGTATAAACCCAAAGTTTCTTGCAGTATTTTTACGATTTCAAAAATCGGTCCATTTGACTCACTTTAATCATAGATATTGCCACTACTAACAATCCCCATTGCGCCGGAAAAAAATGGTAGTGACCGACCCGGAGGTGTCTTTGCTGAAAACAAAGGGATGGGAGCTGCTTCGTTCAAACGTCGAACGTGTGCAAAACGGTACGCAATTAAAAAGGGATATCTGTCAGTTTGGGCAGCATGTAGGTAACCTCAGAACTCCTGATCTCAGCCTGTAGAGGAAAGAGCTTGAGGAAATAGGATGAGCCGAAAATTTGAGAGGCTGACTTTTGTAGGAAGGTTTGGCAGAGGGTGGGGATGCCGCAAATTCAGTTACCGATTTTTCCTGAGGGATTACAGGCGATTACGAGGGAGATCGCTTTTGAGCGTCGAGCTGGGCAGGTCTATTACTTCAATGGACACCTACCCGTTTTCATCCACGCCGACGGTGATCTGGCGAGTTTCCGGCTCTTTAGCAGTCAGCTGGTGATCAACGGTAATGCGACGCACAGCCAGATTGCGCGGGCGTTTGGAGTGCCGTTGGTGAGCGTGAAGCGAGCGGTCAAACGCTATCGGGAGGGCGGACCGAAGGTGTTTTTTACGCCGTCGCGGCGGCGGCGGGGCAGCCGGTTGACCCCGGAGCGCTTGGTGCAGGCCCAGGCGTTGTTGGATGAAGGACAGGAAGTGCAAGAGGTGGCAGAGGCCCTGGCGATTTTAACCAACACGTTGCACAAGGCGATCCGAGCGGGCCGCCTGCATCTGCGCGTTAAAAAAAAGCCGCTCCCGGAGCTGACGTCCCCGCCCCGACCAAAAGCGAACGCAGTGTAGCCGACCATCAAACGCCGATGGGCTGCGCAACCGCGCGCACCCTGGAGCGGGTGGCCGCCGCGTTGGGGGAACTGCACGGTGCCCCGATCCAATTTGACCGCGTCTGCGATGTAGCCGGAGGCGGCGTGCTCCTCGCGCTGCCAGCGTTGTTGCAAAATGGACTGCTCACCCACAGTCGCGAGCTCTTCTCCATGCCGGAGGGATTTTATCCGCTAGAAAGCATTTTCCTACTCCTGGCCTTCATGGCCTTGGAGCGGGTGCCTTCGCTGGAGGCGCTCCGCTATGAGGCTCCGGGCGAATGGGGCAAGATCCTCGGACTGGACCGGATCCCGGAGGTGCGCACGCTCCGCGCCAAGCTCCGCGAACTCTGCGCCCAACCCGGCCAGGCGGCGGCTTGGAACAGTGCGCTGGCCAGGCAGTGGATGGAGGAGCAGCCTGAACACGCCGCCGGGGTCTATTACATCGATGGCC
>Ga0335397_10010784_pt1 | contig 11286 bp, 5 predicted proteins | sample MAT04_FD_205740 | JGI IMG/M metagenome (GOLD analysis project Ga0335397, IMG submission 205740) | Freshwater microbial communities from Lake Fryxell liftoff mats and glacier meltwater in Antarctica - MAT-04 (spades assembly) (version 2) ...
AGTTGGTGTATTAACAGGCCGGTTCTTTTTGTGTGAAATTGAAAAGTACAAAACATAAGCAGTTTTTTTAAAAGTGAGTATTGTTTGTACAGGATGCAGCGGATTTCTTTTTTGCATAAAGGCTGGAAAATAATTGTAGCAAATCCGATAAAGGTTTTTTTGCGGGATAGGCGACCTGCAAAGAGCGTGGTGCTATTGACGCTGGTAGAGGAATGGTTTAACAGATAGACTAGAGACAAAGCAATCAAAAATTTATGCGCTACATAGTTTCATTAATAAAAAAAGGCCGTCATTTTCAGACACACTCTCGTTAGCAATTAATTGAGTGCTGAAAATCCGTATAGTGTACACTATCAGTCAGTTTAAATCTGCTCAAATAAAAAGAAACACGTTGATCGCCTTGAATTATAATAACAGACCGCTTTTCAAATCAGGTCTAATATTTACTTCATTACACTAATTCGACAATGTTGTTAGTTGCAACCAAAATTCCTCAATTTTTAACACAGCACTTAAAAATTCATCGATATTGAGCGGTTTTTTTACATAACTGTTGCAGTGGTTTTCGTAGGCTTCATTTATATCTTTTTGATTGGAGGAGGTAGTAAGCATAATTACCGGAATTTTTTTAAGTTCAATATCTGCTTTTATCCTTTGCAAAACCTCATGCCCGTTAAATATGGGCATGTTGATATCCAAAAGGATTAGATCAGGCCGTTTTGCATCGGCAAATGCGCCTCTTTTGAACAGGAAATCAAGGGCTTCCTTCCCGTTTTTCGCAACGCTGATTACTGTTTTTACTTTGCATTCTTCAAAAGCTTCCTTTGTAAGTAAAATATCGCCATCATTGTCATCCACCAAAAGGATGTGAGCAAGTTTTATTGGTTGATTATCCATATTATTTAATTTTTGGGAATTGTGAAATAAAATATGGTGCCTTCTCCTGGTACTGAGTCCAGCCAAATCCGTCCCCCTAAAAATTGAACGTGTCTTTTGGCAATTGAAAGTCCGATACCTGTTCCGGAATATTCATCTTTGTTGTGTAGTCTTTGAAAAATGATAAATATTTTATCATAGAATTCAGGGTCTATTCCTATTCCATTGTCTTTGATAAAAAACTTCCATTCTGTTTCATTTTCTGCAACGTCAATGTCAACTATCGTTGGAGTACCTTCCAGAGAATACTTGAGTGCATTGTCCAGCAAGCAATGAAATATCTGGGTCAACGCTGCTTTAAAGGTGTTTAGTGTTGGCAAATTTTTAGACGTAATTGTTGCATTTTTTTCTGAGATAAGTTTTTTTCTTAACAACTTATATTCAGAAAATAACTCGTTTAAATCTACTTCCTCTTTTCCATTTGTTGGTTTACTTGTTCTGGAATACTGCAATAAATCAAGGATGTTTTGCTTCATCCTTTTTGCTCCATCTGTTGCAAAATGAATGTACTGGTGTCCTTTTTCGTCAAGCAGATTTCCGTATTTACGTTTCAATAGATCCATAAAGCTGGAAATCATTCTCAGGGGCTCCTGCAAATCATGAGAGGCAACAAACGCAAACTGTTCCAGTTCTTCATTGGAGCGCTTAAGTTCAATCGCATTCTTTTGAAGGTCATGATTAAGTTCACTCAATTGAATTGTCATCTGTTTTTGCTCAGAAATATCCGTCATGGCGCCTACCATACGAAAAGCCTTTCCTTCATTATTTCTATAAATTACTGCCCGGTCTATTACATAAAGTGTGTCCCCAGATTCATTAATTACCCTGTATTCCAATTCCCATCGGGAAATTAAAGCGTTAGCAATTGCTTCGTAAAAACTACTTTTGATATTGGCGCAGTCGTCTGGATGAAAATAGTCTCTCGACCACATATGACTCTCAGTAAATAATCCTGCATCCTCTTTTCCAAAAAATCTTTCAATGGCTTTGGAGCGATAATAGGTTTGGTTGACTATATCCCAATCCCAAATAGCATCTTCTGTAGCTTCGGTTACTTTTTCAAAACGTTCGTTGGATTTGAGGATGTTTTCCTCTGATTTTTTTCTTTCATCAATATCCTGCAAACTGCCATAAATTTTGGTACGTTTTTTATTTACGGTTTCGCTTTTACCAATCACCCTGATCCATCGTTTCTTGCCTTTAGCTGAAAGGATTAATATCTCTTCATCAAACTCAAGGTCCTCAGTAATTAAATTGTTTACCTCCTGCTGTACTTTTTCTTTATTTTCCCCGATATAAAATTCTATGCCGCCGGTTAAGGTAGGGTTGTAGCTATCGTCCACTTCCAATATTTCCTTTACCATAGGAGACCAGTACATATTATCTCCATCCTGGTTTACTAAGTCCAGCTCCCAACTGCCTATTCTGGACATTTGGGAGGCTTGAGAAAGCAACTCTTCGTTTTTTGCCTCCTGTGTAATGTCAAGTGTAATTGAGTTGAACAAAATGGTGCCGTCTGTTAAAAAAATGGGGGTTCCAATACCTAATTGTGTCCGAAGTTCGCCAGATGGCAAAACATATTTTAAGCGACAAGTCCACCTTGATTTTGTTTGAACGGATTTAAGTACACTTGCCTTCACCGCTTCAAATTCACCACCCGCCTTAATTTGATCCCATACCAGGTTTACATTTTCTAAAACCTCATTGGCTGTAAAACCCCACACTTTCTCAACCGCTCCAGAAACATACCGCAAAGAGTCAGTTCCATCGGGATGAATAAGATATTGATATACTATCCCTGGCAGATTTTCAGAAAAAGAGAGAAGCCTGTTTTCCGATTCTTTAAGTGAGTTAATATCCTGAAAACTACCGTAAATACGTTTGCACTCACCATCTGCAAATTCAGTATTCCCGATGGCACGCACCCACACTTCATTCTTTTTAGCAGTGACCAACACAGCTTCAAAATCAAATGGTTCTCCGGTGGAAATAGATTTTTCAACATTTAACTGCACAATTTGGCGAAAATCCTGTCTGTAAAAATTTATGCTACCTTCCAAATTTGGCACAAAAGATTTTGGGTCTGTTTCATGCAATTGGTGAAGCTTTTCTGACCAAAATATCTTTTGATTCACTAAATCTACCTCCCAACTGCCTATTTGGGCCATTTCGCAGGCCTGGGTTAGCAACTCCTCGTTTTTCACTTCTTGGGTAATGTCAAGTACAATTGAATTGTACAGAATTGTGCCGTCTGCCAAAAAAATGGGTGTTCCACTACCTAAATGCGTCCGAAGTTCACCAGATGGCATCACATATTTGAAGCGACTAGTCCACTTTATTTTAGTTTGTATGGATTTAAGTATACTTGCCTGAACCTCCTCAAAGTCTCCACCCGCTTTAATTTGATTCCATATCATGCTTAAATTCTCCATTACTTCATTGGCTGTAAAACCCCACAGTTCCTCCGCACCTCCTGAAACATGCTGCAAAGAGTCGGTTCCATCAGGATGAATTAGATATTGGTAAACTACACCTGGCAGATTCTCAGAAAGAGAGAGAAGCCTGTTTTCCGATTCTTTACGGTCGTTAATATCCTGAAAACTTCCGTAAATCCGTTTGCAAACACCGTCTACAAATTCAGTATTACCTATAGCACGTACCCACACTTCCTTCTTTTTAGCAGTAACCAACACAGCTTCAAAATCAAATGGCTCTCCGGTGGAAATACATTTTTCAACGTTTAACTGCACAAGTTGGCGAAAATCCTCTTTGTAAAAATTTATGCTGGCTTCCAAATTTGGCACAAAAGATTTTGGGTCTGTTTCATGTAATTGGTGAATCTCGTCTGACCAAAAAATACTTTGCTTCGCTAAATCCACCTCCCAACTTCCGATTTTGGCCAGCCTGCCTACCTGGCGGTTCAATTCCCTTAGTTTCTTTTCTTCCGTAATGTTTTTGGCGGTGGCATAGATTACTCCCTCCTCAACTACGGAATTGCAATACCAACTTAGCCAGATAATGTCACCGCCATTAATGAGGTAACGGTTCTCAAATTTTAAGATGTTTTCTCCATGCCCCAGGCGCTGCAACTTGTTGGTAAAAATATCTTTATCCTCCGGGTGTACAAATTCGTCAAAGGTATGGAACAGTATTTCTTCTTCTCTGTAACCCAGCAACTCACAGGCAGCCTTATTTATCTTCAGGAACCTTCCCTTAAAATCTGCCAGGCAAAGGATATCCGGAATTGTATTGAACAAATGACTCAAGTCATTTTCCAGCTTTTTTCGGTTGAGTTCCGAGCCGATAAATCCTTCAAGATTCTTAAATATTTGGGTATACTTTTTTAAATAATTGCCACTATTCTTTGTGCCAATCTTTAGAACACCTACCACTTCATCATTGGAGATTAAAGGGATCCCCAACACAGATTTTAACCCTATTTGTTTTGCTGCATCTCTTCTTATAAAATCATCGTGCTTATCAATATCATTCCAAAGAAGTTGTGCTCGTTCAGACCATACCTTACCCGCCAAGCCTTCAGATATTTTAAGTGCCTTAACATCAGGACTGTAGTCGTAGAATTTTTCATCTTCGGGGGCTGCTACATAATGGCTGAATAATTGCATCTCGCTTTTTTCAAGGTTAGCAGTCCATACTTCAACCCAGTCAAATTTTCCGAACTTACTGATCGATTTACATACTTCGTTTGCAGCACTTGTGTAATCATTTCCTGCATTAAAATTGACATTGATTTGGGCAAGTAATTCGTTTTCCAGTTCTTTCATCTTTTGCTCGGTTACATCCCGCTCAATAGAAATCCAGTGGGTGTACCACCCTTTTTCATCAGCAACCGGAGTCAACGCAAAGTTTATCCAGAATTCCTCCCCGTTTTTCTTGTAATTGATGGTAGTTATTTCACAAGATTCCCAGTTTCTAATGGCACGACTTAATCTTGACAGTTCTTTTTTGTCAGAATTAGGCCCCTGTAGTATACGGGGTGTTTTACCGATAACTTCGGCTTCCGAATACCCCGTCATTTTAGTAAAAGCTTCATTTACATAAAGTATCCTTGGCCCTGGGTGGTCGAATGGTTCCGCTTCGGTAATTAAAACAGCGTCTTTCGTATTTGTAATGACACTTTCAAGCAATTTCAGTTTATGTTTTTCCTCAATTTTATCTGTAATGTCTCTCGAATTGGCTACAATGCCTTTCACTGCAGGATTGTCCAACATATTTGTCAACACCGTTTCAACCCATCTCCATTCCTTTTTATGGTTTTGAAAACGAACAGGCTCTATAATTACCCTTTTTTCGGAAGCTATTTTTTGCAAACTGGCTAAAGTTCTTTCTACATCATCCGTATGGATGAATTCAAATCTATTTCTTCCAATAAATTCTTCCGGTGCCATCCCAAGAAATGAAGTGCTTGTAGGACTAACATAAATATAATTGTATTCTGCATCTAGTATTCCTATCAGATCAGAACCTTCTTGAACCAACGCCTTAAATCGTTGCTCGCTTTGCTGAATTTTTTCTTCCTGTTCAATTTTATCACTATAATCTCTGGCCACAGCATACATTAATTTTGTATTATCGTCCCACCTTGCCGACCATAAATTATAGGCGATGCCGCCATCTTGTTTCTTGTAACGATTATTGAAAGATTTAATCTCCCGACCACTAAGAATAGCAGCTTCTATTTCAATGGATGTGGGCACATCCTCCTCTAAAATCAAATCCTGAAAAGGTTTGCCAATTAATTCTTCTGGTGAGTATCCCCAATGAATTAAAGCAGCAGCACTCACATACACAAAATTACCCTGTTCATTAATTGTACAAAAAACATCTAAAGAGGCATCCATTAATTGAATCGCTTCAGATCTTTCCTTTACTATCCTTGTAATATCTTTTGATTGGCATGCTACGGCAAAAATTTTGTCATCTTCTCCGGTTAAAGGTTCAAAAGTAGCTTGAGTATATTGAATTTTATTTGATCCTGGATGATAGAAATGTTCTTCTATTTCAAAATGTTCTCCTTTAAGTGCCCTGTTATAATAGGCTTTCCATTTTTCAATAATACCCTCACCAAAGCCTTCGACAAATACAGATTCGTTTAGCTTTTTTTCTACCCCGGTCACTTCTTTTATGAGGCTTAGATATCTTTTATTGGCATAGATTAATTGGAAGTCGGGATTGATCATCCAAAAAAGGTGTTTGCTTTGATCCAGTAAAAGATGCGGCAACTCTGCTTGTTTCATGATACGGATAAATTTTTGAGATGAATGTTTAAGTAACCAAAAAGCAATATAAATTTAATATTTATATTTTAATTTCCAAAAATCCGAAAAGGAAAAAGATTGATATATTTATAGTAAGCTAATGCAGTCTTATTGACGTAAAAGATTTTAAAAGTATACAGGTTATAGACCCCGAACGAGAAGGGATTAAGGTAAAAATAGTCAGTAGGCTTTTCTTCATATTCAGCAATTTATTTTTTAGCAATGTTGGTTTTTCGTTCCCTGTTTCAACGGGCATTGGCATAATTGCTAACGAAATAGCTTTGTGTAGTCGGCGGTATTACGGTTGCCATTTACGGGAAGCTTATCAAATTAGTGAATAATTGTGAATAGTTATTATTATTGTTCAACAGAGTTAGCTTAGATTAAACATTGGCTGAAACATTCTTCAATGTTGGTAATGAGCAGGTAAGCCTACAGCAGTAGTATTTTGTGCGCCCTAGGTAATGGATGACGAAAGATAATATCGGCCAGTTTTCTATAGCTGGCGATTTTCACTCAAAAGCCGAAGGCCCCTACGCTGTAGCGATCTGTATTGTTAACATGGCAGGTGGTTATGTTTATACTGCTTTGGAAAATACCTGAACTGCAAGTGGTACATTTTATGACATAGGGTTTTTACAAGGCATTTGGCAGAGACAGTACCTGCGAAATTAGATGCGACACCCTTATTAATCAACAGGATTTTTTAGGTGTAAATTTTATTGCCATACAAGCCCTTGAAAAAAAAGCCGTAAGCTTAAAAAAAGAAATACTGAGATTGACAAAGAAGCAGTGAGCTTGAAAAAGAAAGTGCTACACTTAAAAGCAAACAGTTGATGCTGGAAGATGCTAACAAAGGGCTGGCTGAAAAATTAGAACTGCCGGATAAGAAGATGGATGTAGCACTGCAATTACTTAAACAGGAAACGGCAACTAAAAAGTAGTGGTATTCTGTAATATTTAGCCCCGTTCTTTTAATTCATGTATGAATTAAAAGAACAGGGCTTTAATGAATTAGAAAAGCAGGCCGGAGAAAGTAGCAAAAACCTATAAGGTCTTGCGGCGCTGCCTGGCCGGGCGGCAGACCTTATAGGTTTAGGGCGCTTTAAAAAACTGTTGCTCTAATTTTACCATTAATTGACCGAATTTTTATAGTCCTGGGTTGTTGCTTATTTTATCTTTATTAAACACAAACACCGGGTTTTGCATTAAGCGTACAAAAGGCGCAGTTTGTAGCTAAACGTTTATCAATTTTTATTTTTAAATAAAAATTTTTTTATGAAAAAAGTACACTGTTTTTTCCTTCTTGCTGTGGCAGTGCCCCATTTTTTATGCGCACAGAATGTGGGCATTGGAACCAGCTCACCATTGTTCCGTTTGCATGTAGAGCAGGGTAACGTTTTGTTTAAAGGCCCTGTAGGCTTGCCTGCTATACCCGGTCCGTTACCCGTGTCTGGTGCTGGCACCAAGTTAACGTGGTACCCCGATAAGGCGGCATTCAGGGCTGGTAGTGTTAGTGGTAATCAGTGGGATTCAGATAACACTGGTGCGTATTCTGTCGCTTTAGGTTTTAATACAATAGCCACAGGAAACGGTGCTGTAGCGATCGGTTTGTTTAACCGTGCAGATGGTTCATCTTCTACTGCTTTTGGAAATTACTGTACCGGAAGTGGTGCATCTTCTACTACTTTTGGAAATTTTTGTACCGCAAGTGGTAGCCCTTCTACTGCTTTTGGAGATCGCTGTATCGCAAGTGGTTCATCTTCTACTGCTTTTGGAAGTTTCTGTACCGCAACTGGTACAACTTCTACTGCTTTTGGAAGTTACTGTTCCGCAAGTGATTTGTCTTCTACTGCTTTTGGACTTGGGTGTAACGCAAGTGGTGATTATTCTACTGCTTTTGAATTATCTTCTACCGCAAGTGGTAAACAATCGGTTGCAATGGGCAGTTCTGTAAGTACCAGCGGGTACGCAGGGGCATTTGCTTTAGGAGATGCTTCCACTACCATCGTCATGCCGTCATTTGTTGCAAATGGTTTTAGGGCCAGGTTTGCAGGCGGGTATCGTTTGTTTACCAATAGTGGTGCCAGCATTGGTGCATTTTTAAATGCCAATGCCAATTCATGGGCGGCTTTAAGCGATGTGCGGATGAAAGAAAATTTTTTACCGGTTGACGGGGAAGTCTTTCTTAAAAAGATAGCAGCTATGCCACAGGTTACCTGGAATTATATTGGCCAGGATGCTAAAACGCTCCGGCATTACGGCCCCATGGCGCAGGATTTTTATAAGGCATTTGGCAGGGATGGTATCGGCGAAATTGGCTGCGATACCTTAATTAATCAACAGGATTTTTTAGGCGTTAATTTTATTGCCATACAGGCCCTTGAAAAAAGAAGCAGTGAGCTTGAAAAAAGAAATACTGAGACTGAAAAAAGAAGCAGTGAGCTTGAAAAAGAGAATGCTGCACTTAAAAGCAAACAGTTGATGCTGGAGGCGGCTAACAAAGACTTGACTAAAAATTAAAACTGCTGGATAAAAAGATGGATGCGGCACTGCAATTACTTAAACAGGAAATGGCAACTAAAAAGTAGTGGTAGTTTTTATGAAATAGCCTCATTCTTCTACATCATGTAAACATTAAAAGATCCGGGCTTTTATTGTATAAAAAACCAGGCAGGCGAAAGCAAAGAAACCCATTGCCAAATTTTATTCTTTTTTTTAGCGTTTACCTTGTATAAATTTAATTTTCCTTCTGCTTTCACTGGTTTCAGAAACTCTTGTTCTCTATGTTTGAACCAGCTTTCTTTCTAAGTATCTTTGCCGCTCAATTTGTTTTATTGCCATATTAAATGGATATGGTTCGGCATTATTACAAATGCATACATGGTATCAGAACCTCATCTAAAATATCTTTTAAATAATGATGATCAGCTTGTTTAAATTATCTTTTAATAACGGCACCCATATAAGAATTGAACTTGTCCAATAAATAAATTTCACCGGTTGATGTTTTGAACATTGTTGCAGTTCCATTCAATAATCTACCGGTTGGTTATAAAATTAAAAAGCGATTTGTATGTACCGAACCAACGCCAATAAAAATGATTATTGGGTATGTGCTCAAAGCTGTGAAAGAAAAACTTTAAATATTTCAATCAAACCAAACACTAGCAACTTGTAGATAGATATGGCTTAGATCTTGCAACACTTAGTGTCTTAGATTTTTTTACCCGCTATAAATTTGTAGCATGATTTTTCTTGAACCGATCAAATAATCAACTCATAAACTATGGCATCAGGTTTTTTTGCATTGTTAGATGATATTTCAGCTATGGTAAAAGTAAGTGCAGCAAGTTTAGATGATGTGCCTGCACAGGTAGCTAAAACCACCGGAAAAGTGTCAGGTATTGTAATCGATGATGCGGCCGTTACTCCAAAGTATGTGGTGGGCCTAAATCCCTCACGGGAGCTTTCTATTATTTTTCGGATAGCTAAAAAATCACTCTTTAATAAACTAATTATTTTAAGTCCGGCTGCCTTGCTGCTGGGTTATTTTGCTCCCTGGGCAATCACGCCTATTTTAATGTTGGGGGGTGCATATTTGTGTTTTGAAGGATATGAAAAACTACATTCTGTGTTTAGCAAAAAACACAATGTGGTGGATGAAACGGTGGAATTAGAGGAAATAACACCAGCGGAATTAGAAAAAGAACGGGTGGCAGGTGCCGTTCGTACCGACATAATTTTATCGGCAGAAATTATGGCCATTGCTTATAGCCAGGTAAATGGACAAACAATCGCCAACCAAATTATTGTGATGTTGGCCGTAGCTGTTTTTATTACAGTGGCCGTATATGGTTTTGTAGGATTGATTGTAAAAGCCGACGATTTTGGGATGCATCTTACACAGGCAAAATACAACCCTCTTACGCAAAAATTTGGACGAGGTATCGTAAAATTTATGCCTCACTTTCTGGTAGTCCTTGGATATGTGGGTACAGCAGCCATGCTTTGGGTGGGTGGCGAAATTATTTTCCACGGCATTCCATATACAGCTCACTTATTGCACAATCTGGAAGTTGCATTTGTAAAACTGCCGGTATTGGCCTGGTTTGCCAAGGCGCTTTCCTGCGGTATTGGTGGCCTTGGGGTAGGTTTTGTAGTAGAAAAAATAGTGTCGACCGTTAAGAGTTTTTTTCCGGCGCCGAAGAAAATAAATAATTAAAAAGCAACTGATTTCCATTTGGTAGCAGCGTAACTTTCATCACCGCAGGTGACGCTGATAAAAATATTATACTACTCAAGGTGTAAATTAGTGAGTTGGTATTTTGTTCCTCATTAATAAAATATAAAAGAGCCGATAGCTATCGGGATGATTATTAATCCTTTTTACCAAAAAGGATTAATAACAAAATCATATTTGCCACTAAAGCTTAATCCGATAGTTATCGGATTAAAAACTTCTGCCCGGTTCATAAAAAAAATTCTTCATTAATTTATCCCTTGCGTAGTGTAGCAATTGTAGATTGTTTTGATACACAATATTACTTTTAGCAACTGCCTGGGCAAAAGTCAACTGCATTCTTTATCATTCCTATAGATGCCGAATGTTCTATAACTGCACTAATTTAATCAGGGTGCCTTTTTCAACCCGGTCGGTTAGTTTCATCCCATTAAGTATGGCCATTTCTGTTTGCCTGCTCTTTGCAACTGCATAGCCATCCAACACTTGCTCCAGGGTGCCTGTTTTAGTGGTGGTCTTTAAGCGTATCCGTTCTGGCTTTTTGTTTAGCTTACTGGCATCCGTAAGTGTTTGAAAACTCTGCATGGCATTGCTAAAGAGGTTTTGAAAGTTTTCAAAATTATTGGCTGCTGCAACCCCTACCAGGTGATAAATTATATTGCCCTGTTGAATCAGGTAAGAAAGCGTTCTCACAGCAGGTCGCTGCTGTTGTTGTTGTTGTTCAACTTTTTGATCTGCCAGTATAGCAATTGCATTAAATCCATTTACCGTTAGTCTTTTAGACTCCAGCGTTTGTAGATTATATCGCTGCAAAATAGCAGTGGCAGA
>Ga0335397_10010786_pt1 | contig 11286 bp, 11 predicted proteins | sample MAT04_FD_205740 | JGI IMG/M metagenome (GOLD analysis project Ga0335397, IMG submission 205740) | Freshwater microbial communities from Lake Fryxell liftoff mats and glacier meltwater in Antarctica - MAT-04 (spades assembly) (version 2) ...
TGTAGGCATTGGTGCCTTTTGCTCCCAGAGATCCGATCATTTTATCGTATTCGTTGGCTATGGCAAATTTTGCTGCCTGTCCGGAAATGCTGTCGATTTGCAGATATATCCGCTTCCGTTCGTTTTGATCAGTTGTGTTGCGATGCTCCTCGTAAAGATCAGAAATTTGGGTGAGCAAAGCACTTTCAGCTTCCCAGTCTTTGGTTCCAAATTGGGAAGTTCCCTTAAACAGCATGTGTTCCAAGTAGTGGGCAAGGCCTGTGGCATCGGCCGGATCCTGCTTACTTCCTGTCCGCACAGCGATTTGAGTTACTACGCGCGGTTCATCTTTATTTACCGAAAGGTAAATTTTCAACCCATTATCGAGCGTGAAAATTTTTGCCTCGAGTGGATCGTTCTCGATTGTTTCGTATTCGTATCGGTAAGTTTGTTCGTTGTTTTTAGGCGCACAGGCGCACACCATGCTGATGGCCAGCACGGCAATTAATTTTGAGATTTTACGCATTCTGATTTTGAGGTTTTAAAGGTGCTATGATTCTTTGGTAAAAGAGCATGAAGCTAATTTATTTTTTTGTTCCATTCGGAGTTTTGATGTCTTACTTGGCTTTTTTTGGCTTTCGCCAAATGATAACGAATATCCAGTTTTTCTATTATCCACCAGAATGACAAATTTCAGTTGGACAGATTAAAATCCCAAAGCTTCCTATCTTTGGGCCTCCAAGCAAAGAGAATGAAAATAGGAATTGTATTGTATCCCACGTTTGGTGGGAGTGGGGTGGTGGCTACGGAGTTGGGTAAAGCGCTTTCACTCCAGGGCCACGAAATTCATTTTATTACCTATAACCAGCCGGTCAGATTGGGATCATTCACCAAAAATCTTTTTTATCACGAAGTGAATGTATCGGATTATCCGCTGTTCGATTATCCACCATACGAAACTGTGCTCGCCAGCAAATTGGTGGATGTGGTAAAAAATGAAAAGCTTGATTTACTACACGTACATTACGCTATTCCACACGCTTCTGCCGCATATATGGCTCAGCGGATACTTGAGTCACAAGGCATTCGCATTCCGTTTATTACAACCCTTCATGGCACAGATATTACGCTTGTAGGCAAAGATCCATCTTTCGAGCCGGCAATTACATTTGCGATCAACCACAGTGATGCGGTAACAGCGGTGTCCGAAAGTTTGAAACAGGATACGTATCGTCATTTTGGCGTAAAACGCGAAATACAGGTCATTCCAAATTTTATTCGTCCGGAGCACTACTCGCCAGATCCGCATAAAGATTTTCGGAAATCCTATGCGCCCAATGGGGAGAAAATAATTACACACATCAGTAATTTCAGACCGGTAAAACGCATGGAAGATGTGGTGAGAATGTTTAAAAAAATCAGTGAAAAAATTCCTTCAAAACTCATTCTGGTGGGTGACGGGCCGGAGCGATACAGGGTAGAACAGCTCTGTCGTGATTTGGGAACCTGCGGTGATACCCACATCATTGGAAAATTGAAAAAACCGGAAGAGGTCCTTTTTATTTCAGATTTGTTTTTGCTCCCCTCTGAGTCGGAGAGTTTTGGACTTGCTGCCCTGGAGGCGATGGCCTGCGGCGTACCGGTAATATCATCCAATACAGGAGGTTTACCCGAATTGAATGAAAATGGTTTTTCGGGATTTACGTCAAACGTTGGAGATATAGACGAAATGGCAAAAAATGCGGTGCACATTCTCGGTGATGAGATGACTTTGGCCAAATTTAAGTCAAATGCCAAAAAACGCGCGCTTGATTTTGACATTGCGAACATTCTTCCCATGTATACACACCTGTATGATGAGGTTTTAGCGAAAGCTGCACTCCCAGCATTGTGATTGTGAAAGTAATCAGCGATAAAGTCAGTTACAAAAAGGAGTCCGGGTACCTTCAGTTTGTCATTCTTGGAAAAATAGAAAGCTGGAAAGAGGCTTTGCTCGGTGCGTGGTTTCTAGCATGGATTTTTATTGGCGTCGTTGTGATGTACACGTATTTTCAAGCCACAGACAGGGAAATGCGAATGATGCTGATTATATTTTTAATTTTTTGGTCCTATTACTTCTGGAAAGTCGGCAGGGTATGGCTTTTCAGGCGCGGAGGTAATGAATTGATTCGGATACAGGGTGAACTCCTCCTGCTCAAGCGCAGTTTTTTTACCTATGGAAAAACAAAAACCTATTATATCGAAATGATTCAGGATTTTGCGCCTGTAGAATTGTCGAAATCTTCTTTCGCATATACCTACGAAAATGGCTGGTGGGTGCTCGGTGGTGAGAAACTCGGATTTTCTTATCAGGGAAAATTTGTCAAATTCGGTATGCAGCTGAGCGACGCCGATACCATGCAGGTTTTCAAACTCATAAAACAGGAATTGGCCAAACCTAGAGCAGCGAAATTGTAAAAGCATTTCCACTCAATCTACGGGTTTTGTTTCCCTCTATATTTTCTTCCAGAACCATTTTCTGTGCTGCCGGACTGTTTAAAACCGCATCCAGTGATTTAATTTCACCAAATGGAATTTTTGAATGGGTAAGAATGTCCACAAGGGGAGAAAGTGTCCAATTTCGGATTATCTCTCCGAGAATTTCAACCAATTCGGTACGGTTGACCACACGACTGACATTGTTTATAAAACGGGGATCGGAGGCCAGAGGTCCATTTTCCAGCACATTGCAAAGTTTTTGAAACTGGGCATCAGTGCCAATGGCCAAAACAAGCGCGCGGTGATCTGCAGTTTCAAACCGATCGCCATAAGGTGCGATATTGGGGTGTTGGGTGCCCATGGGTTTGGCCACGGAGCCATTCATCAAAAAATTTGTGGCCTGATTGGCCAGCGCAGATAAAGATGCACGCTCCAGATTGACTTTGATCACCGAACCTTTTTCGGTTCTCAATTTGTGAATGATTCCCAGCAAAGCACCTTCTTTCAATTGGTGTCCGGCCAAAATATCGATGAGGGCTACCGGCAACTTGGCGGGCGGTGCATCGGGGTGACCTGTCATGGACAACCATCCGGTCTCAGCCTGGAGTACGACGTCGTAAGCAGGACGATCTACCGATTCAAAACCATCGAGTTGCACGAAGATCAAATCGCTTTTAAAATTTCGGAGGTCTGATTCTGAGACGCCCAGTTTGAGCGCTGTATGCTGTCCGAAATTGGATATTACCATATCAGCTTTCCCGACCAGTTGATATAATTCAAGCCGATGATTTTCGGTGGTAAAATCAAGTTGAATTACTTCTTTCCGGAAGTTAACAGCCGCATAGTACGCGGAAATCCCTATGTCTGATTCACCCGGTTGGCGCCAACCCCGGGTTACATCTCCACCTGTTTTCTCATTTTCAATTTTGATAACGCGGGCGCCCAGCTCGGCGAAAAACATTCCCACCGCAGGTCCAGCCAACACACTTGAAAGTTCAACTACGAATAAATCCTTGAAAAAGTCATTCATGCCGCGAAAAGCTTCTGAGAAGTAGGGAGATATAGCCTTCTATTTTCCCTGCAACAAATATGCGCAAATACTTCCGTTTGGAATGGGGTGGGTGATTGATTGATCTTTATTGCGGAAATAAATCACCCTAAGCCGCGATTTCTGTCGTCTCCCGCTTTTCGGGATTTTTATTGACACGGCCGTTTGATTGTTTGAATGTTTTTTTTGGCATCGTACACAAAATATAATCCCAGAAAGGGGATGATACGCCAAAAGCAACCGTATCATCTTTATAGTGATGAATGCTGTGATGAATCCATAAAATATTCAGGAAGTTTTTTGGTGGGCGCATCGCATGAATCATGTAATGAACAAATAAATACGCTGAATAGCCCATGACAAATCCCGGCAGAAAAGCGTACACATAATTGCCTATGAAGAGTTTGAAAAAGAAAAAAAGTGCAGTAAGAATGATGAGAGATGCTGCCGGAGGCATTGCGATTCGCGTTTTGTCCCTGGGGAATTCATGGTGCACGCCATGAAAAGTATACTGCAGTTTCGCCTTCAATTTGGTGTCGGGAAGCATGTGAAAAAGATGCTTGTGCGCAAGATATTCTACCCACGTCCAGAGCAAGAAGGCAATCAGAAACAAGCCCAGACTTTCTAAAGCACTGAAGTATTGCCTGCTTATACCCACATATATAAGTATGGAAGAACCCAAAAAGTAAATAGCGAGTGGAACAGAAATATGGGTCCGGGCAAGTTTTTCAAGAATGGGGTTTTTGAAAAGTGCTGTTGTGCCCTGTTCTTTCGGGTGGTATTGCATTTTTCTCTTTTAAATTAAGCCGATGAAGGCTGTAAAAATTGGCATCAGTGACGTGATTACCACGACAAAGATAGTACCGCTTTATTCCTGGAAGTTTCCTTGTGACAATCGGTTGATTTTTTTTTCAGACGGTATTTTTTTCTGATAAATGATTACATTTGCCGCTCCAAATATGCCCAGGTGGTGAAATTGGTAGACACGCCATCTTGAGGGGGTGGTGAGCTACGCTCTTGCTGGTTCGAGTCCAGTCCTGGGCACTTTAATTAAAACCTTCCAGTCACAAAGATTGGAAGGTTTTTTATTTTCTAAACTATCATTCTTAATTCCTAAAGCTTTTGCTTGTCCAAAAAGCGTTTAATAAGGTCCATAAAAAAAGCCTTCCGAAGAAGGCTTTTAGCTCAAATCGTCTTTTTAATGATCAGCGAATAAATTCCATAACCGTTTTTCTGATGATCCGGACACATTCCAACAACTGCTCTTCGGTCATCACCAAAGGCGGAGCAAATCTGATAATATTTCCATGTGTTGGTTTGGCCAAAAGCCCATTGTCGCGCAATGCCAAACAGATGCGCCATGCGGTGTCGCTGTCCTGGGTGTCGTTAATCACCACGGCATTCAACAATCCTTTTCCCCGCACGAGCTTGAGCAGTGGTGATTCATGCACCAATTTCTCCATTTCGGCCCGGAAAATCTTCCCGAGTCGACGCGCATTTTGCGTAAGCTTCTCATCAATAATTACTTCGAGCGACGCTTTGGCAACGGCACAAGCCAGCGGATTTCCTCCAAAAGTAGATCCGTGCTGACCGGGTTTGATCACATTCATGATGTGGTCATTTGCCAGAACAGCCGAAACTGGGTAGACTCCGCCCGACAACGCCTTGCCCAAAATAAGGATGTCGGGAGTTACAAAGGTCGGCTGTCTTTCGCATTGTGCCTGGCAGGTGCAGTTTCCGCATACCGCGAGCAGACTACCGGTGCGACCTATGCCGGTTTGTACTTCGTCTGCTATGAACAGCACATTCTTTTCCTTGCATAGTTTTGCGGCTTCCGCCAAATAATTTTCTGCCGGCACGTATACCCCTGCTTCACCCTGTATTGGCTCCACCAGAAAACCCGCTACATTTTCGTCTTTCAATGCCTCTTTCAGCGCAGAAATATCATCGTAAGCCACTTTGATAAAACCTTCGGTAAATGGTCCGAAATTCTTCCGGGCACCTTCATCATTGCTGAAGCTGATGATCGTCGTGGTGCGGCCATGAAAATTGTTGCTGCAAACGATGATTTTTGCCTTGTTTTCATCTATGCCTTTTCGCTCATAAGCCCATTTTCGCGTGAGTTTTATCGCGGTTTCCACACCTTCAGCGCCCGAGTTCATCGGCAGCACTTTGTCAAAACCGAAATAACCCGTTATAAATTTGGCGTATTCACCAAATTCCTCACTGTGAAAAGCCCTGGATACGAGGGTAAGCTTTTCGGCCTGGGTTTTTAGCGCCCCAATGATATGCGGATGGCAGTGGCCCTGGTTAACAGCTGAATAGGCTGATAAAAAATCAAAATATTTTTTTCCGTCAACATCCCATACATAGACGCCTTCTCCACGATCGAGGACCACCGGTAAAGGATGATAATTGTGAGCGCTGTATTGGTTTTCAGTTTCGATTGCGCGATTCGTTGCGGTTTTTGATTCCAGCGTTTCCATAGGTATGCGTGTTGATGGTTTATAAAAATTGAACTTTGCAAAGGTCACCGAAATCTTCATATCCACCAAATTTCCTTTCCTTTGCGGGTTCGTTTTAATGGAAATAAAACACATTGGATAAAAGAAAATACAAACGCGGAGATGAAATTGAGCTGACCATTTCCAAAATGGCTTTTGGTGGTCAGGGCATTGCCAAAATTCCTACCGAATCAGGCGAAATGGTGGCTTTTGTGCCAAACACCATCCCCGGTCAGGTGGTGAAAACCAGAATAGCCAATGTGCGAAAAAACCATCTTGAGACGAAACTGCTCCATGTGATCCAATCCAGTGCCGATGAGGTATCTATCCCTTATCAGCCTATTGCCGGAGCGCCTTACGCCACATTGCCGGTATCCATCCAGGAAAAATATAAACGCGAAACCAGTATTGACCTTTTTCGCAGAATCGGTGGAATTACGGATGCAGGCGATTTGTTCGATGACTTTATCTCTTCACCATCCCATTGGCACTACCGCAACAAGATGGAATATGCCTTTGCTGCTATTCGGTATGACATTCATACGCACGAAGAGCTCGACGAATTTGCACTCGGATTTAAACACCGCGGCACCTGGTGGATGGTGGAAAATCTGGACAGCGACAGTGGCCTCTTTGATGCAGAAGTAGAAAATAAACTTCATCTCATTCGTGCATTTTGCGAAAGCACCGGTCTACCTCCCTGGCATGCTCCGCGCAAGAAGGGTTTCTTTCGTTTTCTCACGGTGCGCAAGAGTTATACCGACCAGAAAGTGCTCTTTAATCTCGTGACGGGCAGTGATCAGCTGGATCAGTTTGATATGGATGGGTTTACGAAATTCATGGAGAATCTTTTTGGCCAGCGATTGGCCGGAATTCTGCATACCATCAACAACGACACCGGTGATCGGGTGCAGCCGCTTGATGGCGAGAGTCAATTGATTTTTGGCGAAGACCATATTACCGAGGTTCTTCATGGTATCTCCTTCAAAATTAGTATGGAGAGTTTTTTTCAAACCAATCCACATTGCGCCGCGCTGCTGTATTCGAAAGCCATTGAATACCTCAAGGAAACCACAGAGAGTTCCGGAATCATTCTCGATCTTTTTTGTGGTACAGGAACGATTTCTCAACTTGTGGCGCGTGAGATTCCCGGAGCAAAGGTAGTGGGTGTCGATATCGAAACGCGGGCAATTGCCGATGCAAAACGCGCTGGCTCAAATCAGGCCAATGTCAAATTTTACGCTGCCGACGTCGGAAAATTTTTGCAGGAGCATCCGCAGTATGCCAATAAAATCAATGCGATTGTGCTCGATCCCCCCCGCGCCGGAATCGCGCCCAAATCACTGATCCGTATCATTCAGCTCAACGCCCCTGCCATCGTTTACATTTCATGCAACCCTGCCACCCTTGCACGCGACGCCAAAACACTGCAGGAGAATGGGTATGCGCTACAAAAGTTTTCGCTCGTCGATCAGTTTCCGCATACAGCGCACGTGGAGGCCATCGCCGTGTTTAAAAAATCCTGATAAACCAAAACCATGACAGAAGCCAACTTTGATAAAAATTATTGGGAAGACCGCTGGAAAGACGGTGAAACCGGTTGGGATATCGGCCATATTTCCAAACCTTTAAAGGAGTATATCGATCAACTCACCGACAAAAGTTTGCGAATTTTGATTCCTGGCTGTGGCAATGCCTGGGAGGGAGAATACCTGCTCAAATCGGGTTTTAAAAACACCTGGCTCGTAGATATTTCGCCGGAGGCTGTCGCCAAATTTCTGGAGAGATTTCCTGAATTTCCCGTACATCAGGTTATAACAGGAGATTTTTTCGATCTCAACGAAAAATTTGATTTGATCCTGGAGCAAACATTTTTTTGTGCACTTGATCCATCTCTGCGCGGCACTTACGCTATAAAAATGCACGATCTTATTCGCCCGGGTGGCCGTCTGGTGGGTTTGCTTTTCGATACCGACAGGCACAACGAACATCCGCCATTCGGGGGCAGCAAAGAAGAATACAAGGCTCTTTTTGATCCGCTCTTTGACATCGAAGTATTGGATCGGGCGCACAATTCGATTAAACCCCGAATGGGATCGGAATTGTTTATTTCCTTTCGAAAGGCTTAATCTTCAGAAATGTACAGTTTCTTGATCGTAGGTATGGGTCCCGTACAATAACCTTCGTGACAGGTGATGCAGGCCGAAATCATGTTGTTGTAGGATGAGATTGTCAGGCTGTATTCTTTTTCCGAAAGGAAAGCGTCAAGACTGTTCTGATAATGTTTGGCCATGCCCTGAAAAGCTGGTGTCTGAATATCTTTTTTGGAGGGCTTGCTCATCACAAGTACAGCATAAAAGTCGGTGGTGTCTGCAACCAATTCTCCTTTCAATACAGTCTGCCGCCATGTTTTTGCCTGACTGTGCATCTCTTTCATCAGCCGCGCAAGTTCACTCACCTCGGCCATTTTCATAGATATTGGCATTTGCGCCGCATCTTCAGCATCACTCATTTGGCTGCAGGAAAAAACGATGACCAATAAAAAAAGTCCGGTAATTTTCGCTTTCATAATCTTTGTCGGTGGTGAAAGTACTGATTTGCTAATTTTGACGCAAACAAATAACAATGGCTTCATCCCGCACGCTTGTCCTTGATCATATCCGTATCCTTCAAAAGCTGCGTCGCATCGCGTATCAGATTTATGAGTTCAATCACAACGAGAAAGAGGTGGTACTCGTCGCAATTGAAAACAAGGGGTTGTTGCTCGCCAACCGCATCTTACCCATCCTGAGTGATGTTGCCGATTTTAAAATTACATTGGTTAGCCTCAAACTGGACAAAAAAAATCCGCTCAGCACCCCTGTGCTGAGTGAGCCCGGAGTAATTCTCGAGGGAAAAGCGGTGGTACTCATCGACGATGTACTCAATTCGGGACGCACCCTGATCTACGCGGCCAAACACATTCTCAATTTCAATATTCGAAAGCTCAATACAGTGGTTTTGGTCGACCGGCTGCACCGGAAGTTTCCTATTAAGGCTGATTTTGTGGGGCTCACGCTAAGCACGACTTTGCAGGCGCATATCAACGTGGTTTTCGAAGAGGGAAATGATACTGTTTACCTGGAATAAGCACGGATTTCCTCGATCAGCCCGGCAAATTTTTCGGAATTCAGGTTGTGCGTATCTGCGGAGAGGTGCGCTTTCGCGTAAAAGGGTTCGCGTGACTTCAAATGTATTTCGATATATGTCGGAAGTTCTTCTCCACTCAGATGGGAGAGGAGCGGTCGCAATTGCTGTCCTTGTCCCAGCCTGGCTGCAATAATTTTTGGCGAAAGTTGAAGCCAAACCACCACACCGGACCGCAACATCAGGTCGATATTTTTGCCGTGACATGGGGTGCCACCACCCGAGCTCAACACCATTTCGTGCTCAGAATCGGCATGCTGCGCAAGTAGTCTTGATTCCATTTCACGAAAGTGTGCCTCGCCCTTTTGGGAAAATATTTCAGATATTTTCATGCCAGCCTGAGTTTCGATTTGTGCGTCCAAATCGATAAAAGGCAAATGCAGCGCGGCAGCCAGTTTCTTGCCGATGGTGGATTTTCCCACACCCATATAACCGATTAAAAATATCTTCATGGCCTAAACTGCGATGATAAGGTTATTTTCGCACAAAATTAAATCTATGCGTGCTGTTGTTGTTTCGGACAAGTCTACTCTGAATACTTTCCATCAGATTCCCAAGTTGATCTATGCCGATGATAAAAATTACATTGCCCATATCAAACAGGATATTGACAAGGTTTTTGATCCGGCCAAAAATAAGTTGTACAAGGAAGGCGGAAAGTCCCAACGCTGGATTTTTTACAATGCCAGTGATAAATTGATCGGTCGGGTGGCCGCTTTTGTCAATCCCAAAGTTGCTTATTCCGATGCGCAACCTACAGGTGGCATGGGATTTTTTGAATCTGTAGACGACCAAAAAGCAGCCAATTTTATACTGGACACCGCAAAGGAATGGCTGATGGCGCAGGGCATGGAAGCCATGGATGGCCCGATAAATTTTGGAGAACGCAATCAATTCTGGGGCTGCCTGACGAAAAATTTTACAGCTCCGAACAGCTATGGTATGAATTACAATCCGCCGTATTATCCTGCTTTATTGGAGAACTACGGATTTCAAACCTATTTTGAACAGTATTTGTACAAGCGCAATGCCCGCGATTTGCCTCAGCCAATTTTCATGCGGCGTCATGAACAGTTTGTGGCCAATCCGGATATCAGAATCTCAAATATTGAAGGAAAAGATTTGGCGCAAGTAGCAGAAGATTTTCGCAAAGTTTATAATGGCGCCTGGGGAGGCAATCAGAATTTTAAAGAACTTACCCCATCAGCGGCCAGTAAAATCGTAAATTCTCTCAAACCGGTGATAGATCGTAAGATTATTGTTTTCGCCTATTTCAAGGACGAACCGATTGCTTTTTATGTCAACATTCCGGAGCTCAATGAAATTTTTTGTTACCTCGATGGTGATCTCAATCTTTGGGGAAAGATGGTTTTCCTCTATCACAAATGGCGGAAAACGCCGCGTACGCTGGTGGGGATTGTTTTTGGTGTGGTAAAAGAATGGCAGCGTTTTGGCGCTGAAGGCGCTATGATCAAATTTATGAGCGATCAGATTCACGCTGGTAAAGTAAAATACACCAAAACTGTTTTGCAATGGATTGGAGATTTCAACCCGAAAATGCTCAAAGTGGCCGACAATCTTGGGGGGGAGCGGTATCGCGAATTGAAAACGTACCGGTATCTCTTTGATCGAAACAAACCTTTTGAGCGTTATCCGGTTTTAGAATAGATGTCAACAAATGGATGTGAAATTTTTGCTTTGTCAAATAAAAAGAAGACACTATATTTGCACCCGCTTTTGACGAAAGCTTTTTGATTCCGTAGCTCAGCTGGTAGAGCATTACACTTTTAATGTAGGGGTCCTGGGTTCGAACCCCAGCGGGATCACAAAAAGCCATCCAATATCTGGGTGGCTTTTTTTATGTTGCGATAATTTTGGCGTTTGCCATCCTCGATATGATGTTTTCGGTTGGTTGAAGATCGATTTTGTACAGCCCGGACAATTTTATTGGCCTATAGACATTTTACGCTGTATGGGATTATATAGACGGAATGATCTATAAAATCGAAAATAGACTGATCGATCTATAAATTGTTTTATAGACGCTTTGATCTATATTTCAAAATATAGATTGTTTGATCTATATTTGAC
>Ga0335397_10010787_pt1 | contig 11286 bp, 13 predicted proteins | sample MAT04_FD_205740 | JGI IMG/M metagenome (GOLD analysis project Ga0335397, IMG submission 205740) | Freshwater microbial communities from Lake Fryxell liftoff mats and glacier meltwater in Antarctica - MAT-04 (spades assembly) (version 2) ...
GTCGTAGATGGTGATCCCGCCCATCTCGATGATCAGGCCCGCAGCCGAACCCATCGCGGTACCTTGGCCGGCACTGAACGGCCGCTCGGCTGATCCGGGAGTCGTATTCGTGTGCCAGGCCGGAACCATCTTGATCGAGAGCGATTCGAAGCGGACTGTGCCGCCGAGGTTGGGGTCGGAGACGTTCTCGACGCCCTGCTCCTCGAGCCAGTTGGCCAGCTCGACCATTGCCACGACCTGGGCTCCGGTCCGCCCGGCAACCTCGACCACGTCGGCTACATGATCGGCGTGGCCGTGGGTCAGCGCGATGTGGGTCGGTTCGACATCGGCCGCCGTTGCGGTGGCGCGCGGGTTGTTCGGCGCCAGGAACGGGTCAACCAGCAACCTGGTTTCACCGTCATGGAACTCGACGCAGGAATGCCCGTGGTAGTGGATTTCCATTCTCAGACCTCTCCTTCTCGGTTTTCGCTTGGAAGCGGGTTTTCGGTGTGATCAGCAGCATTGTTGCCATCAGCAGGTTCGGTGCCGTCGGCGTGCTCTGAAATTCCGGCCAGGTCCTCCCGAATCGCCCAGCCGACAGCGACGCCGACCATCATCCCGATGTGCGTCTCCTCGGTAAGCAGGCCCCGGATCGCGGTCAGGCGGGCGTCTTCGTCAGGGATCGTCGCGGCCTTGAGAGTCTCCGACAGATGCGATTCGCCGAACCACCCGCCGGCGCCGAGCGCACTCACCAGCACGCCCTGAAGATCCGGCGCGACGGTCGCCACGACCCGCTCGGCCTCGGCGAAGCTCTGCGGGTCCGAGAGCCGCTCCACCGCCCGCCTGAGCTGCTCTTCACTCCAGTCCCTGCTCATGCCTTCGCCAGGGTCCTTGCCGCGACAACGCCGGCCAGGGCGCCGATCGCTCCGCCGGTTATCCCGGACCAGAAACCGGCCGACTCCACCACCACCGGCAGCAGCAGGATCACCGCTGCGCAGACCAGTACGCCGATGCTGTCGAGATCCTCGTCGAGCCGGGTGGCCTCCGGCCTGCGGATCACGAACCAGGCGGCGATCGCCCCTAGCGCCATGCCGTTTCCACCGGCGATCGCGCCGAAGGTTCCGGTCTGCTCTTCGATCGCCCACGCGCCAACCGTGCCGAGCGCCCCACAGGCGACCAGCAGGACCGCGGTCGCCGGCGAGCCCAGCCTGCGCTCCAGGTCAGGAGCAAAAATCGCCAGGGCGAGGGACACGGCGAACAGGTAGCCGACGCTGAGGTAGGCGAACTGGGCGGTCAGGAAGCGCCACGGGCCGGAATCGAAGGGGACCACGACCGCACCGAAGGCCTCGAGGTCGCCACCGCTGGCGATCCGGACCAGTAGCGCGACGGCCGGAATCAGAATCAGGGCGTAGGTCACCAGCGGACGGCCTGCGATGCGGGCCTGCCGCTTTTCCTTGCGCTCCCGTCGGCGCCCCTGGCGCAGCTCGCGCCTGGTCCTGGTCGCCTCGAGGCCGCCGTCCCGGCGCTCCAGCTTGGGCGCACGCTTTCGCACCCGCGATCCGCAGTACGGGCACTCGGTCACGTAGGGGCTCACCTCCGCTCCACAGGACTTGCAGACGACTCTCAGTTCGGTCTCATTCATCGCACGCTGACAGCGAGGATAACCACACCGACCGGGTGGCTTCCGCGGTGGCATACTGGAGGCACATTCAAATACTTTTCCCCGAGGAGGTCGAAGGAGTACATGGAAGCCCAAAGCCTGACCGAACAGAAGTCCCTGCTGGCGGAGCTAGCCCCGGGAAAGCGCACCCGCCTTCACCGCCTGCTTTACGAGTTCGGCCCCGGAAACGGAACCCTGATGCTGCTGCCGATCGACCAGGGAATCGAGCACGGCCCGCGTGACTTCTTCCCGAACCCGGCATCCAAGGATCCCGACTACCAGTTCCGTCTGGCCGCTGAAGCCGGTTACTCGGCGCTCGCCTGCCAGATCGGCATGGCCGAGAAGTACTACCCCGACTACGCCGGCTCGGTGCCGCTGATCCTCAAGGTCAACGGCAAGACCGACATCCCCTCGTCGGCCCACTCATTCTCAGCCTGCAACGCCTCTGTCGAAGACGGCGTCCGGCTCGGTGCCGACGCGATCGGCTACACGCTGTATGTCGGCTCCCCCCGCCAGGACGAAGACCTCGCCCAGCTCAAGCAGGTCCGCCAGGACTGCGACCGCTTCGGCATGCCGCTGGTTGTCTGGTCCTACCCTCGCGGTGAGGCGATCGATGCCAAGGGCGGCGCCTCCTCCTTCTACGCGATCGATTACGCCGCGCGCATGGCGATGGAGATGGGCGCCGACGTGGTCAAGGTCAACTACCCGGTGATCAACCCGGAAAAGGACAAGCACGCCCAGCCCCCGTACAACGAGATGCAGGTGACCCAGGACGAGGCGATGAGGCAGTGCGTCGAGTCGGCCGGCCGTTCGCTGATCGTGCTCTCGGGCGGCTCCAAGGTCGACGACGAAACCGTGCTCGGCCACGTCAAGTCGGTCATGGACGCCGGCGGTTCGGGCGTCATCTTCGGCCGCAACGTCTGGCAGCGGGAGTGGAGCGAAGCGCTCGAGATCGTCGCGCAGATCAAGGAAACCCTGCTGGCCAACGTCAAGCGCACGCCGTAGGCCCGGAAGGTGCACCCGAATCCGAACCGCTGGGCTACCCCCCGCGGGGCGTTCGGGCTGGTGGTGTTCGTGCTTTGCCTGGTAGGCCTGCTCCTGGTCTATCTGGCTGGCGACGATACGAATCCGCCTCGGGGGAAAGAGCGGGTCATGAATGGTGGCCCGGTGGCGCGATCGGTGACGGTCGCCGTCGACCGTGTAGTCGATGGCGACACCGCCAAGGTTTTCTACCGGGGGGAGAGCGTCTACGTGCGCTACATCGGCATCGACACCCCGGAATCGGTCGACCCCGGCAGCCCGGTCGAATGCTTCGGCGAGCAGGCGACGGAGGCCAACGCCGGCCTGATCGAAGGCGAGGACGTCCGGCTCGTCTTCGGCCCGGAGCAGCGCGACCGCTTCGGAAGGCTGCTCGCATACGTCTATGTGAGCGATCTCATGGTCAACGCCGAGCTGCTGCGGCTCGGCTACGCCGAAACCCTGACCATTCCGCCCAACGACGCCAGGTCCGAGCAGTTTGATCGACTCGAAGGGCAGGCCCGTAAGGCGGACCTGGGCCGGTGGAGGCCTGCGGGGGGCTGCAGCTGACTTGCGTAATTATCAGGGTTTGCTAACGTTCGGACGGTCTGTTTCCGGGTCCCTTCCGGTCCCAGGCCAACCGTCATGAAAATGCGCCAGAGCCTAAACCAGTTTGAAAGTGCCTTCGAGCAGCAGAAGGTGCTGGAGCAGCGACGGCGCGAACAGCTTCGCCACCGGGCCGCGAACCGTTCGCGGGAGCGCCGGGTGTCTCGCAGTCAGCAGGAAGGCAAGGTGCGCTTCAGCGTGCTGGCCGTATGCCTCACCGCGACGGTGACAGTGGTCACCGTGGCCATGTTCGAGGCCCTGACCTTCCTGATGACCTGAGAACGGGGCCTTCCGGCCCCGGGGTGCCTACTCTTCGTCTGAATCGGCGCTGATCGCTCCGGTGCCGCGCTCGTCGATCACTTCCTTGCGGAAGACCTCGATCTCTCGGGGCGCAGTGATTCCCAGGCGGACTTTGTCACCGGAGACTCCCAGCACCATGATCTCGACGTTCTCGCCGATGATGATGCTCTGTTCTCTCTTGCGGGTCAGTACCAGCATCTGGGCTCCGTTCGTATTTTCGTAGGAAATTCGGGTCTACCTAAAATTAGGTAGGAGGATCTGTCCAGACTATATCTGCCCGCACCCCCGGCCTGGACGGTTACACGTCGGCCACGAAGCCCCGGCCGGTCGAGCGACGCTCTGCGGGTGGGTTGAATAAACTCGCAGCCATATGTCTAGACGCTCATTACGCCCCCAGCTCAACCAGATCCGCGCCTGGGTCCGGGAAGGCCGCACCGATGCCTGGATCGCCCACCAACTCGAGGTAAGCGCCTCGGAGCTCAGGGAGTTTCGACGGCAGCACGACCTCTCGCCCGACGGCGAGGGTGAATCGGGTGCCGATGTCGATCTGCGGGACGAGATTGAAGCTGAGATCGAAGCTGCCGCAGCCGAGGAAGAGGCTCTGGCCAAGGAGCGCGAAGCTTCCGAGGCCGAAGAGAAGGCCGCAGCCGAAGCGGACGGCGAGAGCGAACCGGACGGCGAAGAGGATTCAGACGACGAGGACGACGAAGTTGACGAGGAGTCCGACGGCAGCGAAGCCGAAGGCCGGCCGCGCCGTCGCCGTCGCCGCGGCCGTCGCGGTGGGCGCCGCGAGCAGACCGGCAACGAGCTCGAGGGCACCTTCGACCACGGCGAAGAGGGCTACGGCCTGTGGCTCGACCCCGCCGTCCAGGACATCCCGGCTTACAAGGAATCCTGGGCCGGCAAGCGCGACGTGACGGTCACGGTCGAAGCCGACCAGATCATCATCCGCCGCAACGACTCCTAGGGCAAACCGCAGCAACACGCTGCGATCGGGACCCCTGGGGCAAGCCGCAGCAACACGCTGCGGTCAGCACGACTACCGGGTCAGAAGTCGAGTTCGATGCGGCGGCCGCCGGCGAAGTCTCCGGCTGCCTGGAGGTGAAGCCAGAAGGCCGCGTCGACCAGCTCCTGCAGATCGGACGAGGCCGGGTCGACGCCCGGCAGCTGCAGAACCCAGTCGGTGCCGGCGCCGTAGACTTCGGCAAGATCTGCGGCTGTGAAGGTGGCACCGAGGCGGCGGCGCAGTTCGAGCCTCACCGGCACGGTCACCTGATCGCCACGCAGCGTTCCTTCGCGCTCGAGTTCCCGCAGCCGCTCGATGCCGGCTTCCCAGTTGAACAGCGCGTTCTCGAGCGGATAGCTCAACCTTCGACCAGACCGGGAGTCGATTCAGGGCCAGGGCCGGACGGGTCGCAGGCTGATGGATCCAGCGGGCCATCGACCCGCCAGACTTCCACCGGTCCGGGTCCGACTTCGAGGCTCAGCGACGGATCGCCGGCAACCCAGCTGCGCTCCGGTGAGAAGACCGGCTCGCGCTCGCCGATGAAGTTGAGGAAAGGCGAAGTGACCAGGTAATCGAGTTCGGCCTCGTTGACCGCCCGCCTGAACTCCGGACAGCTACGGATCACGTCGAAGCCTCCGGCCGGCGCTTCGCGGCCGATGTAAGTGAGGTGGTTGGAGAGGTCCTCTCCGAAGAAGCCGAACTGCCGGAATCCGGCGGTGGTGCCGGCCAACCCGATCTCGGCGTCCTCCACCCCGCTCGCCCAGCGGTAAGGCTCGGCCAGGCCTGCGTCGGCCTCGAAATCGTTGTAGCGGGAGTCGAAGTAGCCGCTCGCCAGCGGCCAGGAAAGCAGCAGGCCTGCCAGGACGGCGGCGCCCGCGACCCAGGCAAGAAGCGGCTTCTCCGGGTTGAGGGCCGACAGCCGCTCCCGGAAGCGCCAGGCCAGCGACGGAACCACGACCAGGGCGAGCGCAAACGCGATGCCGAAGTAGCCGCCCGACTCCGACCAGATCGCATCCCCGCGGCCGGTGGCAAAGAACAGGAACAACAACAGCAGTCCGAGCCCGAGCTGCGGGCGGGGCTTGCGGAACCATGGGACGAGCGGGATCAGGACCAGGCCCATTGCCAGCGCCGGGACCAGAAAGCGCAGATTGATCGCGAAAGCGTCCGGTGAGCCCTCCGGCCCGGCAGCGCTCAGCGGAGTGATGAGGTAGGCGGCTATAGCCAGCAGCGCGGCCAGCCCGTGGGCCCTGGTCAGGCGGCCGGGACCGCGCCAGATCAAAGCGACGAGTCCGATCACGGCCACCGCGAGCAGCACGGGCCAGAGCGTTCCGAAGCCCTGCTCGAGCCCGGGGAAGAAGTACTCGCGCCAGATCGAGGTATCGCCGATGTAGTGGAAGACGTTGAAGTCGGCCCTGCCCTCCTGGAGGCGCTCGGGGCCCGGCAGGTTGATCGGTCCGATGCTCCTGACCTGGGGTATCGGATTTCCCGTAGCCAGCAGGTTGCGCAGGTACCAGAAACCGCCGCCGACAAACGCCGCGCCGAACCAGACCCCGGCCGAGCGCAGCCTGGTCCCGTGATGGGCCGAAAACAGGACTGCGAAGGTGATCATCGCCGCCGGGGCGAGGGCGGTTACCTTGGTCCCGGCGGCCAGGCCGACGGCCAGCCCTGCCGCGGCCATCGCCCAGCCCGGGCCGATCCGACCGCGGGTGTCGGACGGGTCGGCGCCGCGGTTGATCAGGATGCCGATCGCAGACAGGATCAGTGCGATCGCGACGATGTCGTTTTTCGCCATCCCCGGCTCGCGCACCACCAGAGTGTGGGTCGCGAGCAAAATCGAAGCAGCGATCAGGGTCAGGTGGGGCCGGGCGTACGGCCGGCCGATGCACCAGGCCGCCAGCAGGGCGAGCGCCAGCCAGCCCATGTTGAGCAGGACGGAGAAGAAGTCCCTTCCGGTCAGCGCCATTGCGACCGTGTGGACCAGCTCGGAGTTCTGCGGGTAAAACCAGTTGAGGAAGACCGTCTCGGTCTTGTGGAAACCAAGGGTCGAACCGGTCTGGAACATGTCGGCCGAAAACGGCAGGTGGTACCAGACGGAATCGAAGTTCGAGATGCCGGCATCGAGGCTGTAAGAAGTGAAGGCCGCCCATTGCGCCACCACCACCGCGGTTGCCAGAAGGGCGAACCAGAAGCCGTGTGCGGTCACGGGCGGGCGCGGCGGCCTGGAGACTTCGGCATCGCCTTCCGGCGAGCCGGACCGCAGCGAGCGGGATTCAGGTGAGCCGGACCGCAGCGAGCCGGATTCAGGCGAGCGGGATTCAGGCGAGCGGGGCGACGACTCGGGGTCGGGCCCGGGGCCGAGGCGAAAGTGGGCGGCGAGGCCGATCAACAGGCTGGACAGCACCAGTGCCCAGCCGTAAAGCAGCCCGAAGACTCCAAGCAGTTGTGCGGTTACGACCAGCAGGCCGATCCCGGTGACCGCGGCGACCAGGTAGCCGGCCGCTTCGTCCCAGCCCGGTAGCAGGCGGCGGCGGAGGCGGATCGCCGCATAGCCGAGCGCGCCGATCACCAGCAGCATCTGTGCCAGGCCGAAAAAGTAAGCCGCCACACTCATCCGAAATCGCCCGGGAAGGGGACCCTCAGCGGTTCAGGCCGTTGACCACGTAGGCCTGCTCGCCGGGCACGATCATCCCCTGGCGCCGGGCCTCGCTGCGCAGCACGACGTCGCTCTTGGCCCGGTCGGCCAGCCACTGGAGACGTCTGTTTTCGTCCTGCACGCGGTGAAACTGCTCCTTGACTTCCCCTGCATTCCTGTGGGTGGTCACCAGGTTGTAGACCGGGCCGACATAAAGCAGGCTGAGCCCGAAAACGGCGGCGACCAGGACGATCCGCCCGAGTTTGTCCCACCGGACCCGGCCGGCTCCCTCCTGTCCGGCGTTCCGGCGCGGGGCCGGACGGCGGCGAGGCGGTCCTGGTTTTCTGGCGATCGACCGCGAACGTGCTGACACGTCCGACCCTTCTGGGGCGGACGGTCATTTCCTTCAAGACCCGCGCTTCAGCACCGCCGTACCGCCGAAACGGGCGGAGTCTGCCAGCTCTTCTTCGATTCGCAGCAGGCGGTTGTACTTGGCAACACGATCCGAACGGGAAGGCGCGCCGGTCTTGATCTGACCGGCTTCGGTGGCGACGGCGAGGTCAGCGATGAAGGTGTCTTCGGTCTCGCCCGAGCGATGCGAGATCACGCTGGTGAAACCGGCCTCGTCGGCCATCCGGATCGCGTCGAAGGTCTCGCTCAGGGTGCCGATCTGGTTGACCTTGATCAGGATCGAGTTGGCGGTATCGCCGTCGATGCCGCGCTTGAGGCGCTCGGGGTTGGTCACGAAGAGGTCGTCACCGACCAGCTGGACAGCGTCACCGAGCCTTTCGGTCAGCAGCTTCCAGCCGTCCCAGTCCTCTTCGTCCATGCCGTCCTCCAGCGAGACGATCGGGAAGCGCTCGATGGCGCTGGCCCAGTAATCGGCCATCTGCCTGGAGTTCAGGGAACGGTCCTCGTGCTCGAGCCGATAGACGCCGTTCTCGTAGATCTCGCTGGTAGCCGGGTCGAGCGCGATGAAGACGTCCTTGCCCGCCTCGTAGCCGGCTGCCTCGATGCCTTCAATCAGGATCTCCAGCGCGGCCTCGTTGGATGGCAGGTTCGGGGCGAAGCCTCCTTCGTCACCGACCGCGGTGGCGAAGCCGTGGCCAGAGAGGATCTTCTTCAGCGAGTGGAAGACCTCGGTGCCGATACGCAGGCATTCGGAAAAGCTGGAGGCACCGGCCGGCATCACCATGAACTCCTGGAAGTCGACCGAGTTGTCGGCGTGGGCGCCGCCGTTCAGCACGTTCATCATCGGCACCGGTAGCAGCGTCGCGCTGCCGCTGCCGTACAGGTCGCCGAGGTAGGAGTAGAGCGGCCTGTCTTCGAGCAGCGAGCCGGCCTTTGCGGCGGCGAGCGATACACCGAGAATCGCGTTGGCTCCGAGGCGACCCTTGTTGGCGGTGCCGTCAAGATCGATCATCAACCTGTCCAGCCCGGCCTGGTCGGTCGTGTCGAATCCGGTCACGGCCTTCTGGATCTCACCGTTGACGTTGGCGATCGCCTTGCCGACGCCCTTGCCCAGGTACTCGGAACCGCCGTCGCGCAGTTCGACCGCCTCGAACTCACCGGTCGAGGCGCCCGAAGGAACCGCGGCGCGGCCGATCTGGCCCTCCACGAGCCGGACATCGACTTCGATCGTGGGGTTTCCTCGGGAGTCGAGTATCTGGCGTGCGTGAACGGCTTCAATAGTGCTCATCGAGCGCCAGTCTAATGCGACCGGCATCGGGCTTGCGGTCATGAGCCGACCGGTGGCGGGACGGTCAGTTGCGGGGGGCGTGCTGCTCGGCTACTGCGCGCAGGGCGAGCTCGGGGTCGACGCCGCGTCGGCGGGCCTCGGTTACCGCCTCCCAGAGCAGCCGCCCGACCTCGGCCTCGTCGGCGTCGCGGTCGGGATTGTCCGCCCCGGCGTTCGCCGCGCGCTCGACCGGATCCAGCTTCCACTGGACCTTGCTTGCGTAGACCAGCGCCGGCAGCCCCGGCTTTCGCCAGTCCTTTTCGGTGGTGCGGCCCTCGACGTCCTGCTTGATCCGGTCCCACTGCCGCCTGACGTCGTCGGCAGTCTCGATCGGATCGGTTGCGCTGGCAATCCCCGACGCCTCCGGAGTCTCGCGGCTGCCCGCTTCTGCGGCCGGGGCCTCGTCTGCTGCGGGTGGCGGGTAGACATGCGGGTGGCGGCGGATCAGCTTTTCGGTCAGCTGGGTCGCGATCGAAGCGAGATCGCCTTCACCCTCTTCCTCCAGGAGCAGTGAGAGGAAGACGACCTGAAAGAGCACGTCGCCGAGTTCGTCGCGCATCGAGGCGGTATCCCCAGTGCGGGCCGCCTCGGCCAGTTCGTAGGCCTCTTCGACGGTGTGAGGGACGATCGAGCGGGCGTCCTGCTCACGGTCCCAGGGGCATTCGACCCTGAGGGTGCGTGTCACCTCGTCCAGCCGGGCCAGCGCCGCGGCCAGGTCCTGGCCGCCGTGACCGCTCACCCGCGCCTGCCCTGGCTGGCGGTGTCTGGTCCTACTGTCCCGGTACCTGCTGGATGCCTCCGGCAGCACCTGCTGCAGCGGCGGCGGCTGCGTCGACAGGTTCACCGGCTGCGACCGGGCCCTGAGGCCTGCTGGCCCCACCGGCTGCGCCGAGCGGATCGAGAGAGTTGCCTCCGGGCGAATCCGGGGCCCTCAGTCCGACCGGAGCCGGGCAGGAAATGGCTGGTTCGGCGTCGGCCGCTCCATCTTCGTAACAGGCCGGATCAGCACTTTCGAGGCGCCCCTCGCCCTCGAAGTTGGAGCAGCGGGCGACCGTGTAGTCCTCGGCACAGAAGGTGCGGGAGGTCCACTTCGAGTTGTAGTCAGTGACGAACTCGGCGAACTTCTGCTGCTGGAGGGTCGGCAGGAGCTGCTGCTGGATCTGCTGCTTTACGTCATCGAAGCTCTGTGTCTCCTCCGGGTTGATCTTCTCGACCCTGAAGAAGTAGAAGTCACCGCCGGCCTCGATCGGCCCGAGCACGGCGCCCTCCTCGGCGCTCATCACTTCCGAGCCGGCCGGGTCCGGGAAGGCACCCTCGGTGGCCACGGTTTTGCCGCCCTGCGCGCTGCTGCCGTTGTTCGAGAACTGCTTGGCCAGCCTGGCGAAGTCCTTGACTTCGTTGCTCGTGGCGAGTGCCGCCTCAACCTCGTCGGCGTCAGCCTGGTTGTCGGTCACGACGAGCCTGATGTCACGGGTTTCGGGCGTGGTGAAGTTGTCCTTCGAATCTTCGTAGAACTGCTTGAGATCGTCCTCGGGCACCTCGGTCACGCTGCCGTTGATCTGCTCTTCGATCTTGCGGCTCAGAACCTGGAGCTTGACCCGGTCGAGTACCTCTTCCTCGGTGAAGGCGCTGTCCTCGAGGAACTGCGTGAAGGCCGCATCGGTGGGGAACTGGTCCTGGCGGATAGTCTGGAACTCATTCTGCACTTCGCGTTCGGTGGCGGCCACTCCGAGTTCGGCCGCTTCGCCGGTCAGCCAGGCCTGGTCGAGGAGGTCGTTGATCGCGGCCTCTTCGATCTCGGCGAACTGGGCTTCGTCCGGCTTGGGAGCAGCCTGGAGGCCGCCGCGCTTCCAGGTCTGAAGGAATGCGCGGTCGTAGTCCTCCTGGCTGATCTCACCCTTGCCGTCGGGAACTTCCTCCACCAGGGCGACTCCACCGGACGGCACACTCGGGTTACCGATGCCTTCAGCGATCGCTACATAGGCGAAAAGCAGGACGAGAAGCGCCCCAAAGACAATCACACCGGACCTGCGCGCACCGCTCATGCAGTTGACCCTCCTGAAGTGGCTGAAAGTAAAGACCTGACTACGAATTCGGCAGCATATCCATACGGACCTCGCTTAGGCAATCGGCCAGCCGGGTGATCGCCTTCAGCCGGACCAGCGGGTCGTTGTCGACCCGCAGCGTCACCTCGTGGGTTTTCCAGTCGTAGGACGCCGTTTCCACCTGCTGCCGCAGGGCCTCGGCCGCCTCGGAGTCGAGTTCGACCCCGACCACGGTCAGCTTGCCGCCGCGGAACTGCACCGCCGAGGCGCCGGCCGAACCCAGCCCGATCCGGGCCTGCTGCA
>Ga0335397_10010796_pt1 | contig 11281 bp, 6 predicted proteins | sample MAT04_FD_205740 | JGI IMG/M metagenome (GOLD analysis project Ga0335397, IMG submission 205740) | Freshwater microbial communities from Lake Fryxell liftoff mats and glacier meltwater in Antarctica - MAT-04 (spades assembly) (version 2) ...
TTCAAGGCCTCTTCATCTCCCAATACCACTGTATTTGTTTCAGGAATAATTTTAGTTACAAAGGCCGGTTTGCCCAAAGCTATATCCAACCCTTTCCTTTGGCCAACAGTATAAAATGGATATCCTTTATGTTTGCCCAATACTTTTCCTTCAGTATCTACAAAATTTCCACCGTTCACTCTTTCTTCCAAGCCTTCCACTTTTCTTTTTAAAAAACCACGGTAATCATTATCCGGTACAAAACATATTTCGTAGCTCTCACTTTTTTTAGCCAATTCGGGGTACCCAAAATCGTGCGCCATTTGCCTAATTTCTGTTTTATGGTAAGTGCCGAGAGGAAGTAAAGTACGCTTCAATAAATCCTGCTGCAAACCCCAAAGCGCATAGCTTTGGTCTTTAGTATCGTCAATACCTTTGCTTATAAAATATCGTCCGTTAGTATGTTGGTGTACTTGCGCATAATGCCCTGTGGCAATAAAATCGCAGTTTAGCGCATCAGCCCGTTTTAGCAATGCACGCCATTTAATATGCGTATTGCACATTACACATGGGTTAGGTGTGCGACCAGCAATATATTCTTCCACAAAATTTTCAATCACAAAACCGCCAAACTCTTCTCTAATATCTAAAATAAAATGGGGAAACCCATGTTGAACCGCAGCCTGGCGTGCATCGTTAAAACTATCGAGGTTGCAGCAACCGGTTTCTTTTTTACCCGTATTACCGCCGCCGCTCGTTTCATAATCCCATGTTTTCATGGTAATACCCACCACTTCATACCCTTCTTTATGAAGCATAAGAGCTGCCACAGTACTATCTATACCGCCACTCATAGCCATCAAAACTTTTCCTTTACTCATGTTACAAAATTAGCTATTTGCGTTTAGTTAAATGTTAAAAAGATAATGGCTACTGGTATGGAGTGGAATTTTCGGAGCATGTTCATTTGCTATTTATTCATCATTTAATTCCCGCTTTTCACTACTATCTTTTTGCCCCAAAGGCAGGCAAAAAGTATAGCCGCTTCAATCGGGGCTATGCTCAGCAGTAAATCTTTATTTAGCTATTGTTGAACCAATTAGTGCCACCAATAAAAACGATCAAAACAAATAAGCCATTAATAATTTGAACATTGCTTCCAAAATATTGCAACTTCTGTTCATTTATAATTTATGGTTTGGTACTATGTTTGTAAAACTTATACTAAAATCTACATAATGAAAAAATCTACCATATTGTTTTGTTTTGTTCTATCATTTATTTTTTTAAATAATTGTGCCCGTAATCCTGTTACCGGTAAGCGACAGGTAGTACTAATGTCAGAAGCGCAGGAAATTGCCATGGGGCAAGAGGCAGATCCACAAATTATAGCACAATACGGATTGTACGATGATAAAGCATTGCAACAATTTATAACAGAAAAAGGCAAAGCAATGGCTGCTATTTCTCACCGTCCAAATATAAATTACGAATTTAAAGTTGTTGATTCAGATGTTATAAATGCATTTGCAGTACCTGGTGGGTATGTTTATTTTACCCGTGGAATAATGGCTCATTTTAATAATGAAGCACAATTTGCAGGCGTACTTGGGCACGAAACAGGACATATAACTGCGAGGCATACAGTAGCGCAACAAAGAAATGCTTTGTTTGGGCAACTGGGTATTCTTGCCGGCGTAATTATAAATCCCGAACTGGGTCGGTTTGCGCAAACAGCCTCACAAGGTTTGGGAATATTGTTTTTAAAATTTGGAAGAGATGCAGAACGGCAATCAGATGAACTGGGTGTAGAATATTCCTCTAAAATTGGCTACGATGCAAAAGAGATGGCTGATTTTTTTAAAACGCTGGAAAGAAAATCAGAAGGAACGGAATCAGCAGAGTTACCTACGTTTTTATCATCGCACCCTGACCCAGGCGATAGATATGTAACCGTAAATAAACTAGCGGTAGAATGGAAACAAAAATTAAAGCTTACCAATGCATTGGTAAACCGAAATACTTATTTAAAAAGAATAGAAGGGCTGGTTTATGGCGAGGACCCAAGGCAAGGTTATTTGGATAACAATGTATTTTATCATCCTGAATTAAAGTTTCAGTTTCCAACTCCTTCAAACTGGAATTACCAAAACTCACCACAGAGAGTTCAGTTAGCTCCTAAAGATGGCAAAGCACTTCTAATGATGATGCTGGCACCTGGTAATAACTTGCAGGAAGCGGCAAGCACCATGTTACAGCAAAACGGTTTAAGATCTTTGGAATCGCAACAGACTACAGTGAATGGGTTAAATGCAATAACCATCATTGCCGAGCCACAACCACAGCAAACCCAGCAAGGGCAACAACAACAGCAACAACAACAACCATCTGTTCGTATTTTATCTTACTTAATAGAATACAATAAAACAATTTATTTATTATTGGGCGCAACCTCCGCTACAGATTTTAACCAATATTATCCCATATTTAGAAATACAATGGAAGGTTTTAGAGCGCTTACAGACCAAGCAAAAATTAATAAAAAACCGGAGAGGATCAGAAATAAAACCATCGCAAAATCTGCTACATTAGAGCAGGTATTTAAAAGCTATAATGTACCCACTGCCCGGTTAAATGAGTTGGCTATTTTAAATGGTATGAATCTTACCGATGTTGTTCCCGCAGGAATGATGATAAAAACGATAGGGCAGTAATATGTTGAAATTTGGGTAGGAGTTCGTAAAAGTAAAGGATTAAACATTGATTGCGCTTACAATACGTGCATTACTATGAACAAATGGGATATCCCTTAACGGAAATTTTTCACAGAAGTTCTTAATCCTAATATCTTAATACTAATATCTTAATACTAATATCTCAATACTAATATCTCAATACTAATATCTCAATACTAATTTCTGTATTTTCGCAGTCATAAAAATTACTACACTGTATGGGAAGAATATTTGAAGTAAGAAAAGGTGCCATGTTTGCACGATGGGATAAAATGGCAAAAGATTTTACCCGTATCGGAAAAGAAATAGCCATAGCCGTAAAAGCTGCCGGACCAGAGCCTGAAAACAACCCTGCCCTAAGAAGATGTTACTTAAATGCAAAGGCTTGTAACATGCCCAAAGACAGAGTAGAAGCGGCCATTAAGCGTGCCATGGGCAAAGACATTAGCAGCTACGACGAAATGGTGTATGAAGGATATGCACCGCACGGTGTGGCAGTATTGGTAGAAACCGCTACTGATAATACCACCAGAACGGTTGCCAATGTGCGCATGCACTTTACAAAAGCCAAAGGTGCATTGGGTACAACGGGCAGCGTAGCATTTACTTTTACCCGTATGGGAGAATTTAAAGTAAAAAACACCGGACAAAATATTGATGAGCTGGAGTTGGAGTTGATAGATTTTGGCCTCGAAGAAATTGGCGAAGACGCTGATGGTAATATTATTATAAGGTGTGCCTTTGCAGAGTTTGGCAATATGAACAAAGCTATAGAAGATAAAAAATTAGAATTGATTAGTGCAGAACTTACCCGCATACCAGGTCAATTAATGGAGCTTAGCGAAGAAGACGCAAACGACGTTTTAAAAATGGTAGATCACATTGAGCAGGATGAAGATGTACAAAAGGTTTATCATAATCTTAAGTAGGCATTCGCCTTTGGCGAATGCTGTTGATGTTTTTGAATGAGTGTTTATTTAGTGTTCGTTAAAGGCGAATACCTAACAACGCATTGTAAAATGAAGATTTTAAATTTTGAAAAAACAAGGTTTTAAACTTCATAAGTTCAGTTATAAACCCACATCGTATTTATTAAAGTTTAAGAAAAGCCATAGTTATAATAAATTACTCTTTCAACATGATACTACTATCCTTCAAATAATTAAGTTGCTGATTAAACTGGCTATTAAAAAAATATCGAAAGAAATTTACATTGCTCATTTTTATAGGAGTTGTTGATGAATCATTTTCTTGAGGAAATTTTACTGCACAAATATTATCGAAATAAGGTTTAAAATCTTTCTGTGTATTGTAACCACGATAACCATGATCACTCATAATTACTACTAGGGCTGATTTATCATTAGCATTGATTAGGTTTACTAACTGCATAATTTTTGTGTTAACATACTTTACGTAACCCAAAAACAATTTTTTATCTGCAAAACTATTTTCATCAAAAACAATTTTTTGAGAAAGGTTATTACCCGAACTGTCAAAGAAAATGGGACCATGAGGCATAAAAAAATGTGTATACACAAAATGATGATCAAGTTTATTTTGTGATATATATTCTGCAAGTCTATTTTCAAATATCAAGTTATTTTTTTTATTCTCATAAAAGTAGTCGCTCTTCATTGATGGTATCGAAAATTTTCCTACTATGAGCCCGCTTCCAACATCTCTAACAAGGCGGTTATGAAAAATCTTGTCCGTAATTAATCTTTTATGAATAAGTAAATGAGAACTATTTATTCCAATAGAAGGATTATTTTTCAAATCGAATGATGAAAAATTTTTAACAGTATAGCCCATTGATTTAAAGATAGAAAAGACCTCTGCATTTTTTATTTCATCTAACCTTTTTTGAAACTCTTTTTCTTTTACTTTAGGTAAAAAATTTAAATCATTAATATAATTCATGTTGAAAATAGAAGACATGCAATAAGTTGTAAAATTATAATTTGCAAAAATGGGTAATATTTTAAACCCATTATTTTTTAAAGAGGCGTATAATTTATCATTTGAAAAATTAAAGCTATCCTGTAAACTTTTATATCCGGGGTATTCATCAAATAATAAGAAATAAACATTTGGTTTAGCCTTTACTTTACTAAGATCAAAATTTGTTGTATTTGAAATCTTTGGATTGTCGGAATTGGTCAATTTTATAACAAGTGTTGCAGTATCAACAAAACAATAAACTATCAATAAAATGTTTAAATAAAGACCAATTTTTACCAAATTAAATTTTCTTTTATAAATCAAACTAGTCCATAAAACAGTGAGAGCTATTAAAACAGGAATTATAATTACATAACGTGATAAAAAGTATAGCCAATTTTTTTCTTTTATAAAATCATGAAAAACACCAAAAAATAAGTACCACACTTCAATAAAAAATATAACCATTGATGCAGATAAAAAATCTTTAAAAAAATAATAACATAAGAAAATACCTAAGAATACTGTTACAAGCATTAAAAGAAACAATTTTAATACTTCGCCTAACTCTAGATATCCGTAATTTTCAACACTGCCATGCAGACAAAAAAATAATATTAACAGAAAGGGGAAAAGAGGATACTTTTTTAAAAAAATTATTGTTTTTTTCATTTATTAAAGGCAACATTAAATTCCAAATTGAAATTAATTCTAAAATGGCTAGCAACTTAGTTATTTTTAACCTCTAAATTAATTATTTACAAAATGCATTCGTGGGTAGCTAATATTTATAACCAAAAAAAAATTTTTTATCTAACCTCACTCTGGCTGCTCGTTCAAACTCTTATACTTGTTACAAGCGGCATTAATACCAGCGGTGAAGCGGAAAGAGTAATAAGAGAAGCTAATAATTTGCAAACACTTGGTCACTTTAGTTCTTCCGCCTTTTATATGTATTTCAGTGAAATAGCGCTTGTATATTTTTTACACCTAAAACTTGGATTGAGTTATGCTTTCATCGTATTTATACAATTACTCTTAAACTTTACAGCACTTATTTATTTTTATAAATTTATGTGCTGGTTTTATCAATCTAAAAAACTGGCATTAATTGGCGCAATTTTATTGATATGTTGTTTCCCTTATCAAATTTATAATTCTTCCTTATACACAGAATCCATATTTTTTAGCCTTGTCATCATTTTTAGCTGCAAACTGCTCACAGAAAAAAGTTTTAAAATCAAAAATGTTTTAGTCCTGTTATTTTTGATGGTGCTTTTAATGCTAACCAGGCCAACTGCCATATTCGTGTTAGGCGCAACATGTGTTTACATTTATTTTTTCTTCTCCAAAAACCTACAAATTTTTTGGCGCATAATTATTTTTTTAAGTTTGTGTACTGGTAGTTTACTGCTATTAAATTTTTTAGTGGTAGAAAGCAGTAGTAAAGTAAGAGGAGATTTTGGAATAGATATTTTAGAGCCTTTTAGATATGAACATATTATTTGTGGTGTACCTACTTTAAAAAATGAATTTGCACTTAAAACAATCGATAAAAGTAATTCTTTAAATGGTCTATTATTTTATATACTTCATAATTTTGACCAATTTAGCAGGCTTGCTTTTTTAAAAACAAAGGCGTTTTTTGGTTTGCAAAGAAGCTTTTATTCTACCTCGCATAATATATTTTTAGCCCTTTATTTTTATCCTTTATATGCGTTTTGTTTGCTCACTTTTTTTAAATTTAGACAGAAAACTCCTAAAGCATTTATATATTTTATCGCTCTTATATTATTTTTATGGGTTTGCGTTATTTGTTCGTGCGATGAATGGCATAGCAGGTTTTTCCTTACGTTAACTCCTTTTTGGATTTTGGGGGCTTTATATTTTTTTAAACCTACCACTTCTCATTTTGAGTAGTGTGTCATATATTTTTCCCTTTCATCGCATCGCCTACCGCATTGTTCATAATTCTTTCTGCATAAGGACGAGAAATATCGTTTAGTATTTCCGTTTTAGTTTGTATTAAATTTTTATCTGCCATGGTTAGTGCCAGTTGTAAAGCCTGCATAGCTTCAGCTGTTTCGCTTAATTCGTTATCTATTAACTGAAGGGCGTTTTTTTGCAAAAAACGTTCTGTTGTTTTTAGCAACTGTTCTCCTTCTGTTGTTGCTTCTGCTAATGCACGGGCTGTAATATCATTTTCTGCATTCGCCATAGAATCTAGCAACATTTTTTCTACCGTTTCATCATCAATACCAAGCTGTGGTTTTACTTCTATACTTTGCTCTACTCCACTTCTCAATTCCTTTGCTTTTACGGTAAGTATGCCATCTGCATTTATTAAAAAACTCACCTGCACTTTTGCCATACCCGCAGGCATAGGCGGTATTCCTTTTAGGTTAAGGGTTGCCAGTAATCTGTTGTCTTTTACAATATCCCGTTCTCCCTGGTATATACTTATGCGCATATTTACCTGTCCATCTAACTGCGTAGTATATTCTCTTGCTGCGCCGGATGGTATTTTTGCATTGCGTGGTATCAATACATCCATCAACTCTCCTGCTGTTTCAATTCCCAAACTTAATGGTGTAATATCCAGCAATAGAACATCTTTATTATTACCTGCTAAAATATCTGCCTGTATAGCTGCACCTAATGCAACCACTTCATCGGGATTTACAGAATTGTTTACGGGCTTACCAAAATAGCTGCTTACCATTTCATTTACCAATGGCACTCTTGTACTTCCTCCCACCATTATTATCTCGTTAATGTCGCCCTTTGCAAGCCCAGCATCTTTCATTGCTTTTTTGCAGCTATCAATTGTTTTATCTACAAATGGTTTTATAAGTTGATTAAAATCATTTTTATTAATCGAAATATCTTTATCATTTATAGCAGATGAAAATCTCTCGTTATCCGAAAGATGTTTTTTTGCTTCTTCTGCCTTTAGTCTTAAAGCTTGGGCAAGAGATCGGTCTGCCAGCAATTCCTGCTCGGAAATGTTTGTTTTTTGTTGCCAATACTTCACTATAGCATTATCAAAATCATCGCCGCCAAGGTAAGTATCACCGTTTGTAGAAAGTACTTCAAAAACCCCGCTGTTTAATTTTAAGATAGATACATCAAAAGTACCACCGCCCAAATCATACACTGCAATAGTTTTATGTTCCTCTTTATCTATTCCCAAACCATAAGCAAGACTTGCAGCCGTTGGTTCATTTATTATTCTCAGCACATCGAGCCCCGCAAGTTTACCTGCATCTCTCGTGGCCTGCCGCTGCGCATCATTAAAATAAGCCGGTACGGTAATTACTGCTTTGTTCACGGGTGTTTTAATAATATGCTCGGCTCTTGTTTTTAGTTCCTTTAGTATGAGTGCAGATAATTCTACAGGAGAATAAAACTGATCATCAATTTTTATTTTTACCAGTTTGTCTTTATCGTTATCAATTATTTTATAAGAAAAAGAAGAAGCATTTGCTTTTATATCATCGTAGCTTTTACCAAGTAATCTTTTGGCAGAAAAAATGGTTCTTTCAGGGGCAGATATTAAAAATTCTTTTGCTTCATTACCTACTAATACGTTGCCTGCATTGTCAAAATAAACTACAGATGGTACTAAGGAAGAACTGTTGTGCTCTTTTAAAGCAATGGCTTTTTTAGTTTCAGGATGTATAATGGCTACGAGGCTATTGGTTGTGCCCAAATCAATTCCCACAATAATTTCTTCTTTTTGTAAACTGCCGGTGGCAATATTTATCCCAATTTTAGCCATTTGCTTTTTGTGCAAAAGTATTGAAAAAGGGTGGCAATGTTTTAGGTAACAAGCAGGAAAAAAAGAGTCGGGAACGCAAGAAGACTTTATATCAGTTTTACAATTGAGTATACTTAAAATATAAAGGCGACAAATTTAAAAAGCTTCGCTTTTTCCCTAAAGTATGTGTGTTAAAAGTAAAAGCCCCACAACTTAACATTGCGGGGCTATTTTTTTGAGATTATTTTCTATTATCGCATTAAATACATTTTACCATAGCCCTTATTAAAATATTTATCAGTATTGTCTCCGTCTGCTCTGTATTTGTCGAGCGATTTACCATTTAGGTTTGTAATAACACGATAGATGTAAACACCATTTGCCAGTTTTTGTCCGTACATATCTGTACCGTCCCATTTAAAGTCAGTGATGTTTCTACCAACATGTATTGCACCAAGTTCCTGTTTAGTAATTTCTCTAACTACTTTGCCTGTAATAGTGAGTATCTGTATGCGCATGTTTTGTGGTACCTGGCTGCCTGTAAGTGTAAATACAAAAGCGGTAGATGTAGTGAACGGATTCGGATAATTGAGCAATTCACTTATCATTGGTTTGTTTATAACAGAAAAAACAGTGCGGTAGTTTAAAGCCCCTGCTGTATTGCCGGATGCATCTTTACCAGAAACAATTAATTCATAACTACCATCTTGTTGTAAAAACGGTCTAAAATCAATGGTAGCTGCATTTTCGCCGCTCGAAAGATTAGCAGGATTAAAACGCATAGTATCTCCAAAACTTATAGTGCGAAGTGTTTGATCAGGATACCTTAACTGTACTTTTATAAGCCCCGTATCTTTTAACGCAAGAAACCTATTTTCATCTTTTAACTTTATTAATATGGCAGGTTTAGATGCCACTATATCGCTGCTTAAAATATGTACTCCATCAAAAGTCACATCTAACAATGGGTTAAAAGGATCTGATTTTACAAAGAAATCTTTATATAAAATGTTATTAAACCGTGCCTGTTCTGGCTGTGCGTAATTGGGATTAAAATCAACCAACAAGGTATTTTTACCTGGATATTTTTCTGAAGGAATAATATAAGATGCTACCAATGTGTCACCTGCAATTAATATTTTCCCATTAGGTATGTTTATAATACTATCAAAATTGCTGGCAGTTTTTATTTTTAAGCTAATTTTCATTAGACTGTCAAACTTTACCTGACTTATGTTTTTAAACGCCACAGAAAAATTAATTGGCTCACCAATTTCCACAGTATCTTTCATTGTGTATTTGATGTTTGGCGCTACTGCACCTTCGGGAACTGCAACATAATTTAATCTTAAATAATTAATAATATAAGGAGTAGAATTTTTTCTGTCAGTATTTTTCATTGTTATTTTGATAAAGGGATACTGCACTGCATTTATAGAAGAAATATCCACATCATGCATTGTTGAATCTACTGTCATCAACACAGTTTCTACTCCGGCGAAAGTAACACCAATGATATTAAAATTAATTGAGTCTGCTGTAGGAGTTTCTAATGATTTACCTCTCCATCTGAAATAATTCCATGCCTTAGCAGGACCGAAAGTAGGTGATGTGATGATACCATTTGCTCTAAATGCAGGGCCACTTACATCAAGTTGAATCTTATCATTTATTCCTTCAGAAAATTTAGACACGGGAGTAAAAGAGGTTACTCCTTTTCTATAAATAAAATTAAATGCTCGAGGTCTATTAAAAGAATCTAAGTCAGCAAAACCAGCATCTTTTAATCGTGTATACAATGAATTGGTGCCATCTGCTTGCCAAGTGGAAGCGTAAGTATTTGAAGCCACCGCAATTCCTGAGGTATTTCTCACTATAACATAGTAGCCTTGTGGAATTATATCTAAAAACTTTCTGGCACTATCTCTTTTTGCTGCAGACAATATATTGAACTGAAAATTATATTTTCTAGTAGGGCCACAGACATTATCACTACCATACTGACCTGGTCCAAGGTTAACATTTAAGGTAGGTTCCATTTCTGATGGATTTATAGCATTAATTATAATATTGGAAACACCGCACACACTTTGAATATTATCAGACCCATCAATATCAACCATAAAATCCTGTGCTTGATTTGCAGCTGTGGGGAAAACACCATTAAAAATTTTTAAATTTGATATGTAAGAATTATATCTCAAAACCCTATCTGCTCCCAAAGCTAAATTTGTGTATGTACTTTTCAGATTCTGAAAATAATGCGACTGATTAAAACCTGGCGTACTTGCCGGCAAATAAACAAAAGAGAATGTATTCCATAAAGTAATGCCTGTGGTTGGAACTACCGCAGTTCTCCAATAATAAACAGTGCTATCAGTTAATGTTAAGTTAGTTGGAGTAAACTGTATTGCACCACCGATGCTGGAAGAGTTGTATGTTTTTTTAAAGGCAGAATTAAATAACTCTGTTGTATCAATTTCCATTGAATAATTGCTCAGCCCTATAAGTGGGTTTGCTGTACTGGCAGAGAAAGTTATATTTTGGTTGTTAACAATAGCATAATTATAAGGATAAACCGGGTTCAATGTATTTTCAAAAATGAAAACATCTTTGGTTATTTTATTGTTTGTTTCATATATCTCAGCAATTCTGTTTGTCCAGTCAAGTTCTACAATAATTTTATTTAATCCGTTATCCGTTGCGGGGTTTATGGGAATATTTAAGTTTAAGCTGTCAGCATATATGATGGCTTTTATGAGTGTGTCTTTTACGGTAACAGTGGTGTTATTGGGTAAAAGTCTTTTTACAGACACCCTTATAGAATCTCCTACAGCTTTACCAATATTTTGCATTTTTACTT
>Ga0335397_10010800_pt1 | contig 11279 bp, 16 predicted proteins | sample MAT04_FD_205740 | JGI IMG/M metagenome (GOLD analysis project Ga0335397, IMG submission 205740) | Freshwater microbial communities from Lake Fryxell liftoff mats and glacier meltwater in Antarctica - MAT-04 (spades assembly) (version 2) ...
GCGAAAGAGTCGGCGGACTTTCGCGGGGATGGTGCGTGGCGCCTGATGTGCCACTTCGCGAGCGTCGCGCTGCGCGTTTGGATCATCATCGCGAGCGCCACCGCGGGTCCGATCGCTCTTGTCGTTGGGTGTGTTCATTTCGCGGCAGTCCCCGTTGAACCATCGGCCGCAATAATGAGCCCGACGGCGGCCGTGTAGCGCGACCAGCGTTTCAGTTCGGCAGCAAGTTGGCGGCGACCGGCGGCAGATAGACGGTAGTACTTTGCCTTGCGATTGTTTTCACTGATGCCCCATTCGGCCGCGAGCCAACCTTTTTGTTGGAGGCGGTGGAGCGCTGGGTACAGCGAGCCTTCTTCGATTTGCAGGCCGTTTTCGGTGGTGGATTCGATCCATCGGAGAATGCCGAGTCCGTGCATCGGCCCCCACGTGAGTGTGCGGAGGAGGATGAGGTCGAAGGTGCCGCGGAGGAGGTCGAGGTCGGATGGGGGCATGAAGTCTCACCTAGGGTTCGTAGGTGAGACAGCTCGATCGCAATAAGGGTTGGAGGCGGATTCTGAGCGTAAAAAAACCCGGCATCTCATCGTGAGACACCGGGACTTTTACCTGGGTGTAAGCGGGATTTACCGCGTCGGCCTACCCGGCGGGTTCTCCCCTTCAAACACTTCCTTGTTCTTCTTGATCGCGCTGCGCAATTGTACCGGAACATCCTCTTCCGGAAAGATCGCGGTTACTGGACACTCGGGCTCACACGCACCGCAATCGATGCATTCGTCCGGATGAATGAACAACTGCTCAGGCCCTTCGTAAATGCAGTCGACCGGACACACGTCGACGCACGACTTGTCCTTGACGGAAATACAGGCTTCGGTAATGACGTAGGGCATGGCTCGGATTCAGCTCGCGTATCGTGTCTTGTGTCGTGACAGGCACATCGTGACTGTCGCTGCCCCGGCGCGCGGGGCGTGGCGAATGATAGTCGTTCGGTAACACCCACAACAGCATGACGGCCTCGTAACTCATCGCGTTGTTCGCAAGGGCCGACCTTGGCCCCCAACGGTGCGCCGCAATGTGCGTGGGGAATTCTCTGACATAACGCCAGATGCCCGCGCTCGTGCTTCGAACCTCGCGCGTCGCACTTAAAGTGACAGCTACCTCCAGGGTGGCTCAGCGCCACGCTTCAACTCCGGATTTTCGCGATACAGCGTGAACGTCCGGCCAATCACCTGAATCACCTCGGCCTTCAGGCGCTCGGCTGCCTGATTGGCGGCGTCGCGCGCGGGAAGTTCGCCCGCCTGCGCGACCTGCGCCTTCACCAACTCGTGCGTGCGCAGCACATCGTCCAGACTGCTGAACAGCGCTGGCGTCAAACCCGAGTGGCCCACGTGCACCAGCACCTTCAGATGATGCGCTTCCGCGCGCAACGCAGCGCGGTCTCTTCCTTTCATGCTCATTTCTTGCGGCCGTCGAAGGCAAAAAAGATATAGGGGTTGATGGGAGGTCCATCCCACCACGCTCGGCCCGCGCCACGTTTCATCACCTGAAAATGCAGGTGCGGTTCATCTGGCGACGCGTTACCGGTACTGCCAACGTAGCCGATGACTTCCCCTCTCGCGACCGTGTCGCCCACTGCGAGCCCGGATCGATAACCTTTGAGGTGCGCGTAGTAGTAGACAAAATGCGCTGCGAGGTCGCTGGCGTAGATGAGAATGCCACCCAATGGCGTGTCGCCCAGTCGGCCAATGATCTGATCATCCGCTGCGATCACCGGCGTGCCAGCGGGCACGAGTAGGTCGATGGCTCGATGATTCCGATCCCCGCTCCGCGGCGCCGTGTACGTGTCGCGCAGTCCCTCTCGGGTGAAGCCATGTACGGGAACCATGAGGCGGCGAGCCCAGAGTGCGTCGAGATCGCTCTCATCGACGCCGACCTCCATCACACTGCGATACTCAGGGCGGGGCGGCAGCTTGCGCGCGGCGTCGCGGTTGCGGCCTCGCGGCGCACTTCGTGTTTCGCGGCCTCCGGGTGACTCGGGTCCCACGGACGGCGGCGTCCGCGAGCAGGCGGCTAGGAGCAGAAGTAGGGCGCTTCCGTATGTGATGTTCCTGAACAGTGCGGTCGCCTCCCCTTTCAGAACCGAATATGAATCGACTCAGGAACCAAACAGGTTCGGTCAAAATGACGACTCTGACCCCGTTACCAAAAAAATTCGGTCAAAATGACGACTCTGCCCCGTTGCCTGAGAACCAAACAGGTTCGGTCAAAATGACGACTCTGACCCCGTTACCAAAAAAATTCGGTCAAAATGACGACTCTGACCCCGTTATCAATCCCGTTATCCAAAAAATTGGGTCAAAATATCCACTCTGACCCCAAATTCCAGACTCCGCACTGCGTAGGCCGACTACTTCGCGCTGTCAAAATACGGCCCGAGAAACCGCAACATGTCATCCACGGTCCCGACCTGCGTCTTGAGCCCATCCAAATCGTGAGACGTGGGCAGGCGCGCCCCTGCCTTATCGGCAATCACCAGCACCGCATCCTCGAGGTCGAGATCCGTCAGCCCATACACATGCTGCAGATTATCCGTCAACGCGACGGCATAATGCGGCCCGGGAGCTGGCGCGCGCTCAGCCAAATACAGATAGGCCCCCTCCAGGAGTGCGTCAGGATATCCATGATTGGCGTTGGCCATCCTGAACGCCGAGAGGCCGTCCCGTTCATGGGCAGTCTTCGACTTCGATCGCTGACTCACAACGATCGCAACTACGCACATGGCAACGGCCAAAAGCGCCAGGATTACGGTGAGGTTCAAAAGCGTGTTCCTCCGATCGGGCAGGTGAGATCGGTGCGTCGCGAGCGCGAACCAGTGACGCGCAACGTGGCAGACATGCCACGCTCCACGCCAATCACAACAAGATTGTCGATTCTTAGGTGATGCAGATCATACTCAGGTGCTAATACGATTTGCAGCGGCATTCCGCTAGAGCAAATCCCAGCTTAGCGCATTCGTGAACGTTTTTGTTGACGTAGTCGGTAATAGGGAGTAAACTTGTTCCGATGCAGGATGTTTCGGTTTCACTCGGAGGCTACCGAGGGGTTAGAGCAGAATTGCTGGTGGCGCTCAAAAAAGCGCAGCCGTTAACCGCGCACGAACTGGGCGCACAATTCGGGCTCACCGCCAACGCCCTCCGGCGTTACCTCAAAGTGCTCGAGGAAGAAGGCCTGGTACGCTTCCGCCGCCTGGTGCGCGGCCTGGGCGCACCGGTGTACGCATTTTCGCTCACCGAATTGGGCGAAGCACTGTTTCCCAGAACGTACGCGTCCGTGTTGGTCACGGCGCTCACGGCGTTGCGAAACGAAGGCGGTTCGGACGCCGTGCGAAACGTGTTCACAACAGAGTGGGCTGAACTCGCAACAGACGCGGAGCCCATCATGGCTTCGTTGCCGTTGTCAGAACGTGCATCACTCATGGCTGAATTGTTGACGGCACGCGGGTACATGGCGGAAGCCGTGCAGGTTGCACCCGACGGAACAACGCGTGAACTGGACAGCGTCACGCCGGAATCAAGCGAGGCAGTAACACGGTTACGTCTGCACAACTGCAGCATGCGCGAAATCGCGGGGATGTTTCCCGAGGCGTGTGAAGCAGAAGCAGCGTTTGTCGAACGGATGTTAGGAATGCCGGTGGTGCGCGAAGGACATCAACTGCGCGGCTGCCGCACCTGCGAATACAGCATGGCCGCGACGGGGTCGACTCCGACACCGTCGTCTGCCCATGAGTCAGAATCAGCGACAGCGATCCCTTTGAAGATGGCCTCAGGAACAGGCATGAGCACGATATGAGCACAACCATCGATTCACTCGTCAATCGCGAGTACCAGTACGGCTTCACTACCGATGTCGAATCGGAAACGCTGCCCCCAGGCCTCTCCGAGGACACGGTGCGCTTCATTTCCGCCAAGAAGAACGAGCCGGAATGGCTGCTGGAGTGGCGCCTCAAGGCGTATCGCCGGTGGCTGACCATGACGGAACCACACTGGGGCAACGTGGTGTACCCGCCCATCGACTATCAGGCCGCGAGTTATTACTCCGCGCCCAAGTCGGTCAAGCAACTCGATTCGCTGGACGATGTTGACCCAACGCTGCTTGAGACGTATGCCAAACTTGGCATTTCGCTTAACGAGCAGAAGCGCATGAACAACGTCGCGGTCGACGCGGTGTTCGATTCTGTTTCCGTTGGCACGACGTACAAGGCGGAACTCGCGAAACACGGCGTCATTTTCTGCTCCTTTGGCGAAGCCGTTCGCGAACATCCCGAACTCGTTCGCAAATACCTCGGCTCCGTCGTTCCGTACAGCGACAACTTCTTTGCCGCGCTGAATTCCGCGGTGTTCTCCGACGGCTCGTTCTGCTACATCCCCAAGGGTGTCGCGTGCCCGATGGAGCTGTCGACGTACTTCCGCATCAATGCGGCGGAAACGGGACAGTTTGAGCGCACGTTGATTGTCGCAGACGAAGGCGCGTCGGTGAGTTATCTGGAAGGGTGCACCGCGCCCAAGCGCGACGTCAACCAGTTGCACGCGGCCGTCGTGGAAATCGTGGCACTTGATCGGTCCACGGTGAAATACAGCACGGTGCAGAACTGGTACGCCGGCGATGAAAACGGAGTCGGCGGCATCTACAACTTTGTCACGAAACGTGGCAAGGCGATGGCGCATGCGAAAATATCGTGGACGCAGGTGGAAACGGGTTCCGCCATCACGTGGAAATATCCCAGCGTGATTCTGCAGGGTGATTACAGCGTCGGCGAATTCTATTCGGTGGCCGTCGCGAGTAAGCGCCAGCAGGCGGACACCGGCACCAAGATGATTCACATTGGACGCCACACGAAGAGCACCATTTTGTCCAAGGGCATCAGTGCGATGCAGGGACAGAACAGCTACCGCGGCAAAGTGCAGATTCTGCCCAAGGCCGAGGGCGCGCGCAACTACACGCAGTGCGACAGTATGCTCGTGGGCAATCAGTGCGGCGCGCACACGTTCCCGTATGTCGAAGTCGGCAACAACACGGCGACGCTCGAACACGAAGCGTCCACGTCCAAAATTGGTGAAGACCAGATCTTCTATCTCAAGGCGCGTGGATTGGATGCCGAGCAGGCCGTGTCGATGATCGTGAGCGGTTTCTGCAAGGAAGTCTTCAAGGAGTTGCCAATGGAGTTCGCGCTGGAAGCGCAGCAGCTCTTGGGCATTACGCTGGAAGGCAGCGTCGGTTAGTTCTGCCAGTTCGATTCTACGCACCGCAGTTTCAACACGTCTCTCCTCTATTCTTTTCATATATGCTTGAGATCAACGACCTCCACGCTTCTGTCGACGGCCAGCCCATTCTGAAGGGCATCACGCTGTCGGTCAAGGCGGGAGAAGTGCACGCGGTGATGGGGCCGAACGGCTCGGGCAAGAGCACGCTTGCGCAGGTACTCGCGGGGCACCCTGCATACGAAATCACCGGCGGCGAAGTGACATACCGCGGTGAAGATTTGCTGGCGATGGCACCAGAGCAACGCGCGCAGAAGGGAGTGTTTCTCGCGTTTCAGTATCCGGTCGAGATTCCGGGCGTCAGCAATGCGTACTTTCTGCGCGCGGCGTACAACGAGATCCGTCGGGCTGCGGGTCACGAAGAAGTCGATCCCATGGAATTCCTCGATCTGGTAGAGCAAAAGCTCAAGCTCGTCGACATGGAAGCGTCGATGCTCAATCGGTCCGTCAACATGGGGTTCTCGGGCGGCGAAAAGAAGCGCAACGAGATTTTGCAAATGGCCGTGCTCGAACCCAAGCTCGCGATTCTTGACGAGACGGATTCTGGCCTCGACATCGACGCCCTGCGCATTGTGGCCGACGGCGTGAACTCGCTGCGCCGCCCCGACAACGCCGCCATTGTTGTCACGCACTATCAGCGTCTGCTCAACTATATCGTGCCGGATTATGTGCACGTGTTGGCGGGTGGTCGCATCATCAAATCCGGCGACAAGTCACTGGCACTGGAACTCGAAGCGCGCGGCTACGATTGGCTGCTGGAGCCGGCGGCGTGAGCGCGACTGTTAATACCGCACTGCTCAATCTGGCCGACGCGTCGGCGGCAGCATCATCGACGCCAGTGATAACCTCGTTTCGTGCCGAAGGTGCCGCGGCGTTTGCACGTCTCGGTTTGCCTACGACGCGCAATGAAGACTGGCTGTACACCAGTGTGGCGATGCTCAACGAACGGGAGTTCACATCGGCCACCGGTACGGCGCGTGTCACGGACGCCGATCTCGCGCCATTTCTGTTTGGCAAGGAGGAGTGGCCTCGCGTCGTGTTTGTCGACGGCCAGTGGTCCGAAACGCTGTCTACGCTGAACCATTTGCCGGAAGGTGTTCGCGTACAGTCGCTGGCACAAGCGATCGAGACGAATTCCGAGTTGATCTCGCGTTATCTGGGAACGGTCGTTCCAGCTGCACGTGACGGTTTCGGCGCGTTGAATGCCTCGGCCACCGGGGTTGGCTCGGTCATTCATGTCGCGAAAGAGATGGTGAGCGACATTCCGGTACACGTGCTTCACGTGTCGTCCGCGAATGCGAACGATGTGTTGTCGCAGCCGCGCCACCTGATTGTGGTTGAGCCGCACGCGAAAGCCAGCGTCATCGAAAGTTTTGTGGCGTTGGGTGATGCCGCCAACTTCACGAACAGTGTGACGGAAGTAATCGTGGAAGATGGCGCGACGCTCACCCATTTGCGCATTCAGCTCGAAAGCGCGAACGCCACCCACATTGGGACAGTCGAAGCGCGTCAGGGTCGTGATTCGCACTTCATTTCCTTTTCGCTGATCTCAGGCAGCGCACTTTCGCGCACCAATGTCTACACGGTGTTGAACGGCGAAGGTTGCGGCACGACACTGAACGGATTGTACCTGCTGGACGGCACACAACACGGCGACACGCAGACGCGCGTGGAGCATGTGGCCCCGCGTTGCTTCAGTCGCGAAATGTACAAGGGGCTGTTGGATGGTGCGTCGCACGGTGTGTTTAACGGGAAGGTATACGTGCATCCCGAAGCGCAGAAGACCGACGGCAAACAGACCAATCAAACGTTGTTGTTGTCGGATAAAGCCAGGATCGATACCAAACCGCAGCTTGAGATTTTTGCGGATGACGTGAAGTGCACACACGGCGCAACCGTTGGGCGCATTGACGAAACCGCGCTGTTCTATCTGAAGAGCCGGGGTGTCGGTGCCACGCTCGCTCGTCAGTTGCTGATGTACGCGTTTGCGGCCGACGTGCTTGAGTCCATCGAGATTGAAGCGGTCCGTGACGAGTTGGAACGCATGACGCTGGCGCGGTACACCGGCGCACCAGCGGCATCGACCACCGTCGATCGTTAAGCGGGCCGGAAGAACATGTCAGACCTGCAAGAGTTGTATCAGGCCGTCATTCTGGATCACAACCGCAAGCCCCGCAACTACGGCGAGCTTGAGGGGGCGGATCATCGCGCGGAGGGGAAAAATCCGCTGTGTGGTGATCATGTCCACGTTGAAGTGGTGATGGACGAGGATGTCATTCGCGACGTGAAATTCACGGGACATGGCTGTGCAATTTCTCGCGCGAGCGCATCACTCATGACGGCCGCCGTGAAGGGAAAATCACGCGCTGATGCCGATGCGTTGTTTCATCGGTTCCATGCGCTGGTGTTGGGTCAGGACAAAGGGACCGGACCAGATCTAGGTCAGCTCGTGGTGTTTTCGGGGGTGTCGCGGTTTCCGGTGCGAGTCAAGTGTGCGTCGCTTGCTTGGCACACACTGCAGGCCGCGCTGGAAAGCGAGGCGTCCGACATACCGGTCACCACACCGGTCAGCACAGAAGGATGATGCTACCGCCAATCAGGCTCGCAAAGGCCGAGTGACAGCAGAGGGATTTCGTCGCGCATTGTCATTGTCCGAGTTGGAGCCGACTGTACCGAAGGCGTGTTTGATGGCCGATGGTGAACGCCTCTGCATCGTGCGCGACGGTGATGACGTGTTTGCGATGGTCGATCGCTGCCCGCATCGCGACTTCAATTTGTCCAGCGGTGATATGGTGGCCTCTGGAGTGATTGAGTGCCCGTGGCATGGCGCACAGTTCGACTGCCGAACCGGTGCGGTGTTACAGGGCCCGGCGACGGATGATTTAACGTTGTATGCGGTTCGTATCGAAAATGGCGAAGTGCTGGTTGGACCACACAGGAGTTCGACATGAATTCGCACGTGTTGAAAAATTCGCCGATCACGCACGACGCGCTGGCTCCGCGCTCAGATTTTCCGCTGCTCGCCAACAATCCACAGCTCCACTACCTCGACTCGGCAGCGACGTCGCAAAAACCTCGTGTGGTGCTGGATGCGCAGCGCAATTTTTACGAACAGCACAATGCGAATCCGCATCGCGGAGCGTACGCGCTTTCCGCCGCCGCGACCGACGCGTATCACGACGCGCGTGCGAAAGTGGCCAGTTTTCTCGGATCGTCTGATTCGGACACGCTGATCTTCACGCGTGGTACGACGGAGAGTTTGAATCTGGTTGCGACCGCGTGGGGACGATCCAACGTGAAGGTGGGCGACGAGATCGTGGTTACGGCGATTGAACATCACGCGAACTTTGTGCCGTGGCAGCAACTCGCGTTGACAACGGGTGCGACGCTCAAGATCGTGGAGTTGACGCCGTCGTTGGAGATTGATCTGGACCAACTGCGCTCGCTGGTGACGCGCCAGACAAAGGTGGTGGCACTCACGCATGTCTCGAACGCGTTGGGAGCGATCACGCCGCTTGATGAGGTGGTGTCAATTGTGCGGGCACAATCGGACGCGATTCTCGTGGTGGATGGTGCGCAGGGTGCGCCACACCTGCGCGTGAATTTTGATGCGCTTGGTGCGGATTTTTATGCGTTCAGCGGCCACAAGATGCTTGGGCCCATGGGCATCGGCGGGTTGATCGGTCGTCGCGCGTTACTCGAATCAATGCCGCCCTATCAGTTTGGCGGCGACATGATTGAATGGGTGAACGATCGCGACAGCACCTGGAATACGGTGCCGCATAAGTTCGAGGCCGGCACGCCCAATGCGGCCGATGCAGTGGGACTCGGAGCGGCCGCGGAGTATCTCAAGGCGCTCGGCATGGACCATGTGCGCGCGCATGAGGAGACATTACTGGAGTACGCGATCGCCCAATTGGCGGAGGTGCCGGGCTGTGAGGTACATGGGCCAATCGCGGAGCGTCGCAGCGGTGTCGTGAGCTTCGCGATGCAGGACATTCATCCGCACGATCTCGCGACGATTCTCGACCAGCACGGCGTGTGCGTGCGCGCCGGACATCATTGCGCGCAGCCGTTGATGCGGCGCATGGGCACCAGTGCGACGGCGCGGGCGTCGTTTTATGTGTACAGCGACAGCGCGGATGTGGACGCGTTGTGTGCGGCGTTGGTGACGGCGCGCGAGGTGTTTGGGGCGTAGGCGAAGCTGGCAGAGCCGCGTAACAGCCGAACACCGATCGGATGGGTCCCGCTTGCGTTGCAGGTCCTGGGCTGTCGTTGACGCTCCAGGACACCACGTTGCTGCTCAGGCTGTCGGTGGAAAAGGCGCAGGTCCAGTGTCCCCGTGCCAAGTCGCATGCTGTAGCCCGTACCGCGACCGAGCTGCGCACTGTCTGGTGACGCGGTCCACTCCCGCTGCATCAGCGCGATGACGCTCTCCATGCCGACGATGGAAGCAGGTGTGCCCTGCCGGAGCGATTCTTTCAATAGGCGGCACGTCGGCCCCGACGGCATCGGAACGATGGCTCGCTGTTATGTTGAGCGAGTGACAACCAAATACTGGCTGATTTGCCTCGTGGCGGCGATGTCCGTACCGGCGATGTCCGCATCGGTGCTGGCTTGCGGTGGCGGCGACAAGCCCAAACCCGCAGTGCCTGCGGCGCCGCCTTTGCCGCCCGCATCGACCGGACCGTCTGCGTCGCTGTTGTCGCCCGATTCGGCGGCACTGGCCACGAAGGCACCCGACACGTTTTCAATCGTGTTGAATACCAGCAAAGGTGAGATCGAGATTGAGGTGAAACGCTCGCTCGCACCGCGTGGCGCGGACCGGTTGTACTATCTCGCGAGCAACGGATACTTCAATGGTTCGCGATTCTTTCGCGTGGTGTACGGCTTCGTGGCGCAGTTTGGATTGTCGGGCATTCCGATGATCGATCGCGAGTGGGATACGCGCACTCTCATGGATGATCCGCCAAAGATCAGCAACACCAGAGGAACTGTGGTGTTTGCGAAGAACAAACCAAACGGACGCGCGACGCAGTTATTCATCAATCTCAAGGACAACAGCGCGGCGTTGGACAAACAGAAGTTCACACCAGTCGGTCGCGTTGTGCGCGGCATGGATGTGGCCGCTCAACTGCTGTCGACGTACGGTGACCTCCCAAATCAGAAGGGACTGATCATGTCGCAGGGTAACAAGTATCTGCGCCAGCGGTATCCCGAGCTGGATACGATCGCCAGCGTCACGGTGAAGAAGTAACGCGCCCGCATCACGATCCATCGCACCACGCTCCGTCGTATGTCCTGATTCGCCATTCACGTTTCGACACACCTTATTCGATCATGTACGCCATCGCACTCATTCGGTATCGCCGTCCGTTCGAAGAAATCGCTCCGAAGGTTGATGAACATCGCGCCTACTTGCGTGAACTCAAAGCGGCGGGACTGTTGCTGGTGTCCGGGCCAATGGATCCACGTGCGGGTGGAATGTTGCTCTTGCGCGTGCCGGACGAAAACGCATCCACCACGCTTGACACCATTCGCGACGGCGACCCGTTTACGAAACTCAATCTCGCGCAATATGAAATCATTCCATGGGTGCCAGTTATTGGCAAGGAAGATCTCGACAAGTTTTGTGTGTGAGCTGAGCGCGGTGTGTGAACGCGGGGGCGCCAATGCCTGAGCGCGATGCTTGAGTGCGTAGGATGAGCGAAATGACGCCGCCGCCTGACACGGTGCGTTTGGCTGCAACAGCGAGCACTGACGCACGTCCGTCACGCGCGGTGCGATTGTTCCGTACGATGGAACGCTGGGCGAACGCCGGTTGGGCCAACAGCGTGGTGTTTGGATGGAGCCTGTTGCAAGCGACGTTTGTACCGGGATTCGTTGATGTGCTGTTTGTTCCGCTCGCCATTGCCAAGCCACAGAATGCGTACAAACTCGCGATGGTGGCAGCTGCGGGGACGATCA
>Ga0335397_10010806_pt1 | contig 11277 bp, 10 predicted proteins | sample MAT04_FD_205740 | JGI IMG/M metagenome (GOLD analysis project Ga0335397, IMG submission 205740) | Freshwater microbial communities from Lake Fryxell liftoff mats and glacier meltwater in Antarctica - MAT-04 (spades assembly) (version 2) ...
ATGCCCAGACGCTGCGGAACATCGGCGGGACAAAACCAGGTGGCTACAACAGCGAGCGCGGTGGACCGAACCCCTGGACCCACGGCACCGACCCAGAGTATTTGATCGGCCAGGCGCGCGATTGTCCGCACGCAGTGACCGATTCGGCCGCGTCGGCCACCAGCCTGTGCGCAGGTATAAAGACCTACAATGATTCCATAAATATCGATGCCATGGGGCATCAGGCGTCGACCGTTGCACATGAGATGCAGGCCAAGGGGTACGCGATTGGCGTCGTGACGAGCGTGCCGATCAGCCACGCCACGCCGGCCTGCGCGTACGCGCACAATGTTTCGCGGGATGACTTTCAGGACATCTCTCGCGATCTGCTCGGACTGAAGTCCGTGGCGCACCGCGAGAAGCCGCTGCCGGGCGTGGATGTACTGTTAGGCGCCGGCTGGGGGGCCGATCTGACCGAAGACAGCAAGCAAGGGGCGAACTTCGTCGCCGGCAATAAGTATCTGGCGCCCGGCGATCGCGAGCGCGTTGACGTCGACAACGGGGGAAAGTATGTCGTCGTCGACCGTCAGGCGGGCCGTAACGGCAAGACCGCGCTCGCCGCAGGGGCCGACCGCGCCGCGCGCGACGGCAACCGTTTGCTGGGCTTCTTTGGAGCCAAGACCGGTCACTTGCCATTTAAGACCGCCGATGGCGACTACAACCCAACGATTGGCGTCAAACGGACCGCCGAGGAGTACACGCCGGCCGATCGCGACGAGAATCCAACGCTGGCCGAGATGACAAGCGCCGCGCTCAAAGTCCTCTCGACCAATAAGACCGGCTTCTGGCTGATGATCGAAGCGGGGGAGGTCGACTGGGCCAATCACGACGACAACCTCGACAACTCCATCGGCGCGGTGGCCAGCGGAGACGACGCCTTCCGGGCCGTGGCGGACTGGGCCGAGGCCAACCATTGCTGGGATCAGACCGCGGTCATCCTGACGGCCGATCACGGCCATTATCTGCACCTGGTGAAGCCGCAAGAGCTGCTGCCGCCGGCGAATACGGCGTCGAGCAAAGCGGCCAGAGGGCCGGCCGACGAGGCCCAATCGCCATAGAAACCGCGTCTGTGTACGCGGTATTTCGCCAGATAACCATCGCATAAGGATGCACGCCAGGCGTGTGTCTTCGGTCGCCGACCGAGCGCGATCGCGCGGCGCAGCGAGACGCTTAACCCAGCCACCACATGGGGCTTTGGTGGAGGTTTCGTGCGCTAACTTTTTCGCCAAATAGTATTCCATTTGACAAATCCTTGGTATACTTTTTTGCGATTGGTTTCGGCGGGCGCAGGTTCGACCAGATGCACGCGATTGCGTTTTCTGGAGTCCGTGTCCTCGATGGCCAGCAACGTTGGGCCAAACTCGGCCCCTTTTTTCTTGACCCGGAAAGCATTACGGCGGGTCGACATGCCCTCGCACAGGAGATGAATGGTGGGCAAGAAGTTGTACGTAGGAAACCTTCCCTACAACGTTAGTAGTTCCGATCTAGAGCAGATGTTCGCGCCGTTTGGCGACGTGCAAAGCGCTCAGGTTATCGAAGACCGTGAAACGGGTCGAAGCAAAGGCTTCGGTTTTGTTGAAATGGGATCCGATAATGACGCGCAGGCTGCCATCACCGGACTGAATGGTCAGGACCAGGGCGGTCGTCCTCTGACGGTAAACGAGGCCAAGCCTCGCGAAGATCGTGGCGGCGGCGGCGGTGGCGGTGGTGGATACGGTCGTGGGGGTGGCGGTGGCGGCGGCGGTGGTCGCGGCGGACGTTACTAAGCGACGCCGGTTGACTACAGCCTGTTTGCGACTGCGATTCGATATCGGGTTTGCCGAGTCTGTTGCGTGGGGCATGCTTTTGTACCCACGCGATCGCGGCATGTTCGTCTGGATCGAGACCGCAATCGTCGGTTGCATGATCGTTGACTGTAAGATGCGGACTGCAGGATGGGCGTCGCCCGATTTTGTTTTGTGCAAGATCGGCATAAGCGACCGTTCTGCCTGGTTATTATCGAAACGCCGCCGGGATCATTGCCGGCGGTATTTTAGCGCTCCAAGCGCTGCGCGGTGATGCAACGTTGAAAAGCGTTTCATCCTCGGGGTGTTCCGCGCCTTCTATCCAGCGCTGCTTCCGCGGCGCACTTTGGAATTCCGCGCTCTGCCGGCCATTAAAAACAGGCCGTTGCAACAGGCAGTTGCGGCATTTTTTTTCTTTCCCAGGCTCTGGAGCAAAGCTTCGGTGCGGCCCGCAAAACCATGATTTACGTCGCTGTTTTGCCATCACATCCATGTGGGGGAGCGGCCTTTCGAGAGCGTCAACACGCTGCGGAATATCACAACAAGTGTCCTATTGCTGTTGTGCGGATCTTCGCATTTTACCGGGCGAAACGCCGATTATTTTCAATTCGCGCATACGCCGAATGTCAGTAGACAAATCGCATTGCGCGTAAATACAACTAATACGCTCGTCAAAGTTAGCTTGCGTTCGGGGGGGATGGCGACAAGAATGATTCAGTGAGCTGATTGCCACTTCTACCCGCATTGATGCGTGGGATGTGGTTTTTGGCCAAGAGCAAGAAAGTGTCCGCGGATCGCAAGACGCTGATCGGCGGGCCGCCTGCCGCGATGGGCATGAACTGTCTGGGAAAGTCCGACTGATTCCTCCGCATGGGGCATCAGTCTGACACTTTGGACGTTCGGGATCGCGTCAGTCCAGAAGTGCAATGGCGCCGCCGTTAGCCGGGCAGACGGCAGACCAGTCTGAGTTAGCGCACTAGTGCGCAGGGAACAAGAGCGTGATCGACGAGGACGTTCAACTAGATATTGCTGCATGCGCGCACGCCGCCACGGTCTGCGCTTGCTTCAATTTTCGCAAGGCTTCGCGCGCCGTTACGCAGCACTTCGACGAGCTGCTACATCCCACCGGGTTGCGGTCGACCCAGTTGGTGATTCTGCTCGCCGTAGCGGTGTACGAATCGAGCGGCATGGCGGAGTTGGCCCGCGCCCTGGTCATGGACCGCTCGACGCTGACTCGCAATCTTCGCCCTTTGATCAACCAGGGCTTGTTGACGTTGAACCTGGGTCAGGACCGCCGGACCCGCTTGATCCAACTGACGCCAGCGGGGCGGAAGTCCCTGCAAGTTGCGATCCCTGTGTGGGAAAAAGCCCAGAGCGATTTTGTAGCGCAACTGGGGGACGATCGCTGGACGACGCTCTTGGGCCTGCTGGGCCAGACGGTCAAGGTCGTCTTGGCCGATCTCAAGCCGTAGCAGCCGGCGGCGACGACTCACGCTGCAGGCGCTCTCGCTTTAGCGCTTGGCCTTTTTCTTCGCCCGCGGCTTTTCTGGCTCCGCGCGGCGTTTGCCCTTCTCGCGCAGGCATTCCAGTTCCAGATCCGTCGCCGCGCGCGCTCCCCATTGCTCCAACTGATCCAGCCACTCGTGGGCTTTGTTGGCGTTGAGCTGGAAGTTTTGCGCGTTTTCTTCCTCGGCCTGGCGGGCCATTGCGCGGAACACTCCGGCTAGATCCAGGACACGGAGCGCCAGGTCGTCGAGCGTTTCCGGCGAAAATTTGCTGAGGGTCATGGTGGCGAACTCGCGAGGGTCAGGGCAGGGGGGCGTTTTACCGGCCGGGCGCGGGGTTGCGCCCGGGCTCATCGTAACCGGCCGGCGCCGGCCTGTCGAGCGAAATTATCCAAATAGCCCAGATGATCAATCAGTTCTACGTTCAAAAAAATGGTCAAAAATATGGTTGAAAATTGACGGCACGGCGCAGTAGGATCAGCACGCGCCGGGGGTGAGTCCCTGGGCCCGGCGCCGTTGCCGCCAGCGTTCTCCGGCCCCACTGTTGCGAGGTCCAAACCATGTTTCAAGACCGCCGGTCCATCGACCGTGGCGATGCCGTGCCCTGCCGCTCTGAGCGCGCCGGCCACAATCCAATCTCCGATGATGACGCCATCGCCCACTCATCTGGCCATCCATTCGGCAATGATTCGGGCAATGAGCTCGAAAATGAATCCGACGACGCGTTCGAAGATGACTTCATGGGCGAGGATGACTTGCCACCCGATTACGATCCGGAGAAGTGGGATGACTTTGGGGCCGATTTTGACGACGAAGAACCGGAGCCCGCCATCGGCGATTTCTGGCCCGAGCTCGATACGGACGAACCTTTGTAGCCGCCGGCAAACCGCTGACCCGCTGCGCAGGCAGGATTTGCGCGGCTCGCAATTTTATTTCAGGAGGACCCACGGATGATTTCCGCCGAACGAATCGCACACGTCCGACGATTGCTCGAGACCGAACCGGAACTTTCGCAACGCGATATCGCGCTACGCACAGGCGTCAGCCGCGCGACCGTTGGTCTGGTGGCAAGTGGCCGCCGGCGAGACCACGTCCCCAGACCGATTGAGGAAGAACGCCCTAAGGGGCCACCGGCGCGGTGTCCTGGCTGCGGTGGAATGGTCTACCATCCGTGCCGCCTGTGCCGCGTCCGATCGCTCCAAACGGGGCAGCGCGAGCAAAACGAGCGGCGCAGGAACAATCCGTTTGTCGACGCGTCGGCGGCGCCGCGGGACCGCGCCGGCGAGCGAATGGACCAGGACCCTCGCGCAGGCGTTGACCGTTCGCCTTGGCCCGGCGCGGTCCCTTTTTCTGCGTGAGGGAAGTCTGTCGGCCGGTTATACTCGGGCTGCTCCGCTTGCGGATCCCGCCTGATATTGCGACGTACCGCCACGCCCCCGCCTGAGGAATGTTGCTGTGTTGCGCATCACGCCAGTTCGTTTTTTTCCGTCGTCCCGAATCCTGACCGCGGCGTCAATCGCTCGCGCTGTCTTGGCGACTATCGGAATGCTTGCCACTTGGACTCTGTGGACCGGCGCGGTCCGCGCGGACGGCCTTTCGCCAGAGGAGGCGCTCAAGGGATTTCGCGTCGCGCCGGGCTTTCAGCTCAAACTGTTCGCCAGCGAGCCGATGATCCGCCAGCCCGTCTCGATGAGCTTCGACGATCGCGGTCGGATGTGGGTGATCCAATATTTGCAGTATCCCAATCCAGCAGGTCTGACCGCCGTCAAAGTCGATCAGTATCTACGGACTAAATACGACCGCGTGCCGGAGCCTCCGCCGCGCGGACCGCGCGGCGCGGATCGCGTCACGATCCTGCAAGACACCAACGGCGACGGTCAGGCCGATACGGCCAAGGACTTTGTCGCTGGCTTGAATCTGGCGACCGGTCTGGCGATTGGGCATGGCGGCGTGTTTGTCGCGCAGGCCCCTTATCTGTTGTTCTATGCGGATCGTAACCATGACGATGTTCCGGACGGCGATCCCGAAGTGCTGCTGACCGGCTTTGGGCTCGAAGACGCGCACGCTCTGGCGAATAGTTTGCAGTGGGGCCCAGACGGTTGGCTCTACGGCGCGCAAGGGAGCACGGTTACGGCCAATATTCGAGGCGTGACGTTTCAGCAGGGGATCTGGCGCTATCATCCGGTGACTAAAGCCTTCGAGCTATTCGCCGAAGGGGGTGGCAACACGTGGGGCGCGGATTTCGATCGCCACGGCGCCATGATCGCCGGCACCAACTACGGTGACCTGGCGATGTTGCACCAGGTGCAAGGGGGCTATTACGTCAAAGGCTTCGCCAAGCACGGCGAGCTGCAGAATCCGCACGCGTATGGTTATTTCGAGCACGTCCCATATCGCGGGTTCAAAGGTGGGCACGTCACCTGTGGCGGAGTGGTCTACCAGGGGGGCGCGTTTCCGGAGCAATTCACAAATCAATACATCGCCGCGAACGTTCTTTCCAACGCCATCTATTGGCACAAGATTGCGCCCAATGGATCGACCTTCAAGAACACGTTTGGCGGAGACCTGATCACCACGGACGATCATTCGTTTCGGCCCGTCGACTGCACCGTCGGCCCGGATGGCAGCCTGTTTGTGGCGGATTGGTACGACAAGCGCGCGAACCACGTCGATCCCAAGGATGACTGGGACCGCAGCAATGGGCGGATCTACAAGCTGGTAGCCGACGGTACGCCGGTAATTGGCGAGTTCGATCTTTCGAAACTCTCTAGCCAGGAACTCGTCGGCCTGCTGTCGCGCAAAAACGCCTGGCAAGCCCGCGAAGCGAGGCTGCTGTTGGCGGAACGTCGAGACAAGAGCGTGCTGCCGGAACTGCGCCGCGCGGCGCTCGACGAAAACAACACCGCCAAGAACTCTGATCTGGCGCTGCAATCCCTGTGGGCGCTGTACGTCAGTGGCGGCTTTGACGACGGAACGGCGCTTGCGCTGTTGTCGCACAAAAACGAACACTCGCGCGAGTGGGCCGTGCGGCTGTTGGGGGACGAGCGGCGCGTATCGCCTGCCGTTGCAGAGCGTTTCAACGCCATGGCCGCCAGCGATCCCAGCGCAATCGTTCGGAGCCAACTGGCGTGCACCGCGCGGCGGCTGTCCGCCGAGCAGGGGATTCCGCTCACCGCGGCGCTGTTGTCGCGGGACGAAGATCAGGCGGACCCACACATTCCGCTGCTGCTGTGGTGGTCGATCGAAGACAAGGCGGGATCCGACCGGCAGCGCGTGCTTGAGACGTTTGCCACGCGGGACGCTTGGAACCATGCGCTCATTCGCTCGACGATTTTGCCTCGACTGGCGCGACGTTACGCGGCCGTAGGCGAAGACGCGGATTGGACCGCGTGCGCCGCGCTACTGGCCGCCGCGCCGGGCCGGGCGGAAACCGGAGCGCTACTCGATGGGATCGATAAGGCCCTCTCTGGCCGTCGACTGGACTCCGTGCCGCCGGCGCTTGCTCGGTTTGTCGATTCGCTGAAGATCGAAAATGAAACGGATCCGCTCTGGATTCGCTGCGCCGTCCGTTTGGGGAGTTCCGCCGCGCTCGACAGGGCCTTGGCGCTTTTGTCCGATAACGCCACCGCGCAGCCGTCGCGGCTTGCGCTCGCTGAGATCGCCGGCCAGGCGGCCGATCCGCGCGTGATTGCGCCCCTGGTGAAACTGGTCGATCCGGCGATCCCGGCCGCGCTGCAGGCGGCGGCCCTGACGGCGCTTGCCCGTTATGACGACGCCGCGATTGCCGATCGCGCGATTGAGTATCTGCCAGGCTCCGGGGGCGACCTGCGGACCAAGACGCTGGCGCTATTAAGCGGGCGGGCAGCCTGGGCAACGCGATTGCTCGAAGAGGTTGACGCCGGCCGCCTGAAGCCGGAGGAGATCACCGCGGCGCAGCTGCGGCAATTGGCGCTCTTCAAGCAGCCGCGCGTGGAGGAGCTATTGGTCAAGCACTGGGGAACGATCGCCGAGGCAACGCCGGCTGAGAAACGCGCCCGGATGCATGGAATCAATGTCTCGTTGAACCTGGCCAAGGGAGACGCCGCAAAGGGCAAACCACTTTTCGTTAAACATTGCGGCGTCTGTCACACGTTGTTCAACGAAGGGAACAAGATCGGGCCTGACCTGACGGGCGCCGAGCGGAAGAATCGCGAGTTTCTGCTATCGAGCATGGTCGATCCCAACGCAGTGATCCGCAAGGAGTATTTCAACTACGTCGTCGAGACCAAAGACGGCCGCGTGCTGACAGGCCTGATCGTCGAAAGCTCGCCGCAGACCTTCACGCTGCTCGACGCGAAGAATCAGAGAACCTTGCTGGCGGCCGAAGACGTCGAACGAACCGATCGCTCGGCCCAATCCCTGATGCCAGAAAAAATCCTGGACGACCTGACAGCAGACGAAGTCCGCGACCTGATCGGGTACATCCAAAGCGACGGGCCGGGGAAGTGACGGGCAGTAGTTGCCACGTCTTTTTCTGCTTGGCGACATTTAGTCTGCTGAAATGTCACCGAGTTACCATACTCAAAAAGTGCTGGTAGACTAGAAGGCAGACCCCTGTCGCGTCCGTGGCAACGAGGACGCAGATTGCCCGTGATCGATGTTTGGCTGGTGTCCAGGTTTTCTATTTGAGAATTGCGAGAAACAGAATGCCTTATCAGTTTCCGCCAGATGTGCAGCAGCTCGTCCGCGAGCAACTTGCGCACGGTTACACATCAGAAGACGACGTGCTGCGTGATGCGCTGCGCGCTTTCAGCGAATTGAAATTGCGCGAGGCGGAACTGCTGGCCGACGTTCGCGCTGGCTTGGATCAAGCGGATAGAGGACTTGCCAGATCGCTCGACATCGATGCCTTGATTGACCGATGTGCGTCCAAGCTATCTGCTGAAGGCGTTCCCGACTGATGGCCACGATGAAGTGGACACCTGCGGCGGAAGATGATCTCGAGCAGATCTTTCTCTACCTTGGTCGAGAGAAGCAGAGCCTAAATGCGGCCGAAAAAGTCGTTCGCGACATCGTTTCCAAGGCATGGACCTATGCCGACGAACCCCTGCTCGCGGCGATTCGACCGGAATTCGGAATCTCCGTCCGCTCGTTTCATATTCATCGGTAAGTTGTCATATATCGTCCCGTGGTCACGGGGATTGAAGTAATCCGCGTGATCCATAGTTCACGTGACGCAATAAGCGTCATGCGACGGCAGTCGACTTAAAGCGAATGGCGCCAAATCGGCGATCAGACCAGCACGGCAGTAGCTCCGCAATGTGCCGCCACGACGCTCTTAATCCCGGTCGTTCGACCGCATCACCAGGTAGAGCAGCGTCATGATCGATTGCAGCGTGGCGGCGACGTAGGTCCAGGCGCAGGCGTTGAGCACGCGGTTGACGTAGACCATGCGGTCGCCGTCGACGATTCCCAGTCCGACCAGTTGTTGTTTCGCGCGGTTGCTGGCGTTGAATTCGACCGGCAGGTTGACGACCTGAAAGAAGACCACGGCGGCAAAGAGCAGGATGCCGGCCAGGATCAGTGGCTTGGCGCCCAGCATCATGCCGAAAAAAAACAGCACCATGCTGAAGCCGGAGCCGAGATTTGCCACCGGCACGGCCGCGTTGCGAATCACCAACGGCGCATACGCGTGGGCGTCCTGGATGGCGTGCCCTGCTTCGTGCGCGGCGATCCCTACGGCCGCCAGCGTTCGGCTTTGGTAGACCTCGGTGCTCAGACGCAAGACCTTGGCCCGTGGGTCGTAGTGGTCCGTTAACTGGCCGGGGACTTGCTCGACATCAATCTGATGCAGGCCGGCCGAGTCCAACACGTGGCGCGCAGCGGCGGCGCCACTGAGCTGCGCCGGCTGTTTCTGAGCCTCGGCATAAGCGGAATGAACGCGCATCTTCGCCCACAGCGCCAACAAAAAGGCCGGGGCGAGAAACACGAAATAGATCGGGTCAAAGAAGTACATAGTCGTCAAAACGCTCCTTGCGTTGTGGATCTGCCCTGTGTGTATTCGTCGTTGGCGTCAAAATATGCCGTCGCCAAAATATGTCCGCGTAAAATATGCTGATTGCGCCTCTGCGGCCATGGAACAATTCTTGACTGCGGAAATAGCGTGCTTTTCTACGCACTGCGAACTCAAAAAGTTCGATCCCTAAACCATTGCCACGGCAAGACTTGCTTGGAGCCAGCGGCGAGGCCATTTTCCCGCTGCGTCGGCCCGAACATTCTTGGCTGCGTAAACCGCTTATTTTGCCCCGTTCGTTGGCTCTGCTCGTTATCGCGTGGTATCTTTCCATGCGGTGAGTGCTGTGCTTCCTACCTCACAAAGCGCGGAGCGCGCTTCCTACCACAGGCGAACGGACGCGCCGGAGTTCGGGTTCCCTATAGCCCGTTTGCGAGTTGAATCCATGATCCATTCGATTGCTCTGCCTACTTCGCGTTTGTTCGCTCTGTTGCTGCTTTGCGTTTCGCTCGTTCCGCTCTGCGGTTGTGGCGATGTCCGCACTTCGCGCGCTGCCGCCTCGCCGCCAGTGGAGCCAACCATTCCTTCGGACGATGACGTCCTGCGAGACCGCATTGACTCTGCGTATGCCCTGACAGGTCGCCGTCATTTGGTGGCCGAGACCAACGCCGCGTGGCAGGTCGTCCACGGCATCCTGGCGTTCGGCCCGGATTTGATGCTGGACGTGCAAGGCAAACCAGTCTCGGCGCTTGGGTACTTGCAAGGGGGCGGCCGTCTGAATGGCTGGGTGCTTGTGCCCGGCGATAAAGGCCTCGAAGCGATTTTGGAACCTGGCAGCAAGAGCGGCCAAGGGCACGAAGACCAGTGGTTGGGTTATCTGTCGTTGATTGGCCTGAAAGACACCACGCCCATCAAGGTGGGCGATCGCACTTTTACCGTTCGCGACCTGATGAATCAGGCGATGTGGGACATCTACCCCGGCATGGAATCGACCTGGACTCTGATGGGCCTCGCGGCGTACGTGCCGGAAGAGACGCAATGGAAGTCGAAGAACGGCGAAGATTGGACGACTGAGCGCGTCGTGCAGATGGAGTCGACGCTCGATCCGACGCCCGACTTGCGCAACAGCGCTTGCGGCGGGACGCATCGTCTGGTCGGTCTGACCGTGGCGCTGCAGCGGCATCTGAAGAATGGCGGAAAACTCACCGGTGGCTGGCGCGCCGGCCAGGACCGGATCGATCAGGCCGTGCAGATGTTTCGCGGGTACCAGCAAACGGACGGGTCTTTCTCGAGCGACTACCTGCGACGCGCCAACGGCACGCCCGACATTGGTCAGCGGATCGGAACCACAGGCCACACGCTGGAGTTCATGGTTTTGGCCCTACCAGAATATGAGTTGCGTAGCCCTTGGATCACCAAGGCGGTCGTCCGCTTGTGCGATATGCTGGAGAACACTAAGGACTACGACCTAGAGTGCGGCGGTCTGTATCACGCCGCCCGTGGCTTGCGACTTTATCGCGAGCGCCGATTCGGATCGCCGCCCCCATCGCCCGAGGCCCACGCGGAAGCCAAGATTACGCCAGCGGCTTAATGGGCGGCGCTGAACGAACGAAGACAAAAAAACTGCGGCCGTTCGAATGCGTTTCGAACGGCCGCGGTTTTGTATTGCGCGTTGGATGGTCGCCGGATTATTTGATCGGCGAGTAATCCGTTGGCTTCAGGAACTGCGAGCTGACCTTGCTGGTGAGCGAGCCGTTCTTTTGGGTTTCCTTGAAGACGGCTTGCCATTCCGGGTCGCCCATGAAACCTTTCCAAGACTTCTCGCGGGCTTCCTTGCTGGGATAAGCCAGGATGTAGACCAGCGTGTTCTTGGCTTCGGGGCCTTCGGTCGGGACCCAGTAGCCGATCAACGTCATGCCGTGCTTCTCGAACAGCTTGTTGGTGTGATCGCGGAAGC
>Ga0335397_10010812_pt1 | contig 11274 bp, 13 predicted proteins | sample MAT04_FD_205740 | JGI IMG/M metagenome (GOLD analysis project Ga0335397, IMG submission 205740) | Freshwater microbial communities from Lake Fryxell liftoff mats and glacier meltwater in Antarctica - MAT-04 (spades assembly) (version 2) ...
AAATGCCGACCGAAATGTTGGCGGTGCTGTCCGACTGGGTGCGTGACAATTACAAGCCGCCGGAGAAAAAGCAGCGCATCCGTCCGAAGTCGTTTGAGAGCAAAGAGGGCCGCTACAAAAGCGGCATGTCTTGATGAGTGGCGAGGGGTTCCTTTCGCGTTGGTCGAAACGCAAAGCTGAGCACGAAGCGACTGCGCCTTCGACACGGGCTGAGCCTACCGAGCCTGCGGCTGGGGCTGAGCCTGCGGGATTGGCTGAGCCTGCGGCATCGACGGTTAAAGCAAACCCAAGCACTGGCGGGTCGCTTGCGGCAAAAATGCCTGAAACTGCCCGTCAATCGCATACTTTGCCCGACGCACTGCCCGACACTAAGCAGCCCAAGCCACCACTGCCGACCATTGAAAGTCTGACCAATGAGTCGGACTTCACGCCCTTCATGGCGACCGATGTCCCGCCGGACATGCGCAATCAGGCGATGAAGAAGCTATTTACTGATCCGCACTACAACCTCATGGACGGTCTCGACACGTACATCGACGACTACGGCAAGCCAGACCCGCTGCCCGAAGGCTGGTTGCAGATGATGAATCAATCGAAGACGCTGAGGTTGTTTGAAACCAAAGAAGAGGAAGCCGCCAGATTGGGTGCCGAAACACTGGTGCCCGCAACGCCTGATCAAGCGGCGCGCCCGGCGGACCACCAACAACTGCCCGCGCCTGATGACGTTCGGCCGACGCCTGGCACCGATGCTGACGTCACGCCAACCGAGATCGAGCCGGCACCGCGGCCGCCGCCAGCCGAATCGAGGGAATGAATGTTGCGCTGCAACGTAACACCGGCACAATTGGCACGGGCCGCGCATCGATGACGGCGGCTGTTACACATTTGGTAAGTGATGCGTACATCCAGTTATGCAGTCCCGAGCGTGTCATTACTAAACTACTACCCAGCGCAGATGACCGTCGCCCACCATTACACAAGGGTATCAATCGAATGTATCAATGCTTTGAGAGCCAACGTTGATTGACACTGATAGTTTGACCCGCCGCACACCCGGCGTCACCTCCGGGCAGGCAAAAGCATCAGCGCTCGCGGGGTTAGCGGCGCTGTCGCCGTTTGAGCCGGTGGCGAGCATCGGCTATCAATCCGCCGGCAGGTTGCTCATCGTTGGCGCCGGTCCCGCGCTTGGCGAAACCGTTGCCGCCCTCGTTGATCGGCTATCTGTAGCCGTTTTTTGGGCTGGGGCAGACCCGCCGTCAGACATTCCCAATGCCGAAGTTAGCTGCGGGGAGATTGTCAGCCTCACCGGCTACCTCGGCGCGTTTGAATTGTTGTGGCGGCGTGATGCCAATTCGCCGACACAGCTTGCGCAGTTCGACTTAGTGCTTGATTTGCAAGAGGGCGCTTTGTTCGCAATGGCACAGCCGCCGCAGGGCTATTTCCACGCGCCATCGACCAGCGCCGAGTCGCTGCAGACGGCGATGGCGGAGCTGCCGGAAATGGTCGGCGAGTTTGAAAAGCCGAAGTTCTTTGCCTACAAAGAATCCATTTGTGCCCACAGCCGCTCGCGCAAGAGCGGCTGCAACAAGTGCATTGAAATTTGTTCGACCCAGGCGATTTCCAGCGCCGGTGACACGGTGGTGGTCGATGCGCACCTGTGCATGGGGTGCGGCGCTTGTTCGACGGTTTGTCCATCGGGCGCGATGACCTTCCAGTACCCGCGCGTGGCCGATCGTGGGGCGCAATTGCGGGCGTTGCTGGGTGGCTACCGCGAGCACAAGAGCGCGGCCGATGCCGCGCCGGTGGTGGTGTTTCACAATGGTGACGACGGCGCGAGCGCACTCGCCGAGGTCGAGGTTGCCGCCAATGTGCTGCCGGTTGAAGCGTGGCACATCGCCTCCATCGGCCTCGATGTGTTGCTTGGCGCGGTGGCGTATGGTGCCGGCGGCGTCATCGTTATATCGCAAGGCAGCGAAGCACCTGATTACGCGGCTGCGCTCAAACGAGAGATGCAGACAGGGGAAATCATTCTCAACGCGCTCGGCTATGGCGGTGTTCATTTTTCTTTGTGCAGTGCAGCAGAATTGGCAGATCGAGTTGCGACGATGGGCAGCGCCGATGCTGTCAGCGCGCCCGCCAGCTTTCATCTGTCCAACGACAAACGCAGCACGCTTGAGTTCGCGGTCGAGCATCTTGCCAAACACGCGAAGGTTGCGCCAAAACCAGCCGCAACCGTGATTGCGTTGCCGGCGGGTTCGATGTGGGGTGCGATAACCGTCAACCAAGACAAGTGCACTATGTGTCTGGCCTGCGCGGGATCCTGCCCGGAATCGGCGCTGATGGACGGTGGCGAAGATGCCGCGAAGCCGCAGTTGAAATTTCTGGAGCGCAATTGTGTCCAGTGCGGTATTTGCGCCAGCACCTGCCCGGAAAGCGCCATCACGTTGGTACCGCGTTTGCTGATGACCGAACAGCGCAAGAAAGAAGTGTTGCTCAACGAGACCGAGCCGTTCGACTGCATCTCTTGCGGCAAAGCGCTTGGTACCCGCAAGTTGATCGATTCGATGCTCGGTAAGCTGGCGGGGCACTCGATGTTTCAGACCGAGGGCAGCCTCAAGCGCCTGCAGATGTGTGCAGATTGCCGGGTCGTGGATATGATGTCCAACAAGAATGAAATGTCGATTCTGACGGGGCGGCCGATCGAATGAGTACGCCGGGCGACGTGATCACGACGGAAACGAAGTTTGAGGTGCCGAGATCAATCGAGCCGGAAGACCAAGCGCGCGCCGATTACTACGCGTTGCTGGCCAGCCTCTTCTATCGCGCGCCGGACGCCAGATTACTGCAAGCGATTGTCATCGCCGAGCCCCCGGCCGGGGTGTTGTCGAGCACTTGGCAACGTCTGGCCGACGCGTCCAACGTGGTTCCGGAGGACGCGCTGGCCGAAGAATATGACGCCGTTTTTGTTGGCGTGGGCAAGCCACCCGTGATGGTTTATGGCTCGTTTTACATGGCCGGCTTCATGATGGAAAAACCGCTTGCTGCACTGCGGCAAGATTTGGCGGAACTCGGCCTTGTCAGAGCGCAGAACGTACGCGAACCGGAAGACCATCTGGCGGCAATCTGCGACGTGATGCGCGCCATGATCCTCGGCGATATCGACACCAAACCGCAATCCCTTGAGAATCAAAGGGTATTTTTTTTGACCCACGTCAAGCCGTGGGTTTTTGATTGCACAAATGCAATTTCGGCGTATCATCAATCAAACTTTTACAAGCACGTGGCCGCGTTTGCCACCGCGTTTTTCAAGGTAGAGCTCGAAGCGCTGGAGATGCAGTAATACCGTTTTGTTTTAAATCAGTTTAGAAATCAAATCATGCGAGGAGGCCTGAAATGAAACCAACGAACGCAACGTCCAATCGACGCAATTTTCTGCTGGGTGCAACACTCGGCACAGCTGGGGTAGTCGCAGGTGCGGCGGCGCTGGCCACAGGCCAGCCGGTGGCCGAGGTGCTGGCGGTTGATACGCCGGTTGAGGAAGCCGCGACAGGCTATCGCATGACCGCGCATATCCAGCGCTATTACGACACCACCAAACTGTAAACCGAGGAGTACGACCATGCTGCTAACCAAAAAGTCCGCTGGACAGGTGCAGAAGAGTACCTTTGCGTCCACCATTAATCGACTCGTCGGCACCGTTGACCGCCGTGCCTTCCTCAAACGCTCCGGCATGGTTGCGGGTGCCGGGGCATTCGCCTCACAGTTGCCGTTCTCAATGATGCAGAAAGCCAGTGCGGCCAACGCTGCCGGCCCGATGGTCGCGGCAGACGGCAAGATGGAAATTAAACGCACGATTTGCACACACTGCTCGGTTGGTTGTGCCGTTGATGCTGTCGTGCAAAACGGCGTATGGGTACGCCAAGAGCCGGTGTTTGATTCGCCGCTGAACCTCGGTGCGCACTGTGCGAAGGGCGCCTCGGTTCGCGAGCACGGTCACGGCGAACACCGCCTCAAGTACCCGATGAAATTGGTCAACGGCAAGTATCAGAGAATCTCCTGGGATCAGGCGATGACCGAGCTGACCGAAAAGTTCTTAAAGCTGCGTAAAGACAGTGGTCCGGACTCGGTGTACTGGATCGGCTCGTCCAAGAGCAACAACGAACAAGCTTACATGTTCCGCAAGTTCGTCTCGCTGTTCGGCAGCAACAACTGCGACCACCAGGCGCGTATCTGCCACTCCACCACCGTTGCCGGCGTGGCCAATACGTGGGGCTACGGTGCGATGACCAACTCGTACAACGACATGCAGAATTCCAAGTGCGCGATGTATATCGGTTCGAACGCTGCGGAAGCACACCCTGTTTCGCTGTTGCACATGTTGCACGCCAAGGAGAACGGCGCGAAGATGATTGTGGTCGATCCGCGCTTCACGCGCACGGCGGCCAAGGCGGACCAGTTTGTACGCATCCGCTCGGGTAGCGATATTCCGTTTATCTACGGCATGCTCTATCACATCTTCAACAACGGCTGGGAAGACAAGAAGTATCTGAATGATCGCGTGCACGGCATGGAAAAAATCCGTGACGAGGTGATGAAAAAGTGGAATCCGAAAGCCGTGGAAGAAGCGTGCGGTGTGCCGGAAGCCGAGGTGTACAAAGTGGCTGAAACGATGGCGATGAATCGTCCGTCGACGGTCGTCTGGTGTATGGGCCAAACCCAGCACACCATCGGCAATGCGATGGTGCGCATGTCATGCATCCTACAGTTGGTGCTCGGCAATGTCGGCGTTTCCGGTGGCGGCACCAATATTTTCCGCGGCCACGACAACGTGCAAGGTGCCACCGACGTCGGTCCGAACCCCGATTCGTTGCCGGGCTACTATGGCGTGGCAGAGGGCGCATGGAAGCACTGGGCGAAGGTCTGGAACATCGATTACGACTACCTGAAAGGCCGCTTCGCCTCCAAGGCGATGATGGAAAAGCCCGGCATGACGTTGTCGCGCTGGATTGACGGCGTGATGGAAAAGAATGAACTGATTGATCAGGATTCAAACCTCAAGGCGGTCGTTTACTGGGGGCATGCGCCGAATTCCCAAACGCGTGGTCTAGAGATGAAAAAGGCCATGGAAATGGTCGAGCTGATGGTCATCATCGATCCGTATCCAACCGCTTCGGCGGCGATGCCGGATCGTAAAGACGGCGTCTATCTGTTGCCAGCGGCGACGCAGTTTGAGTGTGCGGGGTCGGTCACGGCTTCCAACCGCTCCATTCAGTGGCGCGAAAAGGTGATAGAGCCGTTGTTCGAGTCGCGTCCCGATCACGCCATCATGTACGACTTCGCCAAGCGAATGGGTTTTGCTGATGCGTTCGTTGGTAAACGTGATGGCAAACAAAACATCGCGGTGACCAAAGTCTCCCAAGGCTACGAAGAGCCGGTGGTCGAAGATATCCTACGCGAAATCAACAAAGGCACCTGGACCATCGGCTACACCGGTCAGTCGCCTGAGCGCCTCAAAGCACACATGCGCAACATGGATGCGTTCGACGTCAAGTCCTTGCGTTGCACCAAGGATGTGATCGACAAAGAAACCGGCTACAACTTAAACGGTGACTACTTTGGTCTGCCATGGCCTTGCTACGGCACACCGGAAATGAAGCACCCAGGTACAGCCAACCTCTACGACACATCGCGGCACGTGATGGATGGCGGCGGTAATTTCCGCGCCAACTTCGGCGTCGAACGCGAGGGTGTTTCGTTGCTGGCCGAGGACGGTTCACATTCGGTTGGTGCCGACATCACCACCGGCTATCCGGAATTCGACCACGTGCTGTTGAAGAAACTGGGCTGGTGGAGTGAGCTGACCGAAGCCGAGCAAAAAGCCGCCGAGGGCAAAAATTGGAAGACCGATTTGTCCGGCGGCATCATCCGCGTGGCCATGAAAAACCACGGCTGCCATCCGTTCGGCAATGCGAAGGCGCGGGCGGTGGTGTGGAACTTCCCTGATCCGGTGCCAATTCACCGCGAACCGCTTTATTCGCCGCGTCCCGATCTGGTGGCGAAGTACCCAACCCACGAAGATCGCAAGACCTTCTGGCGTTTGCCGACGCTGTACAAGTCGGTGCAGGAAAAGAACAAGGACATCAGCAAGCAGTTCCCGCTGATCCTGACGTCGGGCCGCTTGGTGGAGTACGAAGGTGGCGGCGACGAGACGCGTTCCAATCCGTGGCTCGCCGAGCTGCAACAAGAGAATTTCGTCGAGATCAATCCGAAAGATGCGGAAGCGCGTGGCATCAAGAACAACCAGTATGTCTGGGTGCAATCGCCGACCGGTGCCAAGATCAAGGTCAAGTCGCAGGTGACCGAGCGCGTCGCTTCCGGGACAACATTCATCCCATTCCACTTTGCCGGCTGGTGGCAAGGCGCGGATTTGCTCGAGAAATATCCAAAGGGCGCGGCACCAATCGTGCGCGGAGAAGCGGTCAACACCGCAACCACTTACGGCTACGATAGCGTGACGATGATGCAGGAAACAAAGACGACGCTTTGCCAAGTGGTTGCGGCTTAACGACACGGATAAGAGGAGAAAAATCATGGCAAGAATGAAATTTATCTGTGACGCTGAGCGCTGCATTGAATGTAACGGCTGTGCGACGGCGTGTAAAAACGAACACGAGGTGCCTTGGGGCGTCAATCGCCGCCGTCTGGTGACGGTCAACGACGGCAAGCCAGGTGAGCGCTCGATTTCGGTCGCGTGCATGCACTGCTCCGACGCACCGTGCATGGCGGTTTGTCCGGTTGACTGCTTCTACAAGACCGAAGAAGGTGTTGTGCTGCACGACAAGGACTTGTGCATCGGTTGCGGCTACTGTTTTTACGCGTGCCCGTTCGGCGCACCGCAGTTCCCGCAGGCGGGCGCTTTCGGACTGCGCGGCAAGATGGACAAGTGCACTTTCTGTGCTGGCGGCCCTGAAGAAAACCACAGCAAAGCCGAATTCACCAAGTACGGCCGCAATCGTATCGCCGAAGGGAAACTGCCGGCCTGTGCCGAAATGTGTTCCACCAAGGCGCTCTTGGCGGGCGACGGTGCGGTGATTGAATCGATTTACAAGACGCGTGTGCAACGTCGCGGCAAAGGCGATGAGATCTGGGGCTGGGCGATGGCCTACAAACGCGGAGACGCGCTGGTCGCCGGAGCAAAGTCGTGATGGCCCGCGCTGTTACCACCACAGTGGCCGTGGCTGCCGGGTTTGCACTCGCAGCCACGCTGGTTGGTTGCGGTGAGATCGACCAAACTGCAAAGGTCGAAAAAGTTTACGCGGGGAAAAAAGATACCCGAGCGTCCGACGACGTCCGATTTGGCGGCGATCGCAAGAAGTGGGAAGCCGCGTTAGTGGAGCGCAGCAAAGGGCAAAACGAATATCTTCGTACCGACGTCAAATAAAAAAATCATTCGGAGGAACATGCCATGACAACGAGTTGCTCGAGTAGTGTTCATTTCGGCTGGCGCTGGTCAGCGGCACTAGCAGCATTAGGATTTTCTTTGGGATTGTCCGCGCAAACCCCGGCGGCACCGGCGGCAGCCGCAGTACCTGCGGCTACCGCACCGGTCGTGGCCGCCCCTGCAGCTGCGGTTGAGGTACCAAAAGTGGCACCAGCACTTCCTGCGGGCAGCACTGCCCAGCCCGGTTGGAACGTGCCGCCGAAGTGGGCTGACGTCGAGTTAAAGCCGCAATATGCTTCCGTTCCCGGACGCGAGATGAATGTGCTGGTGGAAGACAAAGGCCAGTGGTGGAGAACAATCCGCAACGGGCCCGTCACTTTTTATGGCGGCATACTGCTGCTGGTGGTGCCTGCGTTGCTGCTCGCTTTCTTTGCCATCAAGGGGCCGTTCAAGTTGCACGGTGCGCCGACCGGCAAGCTGATGGAGCGCTTCAACTCGGCGGAGCGCATGGTGCACTGGACGATGGCAATTTCGTTTGTCGCGTTGTCTGTCTCTGGCATTATTTTGTTGTTTGGCAAGTACATCTTCATTCCGGTGTTCGGCGCCTCCGCATTTTCGTGGGTTGCGCAGATTATGAAGGGTGTGCACAACTTCATCGGTCCGCTGTTCATGTTCTCGTTGGTGGCGTTCTTCTTCATTTACGTGAAGGACAATGTTTTCCGGTCGCACGACATGACGTGGCTAACCAAAGCTGGTGGTCTGTTCTCCGGCAAGGAGATCCCTTCCGGTCGTTTCAATGGCGGCGAAAAAGTCTGGTTCTGGCTATCGATCGTGTTGCTTGGTGTGGTCATCAGCATCTCCGGCGCGATCCTGCTGTTCCCAAATTGGGATAGCACCCGCGAACTCATGGCCGAAGCAAACTTGGTCCATGCCATCGTTGGCGTGTTGTTCATGGCAGCGTCGCTGGGCCACATCTACATGGGAACCATTGGCACACAAGGTGCCTACCAAGGCATGCGTGTCGGTGTTGTTGATGAGACGTGGGCCAAGGAGCATCATGAGCTCTGGTACAACGAAATGAAATCAGGCACGCCGCAGGCAAAGCCGATGGGTGCGGCGCAACCGGCCGCCGGGGACGACTAGGAGACCATGATGAAACTATCCACGTTTGTGTTTGGCGTCTGTCTGACGGGCCTGTCCAGCGTCGCGCTCGCAAAGTTGCCGCCACCACCACCGGTCGATCCGGTGGCCGCTGCGGCGAAGGCTGAAAAGGACAAAGCAACCGCTGAGAAGACCAAAGCTGATCAAGCGCGCTACGAAGACAAGGCAGTCGCGAATTTTCAGGGCAATATGAAGAAAGTTGGCAAGCCGGTGCCGAAGCCGACGCCGATTGTGGTCGCAGCCGCGCCGGCAACAGCGTTGGCACCAGCCGTAGCCGCGCCAGCCCCAGCGTCGGCACCAGCGTCGGCACCAGCCGCTGGCGCAAAACCTGCAGCTCCGACGCCAGCAAAGAAGTAGTCTGGAAAGTTAACAATGAGAACCGCACATCGAACCTCACTCGTTGTACTGGTTGCTTCCACACTGTTCGGCTGTGCAAGCACGCCGGTAGATGGCCCGGTGGCGGTGGCGATGCTGGAATCCACCAAGGGCAATCAGGCCTCCGGTACGGTGACTTTTACCCAAACGGGAAATAAAGTTCGCATCGTCGCGGATGTGAAGGGTCTCAAGGCCGGTGCCGAGCATGGTTTTCATATTCATGAGAAAGGAGACTGCAGTTCTGGCGACGGCATGAGCACAGGAGGCCATTTCAATCCTGGCGGCAAAGGTCACGCCCATCCATCGGCGGCGGAGCGCCACGCAGGCGATTTGCCCGCTCTTGCGGCAGATGCATCCGGCAACGCCAAATTGTCGATCACACTTGATTTGCTAACGGTCGCGGGGGGGCCGAACAGCGTCATCGGACGTGGACTAATCGTGCATCGTGACCCTGACGACTATAAGACGCAGCCGACCGGTAACTCCGGCCCGCGCATCGCCTGCGCGGTGATCAAGGCCCGCTAGTCGCGCTGATCACGCCCTGCTCTTGCACTGCCTCGACGCCCACGAAACATGTGGGCGTTTTCGTTGTGAGGTGTTTCAAACTGTTGATCGAACTAATTGACCGCGTCTCTGCCAAAATAGGGACTGATAGACAGTTTTCCAGCCACCCACTTTCCCGGAGTTCAAATGACTGTATTCGCACAAGTTGCCCTGCCGTACGCCAAGGATGCATTGGCTCCCCACATTTCCATGGAAACCATCGAGTTTCATTACGGCAAGCACCACGCGACGTATGTGACGAATCTGAACAACATGGCGAAGGGAACCGAGTTTGAGAATCTGAGCCTCGAAGAGGTGGTGCAGAAAGCACCCGCCGGGCCGATATTCAACAACGCCGCGCAAATTTGGAATCACGACTTCTACTTTCTAGGATTCAAGCCGGTCGCCGAAGGTGGCGGTGGCAAGCCGACCGGCGCACTGGCGGCGGCCATCGACAAACAGTTCGGCTCGTTCGAGGAGTTTCAGAAGCAGTTCGATGCCAAAGCCGCGGGTACGTTTGGTTCCGGCTGGGCGTGGCTTTGCAAGAAGTCAGATGGTTCGCTCTCGCTTGAATCGACCAGCAATGCCGCCGTCCCGCTGACGCAAGGCATGACGCCGCTGCTGACCTGCGACGTCTGGGAGCACGCGTACTACATCGACTACCGCAACAGCCGTCCAAACTATCTAAAGGGTTTTTGGGCGATCGTGAACTGGGATTTCGTTGCGGCGAACTTTGCCGAATAGGCGCGCCACTCTGACACAGCCAAAGCAGCCAATCCGAATGGTCGGATTGGCTGTTTTGTTGTCGGCGCTCGTGCCGGCGCTGGGGACGGGGTGCGCAACGCGCGATGGTGGCCCCGCGCGGAAAACGGTGTCGCCATTCTCAGCGGCGCAGCCGGGCGGTGCGCTGCCTCTTGGATGGGCGCCGTGGTCACTGACCCGCTTCAAGAAGGACACCGGCTACCAACTCGTGTCCGATCCGTCCGGCGTCACCGTGATCGAGGCCAAGAGTGACCAATCGGCATCCGGCTTACGCAAAAATTTGGACATCGATCCCGTGTTGGTACCGTGGATCCATTGGCGCTGGCATGTGCCGGCGCTCATTCCTTCGGCCGACAATTCGCGGCGCGACCTTGAGGACTCGCCGGTACGCGTCGTGATCACCTTCGCTGGCGACATGGATAAACTGGATTTTGAAGAACGCGCGCTCGCGGCCCGCATCAAGGCGCTGACCGGGCAGGCGATGCCTTACGCGACACTTATGTACATCTGGGAGAACAAGGTGCCGCGTGACAGCGTGATGGAGTCGCACCACACCACCAGAGTCAAAATGATCGTCGCCGAGTCGGGCACCCGGCGAAGTGGTGACTGGGTCGAGTTCGAGCGCAATGTCGTCGTGGATTTCGAACGTGCCTTTGGCGAAAAGCCGGGCCGCATCAAGACGTTAGGAATCATGACCGACACCGACAATACCGGGGAGAGCGCCGTCGCCTACTACGGCGATATTCGCTTCACCCCGATTGCCACACAAAAAGGAAACGTCAAATGAATCATCTCGAAACCATCACCCTCGGTGGCGGTTGTTTTTGGTGCCTGGAAGCGGTGTTTGATGACCTGCAAGGCGTCACCGACGTCGTCTCGGGCTACTGTAATGGCGAAGTCACCAACCCCACCTATCAGCAAGTGTGTAGCGGCAACACCGGTCACGCGGAAGTGGTGAAGGTCACGTTCAATCCAGCCGAAATTTCGCTGGT